>ENA-ORNG01000106-ORNG01000106.1-human-gut-metagenome-genome-assembly--contig:-NODE-106-length-82432-cov-5.080751_pt1 | contig 82432 bp, 80 predicted proteins | sample MGYA00242113_ERZ509018 | MGnify/ENA primary metagenome ERZ509018 (study PRJEB26280, sample SAMEA2338711) | human gut metagenome | biome: human gut; feature: human-associated habitat; material: faeces... | reverse complement strand
TGTAAAGATACCAAAAGCGCGCTTCCGAATTTACGAAAACGCGCTTTGTTTGTTATTTAAACAAATCTTTAATTTTGTTTAAAAAGCTTTTTTCTTCGGGGTTTATGTTGTCCTTGCTGATATCGGCAAATTTACGCAGCGCGTCTTTTTGCTTTTCGCTCAGCTTTTTAGGCACAACAACTTTGATGCGTACCAACTGGTCGCCGCGGCTGCCTCCGCGCAGGCTGGGTATGCCTTTGCCTTTCAGGCGCAGCACCTGTCCCGGCTGGGTACCTTCCGGAATCTTCATGGTTACCTGGCCGTCCAGCGTCGGTACTTTTATTTCATCGCCCAAAGTTGCCTGTACAATGTTAATAGGCACTTCGCATAATACAGTGTTGCCGTCGCGTTCAAAGAACTTGTGCGGCTTCACATAAAGGTATACGTAAAGGTCGCCGCTCGGGCCGCCGCGCATACCTGCTTCGCCTTCTCCGCTTACGCGCAGGCGCGAACCGTCGTTAACACCGGCAGGAATTTTAACTTTAAGCTTTTTGGTTTTGCGTACGGTGCCTTTGCCCTTACATTCTTTGCACGGCTCGGTAATAATTTTGCCTTCGCCGTGGCATCTGCTGCACGGGCGTACGTTACGCATCTGCCCGAACATAGTGTTTTGCGTAAAGCTTACCTGGCCTGTACCGTGGCATTCGGGGCAGGTTTCCACCTTGCTGCCCGGTTCAGCGCCGCTGCCTTTACATTTGGGGCATTGTTCGTCGCGTGTCAGGTTAATTTCGCGTTCTACGCCGAAAGCCGCTTCTTCAAAGGTAATTTCCATATCGAAGCGCAAATCGCTGCCGCGCTGCGGGCCTGCCTGACGGCCACCTCTGGAGCGCCCGCCGCCGCCAAAGAACATATCAAAAATGTCCTCCATACCGCCGCCCGCGCCGCCGAAGCCGCTGAAATCAAACCCGCCGAAACCGCCCGCGCCGCCTGCTCCGGCAGCGCCGTCAAAGGCTGCATGGCCAAACTGGTCATACTGGGCACGTTTCTTTTCGTCGCTCAAAACACTGTATGCTTCGGAACATTCTTTAAACTTTTCTGCAGCATCAGGATTATCCTTGTTGACATCAGGATGATACTGACGTGCCAGTTTACGATATGCTTTTTTTATCTCGTCTGCCGTTGCGCTTTTAGAAACGCCCAGCACGTCATAGTAATCTCTTTTTTCCAAGGTTTACACCATCCTAAGCTGATTATTTCTTGTCGTCGTCAACAACTTCGGCGTCAACTACATCGTCATCGGCTTTTTTAGCGCCGCCTGCGTTTGCTGCACCTGCATTACCTGCTTCCGCACCTTTGGCTGCTTCGGTCTGTTTGTAAAGTTCAGCGCTCAGTTCATACAAAGGTTTGGTAAGTTCTTCGGTTGCTTTCTTAATTGCGTCAACGTCGTCGCCTTTCATTTTTTCTTTCAGGGCGTCCATTGCGGTTTTAACTTTGGCAATCAGTTCGTCGCTGCCTTTGCCTTCCATGTCTTTAATGGTTTTTTCTGCCTGATAGCAGAGGCTGTCAGCCTGGTTGCGCGCTTCAACTGCTTCTTTGCGTTTTTTATCTGCTTCGGCGTTGGCTTCGGCTTCTTTTACAAGGCGGTCAACTTCGTCTTTATCAAGCGTGCCGGAAGAAGTAATGGTAATCTTCTGTTCTTTGCCAGTGCCGAGGTCTTTGGCTTTTACGTTTACAATGCCGTTAGCGTCGATATCGAAGGTAACTTCAATTTTCGGTACTCCGCGCGGTGCAGCCGGAATGCCGGACAGTTCAAAACGTCCCAGAGTTTTGTTGTCAGCAGCCATGTCGCGTTCGCCCTGCAGTACGTGGATATCAACGGAAGGCTGGTTATCGGAATAAGTGGAGAAAATCTGAGATTTGGAAGTAGGAATGGTGGTGTTGCGGTCAATCATTCTGGTGAAAATGCCGCCGGCGGTTTCAATGCCGAGGGACAGCGGAGTTACGTCCAGAAGCAGTACGTCTTTAACTTCGCCTGCCAGTACGCCTGCCTGAATAGCGGCGCCTACTGCAACGCATTCATCCGGGTTAATGCCGCGGTGCGGTTCTTTGCCCATGAATTTTTTAATGGCTTCCTGTACAGCCGGAATACGGGTGGAACCGCCAACCAAGAGTACTTTGTTGATGTCGCTTGCGCTCATGCCTGCGTCGGCCATAGCCTGACGGGTCGGGCCCATGGTGCGTTCAACAAGGTCTGCGGTCATTTCTTCAAATTTAGCACGGGTTAAATCCATATCCAAATGTTTCGGGCCGTCGGCACCTGCGGTAATAAACGGCAGGTTGATGTTGGTGCTCATTACGCCGGACAGTTCAATTTTAGCTTTTTCTGCTGCTTCACGCAGACGCTGCATAGCCATGCGGTCGTTGGAAAGGTCAATGCCTTCGGCTTTCTTGAATTCGTCAACCATCCAGTCTATAATGCGCTGGTCAAAGTCATCGCCGCCAAGGTGAGTATCGCCGTTGGTAGCTTTAACTTCAAATACGCCGTCGCCTACATCAAGGATGGATACATCGAACGTGCCGCCGCCAAGGTCGTAAACCATAACGGTGTGGTCTTCGCTCTTGTCAATGCCGTAAGCAAGTGCTGCTGCGGTAGGTTCGTTGATAATACGCAGAACTTCAAGGCCTGCAATTTTGCCTGCGTCTTTGGTTGCCTGGCGCTGGCTGTCGGAGAAGTAAGCCGGAACGGTAATTACAGCCTGATGTACGCTTTCGCCGAGATATTTTTCAGCGTCAGCTTTTAATTTTTGCAGAATCATTGCGGAAATTTCTTCCGGAGAGTATTTTTTGTCGTCAATTTCAACTCTGTAATTAGTGCCCATGTGGCGTTTAATGGAGCTGATGGTTCTGTCCGGGTTGGAAACAGCCTGACGTTTTGCCAGCTGGCCTACCAGACGCTCGCCGTTTTTAGAAAAACCTACAACGGACGGGGTCAGCCTGCTGCCTTCCTGGTTAGTGATAACGGTCGGTTCGCCGCCTTCCATAACAGCTACTACAGAGTTAGTAGTACCTAAGTCAATACCAATTACTTTAGACATGATGTTTTTCCTCCTCAAATTTACACTGTATAAAGAATGCAACTTAATCGTTGCTTATTACTTTAACTTTGCTGTGGCGGATGATTTTATTGCGCAGCCTGTAACCTTTTTCAAAAACCTGCTCAATGCTTTCATCCTCTAAATCCGGGTTCTGCCCGCGCATAACCGCTTCGTGCAGTTCCGGGTTAAATTTCTGCCCCTCTGCGGGGATTTCTTCAACTTCAAGCTCTTTAAAAGCCTGTTCAAACTGACGTTTGATTTTTTCCATGCCGGCTACGATAGCAGACATATCGTTAGTAGTTTTTACGCTTTGCTCGGCTCTTTCAAAGTTATCGAGCACTTTCAAAAACTTGCCGACAACATCTGCCGTAACGAAGGTTGAAAGCTGTTCGCGTTCGGCAGCATTGCGTCTGCGGAAATTTTCAAAATCGGCCTGCAAACGCATCAGGCGGTTTTGCAGTTCTTCGATTTTTGCATCTTTTTCATCTTTCCGGGATTCTTCCGGTTTTGCTTCTTCCGGTTGTGCATTTTCTGCATTTCCGGCTGCGGCTTCACCGGCGTTTACCTTTTCTTCAGCGGGCGCTTCAGCATTTTCCGCTGCTCCTTCCGCAGGGTTCTGAGTATCTTTAATATCTTCTGCCTGCATACTGTCCCTCCTCAGCTGTTTAAAATCGTTTTTAAATATTTATGAAGATAATCCATTACGGCAATTACTTTGCCATACTGCATACGCGTAGGCCCCAGCACCGCCATTGTACCGACTATTTTGCCGTTTAAGCGGTAGGTTGCCTGCACCATGCTGCAATCCTGAATGCCTTCAAATTTATTTTCGCTGCCTATCGTTATGCGTAGCCCGGATTCTTCGCCGGCTTTTAAAATGTTGCGCACAACTTTTTCTTCTTCCAGCACGCCTAAAAGGTTTTTAACTTTTTCCATGTCGCGGAATTCAGGCTGGCTTAACAACTGCCTTGTGCCGCCCATAAAGAAAGTTTCCTTTTCGGGGCGCGTCATGCGGCGCAGCACATGCAAAAGCGAACTTAAAAGCAGCCGGTCATCTTTAACCGCTGCCTGCACTTCATCCAGCAACGCCTTGTCGATATCCGTTACGGCTTTGCCTTCCAGCATTCTTGTAATGCGCCCGGCCATGTATTCCAGTTCTTTGGCAGACATGCCTGCCGGAATTTCAACCACGCAGTTGTTTACATTGCCGTCATCGGTAACAATGCACAAAATGGCATGGTTCATATCAAGCGGCAAAAACTTTAAATAGCAGAAACGGCTGATGGAATGCTGGTTTGCCAGCACCATCGACACGTTATGCGTCATCTGCGAAAGGATTTTGGCGGTTGACAGGAAAATATCGTCAATGCTGCGCTGGCGTTCGCGGTACAGGGTATTAATTAATGTACGGTCGTTATCGTCCAGCGTATCTGGCTCAATCATGGAATCTACATAAAACCTGTATGCCTGTGCCGAAGGCACACGGCCGGCTGAAGTGTGGGGCTGCTCCAGATAACCCAAAAGTTCCAAATCGCTCATTTCGTTACGGATGGTGGCCGGGCTCAATCCCAAATCATGTTTGCGCGCAATAGTGCGTGAACCTACCGGCTCTGCCGTAGAAATATAATCTTCTATGATGATTTGCAGAATTTTCTTCTTTCTTTCGTTTAACATATCCCCACCTCCGAAGGGATTGTTAGCACTCGTTATAATAGAGTGCTAACATCTTGATATTAGAATAGCACTGCCTTCAGATATTGTCAATAAGTTTTTATATATTTTTTAAATAAAATTTAATCCGTCACAAAAATTTCAAAAATACGGTTGCCAACTTCCATACCAGCTTCGGTAAGGCAGATTTTCTGCCGCTCTTTATCAAAGCCAAGCAAATTATGCTCAATATACGGTTTCATTTCAGCTCCGTATTTTTCCATAACATCTATGCCGAAACGCTGCTTTGCTTCGGTTAAACTTACGCCGCTTTTTTTACGCAGGTTCATAAACATAAATTCTTCAAACTGCACCGGCACAGGCAGTTCTTCTTTATCATAAAGCTGCCCGCCGCTTTGCATAAGCTGTATGTAGTTTTGTACTTTTGCGGCGGCAGTAAAACGCGCGCTGCCGCTAAAACCGCAGGCACCAGCGCCAAATGCCGCATACGGGTAATAATGCCAGTACACAAGGTTATGGCGGCTGTACGCTTTGCCGCGCGCATAGTTTGATATTTCATAGCGTTCAAAGTCCTGCGTTTTTAAAAACTCCTGTACAAATTCGTACATACCGGCAGCTTCGTCCTCATCCGGCAAAATTATCTGTCCTGCTTCTGTCATTTTTTTCAGCGGCGTGCCGTCCTCAACAATCAGCCCATAAACGGATAAATGCTCAATGCCGGTACTGCAAAGCCGCGTAAGCGTTTCCTTTAAACTATCCATAGTCTGCCCCGGCAGGCCGTAAATAACATCGGCATTAATGCGCTTAAAGCCTGCCTGTTTGGCAAGCTCTATTGCTTCCAATGCTTCGGCTGCATTATGCACGCGCCCTATTGCTTTTAATTCTGCATCGTTTAAACTCTGCACGCCAAAGCTGATGCGGTCAAACCCCAACTGCCGCAGCGCTTTCAGTTTCGGCAAATCAACAGTGCCGGGATTTGCCTCGATAGACGCCTCGCACGGATTTTGCCACCAGCCGTACTTTTTTAAAGCGTCCATAATTTCTTTTATAGCTTCAACCGGTAAAAGGCTTGGCGTGCCGCCGCCAAAATAAATTGAAGCATTGTCGTTTACAGGCACATCTTTTCTGCGTCCGGCAATTTCCCTGCATACCGCCGCAGTATATTTTGCCATTACATCCGCCCCAAAACCTGCGTACGAATTAAAATCGCAGTACAGGCATTTTTGCCTGCAAAACGGTATATGCACATAAATGCCCTGAACCTGCTGCCAGGGCTGTAAATTTTGCAACTTATCCATAATATTCCTTCGCTTGCAAAGTAAATTTTTTTATTATTAAAACTCACCGCAAATGATTCACGCTGTTTCAGTTCAGCATAAATCATTCGCTTCATATTTACATAACTCTTTTAAAATAAAAATTGACTGCTTTTATATTTTATACAACTATAATATAAATACGCAATGGGTAAACCTTTAAAAATTCAAGACAAAACAACGGCGGCTTCATTTTAAGTATTTACAAAAATGCGTGAACCGCAGAGCAGCCGTGTTCACGCACGTAGGAGCCGTTGCATTTTGCTGAATTTGAAAAGATTTATTCATTGCGTATTCAGCTTTACATAAAAATAATACCGCCCTCACCGTTTAAGCAAGGGCGGTAAAACATTTTAATGCTTATTTAAAATAATTTACGCCGCTGATAAAGATTTTCTGGTCTTTATTGCCGCTGATATTTTTAAACAGGCCCGGTACAAAACGTTCGGTATGGCCCATTTTACCCAAAATTCTGCCGTCGGGGCTGGTAATGCCTTCAATAGCATACAGCGAACCGTTGGGGTTGTACGGCATTGCCATGGTGGGTTTGCCGTTTTCATCAACATACTGCGTTGCAACCTGCCCGTTGGCAAACAGTGCTTTAATTGTTTCTTCCGGCGCATAGAAGCGGCCTTCGCCGTGAGATACGGCAACGGAGTGAATTTCGCCCGGTTCAACGGCGCTGAACCACGGAGATTTATTGGAAACAACGCGGGTGTTAACAATCTGCGAAACGTGGCGGCCGATATTATTGAAGGTAAGAGTCGAGCTGTCGGATTTCATTTCGCGGATTTCGCCGTAAGGCACAAGGCCAAGTTTAACAAGTGCCTGGAAGCCGTTGCAGATGCCGAGCATCAAACCGTCACGGTCATTCAGCAGGCGTTCGATAGCTTCTTTAATGCGCGGGTTGCGCAGCATGGTAGCAATAAACTTGCCGCTGCCGTCCGGTTCGTCACCGGCGCTGAAACCGCCCGGAAGCATTACAATCTGGGCATTGTCAATCATTTCAACCATTTTGGCAACGGATTCTTCTACTGCCTGCGGGGTAAGGTTGCGCACAATAAAGGTTTCAGCCACAGCACCGGCGTCTTCAAATGCACGGGCGCTGTCGTATTCGCAGTTAATGCCCGGGAATACCGGAATGAATACGCGCGGTTTGGCAATCGTTACCGGCGCAGTCAAAGGCAGTTCTGCCTTGTAAAGCGGCATGTCGATATCTTTATCGTCTTTTTCATCGGTTTTGGACGGGAAGATGCCTTCCAGCGGAGCGCTGTAAGCCTTTTCTGCTTCATCCATGGGGATAACGTCGTCATTAATGGCGATAACCTGTTTTTCAGAAGTATGGCCAAGCAGCATGTAGTCGAGACCTTCAAACAGGTCTTCTGGTTCTGTGCCTTCTGCAAGTTCAAGCACCATGCCGCCGGGCTGCAAAGTAAACAGTCCGTCAGTATCGTTATAGGGTTTAATAAATTCAAAACCAAGGCTGTTGCCAAGGCACATTGTTGTTACAAGCGCTGCAATGCCACCTTCTTTAACGGCTGCCGCAGCAGTAATTTTGCCCGCCAGAATGGCTTTATGCACTGCGGTAAGATTTGCTTTCAGCGCGCCAAAATCCGGTACTTCCGTAGTTTCGCGCGGGCAGGAAAGGAACACAACCTTGCTGCCGGCATTTTTAAATTCTGCCGATACGGCTTTGTCGCCGTCGATAACGTCAACTGCGAAGGAAACAAGCGTCGGCGGAACGGTTTTATCCATAAAGGTACCGCTCATGCTGTCTTTACCGCCGATAGCAGGCAGTTCCAAAGCGTCCAGCGCAGTAAATGCACCCAAAAGTGCTGCAAAGGGCTGACCCCAAAGTTCGGTATTATGCAGTTTGGGGAAGTATTCCTGGCAGGTAAGGCGCAGTTTTGCCGGGTCTGCACCAAGTGCAACAGCGCGGGTTACAGATTCCACAACTGCATACAATGCGCCGTGGAACGGGCTCCAGCAGGCAACATCCGGGTTGTAGCCGCACGCCATAACGGATGCCGCCGTTGTTTTGCCGTGCAGCACGGGCAGTCTGCCAACCATGCCTTCGGACGGAGTAAGCTGGCGTTTGCCGCCAAACGGCATCAGCACGGTGCCGCGGCCGATAGTGCTGTCAAAACGTTCGGAAAGCCCTTTCTGGCTGCAAACATTGAGGCGGCCGAGGTTAGCAAGCCATGCGTTTTTCAAACCGTCTGCCGCAGCAACTTCTGCCGGCAGTTTGTCAAATACGCATTCGCCTTCAACATTGCAAACTTTAACGTCTGCATGCTGGGCAACGCCGTTGGTATTCAAAAAGTCGCGGGAAAGGTCAACGATTTTATCGCCGCGCCAGTACATTACAAGCCTTCTGTTATCGCTAACCTGTCCGATAACGGTTGCTTCAAGGTTTTCCTCATCGGCAAAGGCAATAAATTTCTTAATATTTTCGGGTGCAATAACAAGCGCCATGCGTTCCTGAGATTCGGAAATGGCAAGTTCCGTACCGTCAAGGCCTTCGTATTTTTTCGGCACTTTGTCAAGGTCAATTACAAGGCCGTCGGCAAGTTCGCCGTTGGCAACGGATACGCCGCCTGCACCGTAGTCGTTGCAGCGCTTAATCATCGGCGTAACTTCCGGGTTGCGGAACAAACGCTGAATTTTACGTTCTGTCGGCGGGTTGCCTTTCTGTACTTCCGCACCACAGCTTGCCAGCGAATCAACGGTATGTTCCTTGGAAGAACCCGTTGCGCCGCCGCAGCCGTCACGGCCGGTTCTTCCGCCGAGCAACACTAAAAGGTCGCCCGGTTCAGGCACTTCGCGTTTTACAAGGTTACGCGGAACAGCGCCTACAACAGCGCCTACTTCCATGCGTTTTGCCACGAATTTATCGTGATAGTATTCCTGAACATGTCCGGTTGCCAGGCCAATCTGGTTGCCATAAGAGCTGTAGCCTGCTGCCGCGCCGATAGTAATTTTGCGCTGCGGCAGTTTGCCGGGCAGAGTATCTTCAACAGGTACGCGCGGGTCGGCAGCACCGGTTACACGCATTGCCTGATATACATAGGCACGGCCAGAAAGCGGGTCGCGGATAGCGCCGCCGAGGCAGGTTGCAGCACCGCCGAACGGTTCAATTTCCGTCGGGTGGTTATGGGTTTCGTTTTTAAACAGCAGCAGCCATTCTTCGGTTTTGCCGTCAACTTCAATAGGCACAACAATGGTGCAGGCGTTAATTTCTTCCGATTCGTCCAAATCGTCCAGCTTGCCTTCAGCACGCAGTTTTTTCATTCCGATAACTGCAATGTCCATCAGTGTAACAGGGCGTTTGGTATCGGCGCCGTACACATCGTCGCGCGCTTCCATATATTTGTCAAGGGCAGCCTGTACCGGCTGAGTGTAAAGCCCCGGCTCAATTTCAACATCTTCAATCTGCGTCATAAAAGTGGTATGGCGGCAGTGGTCAGACCAGTAAGTATCGAGCACTTTAATCTCGGTAATGGTAGGTTCACGGTGTTCTTCATTAAAATATTTCTGGCACCACAGCAAATCGTCAAGGCTCATGGCAAAGCCGTTGGCAGTGCGGTAAGCCTCCATTTCTTCTTTGGTAAAGGTTAAAAAGCCTTCCACGCTTTTAATTTTCTGCGGTTCTTCGCAGGCCTGCACCAAAGTCTGCGGTTTTTCCCAGGCAGCTTCGCGTGCTTCAATCGGGTTAATGCAGTAAACCTTAATTTTAGCAAACTCATCATCACTGATTGTGCCGGACAAAATATAAACTTTGGCAGAAGATACCAGCGGGCGTTCTTTCTGCGTAATAAGCTGAATGCACTGAGCAGCAAAGTCTTCCCTCTGATTATACTGGCCCGGCAAAAATTCTACCGCAAAAGCACGGCAGCCTGCAGGTACTTCCAGTTCTTCTTCAACGGTATCAACCGGCGGTTCGGAAAGCACCAGCGCTTTGGCTGCGGCAAATTCCTCATCCGTTACGCCCATAACATCATAGCGGTTAATAACACGGATGCCGGTTAAGCCTTTCATACCGAGGTTGGTTTGCAAATCAGCCAAAAGGCCTCTTGCTTCAACGGCAAAAGCTTCTTTCTTTTCTACAAAAATGCGTCTGATTTCGTCCATTAAATCAGCCTCCCTGCTCAATTTTCAATAGTACTCGTTAATATAATTACGGCATTTGGTAAACAACGCCTGCAAAAAACCGCTTTTGCGCGGATTATGAACTTTAATTTTTCCGGCACGCACCAGTTCTTCAAAGCTGAAAGTACCGAAATACAGCTGCGTAAAGGCTGCGCTGTCCATTGTAATTTCTTCGCTTTCAATGGTGCTGGCCTGAGTTAGCGCGCCGTTTTGGGCAGTTATTTTTAAAAGCCCGTTATTCAGCGGCAAAAATTTGTCGGTAATTAAAAGTACCGCTTCACCGCTCACATTCTGCGGCACCGGCAAAAGCTCCAGCGCTTTGCGGATATTAATGCAGCGCGCCATCATAAACGGTTTTAAACTGCCGCTGTATGTACTTCCGGCAAAATCAAGATACGCCAGGTTGCCGGGTTCTGCCAGCCACTCAAAATTAGCGGCATCACTTAAATGCCCGGCTGCATAACGCAGAAGCGCCGTTTGTGCCTCATTGCTGAGCGTAAGCAGCTCCTGCACTTTAAAAGTGCCTGCATCAAGCGAATACAGCATATAACCGGCAGGGCTGGCATCTTCAAAAGCTATGGCAAGCATTACTTTTTCGGCTTTATAGCCGTTTAAAAGCTCCTGCCATTTTGCCCTGCTGCGTACTGCCATGCCGTTTAACTCCTGCCCGCAGGCTTCGTAAACAGCAGTAAGCTCATCCACCCCTTCTGTAATATCCGCACAGCGGGTTATTTTTATATTATGCACCGGCGGCAGTTTTTTTAATTCTGCCAGCGGCATTTGGTAATAATGGCGGTAATAGCAGTAATCAAACCCATAGGGCTTATAAATTGCCGGGTTAATGGGCATTAAAAGCGAAAAAGCCGCTCCCTGCGCACGCAAAACGGTAAACGCCGTTTCCAGCAGCGGGCGCGTAAGATGCTGCCCGCGGTATTCCGGCGCAGTTGCCACGCCTACAATATACGGCAGGCGCAGTGTTTGCCCGCGCAACGTAATTGCATACGGGTTCAAATGCAGCATGCACGCTAATTTATCGCCGTCAAACCCGCCTATAACGCTGTTTTGCTTTAAACAGTACTCGCTAAAATACCATTCGTAAAACGGGTCACCTTTTTTTTCAAAGCAGTAATCCCATAATTCTGCCGCCTGCGGCAAAAAAGCAGAGTTTAAAAGCCTGAAATCCATACAAACCTCTGTTATTTAAAAATAGTGGAATATTTTTTTACCATAAATTCCGGTTTATACGATTCTTTTGCCATGCGCAGCCCTTCGTGCCCCATATCTTCCTCGCGGTTAAGATAGGTAACGTCGCCCCACGCATTTTTGGCAAAATCACGGTTAATAACGGCATAAAGCCCGCGTATTTCCGGATTGGCCTTTTCTACATGCAAAACGGCTGTATCGTCATTAATTTTTTCGCCAAAGCTGAAGGCTTCAACCTTGCCGTCAATGCGGATAACGCCGCCGCGCAGCTTTAAGGCTTCAAAATTATCAAGCGCTTCGTGGATAGCGCATTTTTCGCATACCAGCGAAGGGTCGTCAGACATGCGGCGCTCGCACCACATATCGCCAAAAGCAAGGCATTCTTCAATATTGCTTCTGTTCATTTCTTCGTAAACATAATCGGGATGCTCTTTTACAAAAGCATTGCAGTGGTTCTTTTTACCGTGGTATTTGCGCCCGGCAAGCGTTGCCAGGTTCTGCTGCAAATACACATAGTCCCAGTTATCACGGTCATCGGTAATTTCCAAATCAGGAAACGCTTTTAACAGCCTTTCCCTGCCGTCATCATAAATGCCGTGTATTTCAAACGGTTTGCCGTTATGGTATTCTTTAATTTCTTTCATTAATAAAGGCAAATCTTCATCTTTGCCGCCAAACGGCTGTAAAAAGAAATCAATATCATTTCTTTTTACTTTCAGCACTAAAAAGCCGTGTGCTTCAGTCCAAAAAATATCATAGCAGGTCTGCCACATAAACAAATTGCCGAAAGCACATTCAGAGCCGCGGTAATAAGGGCGCGACATGTAGCTTTCAAACAATTCCTTATCGGCAACCGAAATTTCTTTAAGTTCTAAAATAAAATGACCCCCAATTTCTTCTTATTAAATTATTATACCATATTGAGTGAAACTTTCTCAAAGTTTCTGTCACATTATTTATAAAATTCGCTGAAATAAACAAAAAACCTGCCGCATTTTTACGGCAGGCTGTATTTGTTTATTATTTTCTGTGATGTGCGTTGTAGCAATCACGGCAGTAAACCGGACGGTCTTCGGAAGGTTTAAACGAAACTTCGGTTTCTTTGCCGCATTCAGCGCAAACCGCCGGATACATCTGGCGTTCCGGACGCTCGCTTACAATGCCAAGACGCTGTTTGCGTGCCTGACGGCATGCAGGGCAGCGGCCCGGTTCGTTAGTAAAGCCTTTGGATTCATAAAATTCCTGTTCGGAAGCGGAAAAAACAAATTCTTTGCCACATTCCTTGCATACTAAAGTTTTGTCTTCTTTCATTGCTTATCAGCTCCTTACATTAATCATACCCCATGAGGACTTCATAGATTTGCCACGGCTTCGATAAAAATGCAAGCAGCATTAAAAAGAAGATATGAACCCTATATGAACCGGCTGAGATATACTATTTAAAGTATATCTTTTTAAAATACAAATGTCAATATATCATGGCTGTTTTTTTACATTATTCTAATAAAATTTAACGCAAATAATATGTTTCATTTGTACATTCAAGTACAGTATTGTAGCCGCGCCATTTTGCCAGCGTGGTTGTACTGCAGTTGCCAACGCTGAAATTCCATATTTTGTTTAAGTCCACGCCCAAAAACAGGCACAGCAGCACGCGGATAATACCGCCGTGCGAAACAACTGCAATATCTTTTTCGTCCATTTCCGCAAGGCAGCGTTTAAAAAACGGCTCTACGCGTGCGGCAACATCCGTAAAATTCTCGCCGCCCGGCACATGGCACAGCGCCGGATTTTTAAAAAATTCGTCAATCTGCCCAAGGCCGGCGTCATTAATCTGGTTATAGGTAAGCCCTTCCCACTCGCCAAAAGCAATTTCCTTAATATCTTCAACCGGTTGCACTTCAAGCCCGTGTACAGCCGCCAGCGGTGCCGCCGTCTGCCGTGCGCGCGTTAAACTGCTGCTGTATACGGCATCAAGGCGGATATTTTTAAAATGCTCTGCCAAAAGTTCAGCCTGCGCCAGTCCTTTTTCGTTCAGTTCAATATCTGTTTGCCCCTGAAAGCGGAAACTTTTGTTGGAATCGGTTTCCCCATGCCTGATTAAATATAGCCTGCCCATTATTTTGCCCCCTGTTTGCCTGCCTTAATTTCTTCTGCGTGCGAAAATTCTTTTACCTCAACGTGTACGCCTGCTTCGGCAAAAGTTTCCATTTCCTTATAAGCCTTAATGCCTGCGTCCAAAAGGCTGAGCGCAAGTATTGCGCCTTCGCCGCGGCATATTTTAATATCAAGCCTCAGCGGCGCGGAAAGCCCCAATTTTTGCAGCAGTTCTTCCATGCCCGCTTCTGCGGATACATGCCCGGCAAAAACGTAATCTGCCGCAGCAGCATTATATTTTACCGCCGCAAGTGCTGCAAGGCAGGATGCTGCGCCGTCAAGCATTACCGGCACTTTTAAAGCTGCTGCCTGCAAAACTGCACCGGCCATGGCGGCAATGGTTCTGCTGCCAAGCTGATTTAAAAAATCATAGCCGCCAGCTTCAAAGTTTTCTGCATTATATTCCGGCACGCTGCTGTCAACGCAGCCAAGTGCCAGCACCTGCTGTCCGCCGTTTATGCCTATTGCTTCTTTTGCCAGAAGCGCGCCTTCAAGCAGTGCTTCTTCAATGCTTTCAGCCGTTACCAAAAAAGTCTGGCTTTTAACGCCTGAATTTTCCGCAAGCACGCAGGCAGGTTTCGTGCCCTGCATATATTCTGCCGCTGTACCGGCGTCGTCAGTCCAGAAAAGCACTGTTTTACAAGGATAATTTACATCATTTTTATCTGCGCTGCCGTAAATTGCCGCATAGCGCGTAGCCATTTCTTCAAGTTTTGCCAGTGAACCGACCGGCTTAATTAAATTATCAAAACGCTCCTGCGCTTTTGCCGCTATCGTTTTATCAACAGGCTGCACCGTGCCAGCCAAAACATCTATTTCCATTTTGCACCATCCTTAAAACAAACTAAATATGCTGTGGTAAGTATAAAAGCCAAGCACCAAAAAGCGCCCGCCAATTATCAGTGTAAGCAGGTACAGCACGTTGCCGCACTCCGTCAGCGCGCCGTAGGTGTCGCCCGTCAGCCCGCCCAGCTGGCTTTGCAAAAATTTGGCAATGCCAAATACCAGCACAAAAGTAACTGCCATCACCAGCAGGTAATGCACGCCGCACAGCGCCGTTATGCCAATGCCAAGCGCCAGCGCGATAACCGTGTAGCTTTTTTTAGCATACATGGTAAACATATGCCCGATGCCGGTTTTGCGCGCATAGGGAAAGTTAACGATAAAAATTACCATAAAAGTGCGCGTTGCAACGCTCATGGCAATCAGCGCCGGCGTCAAGAGCTGTGGGTAAATGGCAAGGTATGCCGATACTTTCAGTAAAATAAGCACTATTACAGCAAGCACGGCGTTGGAGCCTACATGGCTGTCTTTCATAATTTCCAGCATGCGTTCGCGGCTGCGCGCCGAAAAAACGCCGTCGGAGGTATCCATAAAACCGTCGTACATCAGCCCGCCGGTAATAATAATTTCCGCTAAAATCAAAAGCGCGGCACGCATAAAATCAGGCGCGGCAACCATTGCCAAAGCGTAATTAACCGCACCCAAAAACGCGCCGATAACCAGCCCCACCAGCGGAAAATACGGCACGCTGCGCGAAAAATCTTCGTCACGCCAGTCCGTGCGGTGGCTGAAACGGATGCGCGTTAAAAATTCCAGGCAGGTAATAAAATCACGCATTATGCTCACCTGCGGTTAAGTTTTTGTATAAATCAAGCGCCGACTGCAAAATTACAATGGCCAGCGAAGCGCCTGTACCTTCGCCGAGGCGCATGCCTGCATCGACAATCGGTTTTAAATTTAAAATTTCCAGCATTTTGGCGTGTGAAATTTCCGCCGATAAATGCGAGCAGAACATATAATCCGCGCAGGCGGGCTCAATGCCGTAAGCAAGCAGCGCCGCAGCCGTTGCGTTCACGCCGTCAACCATGGTAGGTACACGGCGGCGTGCGCCTTCAATAATCATACCGGCAAGCCCGGCGTGGTCATAACCGCCAACTTTGCATAAAATATCCATGGCATTGCCCAGCTCAGGCTTATTTACTGCCAAACCATCCGCAACAACCTGGCGTTTAACTTTCATACGTTCATCGTTAATGCCGGTGCCGCGCCCAACGGTCAGCTCCGGCGCAAGGCCTGTAAATGCCGATACTATAGCAGCGGTGGAGGTTGTGTTGCCGATGCCCATTTCTGCCGTTACCAGCATGTTGTAGCCTTTATCAATGCACTCACCGGCAACTTTCATGCCGCGCTCCAATGCCATTTCAGCCTGCTCGCGCGTCATGGCAGGACCTTTGGTAAAATCTTCCGTGCCCCAGGCAACCTTTTCATTGCGCACTTTCGGCAAGTGGCTTAAATCAAAAGTTGTGCCCATATCAACAACAAACACATCCGCACCGGCGTGCCGCGCCATTACGTTGGCACCGGCAGTGCCGCGCATATAGCCGTTAATCATCTGCATGGTAACTTCCTGCGGATAAGCGCTGACGCCGTATTTGGCAATGCCGTGGTCGCCGCACATTAAAAGCATGGCGCTTTTTATTTTGCCTTCAAAATCAGGCGTACCGCAAATAGCGGCATATTTTTCAACCATTTTTTCAACTTTGCCAAGCTGATACGGAACCTCGTCCACAGCCTGCCAGTTTTTATGCACAATTTCTGCCGCTTCTTCGTTCAGCGGCGGAACTATAATATCCTGCATTTTATTCCTCCTCAAATTTAAAAGCCAGTTTCTTCATATCAACTGCCTGTCCTGCCACGCAGTAAAATACACTGTCCGCGGCATCCGCCACCTGCTGGTTCACCCAGCCAGCAATATCACGATATTCGCGTGCCATGGCATTTTCCGGCACAATGCCCGCGCCAACTTCGTTTGTTACAAACACCGTAATTTTGCCGCCTGCTTCAGCAGCTTCAATCAGTTTGGCAATTTCTGCCTTAACAACCTGCGCCTTTTCTTCCGTTGTGCCCTGCGGCGCGTTTTTGCCGTACAATAAATTACTCATGTAAAGCGTAAGGCAGTCAAACAGCACTGCATCAGCCTCTTGCGCAGCTTCGCCCAAAACCTCATGTGCGTTATAGGGGGCTTCAAAATTTATCCAGAGCGTCCGGGGGCGGCGCGCTTTATGCAAACGTACACGTTCAGCCATTTCTTCGTCCAGAATTTCGGCGGTAGCAATGTAAGCGCATTTTGCGCCGTAATGCAGCACATATTTTTCGGCAAATTCGCTTTTGCCGCTGCGTGCCCCGCCAGTTACCAAAACAATTTTAGCCGGCATACAAAAACTCCTTTCTATAAACAAAAAATCCCCTTTATAACAAAGAGGATATACTTCAAAAACGATATGCAAATCCCCGCCTATCCCCCGTAGGCTGTGATACTCGTAACAGGCAGGTCTCCTGGCTCAGGTTCATCGCCGTGCTGCGCCTTCCCAAAGCATTGCTTCAGTGACATTTTGCAGACAGCTCGCCATTACAGTAGCGGGACTGCGCCGGATTTGCACCGGCTTCCCTATTAAGATTGCGGGGTTAACCGCCTCACCTGTTGATTTTTTCCGTTAAATTATATTCTATGCATTTCAAAAAAATCCTGCTTATGCAGATAAAAAATTAACGGCAGCCGTTAAGCCGCCGTTTAAACACTTTATAAATTTATTTAAGGCTGTTTTTATAATCCTCAAGGAACTGGGCAAGGCCTTTATCGGTAAGCGGATGCAGAAGCATCTCTTTTAAAACCTTGGTAGGAATGGTTGCAATATCCGCACCGGCGAGCATAACTTTTTCAACGTGCTCCATATTGCGGATGCTGGCTGCAATAATCTGCGTATCGAGATTGTACTGACGGAAAACCTTAACCATGTTTTCTACCAGTGCCACGCCGTTTTCGCCAATGTCGTCCAAACGGCCGATAAACGGGCTTACATAGGTTGCACCGGCACGCGCTGCCATAAGTGCCTGCGGCAGACTGAACACCAGAGTTACATTGGTTTTAATGCCTTCTTTGGCAAGAATTTTAACTGCTTTTAAGCCTTCGGCAATGCACGGAATTTTTACAACAACCTTGTCGGAAATTTTCATCAGCCTGCGCGCTTCGGCAACCATGCCTTCGCAGTCAGTGCTGATAACTTCGGCGCTTACAGGTCCGTCAACCAGGCTGCAAATTTCGGGAATAACTTCTGCCTGGGTTCTGCCGCTCTTGGCAATCAGGCTCGGATTGGTAGTAACACCGTAAACAACGCCCAGCGCTGCCATTTCTGCAATTTCCGCAACATTTGCGGTATCCATAAAAATCTTCACAATTCATACCTCTTTCATATTGTAATTTTTGTTAATAAATTTATTAATATGAATCGCCGTTTTAAACGCCAATTAAGGAACTTAGATTTTGCTCATTATTAAATTGCAAAATCTGCGTAGCTTCGCTGGCACATTTATGGGCTTCGCTTTCAGCCCGTCACTAAATGGCGACTCATTTAAAACAGTACTGTCTGGTCACTTCCGGGAGGTAAAAAAACATCATGCCCCCTGCCCTTGCGGTTTTTATTATTTACCCAGGTACCGCATTTGGGGCACTGCATTTCTGCCGCAGGCAAAGCCCATGCAAGCTGCCTGCCGCATTTGGGGCAAATAAAAAGCACCTGCATATTTGCTCCGGGCTGATATTTTTTCATACTCCGTCAACTCCTTTGCGGCCTTACCTGTCTATTATACACTATCGCAGAATTTTTTGCAGATTTTGTTGCAAGTTTTATGGACAAACAACGTAAAATTTTATATGCTATTATTAAATAAAGTTTAAAAGGTGGTTACACTATGTCACTGCAAAAAGAATTTGAAGCGCTTGGCTGTTGGAGCGCACCTACCGAAGAAGAACACATCAGCGTTTACGGGCTTGATTTTGATAACTGCTATATTATTTTTACCGACCTTGACGGCAAAACACCGCTGGACGCCAAAGCGCCTGTTGTAGCCGCCTGCTACGACGACCGCGATGCGTTTATGTGGGGCAAGGAACTGAAAGATTTTGCTGCTTTAAAAGCACTGCGCGCCGCCCACGCGGATGACAATGATTTTATTGCCGCCGTTGAAAATTATACGCTGCCGAAGGAATGAAAGCTTCTTACTCTTTTAACCCGGTTAATTAACTGTCAACAAAAAATTCAATTTAATATATTTATTACTTATATAAATAAAGACAGATCGCCTAACCGTCAACTCAAAAATTTTATGCAATAATTCCAGCATAATAACAGTAAGAAAACAGCATTCGCTTATGCTCAAAAGCTGTTTTCTTGCTGTTATTTTTCATTAAATATTGCAATTTTTAAATGTTGACTGTTAGGCGGTCTGTCTTTATTCATTGACATTCCAGTTTAAATTACAGCACTAAATGTTTACCTTTTCCGCAATGCTAATATTAAAAATAAATCACAATACCCACGCGGGAATATAATACAACCTATCCGACGCCGGTAATAAATCATCAATTAAGCACACTATGCCGCCTGAGCCGATATTTATTTTGGCATCTGCGCTGACAGGTTCCAGTATCGCAAACGTTTTAACGGCTTTATTGGGGTACGCGCTCTTTTTAACGGCTATTGGGTATGCAGTACCATTCTGCCAGATAATTAGTTCTATCTCTTTTCCGTTAAAATTACGCAGGTAGTACAATGGTGGTACTATGCCTTTATTGGCATAACTTTTGTAGATTTCCGTTACAACCCACGTTTCAAAAAATTCACTGCTAGCTGCGCCTGCCTCCAAGGCATCGGCATTTAACCAACGTGTTAAATATGCCGCAAGCCCGGTATCAAAAAAGTACAGCTTGGGTGCTTTTACTATGTACTTTGCTCCCGGCGGCATAAAGGGCTGCAATAGGTATATTATGCCTGCCGCTTCTAATGTCTTTATCCATTGCTTTGCTGTCGGTGCGGATATTTCCGCCGCTTTGGCAAGTTCTGCATAGTTTATCATTTTGCCTGTCTGCCCCGCAGCGGCACACAAAAAGCGGAAGAATACCATTTCATCATTTATCTGCAAAAGTTTCATTACATCGCGCTGCAAAAAGGTTTGTACGTAGCTGGCGTAATAGCTTTGCCAGTCCTGCTCACCGCCGTTGTACATGGCGGGCATACTGCCTTGCCAAATTAGGTTATAAATTTCTTTCAGGCTTTGTTTTTTAGCGCGGTTCAGGCGGTTAAAAAGTGCGTCTACTTCCGGCAAAAAGGGTTCGGTATTATCCGTGCCGTTAATTTCATTAGCACTTAACCCCTGCAAGTCAATAATGCCTACTCTGCCAGCCAGGCTTTCCGTAACGCCCTGCATTAAAGGCAAACGCTGAGAGCCTGTCAGCCATATATCGCCATTCTGCGCTTTAGTATCGGCATAAATTTTAATGTAGCTTAACAGCTGCGGTGCGTACTGAATTTCGTCAATTAATAACGGCGGTGTATAACGCTGCAAAAACAGCGCCGGGTCGCTTAATGCCAAGCTGCGCACAGCAAGGTCATCAAGCGTAACATAAGTACGCCTGCTATCCCGCGCCAAATGTTTAAGCAAAGTAGTCTTACCAACCTGCCGCGCACCGGTCAACAGCAGCACCTTAAACTGACTCGATATTCTGTTGATTGTTTGTTCAATATTGCGTGTGATGTACATAATGACCTTCAAAAATTAAATTTGAGTTTAATTTATTGTTATGTTAAAATAATCTTAAATTAAAGTATTTACTTTTACTATTGGAGCAATACAAACTTTATGAATATTGAAATTATTAAAAATCTTTGCCAACAAAATAAACTGCAATGGACCAATCACATATTAGTCCGCCTGCTGCAAAGAAATATAAAAATCAGCGATGTTAAAGAAGCAATTTTATCCGGTAAAATAATAGAGGAATATCCTGATGATTACCCTCACCCAAGCTGTTTAATTTTAGGTATCGCTTTAAATAAGGAAAAACTGCATGTTGTTTGCGGCGTAGATAAAGATTTATTATGGCTGATAACAGCCTATAAACCTTCTGCAACAGAATGGGACGACACATTTACCATTAGAAGGAGGACGCAAAAATGACTGAATGCTTTATGTGTAAAGGGAATTTAGAAAATAAATTAACTACGTTTATGGTGGATTTAGGTTCGTGCATTGTTATTGTTAAAAACGTACCATCGCAAGTATGCAGCCAATGCGGCGAAGTTTCTTACTCCACTGAAGTTGCCGAACGCTTGGAACAAATCGTTAACAGCTTAAAAAACTCAGCCACAGAAATTGCCGTTATTTCTTACAAACAAGCGGCGTAGGTAATAATTTTATTTAACCACATCATTCAATGAATGATGTGGTTATTTTTATTCCGCTTTTCTACCATAAGCATCGTCAAAACGCACTATATCGTCTTCACCAAGGTACTTTCCGTTCTGCACCTCTATTATAGATAGCGGCAATTTGCCAGGGTTCTCCAACCTGTGCCTTACGCCTATCGGTATATAGGTGCTTTCGTTTTCCCTGAAAAATACTTCCTTATCGTCCAGCGTCAGCTTGCCCGTGCCGCTTATTACCGTCCAGTGCTCACTGCGGTGGTAATGAAGCTGAAGGCTTAATTTTGCCCCAGGGTTTATCGTAATCCTTTTTACCTTATATCCGTCCCCTTCGGCAAGTATTGTGTAACTGCCCCAAGGCCGGTACATAGTACGGTTTTCGTCAACTTCTTTGCGTTTTTCCTTTTTAAGTTTGTTTACAAGCTGCTTTACATCTTGCGATTTACCTTTTTGCGCCACCAAAAGCACGTCCGGCGTATCAACTACCATCAAGTTCTGCAAATCCAGCCCGGCAATCAACCGTTCCTGCCCTAAAATCATGGTGTTGGTGCAGTTTTCGGCTATAATATCTCCGCTGTACATATTGCCCGTACTGTCGCTAAAGGTTTCAGCAATGGCGTCCCAGCTGCCAATGTCGTTCCAGTAAATACCGGCAAGCGGCACCAGCGCCATCCGTGCAGATTTTTCTGCAACAGCGTAGTCAATAGAAATATCCGGCAGTTTTTCAAAATCCGTCAGCATTGCTTTATAGCCATCGCTGTAAACAGTATAAATTTCCGGCACATGTGCTTTAAGCTCCGCTTCCATAGTTTGCAGGCTAAACATAAACATACCACTGTTCCAATAATAACAACCAGCTTTTACATATTCAGCCGCTGTTTGCTTATCAGGCTTTTCCTTAAACGCTTCCACAGCATAGGCATTACTGTTAATTTTGTCTGCTATTTTTATATATCCGTAGCCTGTTTCCGGTTTATCCGGCACAATGCCAAAGGTTACTATCTTTCCCTCTTTCGCCAAAGCTTCCACACCGGCAACTGTTTTTCTAAATTCTGCAACAGGCTTAATTAAATGGTCCGCCGGGGAGATAAATACCGTTTCGCTATCCGCAGCGCCCTTCATTTTTATATACGCCATGGCAAGGCTGATGGCAGGCGCGGTATTACGCCCGACAGGTTCTGTAATAATATGCGCATCTTCCGCACCGGCCTCTTTAAGCTCCGCCTGCACGTGGTAGATATAATCTTTATTGGTTACAATAATAATGTCTTTGGCTTCGGCAAGCCCTAAAAACCGCTCAATAGTTTGTACCAACAGCGATTTTTCACCAGCTATATGCAAAAACTGTTTTGGGTAACAGCTGCGCGATAGCGGAAACAACCTGCTGCCGCCGCCACCGGCAAGAATTACTATTTTCATTTTACTTCTCCCATAAAATTAACGTTCAGCCCTAAAGTCAGAATGTAAAAAGTCATCGTAAGTTTTGGCTATTCCGTCGGCAAGCTCCGTAGTATAATGCCAGCCCAAACCGTTTAACTTACTTACGTCAAGCAGCTTGCGCGGCGTGCCGTCCGGTTTAGTCTCATCAAAAACAAGTTCGCCTTTAAAGCCGGTAATATCTTTTACCAAAAGTGCCAGTTCTTTAATGGTTACTTCCTTACCCGTGCCGATATTTACAGTTTCATTGCCGCTGTAATTGTTCATTAAAAATACGCAGGCATCGGCAAGGTCATCCACATATAAAAACTCGCGGTAAGGTTTGCCCGTTCCCCAAATAGTTACCGTTTCAGCACCGCTAACCTTCGCTTCGTGAAAGCGCCTGATAAGTGCCGGCAATACGTGAGAATTTTCCGGATGGTAATTATCGTTAGGGCCATATAAATTAGTAGGCATTACCGAAATATAATCCGTACCGCACTGTCTGTTTAAATACTCGCAGTATTTTAAACCACTTATTTTTGCCAATGCGTAAGCCTCGTTAGTCTGCTCCAAAGCAGATGTTAAAAGGCAGCTTTCCGGCATCGGCTGAGGCGCAAGGCGCGGATAAATGCAGCTGCTACCCAAAAACAGCAGTTTTTTTACGTTATTCTGGTACGCCGAATGTATAACGTTCATCTCTAAAACCATGTTGTCATACATAAAATCGGCAGGGTATTTGCTGTTTGCCATAATGCCGCCAACTTTTGCCGCTGCCAAAAATACATAATCCGGCTTTTCTGCCGCAAAAAATTCTTCCACAACATCCTGCCTGCGCAAATCAAGCTCTTTAGATGTGCGCATAATAATATTTTTATAGCCTTCTTTTTGCAGCGCACGAACAATGGCACTGCCTACCATGCCCCTGTGCCCGGAAACATAAATTTTGGCTTCTTGCTCCATCATTGGTTTTTACTTCCTTTGTTTTGCAAATATTCTTCAAGACTTATACCAAGTGTTTTTTCAACATCGGCGGCAACCATCATTTTTACAAGCCTGGCAAAATCAACCTTGCGCTTCCAGCCCAGTTCTTTTTCTGCTTTCGTGGCATTACCCCACAGCAAATCTACCTCCGCCGGGCGGAAGTAACGCTGGTTTATATCTACCAGCACTTTGCCTGTCGCTTTATCTATGCCTTTTTCGTCAACGCCGCTGCCCTGCCAGGTAATTTCAATGCCCACTTCGGCAAAGGCACGCTCTACAAACTCGCGCACGGTGTGCGTTTCGTTAGTAGCAAGCACATAGTCGCCGGGTTTATCCTGCTGTAAAATGAGCCACATCCCTTCCACATAATCGCCGGCAAAGCCCCAGTCACGCTTGGCGTTTAAATTACCCAGCGAAAGTTTTTCCTGCTTGCCAGCCAAAATGTTGGCAATGGCAATGGTAATTTTGCGCGTAACAAAGGTTTCGCCGCGGCGCGGAGATTCGTGGTTAAACAAAATGCCGTTGCAGGCAAACATGCCGTAAGCTTCGCGGTAGTTTACAGTAATCCAGTAGGAATACAATTTTGCCGCGCCATATGGGCTTTTAGGGTAAAACGGTGTTTTTTCGCTCTGCGGTGCAGTTTCCGGTAAACCACCAAAAAGTTCGGAAGTTGACGCCTGGTAAAACTTGCAGTTTAAGCCGCTTTGGTAAATTGCATCAAGCAGACGGATTGTGCCTACACCTGTTGCTTCAGCCGTATATTCCGGTACTTCAAACGACACGGCAACGTGCGACTGCGCGCCAAGATTATATACCTCGTCCGGCTTAATCTTTAAAATGAGCGAAGTTAAATTGCACGAATCCGTTAAATCCCCGTAATGCAAAAAGAAGCGGTTTTTCAGGGATTTATCGTAATACAAATGGTCGATACGTTCCGTGCAGATTGTGCTGTGGCGGCGGATAATACCGTGTACCTCATAACCTTTTTCCAGCAAAAGCTCTGCCAAGTATGAACCGTCCTGGCCAGTTATGCCTGTTATTAGTGCTGTTTTCATTTGGAACCTCCTGATTTTATAAAATAAATTAAATTTTTATTTTCTGTTTAACTATGCCAATAATATTAGTTACATAACTCAATAAATCTCTAAATTCTTCAGTTTTAAAAAAAATCATTATATTTATAACCACCATAAATATAGTTGCTAAAATCCCTTCTATAATTAATGAAGTGTAACTTAACGGCATATCAATAAAGGCTATAATTTGCCTAATTAATAAAATTTCCGCAACAATAATTGCACTATATATTAGATGCTGAAATAAATATTTTGAAATACTTTGGTTTAAAATATATTTAAATACAATTATAATTCTTCCATAAATTATAAATGCAAGCCCTGCTATCGTTCCTATCATTAAACCGGCTATGCCATATTCTTTTATTAAAAGCATTGCTATAACAACTTTGCTGATAGCTGATAAAACCATATAAAGCCTGTCTTTTTCAAAACTTCCATATGTATTGCGGTAATTGCAGGCATTTTCAAACTGCATTGCAAAAAACACATTCAATGCTAACAGCCATACATAGCTTTCCGGTAGTAAAAATTCTTTACCAAAAAATAGCAAAATAAACTTTTGAAAGAACAAAATATACATACAACATATATATGCACCAAACAGCGTATACAGAAAATCTAATGTTTTATATACCTTAAAGCTTTTTTCCTTGCTCTCAGAATAAACCAAATTACCTAAACTTGGCACTATTCCCTGAAAACATTTATACATAATTGTATAGATACCAGTATGTATTAATAAATAATTTGCCATAAGGCCTGCAATTTGCAATCCCAAAAAAGCAGTAACTATAATAGAATCAGCACCGCCATATAAAATATAAGCAATCTTATGAATCATAAAATTCTTAATATCTTTAAAAAAGTTACGGTTGCGCATATCATCAATATTAACTTTTATGGGTTTAATAAAGTTGTATGTTTTATTAACTTTATAAGTAATAATCAGATTTGCTAATATATTAAAAAACAATGCTGTAAGAGCATATAAAACATAGCTTTGATAATATACAATTGCTACTACCCTCACTAAATTAGATGCAGTTCTGCAAACCGTATCTACTTTTATGCAAATATAATCTTTTTGATCTGCTGTAAATAAAGCACGCTTATAAGCAATAAAGTAAGTACTTAAAACTATTGCTATCTGAATAAAATAAACTAGTTCTACATACTGCCATGGCAAATTGCGTTCATTAATAATAAATGGCAAAGCAAAATATAAAATAATGCTAACAAATAATATAAAACAACCAATAATTCTATACATAAAACGATAAATATTCATAAGAATATTTATCTCATTTCTGTCATCTTCAGCTAAAGCTTTATATAAACTATAATTTATAACAGAAGATACACCTAATTCTGCAAGAGATAATATCGAAACAATATTAGAAAACAATCCCTCCAATCCCAATAGTTCAACGGATAAATTTTCTGTAAATAGCTTTCGTATATATATGCCCATTAATGAAAGAAAGAAAAATGACAATAATGAATATATACTATTTCTAAAAAAATTAACTATACGCATTATTTATCACTTTTCTTTCTATCTAAAATTTCATAATAATATTTCAGATAATTTTTGACGTAAAACATCAAATCTATCTGCTACATAGTCAACCGTTTCCGGAGTTAATTTATCTTGCTGCATAAATTTTCTATAAAAGTTTTCATCACTCTGCAATCTTTTTATTAGTTTGATGTTTTCATAATTGTCTCCATCTAAGTCCCACATAATTATAAAATCGTTATTTACAATTCCTGGTTCAGGATTATTTAAACAGCCGGCATAAATTGGAATACACCCACAGCGTAAAGCATCAAATAATTTTTCTGTACAATAATCAGGTGCGTCCATGTTTTCCGGACAAATATTAAATTTAAACATATTTAAATACCGCAATTTATTATTGCCATATTTATTCCAAAGTTCATCTGTATTATTACGCCATTTGCCCGCGTAAGTAATATCAAGCGATTCTTGTAAGTCATCACAAATCTTAGTCCTTAACCCCCACAAATCATGGCTATTTATACAAACAGCTTCTTTAACACATAAAGAATGTGCTTGATTAATTTGTTGCACTGTTTTACGTATATCATCTTTATTAAAATACGGCTGAAATATATAAGTTATCCATAATGGAAAACGCATATAATTGTTTAATTCCATATTTTTGAAAGCTAAAGAAAGAACACTATCAGACAACATATAATCTTTATAATCTTTATAATCTTTAATATATTCAATTCTATTTTCTAATAAATTCCACTCATCTTTTCCAGTTTGATAAGGCTTATGCGAAACAATCGGTTCTAAATTTTCGCCACTCCAAAAAATTATCTTTTTATCTTTGCTGATATTTCCTTTTTCGCCAAAAACACTGGCAATACATAAATTTTTATAATCTCTGTTAGGAAAATTTATTTTTATAAATTCTTCTAACCAACTTTCGCCAATATTACAGCAATTTATATGCTGTATACCAAACACATTATGTATTGCCTGTACTCGCATTAGTCTTTTTCTTATTCTGCGTACTAATTGATTCACTTTTTGCACCAACTTACAAATTAACTTTTTCTTTGCTGCATACGCTGCCTTATTATAGTTAAATAGTCTTTTTTCTCCTGTTCCTTATTTAAAATACCAGTATTAGTCATGTGAATACGCCGTTTTAAGACTACATCATCAATATTCACTGATTTTAAACCGCTGTCTCTAAACTTTGCTAGCCACGCAACTGTTTCACCGGTTCTCAAACTTTCATCAAAATAGCCTATTTCGTCAAAAGCCGATTTTTTTATCAAAGTGCAACCAGGCAATATACCTAAACGCGGTTCATCAAATATTTTCTTGCTTGCTTTTTCTTGAATTGATAATTCTTTTGAAATAAACTCAATGCTTTTACCAAAAGCAGCTGATACATCATTCTCTTTCAAAGCTATAAACAATTTTTCTATTGCATACGGTTCTGCAATATCATCAGCATCTAAAAAATAAATATATTCTGCATCACTGTTTAGCAATCCTAAATTACGTGCAGTACCAGCTCCTGAATTTTTTTGTTTAAAACATGATACGCCCTTAATATTACAGGCAAATTCATAACTGCCGTCCGTTGAACCATCATCAACAATAATAATTTTATTAACAGGCATTGTTTGCCGCTTTATGCTTTCTACTGCTTCTAATAAATATTTTTTTGCGTTAAAACAAGGTATAATAACATCAATCATTGTTCTTTTCCGCCTTTGCTTTTGCTCTTAATTTTGCAACAAGCATTTTATAACCTTCATTACCAATAGGTGTTTTTTGTATAGTAATATTGTTACCATGCAACCTTCTATAATATAAAACTTCATCTATTCTGCCTGATTTTACTCCATATAATCTTACACGCATTAACCATTCAGAATCTTCTCCATATTCCATATCTTCTTTAAAAAGACCATACTTATTAAAAATTTCTTTTTTTATTAAAGCACTTGGTATGCCAGCCAAAAAATCTGTTTGTGCTAAAAATTGTGCTTTCTTATCATTTGCGGTCTTTTCATTGTCAAAGAAATTTCTGCAAATAGAAAACACCATGTCTTCATCAGTATGCTCTTTTAAATATTCCAATTGCTTTTCAAGTTTAGTTTCAACCCAATAATCATCTGCATCAATAAAAGCAATATATTCACCTTTGGCTGCTTTTAACAATTTATTTCTTGTAACAGAAACGCCCTTATTTTCTTGCCAATAATATTTTACTTTTGGAAATTTGCTTATTACATCTTTTGTATTGTCAGTAGAACCGTCATCTACGACAATAATTTCAATATTTTTATATGTTTGCTTTAAAACACTATCTATACATTTACCTATAAATTTACCGTAATTATACGTAGGTATTAAAACCGATATTAATGGCATTTCATTCATTCTTCTTCCCCCTTAATTTTAGACCAGCCAACATTAGGGTCTGCATCGTGTACAGGGTCACTTAAAAGTAAATCCTGCATATCATCAAATTTAGTTAATTCTAAATTATACCCGTCTGCAAAAATTTCTTTATTATATTTTAATTCACCACTGTTTTCTTCATCTGACTCTAAAATTATATTTTCAGATACCAACTTTTCTACAAATGCACTAATATTAAAATCTCTTTCTGATATTTCTTTCAATGCTTTCTCAATATTTGCCGCAGAATAACCAGCAATAATATCTTCAAATACTTTAGATGACAACATATTCAAAGAATAATAACAACCATTAAGCGAATTAATTATAATCGCCTGTCCCTCTGCTACATCATAAAAAATTTCCTGTTCATTTAATTTGTACATAATAATCACTGCTCCTTATTTAATAAAAAATTTTTTAATGCACAAGAATTACTTTTGAAATCTTTAACAATATTAAATTGATATACCGGTAAGTTTTTTGCAGCATTTAACAATTTATTCATATATTGTGGATTTAACCAACCTTCATTTTGCATGGTTGTAGAAACTGCTAATGCAGTTAACGCTTTTAATTTCTCTGTTGATTTAAATATTTTATTTTCACCATTTTGTAGAACAGGGAACAAAAGCTTACTATACTTCAGTTCTTTAATAAACCTATTTTTGTAATTAATCAGATTTACTAATGTTTTATTATTTCTTGTTTTATCTGAACCTATAATATATTTATTAAGTTCAGGTAATCTTGCAAGCATATCCGGATTAAGATAACCTGCCGAATAAATAAAATGAGCAATTTGTTTTTCCGGTTCTAATAAAACATAATCGTCAGCTACATAACCAATACCATTTAACAAAGCTGTTATTGATGTTGTCGACTTTCCGCTGCCTCCTACCGCTACAAGTAATACGCCATTATTACTACCCAAACCTAATCCGGCAGCATGTGTCAAAATTAAATTGTTATCCTCTGCCCACCAATGTAAAATTTGTCTAAAAGGATGACAAACGTGTAAAAACGGCAATTCATCTTCATTGTTTACACAACAAAATGCTGTTTTTTGTTCTTTATTGTAGTATTGATAATAAGCTGGTTTATGACTATATGAAAACTTAATATTATTATCTTTAAAATATAAAAATCCACCACGCCAAAGCATTTTATCCGCATATTTTGAAAAACTTTGCGGCATGTCATCTGTAAATTCATTTTCCCATACATAAATTATTAAATCAGCATCACTGTCATTGAATTTCTCTGTTTTCAAAAAATCCAATGAAATAGTAAACCAGTATACTAACTTTGGAGAATTGAATTTTACAACTATATTTCTATTAGCTATTTTAAACCGGCAAATTTTTTCTTCCTTTAAATTTATTTGATAATTATCAAATAAATTATTAAACAACTCATTTTCATTTACCATGAATAATATCACCTACCCGTTTCAAATATTTTGTTGAATTTTTAATAATAAAATCTTTAAAATTATAAATATTTTGAGCTTTATACAAAAATTCTTTAAATTCAAATATATTACTTATACCTGCTTCAGGATATACATATTCAAACAAATACCATGCTCTTTTATAATTAACAATCTTATTTTCTTGAGAGGATAAATACAATTTATTAAAAAGTTTTAATCTTTTATCTGTATATCTATTTTTATGTAATAATCCCAATAATTGAATTACATTTTTATCCTTATTTGCAGTTATATTATTATAAGCATTTAACAAGCACATAAACTGAGCTTCTACACCAAACAACTGTATTCTATAAAAAATATATTCTATATCTAACTCTTTTTTTACTTGTAAAATTTTATTAATATCCAACAACCATTTCATTTTCTTTAAATTTACGGGTCGCTGGATAATATCCAAAAACTCATTAAGCATCACTGAAAAGAACATATCCTCAGTGTTCATTACATACACTTTTTCTCCGTAAAAAACAATTTCTTCAAGATTATCCCAAATACAACTTTCTTTATTTGGGCATTTATAATTTTCTTTATATATTACATAATGCAAATCTACAGCACCGACTAATTCAAATTTTAAATCGATTGAATGTACTGCATTAATTCCATGCCAACCAAGATTTTCAGCAATTTTTACTGCTTTATCAAAATCTTTAGGCATAACAGCAATATCTATATCTTCCATTCTTCGCATTGCAAGACTTTTATAATATTTATGGCATAAAACTATCCCCTTAAGAAGCACAACCTTTATATCGTTCTTATTTAGTTCATGGATCAAATTCAAGACTAATTTTAAATTATTAGCATTTTTGCACATTAAATAATTATAAATTCCACGTATCCTTATTCTTACATTATTATCATATTTTATTTTTGCATTATGTATATAAAACGCCGGCATTAAAGCAAATTGCTCATAATCAATATTCCACAAATCGAACTCTTGGCAAAACTCATTAGCAGTAAGTTCTTTATTATCATTTTGTAATAAATTTTTTAAAAGTAATCTATCTGCTTTTTCCAACCCTAATATCTCATCAAAATTATTATAAGTGAACATTCTTAATTACCCTTTCTAAATATATTTTTGAATATCTTACTATGCATAAGTGCCATATTTTCAATAGTATATTGCTTAATGCGTTTAAATGATATATTTCCCTTTTCAGCAATATTGCTATTTAAAATATTATTTATTGCTTTTTTTAAACTCTCAACGTCATCAACTGGTATTATTGCACCATTTTTATTATCAACCAATTCCAAACCTGCTATACATTTTTCTGTTGTAATTATTGGTAAACCGAAAGTCATAGCTTCATTTATTACAAGACCCCAAACATCGCTTCTTGTTGGATGAATAAAAATATCTGCTATCGCATAATAATAAGCAAGTTCATTTTTTGTTTTAAATTCAACAAAATGTAAATTATTTAATTGATATAATGTTTTTAATTTTTTATATTCTTTCGGAGGCTCTCCTCCGACAATATATATACCTATATTTTTAGGTAATTCTTTTGTTGATTTCATCAAAACATCATATGCTTTTAATTTTATGAATCTTCCAACAGCTAATAAAACTATATCTTCTTTTATACATAATTTGCGTTTTAACTTGCTTTTATCAATTTGCTTTAACTTAGCTGCATTTTCTAAGTCTTCTTCTTTTATTGATGTAAATGGATACCAAAAGCATTTTTCTTTTTTAGCACCATAATATACTAAATATTTTGTAGTTTCGTTACCTGAACTAAGCCACCATGAAGCGGCGGAAATTAGATGTTTTTTTATTTTATATTTAATCCAATTATCATTACCAATAAATCCACCATCAGCTTCTATAAAAAATTTCTGCTTTTTTAATTTTAAATATTCAATAGCTAAAATAGATGTAGGCGTAGAATAACCACCAATAATTATTGCATCCCATTTTTTATTTAGAACTTTAATAATATCAAAGCACAAAAACTTGTCATTGCTAACACGAATGCCCTTTAAATAAACTGCTTTAAAATTATAAACATTATCTGCTTGCCACTTTTCATCTCTATCTGTTGCTTTTTTCCCTTCAAAGGTAACTGTTAAACTGCAATATTTACCAAATTCATTAAAAAAATCTACTCGATATGGTGAAGGTATATTTGTTAAAAATAAGACATTTAAAGATTTAAGTTTCTCCATTTATTGCCTCTAATATTTTAATTACTTCATATACATCTTTTTTTATACAAAATGAGTTTTTTGTATATAAGGTTTCTCTGCACCCACCTGTATCATATGTGATTACAGGTATTCCACATGCTTGAGCTTCTAAATTAACAGTTGGATAATTATCTTCATATGTCGGATTAAAAAATACAAAACTTGACGAATAAATTTCTACTAATTCCTTTTGATTCTTAGTTCGTTCTATACCTAATATATTTACAGGTAATTGATCAATTTGTTTTTTAGTCAATCCAACTAAAACAATCTTGTATTTATCATCAACCATGTTAGAAAGTTTAAGAAAATCTTTTAAACCTTTTCTATCATCCCATACATTTGCAACTCCTAAAATAATCTTTTTGTCAGTAAGATTATTCTTTTCTTTAAAATCACTATTTAGCGGTTTAAAAATACTTGTATCAATTTTGTTATGTATTACTTTTATAGGATATTCTTTCAAAAAACTTTGCTTTACCAAATTTGCTAACCAATTTGAAGGCACTATTATTTCTAAATTTTTTATACCTGTAAAAAGCTTCTTTTTTAATTCAAAATTTTTATAACTATTATCTAAAAACAAACTTGCCGGGTACTGCTTTTTCTGTTCGCAATTACAACAATGTGTTTTCCATTTTTCACAGCCAACAGCAGTAAAATGAGCACAATGTCCTGTAAATGCCCAGCAATCATGCAAAGTCCAGTTAATTTTCATGTTAGGATATTGTTTTATCCATTTAAAAAGCAATTCAATATTTATGTAATATCCATGTAAATTATGCAACCAAAGTAAGTCAGGCTTAAATTCATCAGCCCATTTTAAGAATTTTTTCGTTGCTTTTATGGAAGCAAATCCATGAGTATCAAAAATACGCGTTTGTAACGCATGTAATTTAACATCGAAATTATTACCAATCCTAATGGCGTATTTTTTATATTCATCAGGCACATAAGCATGCCTGCCATAAGCTATTTTTACTTCATGTCCTTCAGTTTCATATTTTTTTGCTAATTCGATGCAGATTTTGCCTGTACTTCCAGTTCCGCATACTGCATTTATAAATAATACTTTCATTTTTATCCCAAAATATATTTTGCCAATTCCATACTGATACAATGCGGCCAATATAAACGCGACATACCGTGCTTACGGTAAATATCGTACTTTATGCTTGCCCTGTACCATACTTCTTTTAAACTTCTTTTAGTGCTCATGCCCCCAAAAGAAAAATTTGATATTACTTTATCGATAGTTACTATTTTTTTACCTGCACAATGTGCCGTTGTAATAAAGTTAAAATCGTCATACATATTGCGGCACACATAAGGAAACTCTGTTAATACTTTTTTGGTTGCAAACATCGCCGGATGACACCAGCCTGTCGTTGTCCAAAATCTGCCTATTTTAGCGTGTTTTATCATATCGCCGGTAGGCTTTTTTATCCTTATACTTCCCCAGGCGGCATCATATTTTTCTTTTTGGTATAAATCTGCCATTGTTTTTACGGCGTCAGGTTCATACCAGTCATCGGCGTTAATTGAGCCTATAATTACACCGTTTGCTGCTGCAATGCCTTTGTTAAGAGCATCATACATACCGTTATCTTTTTCTGAAATTATTTTCAGGCTTCTGCCTGTTTTAGCAAACTTAGGCAGATAGCTTTGCGCTATTTGGGCTGTATTGTCGGTTGAAGCACCGTCAATAATTATGTACTCAATATTTTGATATGTTTGGTGCAAAACTGCTTCTATGGTTCTGGCAATGGTTACTTCGCTGTTATATGCAACCGTTACCACTGTAACTAACATCACTGTGTTATTTACTCTCCTTTACCCCTTCGGTGCTTTCTTTGGTGATAAGCACTTTTAATGTTTGCAGCATCAGCGTTAAATCATACATTACGCTTACGTTTTGGATGTAGATTAAGTCATACACCAGTTTGTCGTAAGCTGTGGTGTTGTATTTGCCTGCTATTTGCGCAAGGCCTATTATGCCCGGCTTTACGTTATGGCGGTAAGCGTATTCCGGCTTTTCTTTAATGAATTGTTCTACAAAGAACGGACGCTCCGGCCTTGGTCCAACGATGCTCATTTCGCCTTTTAGTACGTTTATCAGCTGCGGCAGTTCATCTAAGCGCGTCGCCCTCATAAAGTGCCCGAATTTTGTTATGCGCGGGTCGTTTTCTCCAGCTAAGACAGGGCCTGTTTTGGCTTCGGCATCCTGCCTCATGCTTCTGAATTTATGCACTTTAAATTCTTTGCCAAAGCGCCCTACCCTTACCTGGCTGTAAATTATTGGCCCAGGGCTGTCAAGTTTTACTATTACTGCCGTTACAAGCATTACTGGCGATAGCAAGATTAATGCTATTACCGAAACCACTATATCCAGCGTGCGCTTTAAGATGCGCTGTTCCAAAGTTAAAAGCATGCGCGATACTCTTTGCGTTGGCAAATCGTCTATCTGCCACAGGTACATTTTGCTGCACGATATCTCATACAGCGTCGGTACAAGTATTACCATTTTCTTTTTTTCGTTGGCAATACGCAGGATATGTTCTTTTATTTCTACCGACAGGCTTTCGCCGATGAGAACGATGTCGCTTGTTTCTATTTGCTTGATGGTGTCTGTTTCATTATCCGTTGATATAAATTTAAGTGTGCTTTTTTCTAATCCATAGGTTTTACGGATTTTAGTTTTGAGTTTTTCCTGTTCTTCTGAATCTGCCGCTACAAATACAGTAGGTATGGGCAAATGCTTTACTTCTATTTGGTGCATTACATACTGCCATAGTGCCAAAAGCATAAAACCGAATACTGCGGAGTAGATGATTACCATGCGTGAATATTCAAAGTCACGCAGGAAGAAGGTTACTGCCATAGCGGCTATAAAGATGTTACCTACGGCAACGATGAGGTTTAGGAAAATTTCGCTTAATCTTTTGCGTACAAGGCTGAAGAGCCCATAGATATTAAAGAAAAAGATTAAAAATACAGAGAGCAGCACAGTAAGACGGATATGGAAATCTATCTGCATGCTGCGCATAGAGTCACTCTGCATATAAATCGCTATAAAAGTTGCAATTTGAATACAAAGTAAATCGCCAAAAATTAAGATTAGCTTACGGAATATTTGTGCCAAAGGTACACGTTCTTTCTGTTAATTTTATCTAAATTAAAAATTTATAATATAATTGTACCATACCTTTACCCCCCGCAAGACATTTCCGTTAGAGTAAATCTAACTTTTACTGGTCTTGGTGAAACTTTATCCCTGCCGGCAGGTTAGCTCGGCGGCGCAGTTTTACGGTAACCCGCACTGCCGGTGGTGCGTGAAAGCGTACTGCAAATAAAAAATTACAATTAAAAAGCAATAGGAATATGCTGAAAAGCTGGTAGCAAAAACTATGGCGGCTATTTATTACCGCTATATTTCATGCGCGAACAGATAAAATCGTGTTCGCGAACGAAGAAGCCATAGCACTTTTGCAAAGCTTTAAAGTATATTCCTATTGCTTTTTATTACATAAAAAATACCATCACAATTGTGGTGGCATTTTTGCTTAAAATATTATTTTCTAAACTTTTCTACAACTGTTTTAATCATTTCTGCCGTAACATTTTCGTAATTGGGTTCTGCGTCAAGGTTAAACCATTTTACATACGGCATTTTTTTATACCAGGTAAACTGCCGCTTGGCAAAATTGCGCGTTGCCTGTTTAATTTTGTCAACGGCGGTTGCCTTATCCCACTCGCCCTTTAAGTACAGCACGGTCTGCCGGTAGCCGATAGCCTGCATGGACTGCGCCGTTTCCGGCACGCCTTCTTCAAGCAGGTAGCGCGTTTCTTCTACAAGCCCCTGCTCCAGCATAATATCCACGCGGCGGTTAATGCGCTCATACAGCACGCTGCGCTCCATGCGCAGGCCAAAAACGGCGGCGTCATAAACAAGTTCTTCGCTTTTGCTGTGCGAAAGGTCGTCCCCGCTTTCGGCGGCCTCAATGGCGCGTATTACGCGGCGCGTATTGTTAATATCTATTTTTCCGGCTTCTGCCGGTGCAGATTTTTCAAGCCTTGCATAAAGCACTTCTTTGCCATGCTCAGCCAGAAGCGCTTCAAGCTCCGCGCGCAGTGCGGAATCTTCACCTTTGGAGCTGAACTTGTAATCTTCAAGCAGCGCCTTAATATAAAGCCCAGTACCGCCAACTATAATGGGCAGTTTGCCGCGCGCTGTAATTTCGTCAATCAGCCTTTCAGCGCGCTCTTTAAAATCAACCACGTTAAACGAGGCTTCCGGCGGCAGAATATCCACCATATGGTGCGGCACAAGCGCCAGTTCCTCCGCCGTCGGTTTGGCCGTGCCGATATCCATGCCGCGGTATACGAGCATTGAGTCGCCCGATATAATTTCGCCGTCCAGCTCTTGGGCGAGGGCTATGCCGCAGTGGCTTTTGCCCGTTGCCGTAGGGCCGAGAATAACGGCTATTTGCTTTTTCATAACTATCTCCTGATAATTCCGTATTTTACGCGGCTGTACCTGCCGCCCTGAATTTCCGTGCAGCCCAGACCGCGCAGAAAACTTTCGCTGCGCTCTTTAATAACAACGCGCGGTGCGGCTTTCAGCGCCAGTTCTATTATCTCCGCGTTAACTTCCTTTTCGTAAGCCAGCGGCCGCAGCGGCTTCATGTTGGCCGAAGTTTTTACGCCGAAGCGGAACATAGGGTCAAAATAAACCGCGTCAAAACTGTCCGCCTGCACATTATGCAAATAATCATCCGCCTTAGCATGTACAGCTTTTATTCTGCGCATGGCTGCGTCAACATCCTGCCTGCCGGTTTCATAGCAGGCAAGGCCGCGTGCCACAACAAAAGCAAGCAGCGGCGATGCTTCCACGCCAACCACTTTGCCCGCAGCGCCCACCGCGTAGCTTGCCACAATGGCATCGCTGGCAAGCCCCAAAGTGCAGTCCAGCACTTTCATGCCCGGTTTTAAGGCCAGCGCTTCTATTAAGTGGTCGCTTTCTCCTGCGGCAACGTGTTTTAAGCGCAAATCGGCCATGCTGGGGTGAAAAAAGAACCTGCCTTCTTCCGTAAACACCTGCGGGCCAGGCTTTGTTGCCACCAAAAGCGCGCTTACGCTGTGTTTTTGGCACAGCTCTTCCAAACTGCCGCTGCGCCCGCGGCGCAGGTACGGCACGCCAAACCCCTGTGCCCAGGCGCGCGCCTGCCACTGCAGCCCGCTGTTGCGCCCTGCCGTTACGGCAAATTTCTGCTGCATCATGTGCGTTTAAACATTTTATAAAGCTCTGCCGAGCTTATTTCTATCATACACGGGCGTCCGTGCGGGCAGGTAAACGGATGCTCCGTATTGCACAAATCAATAATCAGCTGGCGCATCTGGCGCATATTCAGCACCTCGCCTGCTTTTATCGCCGCCTTGCAGGCCATCATGTGCAGCATGTTCTGGCGCAAATCGCTCGGGCTGATGTTTTTCATCTCGCTCAGCATTTTGGTTATTTCGCGGATAAAATCCTCCGCACCGTCCGCCTTTATATCGGCAGGCAGGCTGGAAACCCTTAAAAGTGCTTCACCGGCCGGTTCTATATCCACGCCGAGGCGCGAAAAATCTTCACGGTGCTTTTCGATAATTTCCGTATCGTGCGCGCTAACATCAATGTACAGCGGCATCAGCATGGTCTGCGCCGGTATGTTGTTGTGCGCGTTAACAAATTTATCGTACAAAATGCGCTCGTGCGCAGCGTGCTGGTCAATTAAATACAGCGTGTCCTCGCTTTGGGCAATAATAAAGGTTTTGTCAACCTGCCCAATCGGCCAGATGCTTTCCGTTTCGTTATTAGTATCGGTAAAACCTATAACGTTAGCGGCAACTTCGTCCTGCTTTTTAAACTCCTCGCGCACTTCGTTAATGGTATAAACAGGCTCCGTTTTAGGCGGAGTGCATGTATATTCCACCTGTTTCCACACTTCACTCTGCACTGGTTCAGGTTGCGGCTCATGTGCCGGAACTGTTTTAAAAATATCTGCGTAAGCAGGCTTTGGCTGCTGCACAGGTGCCGGTTTCGGCACGCTCTGCTGTTTCGGCAGCGGCATACCGTCCGTAATAATGCCCTGACCCACCGGTTTAAACACCGCAAGCTCGCTGTCCGGCAAAAGGTCAAGAGCCTGCTGGGGCCTGGCGCTCATAGGTTTTGTTAAAGCGTCTGTAAGCGCCTTATACATAGCTTTATAAATTACGCTGTCATCGCTGAATTTTATTTCGCTTTTCTGCGGATGCACGTTAACGTCAATGGTGTGCGTGTCAACCTCCACCATCAGCACGGCAAAGGGAAAGCCGCTTTTCGGCACCTGCGACTGATAAGCGTGGTCAATAGCCTTACTCATCATGCGGTTGTTGATGATGCGGCCGTTAACCATAAAGGTCTGCCATTGGCGCGTGCCTTTTAACAGTGTAGGCTTACCGATATAGCCCGTAATTTTTACGTCAGTGCCGGTAAAATCCACTTTTAAAAGTTCGTCACTAACTTTTTTGCCGTACAGAGCGGTAATGGCGTCAAACAAACTGCCGTTGCCTGGCGTGCTTAACACCTCTTTATCATTGCTTACAAGCTTAAAGCGCACATCCGGGCGCGAAAGTGCAAGCCGCGTTAAAAGTTCGTTAATATAGCGGCCTTCCGTTGCATTGGTGCGCAAAAACTTACGGCGTGCAGGCACGTTAAAAAACAGGTTCTCCACAATAACCGTTGTGCCCGCCTGTCCGCCGGTCTGCTGGCATTCGGTCTGCTCGCCGCCGTCAATGCGGATGCTCGTTGCAAATTCTTCATCCGCCGGGCGCGTTAACAGCTGAAAATTACTTACGGACGCAATACTCGGCAAAGCCTCACCGCGGAAGCCCAGCGTATGCAGGCTCATTAAATCTTCCGCCGCGCGGATTTTGCTTGTTGCGTGGCGCAGCACCGCAAGTTTTGCATTGGCTTCCGTCATGCCGCTGCCGTCGTCCGCCACGCGGATATACTGCGTGCCGCCTTCAAAAATTGTAACATCTATCTTTCCGGCACCGGCGTCAAGGGCGTTTTCTACAAGCTCCTTAACTACCGAAGCCGGTTTTTCAACAACTTCACCGGCCGCAATCTGGTTGGCCGTGTTCTGGTCTAAAAGCTTTACTTCTGCGCTTACGGTCATAAAGCACCTCCTTCGCGCTTAGCTTCCTCCTGCAATTTATATAATGTGTTCATAGCCTCAATGGGCGTCATGCTCATAACATCCATATTGACAAGGCGCTGCTGCAAAGCGCTGCCAAACAGCGAGCCCATCATGCCGCCGTCCTGCTGCTGTGCCGGCTGCGCCTGTTTCGGCCCTTCGCTGTCGTATTCCTTTAAAAATTCGTTGGCACGTTCAAGAACCTTCTTCGGCAGCCCCGCCAGGCGTGCAACATGTACGCCGTAGCTTTTATCGCTGCCGCCGCGCACAATGCGGCGCAAAAATACAATATCGTTGCCGCGCTCCTTAACCGCAACGCTGTAATTTTTTACGCCCTCCATAATGTTTTCCAGTTCAATAAGCTGATGGTAATGCGTGGCAAACAGCGTTTTGGCTTTTATTTTTTCGTGAATGTATTCCATAACGGCGCGGGCAATGCTCATACCGTCAAAGGTACTGGTGCCGCGTCCCACTTCATCCAGAATAATAAGGCTGTTTCTGGTGGCGTATTTTAAAATCTGCGCCACCTCGTTCATTTCCACCATAAAGGTGCTTTGTCCCGTGGCAAGGTCATCGCTTGCGCCCACGCGGGTAAAAATCTTATCCACCGGGCAAATGCTGGCCTGCCGCGCAGGAATAAAGCTGCCCATCTGCGTCATCAGCGTTAAAAGCGCAACCTGGCGCATATAGGTGGATTTGCCTGCCATGTTCGGCCCGGTAATGATAATCATGCGCTCGTCCATACTGTTTAAATTGGTATCGTTGGGCACAAAAATATCGCGCTCCAAAAGGCGTTCCACAACCGGGTGGCGCCCGTCAAGGATACGTATTTCGCTGCGGTTGTTCAGTTCCGGCTTAATATAGTTGTATTTAAACGCCGCTTCTGCCAGCGAAGCCAGCACGTCGATATTGGCCAGCGCACGCGCGGTTTCCTGTATCTCCGGTATTTTGGCGCGTATCTGCTCGCGCAGATTGTTAAAAATATAATATTCAAGCTGTTCGATTTTTTCTTTGGCGCTTAAAATTTTGTTCTCAAAATCCTTCAGTTCCGGCACAATGTAGCGCTCGGCGTTAACAAGGGTCTGCTTGCGCACAAAATAATCCGGCACGGAAGCCGACTGCCCCTTGCTGACTTCGATATAATAGCCGAAAACCTTGTTATAGCCTACTTTTAAAGTTTTAATGCCGGTTTCTTCTTTAATGCGCTGCTCAAAATTCTGCATCCATGTTTTGTTGTCGCTGGCAATGCTGTGCAGCTCGTCCAGTTCCAAATCAAAGCCGGTGCGTATCATACCGCCTTCACGTACGGAAAACGGCGGTTCATCCACAATCGCCGCTGCCAGAGTATCGTAAATTTCCTGATGCAGGTGGATGCCGCCGGCAAGATGCACAAGCAGGCGGCTTGAAGCACTGTTTAAAAGCTCTTTTATGCCCGGCAGCACGGCAAGCGAGCTGCGCAGGGCTACCAAATCACGGGCATTGGCGCTGCCTACTTCGATGCGGGAAATAATGCGTTCCAAATCGAAAACTTTTTTCATTTCTTCCGCAAGGACGGTACGCAGCTGCAAATTTTCCAAAAGCTCCTTAACTGCCTGCTGGCGTGCGTTTATCTGCGCCAAATCCAAAAGCGGGCACTCAATCCAGCTGCGGAGCTTGCGCGCGCCCATGCTGGTTACGGTAAAATCAAGCACATCCAGAAGCGTGCCGCGCTTAGTGCCGTCACGCATGTTTTTAACAAGCTCCAGATTGCGGATGGCAGTGGCGTCAAGGTTCATAAATTTTTCCACGGCTATGCGCGTTAAGCGGTTTATATGCGTTAAATCCGCCTTAACGGTGCTGTGCAAATAGCGCAGCATGTGCTCCGCCGCACTGTGTACAAGGGCGTCGCCACCGTATTCGCTGCCAGCAAAATGCGCAGCAAAATAATCAGCATTTTCGTTTTCTTCCTGGTAAAAGGATATTGCACATTCCGGCAGCTTTGCCTTCAGCCATGCTTCCAGTTTTTCCCAGCCTTCAATGCCGCTGTATATCACCGCTTCTGCCGGCTGAATGCGGAACAGCTGCTCCTGTACCGCGCTCAGCATTTCGCTGCCTTCGCCGGTAAACCACTGGCACTCGCCGGTAGAAATATCTGCCGCCACAAGGCACAAACGCGCGCCGTCCTGCTGCAAAAACACCAGAAAACGGTTATGCTTGTCGTCCAAAAGCTGCTCGTTTAAAGCCGTGCCCGGCGTAATAATTTTTATAACCTTGCGCTCTACAATGCCTTTGGCAAGCTTGGGGTCTTCCACCTGCTCGCAAATGGCAATGCGGTAGCCTTTTTTTATCAGTTTGGCAATGTAGCCGTCCACACTGTGGTAAGGCACGCCGCACATGGGTATGCGTTCTTCAAGCCCCGCGGCACGCCCGGTTAAAGTAATATTCAGTTCGCGCGACGCCGTTAAGGCATCGTCAAAAAACATTTCGTAAAAATCACCCAAACGGAAAAACAGCAGTTCATCCTGATGCTGGCGTTTAACCTCCAGATACTGCTGCACCATAGGCGTATAGTTTGCAGCCATTTTATTCTGCCTGTCCTTTCACAAGCCAAGTCTGCGCATTGCAGATTTTTACGTTAACCTTCTGCCCAGCCGTAAAAGTGCGCCCTTCCGTGGGCCACAGCACGAGTTTATTGGTGCGCGTCCTGCCGCTCCATACATTGGGGTTATTGGTGCTCGGCCCTTCGGCAAGCACCTCGTAGGTTTTGCCAACCATTTCTTCGTTGCGCTTCAGGCTGTTTTCGTTCTGCACGGCCATTAAACGGTTAAGGCGTGCTTTTTTAACGTCCAGCGGCACTTGCCCTTCCATTTTGGCGGCAGGCGTACCGCTGCGCTTACTGTAAATAAAGGTGTAGGCGGCGTCAAAGCCAACCTCTTTTACAAGAGAAAGCGTTTCTTCAAAATCTTCTTCCGTTTCACCGGGGAAACCTACAATAATATCGGTTGTAACAGCAGCGTCCGGCACATAGCTGCGAATCATTTTCACAAGTTCAAGATACTGTTCGCGCGTGTAGCCGCGGTTCATCATTTTTAAAATGCGGCTGGAACCTGCCTGAAACGGCACATGGAAGTTTTCGCAGATGTGTTCACATTCCGCAACCGCCTGAATAACGTCCTCACCCATGTCGCGCGGATGGCTTGTCATATAGCGGATGCGCTCAACACCAGGCACATCGTTTACGCGGCACAGCAGTTTGGCAAACATGCCCTTTTCACCAAAATCCTTGCCGTAGGAATTTACGTTCTGCCCAAGCAGGGTAAACTCTTTGTAGCCGTTTGCCACTGCCTGTTCAACTTCTTCCACAATGTTTTCAATGCTGCGGCTGCGCTCGCGCCCACGCACATAAGGCACTATGCAGTAAGTGCAGAAATTGTTGCAGCCGTACATAATGGGTATCCACGCCGAAAACCCGCTCTGGCGCACGCGGTTGCCTTCAAATTCGCTGTCAGCAATTATCATATCGTCATAAATGCGGCCGCCTTTGTCCGCCAGAAAATCTGTAAGAATTTCCTTAAAGCTGTTTACATGCGCAGTGCCTATTAATAAATCAATCTGCGGATGCTTTTTAATAAGCTTTTCGCCGTCTTTCTGCGCCATGCAGCCTGCCACGCAGATAACCTGCCCCGGATGGTTTTCCTTAACACGCTTCAGTTCGCCGATTTTGCCCAAAATGCGTTTTTCCGCGCTTTCGCGCACGCAGCAGGTATTAACAACAATAATATCCGCATTATGAAAATCGTCCGCTTTGGCATAGCCCATTTCCTCCAGCTGCCCGGCATAGTGCTCGGCATCGCTCTCGTTCATCTGGCACCCGTAATTGAGGATAAAATAAGTTTTTCCCTCAGCGGCATCAACAAAATTTTTATCTGAAATCATACTTACCTCCAAAAATCTCTAATAATAAATTATACCATAATTTAAGCCTTTTCAGCAATTTTTGCAGTAAGCATCGGCTAATTTTACGCTGATTTTTATTTTAATTATAGCATACTTTGACTTTTGCGTTATGTTTGATATAATAATTATAGAAAAACAAACGGCTGCCGATAGACGGTCAGCCGCAAATAATTAAGTGATTATCAAAAGAAATAATCGCCCAAGTTTAGCAGGCTTATGGGCGGTTATTTCTGTTTTTTAGCGTAGTCTTTTCCGAGGGCATAGCCAAGAGAAAATACTGTTATTGTATAACCGATAATGGTTAAAATATCAATAACTTCCATACTATCCCCTCCTGCATAGTATTTCCGTTTTACGGATTTCTATGTCAACGGAGGGTCACAGTCCCTCCGGGGAGGGCTAACCGCCTACCGTTATGGCAGCACATTTGCCTAGATAGTTTAACAGAAAAATATAATCCTGTAAAGATACTTTAAGCGCACCCGTTAACAGCGGATGCGCTTGTTGTTTTTTATTATTAAATTTATCTGCCGTGCAGCCTGCGCTCTGCTTTTTCCGCTTCATACACGGCTTTCTGTTCAAAATAAAGTTCAGGCGTCCAGCCTTTTTCCAGCATTCTTACAAGCAGCTTGCCGGTGTTGGCTGCATCGTCATAAGCAGTATGCCACAAACCCGCCGTGTCAACTTCCTGCTCCTCGGTTGCGCGTTTCAGCCCTGTTGTAAGTTCGTCGCCCTTCCACAGCTTGTAGGCTTCGGCAAGGTCAAGGTAATCTTCATACTGAACCGGGTTTTCTATTTTATGGCGCTCGCAGCCGGTGTTTAAAACTTTGTAGTCCTCCGTACCCCAGGCAACAAAATAAGTCTGCCCGGCTTCGTAAATTTCCGCCAGCTTCGCCACCATTTCCGGATATTCAATGCCTTTTTTCATGTCCTTTTCGGTAATCATGCAAAAATCCATGCTGTCCTTTGCCTGTTTGGGGTAAAAATGCGGTTTAACAAAATTTTGTATTTTGCCTGCTTCCGCAAAATCTTCGCCCTTAAGCCTTACCGCGCCAATTTCAATAATTTCCGAAAAAAATCCGCGCGGCCGCCCAACCGGCTTGGTATATGTTGTAAACTCAAAATCCACCAGTAAAAAATCCTTCATTGTTACGCCTCTTTCGTCAATTTATGTTAAAACGCTTAGTGCCTGTGCAGCAGCGCGCGTTCCACGCTCCAGTAAACTGCGTCCTGCCCAATCATATCGTATACGCCGCCGCGCTTGAGCATTTCCATTGCTTCATCCTGCAAACTGCAAAGGTAAATCTTTTTGCCTGCGTCCTTCATTTCCTGCACAATTTTGGCAAATTCCTGCACACCGCTGATGTCAATATCCGGCACGCCGCGCATTGAAAAATATACATAGCCGTAACGCTTTGCCTTTTTGGGTATCTCCTCAAGACGTTCCGTATTGGCAAATACAATCGGCCCGTTAATGTAGCAAACCAGCCCGTCATCCGGCAAATCCTCAATTTCTTCGTGCAGGCGCTGCGGGTCAATTTCGTCATAAGTAATGCGCAGATGCGAAAAACGCACAGCCTGCAAAACAAGCCCGATAATAACGCCTATCATAATGGCAGTTGTCAGGTCAACAATAATGGTCGTCAGCATGGTAACAACAAATTTTAAAATAGCGCCTTTAAATTTGCCCTTTAAAATAAAATTAATCGTTACCCATTCGTTCATACGCCACGAAACCACCATCAAAACACCGGCCAGTGCCGCCAGCGGAATCTGGCTCATTACCGGCGCCAGCACAAACATGGCAAGCAAAATGCCAAGTGCGTGGAAGATGCCTGTCAGGCGCGTAACCGCACCGGATTTTACCGCCACGCTGGTACGCGCTATAGCCGCCGTTGCCGGAATGCCGCCAAAAAACGGTACTACGATGTTGCCAATGCCCTGCGCCAGAAGTTCCCGGTTGCTGTCGAGCCTTGCGCCGGTCATACGCGAAGCAGTTGCGCCGCACAACAGGCTTTCAATCATCGCCAGCACCGCAATACTCACGGCAGGCGCCAAAAGCCCGATAACAGTACGGAAATCGAGCAGCGAAGCAAGCTCCAAACGGTCGTCCAAAATAAGCGTTGCCGGTATGTTTCCTACCACCGCCACATCAAGGTTCAGCGCAATATTAGCCGCCGTCGCCACAATAATGGCAAACAGCGAAGAAGGTATATACTTGCTGTACCGCATCGGAAACAGCAGCATCATCAGCATTACAAACAGGCCAATGCTCACCGCCGTCATATTCGGCTCAAAGCCAAGCTGCCAGTAACTTAAAAACTTCTCCGTTACGCTGCTGCCTTCAGAGGTAACGCCAAAAAAATTATCAATCTGCCCCATGGCAATAATAACGGCAATGCCGGAGGTAAAGCCGCTGATAACCGGCATCGGGATGAACGAAATCAGCTTGCCCAGATGCAGCACCCCTGCTATAACAAGGATAATGCCCGCAAGCACCGTAGCCACAAACACGCCCTGCAAACCGTACTGCGCGATAATGGACATCAATATCGCCGCCATAGCGCCCGTTGGCCCGGAAATTTGAAAATACGCCCCGCCCAGCGCGCTGATGATAACACCGGCAATAATTGCCGTTACAAGGCCCGATGCCGCCGTTGCACCGCTGCCAACGCCAAAAGCCAGCGCCAGCGGAATAGCCACCGCCGTAACGGTAAGCCCGGCCATTAAATCCTGCATCAGCATCATTCTATCGTAATTGCGGAACTCTTTAATCAGGTCACGCTTGAACCTTTCCACCATCATTTTTACAGCAACCCCTTTGTTGTTAAATTAAAAACGCAATTTCATAAACAGCTTATGGCAATATTTTACCATAGCCGGAGCCGCCAAAACAGATACCCGAAAAGAAAATTTACACGGTTTTGTTTTCACAGGCATTATTGCCCTACACCCATATAAACAACTTTTCAGCTAAAAAAATTTACCATAGCCAAAAATTTTTTAAATATTTTTTCGCCGCAGGTAAATTTTCGGGGTTAAAAATCCGTTTATGTGGGTGAGAGTTTCTTTTCTTGTTCTCTTTTTTGCCTGTTTTTTCTCTTGTTCTTTTCTTTGCCGTATTACGTTCTTACCTTGTTCTTAAGTAATTCAAAGATTATTATATATAATCTACCTTGTTCCCAATAGTACTAACGTACGTAAGCAGTAAAACCTGACAGGCTTATAAAAAAGTAAGGGAGCAGGGAAAGCAGCAGTACGTTAGCAGTGTTAACTGACAGTTTTATGCAAAACAGGCGCTATCTCCAAGCTGAGATAGCGCCGTAAGCAGGGCTTTGCGCTAAACTTCATTTGCTGCATATTCCTGCAATAACCATGTAAAAGCACGCAAAAACTCCCGTTGGTTTTGCGTGCCAACGGGAGTTTTGATAAAACAAAGCAAAAAAGCTTAAATTATAATTTTACTTACAGCACCAACAAACTCAAATCGCCGACGGCGTTAACTATGCCGCGTACTTCTTCAAGCATTGCCAGGCGGTTATTTTTAACGTTTTCGTCTTCGTCCATAACCATTACGTTGTCAAAGAAGGCGTTAACAGGTTCAATAACCTTTTCACCTGCTTTTAAAACGGCAGCATAATCGTACAATACAATTTCCGGAATAATTTCCTTGCTTACTGCTGCAACAACCTCATGCAGTTTGTTTTCAGATTCGTCTTTAAACAGCGCGCCGCTGATTACAACTTCTTTTTCAATTTTCTTGCACAGATTGCTTACGCGCACGGAAACCTGTACCAGAGGCTCTGCATTTCCTGCTTCAACATAATCAGCCAGAGCTTTGCAGCGTACTGCCAAATCTACCATATCGTCGTTGCGTTTATCGGCAAATACTGCATCGATAACGTCGTAACGGATGCCCTGGTCCATCAAAAGGTTACGCAAACGCTGTTTGAAAAATTCCATAATCTGCGGCACCAGTTTGCCGGTTTCTTCCGGTTTGATGTCCAACAGATACAAAGTACCGGCGATAATTTTAGCCAGCGAAATATGGTAATTTGCGTCCAGCAGGATATTGATAACGCCAAGAGCCTGACGGCGCAGCGCATACGGGTCCTGAGAACCGGTAGGAGCAAGCCCGCGGCTGAAAGTAGCGCAGATGTTGTCGAGCTTGTCGCCGATGCCGACAATGCGGCCGATGGTTGTTGCCGGCAGTGCGTCGCCTGCAAAACGCGGCAGATAGTGTTCAAAAATGCCGGTGGCAACTTCAGGTTTTTCGCCGTCCAGCAGTGCATATTCGCGGCCCATTACGCCCTGCAGCTCGGTAAATTCAATTACCATGCCGGTAACAAGGTCAGTTTTGCACAAAAGAGCGCAGCGGCGCAGTTCTTCTTCATCAACAGGTGTATTAATGGCAAAGCGCAGCATTTCCGCCATTTTAACAAGGCGCTCGCTCTTGTCGTACATGTTGCCCAGGCCTTCCTGGAAGGAAACTGTTTTAAGTTTTTCCAGACGGTCTTCCAGTTTGGTTGCACGGTCTTCGTTAAAGAAGAACTCGGCGTCGCTCAAACGTGCGCGCAGTACGCGTTCATTGCCGTGGGTTACAATATCAAGATGTTCGCTGCCGCCGTTGCGTACGGTAATAAATTTATTCAGCAGATTGCCGTCTTCGTCAAGCACAGGGAAATATCTCTGGTGCTCACGCATCGGGGTAATAATGCATTCTTTCGGCAGGCTCAGGAATTTTTCCTCAAACTTGCCGCACAAAGCTGTCGGCCACTCAACAAGATAGTTTACTTCTTCAAGCAGGTCTTCGTTAATCTCGGCTTCGCCGCCGTTCTGCGCAGCCAAATACATAATCTGCTGAAAAATCAGCGCACGGCGTTCCTCCGGTTCACTCATTCCAAAATTGTCGTACATAACTTTTCTGTAATCGAAGGGCGAAGGAATTCCCACAGCGCCTTTAACTCCTGCCAGAGCAGAATAAACTTTGTTGCCAACTTTGCTGAGCGCTGCGCTGAGTAAGCCCTGGCTTTCCGCCGCAGCTTTAAGCGACTGCTGCATGAAGCGGTGGCCCATGCTGAACTTGCCGCTTTTTACGCCGCAGATTTCAACAGGGATAATCTGGTCGCCAAACAGGGCAACCATCCAGCGGATAGGACGTACAAAACGGAATTCGTAATCTGCCCAGCGCATGGTTTTCGGGAAACTTAAAGAAGTTAAAATGTCCATTAAAAGACCCGGCAAAAGTTCAACAACGGGCTGGCCTGCCAGATGTTTAACGGCATAAACGTAGTTGTCGCGTACAACAAGGTCTTTTACGTCAACACCCTGGCCGCGCGCAAAACCCTGTGCAGCTTTGCTGGGTGCGCCGCTTACATAGGCAATTTTAACGGAGGGGCCTTTGGCTTCAACAACAACGTCAGCCTGTGTTTCGGCAACGCCGCCGGCAATAAAAGCCATACGGCGGGGAGTGCCGTAAACGGTAATATCTTCAAAAGGAATGCGCAGCTCCTGCATTTTAGCAGCTGCAAGTTCTTTTAACTGTTTTAAAATGCCGGGCATAAATTTAGCCGGTATTTCTTCGGTGCCAATTTCAAACAATAATTTTTCCATTATAAATTCTCCCCTTTCAGCATCGGGAAGCCGAGCTTCTCCCTTTGTTCAACATAAGCGGCGGCACACAGCCTTGCCATGGCGCGCACGCGGGCAATAAATGCCGTTCTTTCGCTTACGCTGATTGCCCCGCGGGAATCGAGCAGGTTAAAGGTATGCGAGCATTTCAAAACATAGTCGTAAGCCGGGCGGATATAGCCTGCTTCGATTACGCGTTTCGCTTCTGCTTCGTATTTATCAAACAAATCGAACAGTAAATCGGTATCGGCAATCTGGAAATTGTAGTAGGACTGCTCAACTTCGTTGGTATGGAAAACATCGCCGTAGGTAACGCCGTCAACCCACTGAATGTCGAATACGTTTTCCACGCCCTGAATGTACATGGCAAGGCGTTCCAAACCGTAGGTAATTTCTACGCTGACGGGTTTAACGTCAATGCTGCCAACCTGCTGGAAATAGGTAAACTGGGTAATTTCCATGCCGTCCAGCCATACTTCCCAGCCAAGGCCCCAGGCGCCCAAAGTCGGGGATTCCCAGTTGTCCTCTACAAAGCGGATGTCGTGCTCGTCCTGATGAATGCCGAGTTCGGCAAGGCTTTGCAGGTACAGCTCCTGAATATTATCCGGCGAAGGTTTAATAATAACCTGGAATTGGTGATGCTGGAAAAGACGGTTCGGATTATCGCCGTAGCGTCCGTCTGCCGGACGGCGGGAAGGCTCTACATAAGCCACGCGCCAGGGTTCCGGCCCAAGCACTCTTAAAAACGTGCGCGGGTTCATGGTGCCTGCGCCTTTTTCAATATCATAGGGCTGCGTTAAAATACATTTCTGTTCGCCCCAGAATTTTTGCAGCTTCAAAATAATTGTCTGAAAATCCATAATATCCCTCCTGTATTTGCGTTACAAAAACGAAAGCCCCCGTCTCCGTAACAATATTAGTTACAGGGACGGAGGCACAAATGCTTCCGCGGTTCCACCCTGCTTGGCTGCAAATTGCAGCCCGCCTCGATGTTTATATAATTTGGCTCCAAGACGCCTTCGCCGCTGTTGCCGGCTTACACCGCCCCGGCTCGCTGAATGTGCGGTTACTACTTCTTATCATTGCTTAACAGAAAATATACCAAATAACTGCTGTTTTGTCAATGCTTAAAAACCGGTCTGGCTTAAAAAGTCGAGGCTTTTTAAAGGTTTGTCGGTCTGGAAAACGATAAAGCGCTGTAAAATTTTTTCAAGCTCCATCAAGGCGCCGCCGCGCACTTTAAAAGGCTGCGGGTTGTTAAAATCAAGCGTTAAAAGCTGCGCCATAAACTCCTGCGCTTCCGTGCCGAACGGCAGTTCTTCGCCGCCGTGGCAGTCATTGCACACAAGCCCGCCCTGCACAACACTGAAATACGCATCGCCCTCTGACGGTTTGCCGCAGTTTACGCAGCTCTGGCAGTTGGGCAGAATGCCTGTTAAAAACAGCAGCTTTACTATGTAAGAAAGCGCCACCAGGCGCGGGTTATGCTTTGTAAGCACGCTGCGCACAGCCAAAAGCAACTCGTATATTTCTTCCTGCGGCTGATGTTCTTCCGTCAGGTTTTCCGTTACTTCCGCAATTAAGGCGGCATAAGCCATCTGCTTTAAATCAAACTGCAACGGGTAACTTATAAGCTCGCAGCTTTTTAAAGTATCCAGCTTCTTGCCGGCAAAAAAGTTCATGTCAAGCACAGCAAACGGCTGCACAAGCCTGCCGCCGTTAGTACGCGCATACCGCGCGCCGTACGCCAGAAAACTTATTTTTCCGTGCCCGCGCGAAAAGCAGACTGCGTACTTATCCGCAGTCTGCCAGTTTTTAACCTTTAAAATTAGTGCTTCGTCGTTAAAACCTTTATCAATCATTGCTATTCATCCGCATAAACAGGCATTTCCGGCTGCTTTGCCGCACGCACACGCGTCACACGGAAGCCTTCGGCACGCAGTACCTCAAAGCTCCAGCCGTCTACCTCAATTTTATCGCCGGGTTCAGGCTTGCGTTCCAGTAAACCGAACACCAGCCCGCCGATGGTATCTTCTTCCGGCTCTTCAAATTTAATATGCAAAAGGTCGGTAATATCGTCAAGCAGCACCATGCCATCAAACTCATAAGTGCCGTCGGCGCGGTGTACAACTTCTTCTTCCTTATCGGCGTCATGCTCGTCCTGAATGTCACCGACAATTTCCTCAAGCAAATCTTCCATGGTTACAAGCCCTGCCGTGCCGCCGTATTCATCGGCCACAACAACAAGCTGCACGCGTTTTTGCTGCATGGTCTGCAAAACCTTGCTTATATCCATGCTCTCCGGCACTACCATAATCGGGCTCATGCGCGAACGCATGTCAAAATTTTCCTTTTCGCTGTCTTTAATGTTAATAAGGCTGCGCACATGCACAACGCCAAGCACATGGTCCTTGTCCTCATGCACCAGCGGGTAGCGCGTATGCCTTGTAGCCATTACCTTGGCAATGTTTTTTTCAAAACTGTCTTCAACGTACAGGCACACCATATCCTGACGCGGCACCATAACTTCACGCGCCACGCGGTCGGCAAAGTCAAAAACATTATCAAGCAGGCGGCTTTCCATATGGTCAAGCTTGCCGCCCTGCTCACTGGCGCTAACAATCATGCGCAGTTCTTCCTCACTGCGCGAAATATCTTCCGTCGGCACCTTATCCATTTTTAATGCTTTAAGCACCGCCTTGGCAGCTTTATTAAAAAACACAACCAGCGGGTACATTAAATAATGGAAAAATATCAGCGGATAAGCTATTGCCATTGCCGCACGCTCCACATGCGCAAGGCTGATAACCCTCGGCACAAGCTCGCCGAACACAACATGCACAAACACAATCAGCAAAAATGCGCATAAAACAACTACGCCGTCGTCATACCAGTGCTCGCCGATTAAGTCAAAGCCGTCGGCTATAATGCCTGCCAGAAGCGGGCCGCAGAACCAGCCCAAAATCAGCGATGACGCCGTTATGCCAAGCTGAACGGCGCTGATATAAGTATCGCGCTTCTGCGTCATTTTAAGCACCAGCTCCGCACGGCTGTTGCCCTGGGCAATAAGCTCTTCAAGCCTTGCCGGGCGGATGCTTACCAAAGCGTATTCAGATACAACAAAAAATGCGTTTAAGCCTGTAATTAAAAGGGCGGCCAAAATTTTTAATAAATCCGCCACGTGACTGTCAATAAGTCATCTCTCCCCACATAAATAAATTAGCTGCTGTAGCCAAACTGTTTTAAGGCTTTGTCCTTGTTGCGCCAGTCGGGCTTAACTTTAACCCACAAATCCAAAAATACCTTGTCGCCCAAAAGCGCTTCAATGTCGCTGCGGGCTTCCAGGCCTATCTTTTTAAGCAGGCTGCCCTTGGCGCCTATAACAATGCCCTTCTGCGATTCGCGCTCCACAAAAATAGTAGCGCGGATATAAATATCGTTGTTGGTACGCACTTTAAATTCTTCAACCTCAACAGCAACGGAATGAGGAATTTCGTCGCGCGTATTTGTCAAAACTTTTTCGCGTATCATTTCGGCTGCAATTACGCGTTCCGGCTGGTCGGTTATCATGTCCTCATCATAATATGCAGGCCCTTCCGGCAGATGTTTGGTAATTTCATCCACCAGCGCTTTAAAATCCGTATCCTGCAAGGCAGATACCGGCACTACGGCGGCAAAATTATAATCATTTACGTAATTGGCAATAATGCCGAAAAGTTTTGATTTGTCCTCCAGCTTGTCAACCTTATTGGCAACAAGTATTACCGGAGTTTTAACTTTTTTAAGCTGTTCGATAATGTAATCTTCGCCTGCGCCGCGCTTTTCGCTCACGTCAACAACAAAAAGAATTACGTCTACCTCTTTTAACGTACTTTCTGCCGCGCGCACCATGTACTGCCCAAGTTTGTGGTGCGGTTTGTGAATACCCGGCGTGTCGAGAAACATAATCTGCGCGTTATCAGTATTTAAAATGCACATAATTTTGTTGCGCGTTGTTTGCGGACGGTCGCTCATAATGGCAATTTTTTCGCCAATCAGCGCGTTTGTTAAAGTGCTTTTGCCAACGTTAGGCCTGCCAACCATAGCGGCAAAGCCTGTATAATGTTTGTTCTTTTCTATTTTATTTCTCTCCTTTGTTATTCATGCTTTCCTGCCTAAAACCGTAAGGCAGCAGTTCTTCCGCCGTCATGGTTTTGGTTTCTGCTTTTAAATTACCCATAACAACAAGCGGTATGCCAAACTCGGCAATTACCTGCCGGCATGCTCCGCAGGGCGCTACCGGTTCGGGGCTGTCTGCCGCCACTGCCAACATTTTAAACCTGCGCTCACCGGCGCAAACTGCCGCAAATATGGCGTTGCGCTCCGCACAGCAGGTTAAGCCGTAACTGGCGTTTTCTATATTGCAGCCTGTATAAACCCTGCCGCTTTCAGCCAGCAGCGCTGCGCCAACGGCAAAGTGCGAATACGGTGCATAGGCATTTTGGCGCGCTTCAATCGCTATTTTCATCAGTTCTTTTGCGTCCATTATCTGCCGCCTTCTAAAAATTCCTCGCTCAGTTCAATCTCGCGCAGGGCTTCTTCTTCTTTGGCACGCATAATTACCTTGTCTTCTTCCGTCATGTGGTCATAACCGAGCAGATGCAAAAGCCCGTGTACGGCAAGGTAAACCACTTCGCGCGTCAGCCCGTGCCCAAATTCTTCGCCCTGGCGCTGCGCAGTTTCGGCAGAAATTATAATATCACCCAAAAGGTGTTCTTCCGGCGCGTCCAACAGTTCCGGCTCATCTTCGCCGCCTTCGTCAAGCGCAAAGCTTAAAACATCAGTCGGGCGGTCAACATCCCTGTATTCACGGTTCAGGCGGTGTATTTCTTCGTCGTCAACAATGGTAATGTCAACTTCCGTCTGCTCTGTAAGCCCGTGCAGGCGCGCAGCAGCGTTCAGCCCGGCAACAAGCCTGCTCTTTAAAGCATCATCTATTACTATTTTGTCCTGGTCATTTTCTAACGTTATCAGCATGTTTTTTCTCCCGTTTATGCTTTTCTTTTTCGTATTCTTCGTAAGCGCGGATAACGGCACCGACAATTTCGTGGCGCACAACATCCGTTTCGCCAAAATTTACCACGCCAATACCGGGAGTATTGCGCAAAATATAGGCAGCCTGCTTTAAACCGCTCTTTTTGCCGCCCGGCAGGTCTATCTGGGTAACGTCGCCCGTTATAACCATTTTAGAGCCGAAGCCGAAACGGGTTAAAAACATCTTCATCTGCTCCGGCGTGGTATTCTGCGCCTCGTCCAAGATGATAAACGCTTCGTTCAGCGTGCGTCCGCGCATGTAGGCAAGCGGCGCAACCTCAATCGTGCCGCGGGTAATATATTTCTGAAAGGTTTCATTGCCAAGCATGTCATAAAGCGCATCATACAAAGGGCGCAGGTAAGGGTCAACTTTATCCTGCATATCGCCGGGCAAAAAGCCTAATTTTTCACCGGCTTCAACGGCAGGACGCGTTAAAATAATGCGCTCAACTTCTTTGTTTTTCAGCGCCTTAACCGCAAGCGCCACGGCCAGATAAGTTTTGCCTGTACCGGCAGGCCCTATGCCAATGGTTATCGCATTACGGCGGATAGCGTCAATATAATTCCACTGCCCCAGCGTTTTTGCCTTAACCTGCCTGCCGCGCCTAGTTACGATAATAGTATCGGCATACATGCGGTGCAGTGCATCAAGCTGCGCTTCGGCAATCATGCGTATGCTGTAACGCACATCGTGCGTGGTAATGGCAGCACCCTGACGCTCCAAAAACAGCAGCTCCTTAAAAAGGTTCTCCAGCTGCTTTACTTCTTCTTCGCTGCCGCTGAAACTGATTACATTGCCGCGCGCTACGATTTTAGCGTCATAACACTCCTGAATAACGCGCAAAAGTTCGTCATTACGCCCCAGAATGGCCAGCATCTCCTGCTGGTCCTGTACTTCAATCAAGCCTTCGCTTTGCATTAAAGTCAAGTCCGCGCTCCTTTCATTACTGCTTAATGGTTATTTTGTTAATTACAACATCTTTTAAAGGTTTGTCGTTGGCATCGGTTGCCACTTTGCCAATGCGGTAAACAACTTCCATGCCTTTGGTTACTTTGCCAAACACGGCATGTTTGCCGTCAAGCCACGGGCAGTCGCGCAGCGTGATGAAAAACTGGCTGCCGCCGGTATCAGGGCCTGCATTAGCCATGGAAAGTACGCCCGGCCCGTCGTGAAGCAGTTTGCTGCTGAACTCATCTTTAATGGTGTAGCCGGGGCCGCCCATACCGGTTCCCGTCGGGTCGCCGCCCTGAATCATAAAATTATCAATAACGCGGTGGAAAATTACACCATTGTAAAAGCCTTTGTTGGCAAGGTCAATAAAATTTTTGCAGGTATTTGGCGCCAAATCGGTTGCCAGAGCCACTTCAAAATTGCCCATATTTGTTTCAAACACCGCCGTTGCCGGAGGCATTGCTTCTTTCTGCGATTCGCTGCCGCAGGCGCTTACAGCCACGCTGCACATAAGCATTATTAACAGTAACAGTTTTTTCAAAACCATTCCTCCCAAAATTTAAAAATAGTTATAAGTATATTATACCTCTTAAAAGACTCGCGCGTCAAAAATTACAGGCGCGAACGCAGCCAGCCGATAACTTCTTCCGCCGCTTTATTGCTGTGATTGGTAAAACTGTGGTCGGCCCCGTTTACAATAACCAGTTTTTTCGGCCGCCCCGCAAGAGCAAAGCTGCGCTGCGCCTGCTCTACATTCACCGTTTCATCCTCACTGCCGTGAATTACAAGCAGCGGGCGTTTCTGCCACGCTTTAAGCATTGCCTGCAAATCGTAATTATCAAGGTCACTTACAAAATCCGGCGTCAGAGTAATGCTGCCGCGTTCATCCTCCAAATTAAGCGTTTCTCCGTTTTTTAAACGGTTGTAATTCTCGCTGCCCAGCGCATTTTTAAAAGTAGCGTGCAAATCGTTCGGCGTTGCCCATAAAGCAAGCCCAGCAATTTCGCTGCGGCGCGAAGCAGTAACCAACGAAGCTGCTCCGCCCATGCTGCGCCCCAGTAAAAAAATACGCGGATTTTTATATTCTTTCATTGCAAAATCAAGCACAGCATTCAGTTCTTCAATCTGATGCGAAAGAATCTGGCTGCCGGTAAAATTAAAACGCAGAACGTTCACAAACAGCGATGCCATCTGCGAAAGATACGCCGCCCTGCCGCCGCCTTCCATACTGCCGCGAAAACCGTGCGCCATTATTAAAAGGTTGTTCGGCGCCTCGTCATCCTGGCACGGCTGAAACTTAGCGTCCATATCGCCATACGGGCCGCTGATTTTTAAAGATTCATCAAATTTAACTCTCATTATACAATCCTTCTTTTATATGGTTATGCTTATATTATATCAAAACCAACAAAAAATATAAAACAATAAAATATTAAAAATAGTTTACAAACCCGGCACTTTAAATATTATTTTACTTAAAATTAAAAACTATTGACAAAAACTACCTGCCATGGTATTATTACTATTGTTCCGTGACACCACGGACATTAAAAACGTGCCGAAGTGGCGGAATTGGCAGACGCACTTGACTCAAAATCAAGCGGAGCAATCCGTGCCGGTTCGAGTCCGGCCTTCGGCACCAAAATGAAATTTACGCTTCTGAATTTATTTCAGAAGCGTTTTTGTTTTGTATAACGAAAACAGGACAGCCTAATCAGCCGTCCTGTTTTTTCTATTTATTTTTGTTTTTTCCGGCATTTATAATCTTTTTCAATATCGTGCTTCCATTCTGCGCCGTTCGGTGCTCCAGCACTCATCGTTTTAATAAATTTGCACACCCCTTCAAAATTAAGGTTAATGCCCTCGCCGTCATTATTAAAATCAACCGCGCGCTCTTTTTCAATGCCAAAACCGGCTGCCGTTGCTACTGCATCTATATTCGCACCAAAGAACAAAAACTCCCAGCCGGCTTCTTTCTGCGCTTCAATAAGCTGTTTTATCTGCGATGCCGTATAATGCCTGCTGGCATTTTCCAAACCATCCGTAGTAATTACAACCAATGTATGTTCCGGCACATCTTCGTCACGTATATATTTATGAATGCCTTTTATATGCTCAACAGTTTTGCCAACCGCATCCAAAAGTGCAGTACAGCCGCCAACATAATATTCTTTCTCTGTTAAAGCTCCCACATTTTCTGCTTTAAGCCTGTCATGAACAGTTTCCGTTTCATGGTTAAAAAGCACTGTCGTTACAAGCACTTCACCGCTGCTTTCTTTCTGCTTTTTAAGCATCGAATTAAATCCGCCGACCGTGTCTTTTTCAAGGCCGCTCATAGAACCGCTTTTGTCAAGAATAAATACTAATTCCGTTAAATTCTTTTTCATAATCTTTTACCTCCAAAATATAAATAAGCTGCAAGCACTTTATTTTGCTTACAGCTTTATTGTAAAAGATTTTCATTTTTAAAAGGTCGCCTTTCAAGCGACATTTGCGCCGCCAAGCAAAAGCTGGTCAAACTTATACAAAGACAAATTTATTTCGCAAATATCATAAATACCGCGGCTTATATAATACTCCACAATAATATCGAAAGGCTGCGACGGTGACAGAGCAAAACCGGCCTTTTCCAGCAGTTCTTCCGTTTCATCAAGCGTAAGCTTAAGAGCTACTGCAAAAGCAACGGCAGTCTGCTTTTTCGGCTTGTAATTTTTGTCGCCGCGTATTTTACTGAACAGCCGCCTGTCCACATTCGCAGCCCTGTAACATTCTGCATCCGTCATACCTTTTTCGTCTATCTTGCGCAGCAGCATTTGTGAAAAACTTTCATCTGCATAAGCCAGGCAGCGCTCAAGTTCTTCATCACGCATGCTCTTGTTAAAAACAGCTGCGGCAGGAGCATTGCAAAATTTTAACAAACTTAATTTTTCTAACGGAATTTCAAAATCATCTTTGCCTAAAAACAGCGAAAGTTCTTTTAAAATTTCTGTTTCCGTGCGCCGAGGTTTTGCTTCAAAAAGCGCAATATAAACGCTGATATCATTATGCAGAAGAAATTCACCAACAGTTTTTACCGCAACAGCCAAAGCCTCATCTTTAGGGTAACCATATGCACCGGCAGATATCAGTGGAAATGCCACCGATTCACAGTTATTGGCCACAGCAAGTTTCAGTGCCTCACGGTAGCACGATTGCAGTAATTCCTTTTCTTTACTTTTGCCGCCGCGCCAAATCGGGCCTACTGTATGAATTACATACTTTGCAGGCAAATTATACCCGCCGGTTATCTTGGCTTCACCGGTACGGCAGCCGTTAAGCCTGCGGCATTCTTCCAACAGTCCTCTGCCTGCTGCGCGGTGTATGGCACCGTCTACACCGCCGCCTCCCAAAAGGCTGTTGTTGGCAGCGTTAACAATAGCGTCTACTTTTAACGTAGTTATATCTGCTTTTATAATTTGTAACGGCATTTTGCGTCCTCCCGTAAAACATTATAATTTTATTTTACACCAGCAACGCTTTTTGCGCAAAAATCAGGCTGTTAAATTAAAAAGTAATTCCTTTTAACTGCAAAGCCTTGAACAACGCCGCAAACATCAGCCCATAACAAATAATAGAACAAACTTCATCTTTAGTAAACTGCATTACAATTCACCCCACAACAAATTTATCACAGAAGCATTTTGCGGCAAGCTATGTACAATAGCCAGTAAAATATTAACTATAACCATCAATACAACAACTGCCTGTAATCGCTTGTGCGGATAAAAATATTCAACAAAAACATAAGCTAAAGAACTGCACAGCCAGGCACCTAACGCATACCCCATATTATCACCACCTTAATTTTTATAACAACTACAAAACCGGAGCTGCGCATTTACAACTCCGGCTTTTTTATTTAATCTTCATTCAAACTGCGCAGCTTGTTTTGTGCAATAGCAAAATCCATACCGGCAGCAGCCTTTAAAAACTTTCGCGCCCAGTCAATATCCTCTTTCTCTAAAATACAGCCAAAATCATATAAACCTTTAGCGTCACCTGCTTTTTGCAGTTTATCCAAAAGCGCTGTCAAAACATCATCGGAATAACCGCTTTTTACTTCATAATCATCATCGTTTTCGGCAATAACATTATCATAAAAGCCTTTTGCCAAAAGCCCGCCAATAAAACTGCCTACTGCCCATGCAACCGGAAATGCCATAATAAACAACCTCTCTTTCTTTTGCAAATCTTATTTACATCACTATCACCAGCAAAGTCTTACCGCTTTTGCTGTACTTATAGTATAAAAAATAAGATAGCCAAATTTTGGCTATCTTATTTTTATGACTAATTAAATTGTTGCCAATTCTCCAAAAATGTCCTCTTTTTCATTCTCTTGAGAACTTAACAAATAAACATTTATATAAGAAAGAGTTGTCTTAGTATTATATAATAATTCTTCATTATTAATACCCAAAAACTTTTCCCATTCTTTTTCAAAATCTATATTCATATTAAATATTCTACTGATATTTTCCAGTTCTGGAATTACATCGTCATTATATAAATTCATTTCTCGTATATTCAGCAATGAAGTTTTTAAACTATCTTTTATTGCCTGCATTTGCACAGTTACTCGATTAACATAATCATTATAATTTTCATTACTTTGTTGAATATAATTATTGGTTTCTTCATCAAAAATTTTTTCTATTTTGGCAACATTTAATCCATATTGTACATCAAATAAATCTAATTTATTTAAAACAAGCATTACTAAATTAGTTGCTAAAACTGTTAATATTATTTGCAAAGGTTCAACTAAAAAATCAGGCAAAGTAAATTGCTTTTGTATATACTCAAATAACAAATCCATAACAACCGTAGTAACAGTCATTGCTATCATTCGCGTTATAGCATCAGCTTTTTCAGCAGTTGTTTTAGCACTATCAAATAGCGTTTTAATGCAATTTACAATAGTCATTGTAAATTCTTTAACTATTTTCATTATCCTTTTTATAGTTTCTTTAAGCATATCTATAATGATGTCAAAAAAGACTTTTAAAAACTTGTTAAAAGAATTATTAATACTATTTGCCAATATATCTTTAAGACTTTTCTTAGTATATTTAATAATTCTTTCTCCAGATACTTTAAACGAAAGATAGAATTTATCTAAATTCATATTTTTTTGCGCTACAATCGTTTTGGTTTCATAAACTATTGCCGGTAACATATAATACAATATTTGTCCAGCAATAATTTTCTTTGCTGACTTGGCTACCATTTTCCCAGCATCTTTAGCAACAACGCCATATTTAGCATGTTTTATTATATTTATACTTTCCGCATTCATTGATTGTCTATATTTTGCTTCAATTTCTTTTTTTACGTTTGGTTTTACTTTACCGTTTTCGTCTAAATATCCTTTTTCTTTTAAAATTTTAATTTTATTAACAGCTTCCTTCCCCCTTGCATTTTTATTTTGCTCTAACTGAGAACATACAGCATCAGCCATATTTTCAGCGGTAGTATTACTGCTGGTTGTTATATCTTTTATAGTTTCACCCTTTGACTTTCTCGCCTGAAATTCTTTACCACTCATCCCTTTCCGCTCCACGCTACCATCCACATTTCTTATTTCAACATATCTTATATCACCTTTTGAAGTATTCGCCGACGCATGCATAATTTCAAAATTACTATCACTATTATAAAATTCTCTTAATTTTTCAGCATTTACATACCTTGAATTATAGGTAGCAGCATTTCTTGATTGTATATGGTCTACATGCATATCACTTTTTCCATCTTTTCTTCCTTTTTCGCCTGTTAATTCATCATATATATTTCCATTACTATCGGTTTTACTTTCTCGATATTTCTTCATTCTCTTTTTTTCATAATTATCTTCTTGTCTATTATCTTGAAATAATTTTCTTCGAGCATTTTCTGCATTACTAATTATACTTTGCATACTTTCAGATGTTATACTATCTGAAAAATTATAAAAGTTTTTCTTTAAATTTTCATCACTTTTTAATATATCATTATCGTTATCGTAATTAAAATTTGATATTCTATTATAAAACTGGTCAACTGTAATATAAAAATCACCCATATCAAAATATCGGCGCACAACTTCTCCCGATAAATCCTTTGCAATATTAGTAACAAAGCTTGACCCGATATTATTATCTAATACGTCATACAATTTTGAATTTATATTCTCAATTGATGTTAAATATATTTCTTTCTCTTTTTCTATCATTTCTTGTCTGGCAATCAATATATCTTTTATAGTAGCACCATTATTTTGCATTTTAAGCACTTCTTTCCATTATCAAATTTTCTATTAAATTATCTTTTTGTTTTAATAAAATATTTTTTCTTTCTTCCAAATATTTTAACTCATTTTCTGTTTCAGAAAAATTAGATTTGCTAAATTTGGAATTAAATAAATTACTTAAAATTGGAGTATTATATATTTTTAAAGAAATAACATAAAAAGCATATGCATTTTTGATAAATCTATAATGTTTATCATAATCGGTTCCTTGTAAAGCTAATATACGATTTTTAAAAACTATATTCTCTAAATCTTCATCATTTATTACTTTATTTTTTAATTCTAATACTTGGCAAAAGGCTTCAACCGTTTCAAATTCCGGTAGTATAATATTGACAATCGTCAAATGAATCTCATTTAAACAAATCATATAAAGCAAAGCAATTTCATTGTTTTCTTTATAAAATTGTTTTTGATATTTTAAATCATTTTTTAGTTTTTCATATTCATGCCTCATTCTACCAAGTTCAGCATTTAATCTAACATTTTCTTTTTGGCGTTTAAAATGTAAATAAATAGCTCCAAATGCAGCTTTTAATAACTCTAAACTTCCATCTAAATCATACTTATTTTTATATTCTTCTATATCATTTATTAAGGCGATATTTTTTTTAGAATAAGACCAATTATTTTCTTCTCGAAAAAAAATATTCTTATCTACAAAACCAAATTTTTGTAAAAATTTATCTAAAAATATAAGATTATTTTTTATTGAATTTTCTCTAAACAAATTTAATTTATTAATATTAATATTTAATTCTTCAATCTGTTTATTTATTTCCTTTATACCAGTCTCTAATGTCTTTTTAACATCGTTCTGCAAATTGTTCATTTCGTGCAAAATTCTGTCACGTTCTGTTTTTCCTGTAAAATCTTCAACCCAGTCAATTAATCCCATCATCTCTCTCCTTTATTGTAATAGACAAAATCATTGCTTATACTTAAATCCTTAAAAGCAATGATACGTCCATTTTTTATTAAAAATTCAAATCTATCATCCTTTTTTATTATAAATTTTTCTTTGCTTCCCTTTATTATAAATTTTCCTTCTTTTAAATCACAACGTCTATTAATTTTTTTCTTAAATAAACGTTGGTAAATTATTAAAACATTATCTTTTAAATTAATAAATATTAATTTAATTCGTTCAGAAATATTATTAAACATTATGTCACCCTTATCATATTATGCAAAGCTACGCCTTTAAATTAAATACGTAGCTTTGCATAAATTTCAAAAAACTCTAACTATTAAACAATAATCATAACTCGCAGTTACGATACTCTTTCAATCTCATTTCATGCCTAAATGCCGCTATTAAAATTACACACGGTATAGTAACGCGATAAGCTGGGCCCGCAATATCCATAATTGTCCATAAAGCAGTTACTGCTATTCCAATAGGTCCAGCAAATACACTTAATGCTTTAACAAATGTTGCATTAGCAGCTAAACTCAATCCTCTGCCTAAAATCATTTTAGCAATAGCATTAATTATTATTAAGCTAATTTTATATGAAGCAAATCCACCTGCTCTAAATGCCCAAACTAATCCCATTGCACCTTCTGCATACAAATCAACTTTACCATATTTTTCTTTTGCAGTTTTCGCTAAATCCCTTTTTTCTTCTTCGGACATATTTTCCCACGCATCAACTAATACTTTTTCTAATATTTTACCTTCAATATTTTCAATACTTTGCTCTTTATTAAAATTAATTTTTATTTTTTCAGCAACATCAATCAAAATGTCTTTATAAGCCTTATTGCCAAAAAATGCACTGGTAATAGTATTACTTCCAAAATCTAAAAACTCTTTTTCAATTCTATTCCAATATAATTTATAATTTTTACCATACATTTTATACTCATCACTAACTGACAATATTTCAGTCAACTCACCTTTTTTCAACATAACTTCTACAAAAATTCCTAATTGTTCATTTTCTAATTCTTTCATAAAATCTAAATTTTTGTCCATAATATACATCTCCTTAATTAAAATAATAATTATATTTTGATTAAATATAAAATATAATTATTGAAAACCAATTTTAAACATATTCAAATATAAACTCATCATTATTATATAGTCTATATTCCGGTTTGATTTTTGCATCAAATTCTTCTACCAACATTCCTTTTCCAAGATATAAAATATTATTATTTTCATCTTTACCCATTTGAATTAAAAATTGTATATCCGAAAGATTACGTTGGCGTATAAATTCTAATTTTATTTGAAAATACTCTTGACCCTTGCTATCGATTATAAAACTTGTTTTTTCAGAGTCTATACATTCAAATCCATTCATATATAATATCGGATTTATAACTTTTCCATTAACAACATGTAAAGTTATGAATAATGTATGCTCTATTGTGACTATTTTTTGAATACCATGCTTATCTAAAATTTTTTGTAACTCTTTATCTCTAAAATAACAATAATAATCAAAACTTGAATTATGTAAAAATAAACTACCTTCTTTAACAGGAAATAATGTTATTCTTTCACGTTTTGGATTTGCTTTACTTAACCCAACAGCAACTAATAAATTTTCTTTACATTCAACCACCCAATTTTTAGGTATATCTTCTTTGTTTTGAAATACAATTTCTCCGTTTTCATCTTTCACTAAATTAATTCTTGTAATCATTTTATTGTGCTCCTTACTATATATTACTTTCATCATACGTTACAAACTTTTGGTTTCAAATTATCAATTTTATATTTTAATTCTCTCAGTTAACATTCCCCTAAAACACCTTTTTTAATAACCATATCAAAAATATTATAAATAACGGTACGGCAAGCCACCCCGCAATAGATGCCAATATCGATGCACCAAAAGCTATTATCGTTTTAAAAATTCCAAAAATTAAAAAGAAGGCTGCCAACAACGACTCTGCCACAATCGCAAAAAAGCCCAATAAAAATGATAAAACAAAAAATAATATAACAATGCCTAAAATAATAACAACTATTTTAAACAAAAAATTCACCACATTTCAAAAATTTAGTATTTTATTATCTTATCCATATTTAAAATTCTATTTACCTCAATTATTTTTTGAATCCAATTTTTATCAGAATCGTTAAGTACAGCTTTAATTCTCATCTTTTTAAATTGGTCTGTTATTTTTCTTTCTTTAGAACTCGGACGTCTAAAATTTTTCATAATTCACTCCACCATTTCTACCATATCTCCCTGGCTTCTTAACCACATATTAATGCCCTTGCCAAAAACTTCGGCACTTATTAAATAACCATTACCGTCATGCTGTAATATTTTAGCTGTTGGTAATCTATCTAAAACAGCTTCTATCGAAGGTCCCTTGTACCAGAACTTTATTTTTTGCAGTTTGCCACCGTACATAAACTGCACGCGCTTACGGAACTCGCCTTCTTCAAACCGATTTTGATACGGTACATTAAAATGCGTATCTGTTACAGCGTATTCTTTTATACGGTCTATCCTGTAAATCGTTGGGAACGGGTCATTTTCCATCTCAAATTTTATTTTTTCAAGCTGGTTTTCCTTATCTATAAATCCTACAAGGTAAAAATAAAATTCGGAGAACATTATGCCTACAGGCTTGAGTACACGGCTTACATCATCACCACTCTGGCGCATGTAGGTTATTTTAATTTCTTTATGTGCTCTTATTGCCGCAGATAAATTCCACATTTTTTCAAGAATTTCTTTTTTGTGCCGTGGTTCTACGTAATGATATTTTTCGTTAGCAATCAAATCCGTTACTTGCCGTCTGTTATCCGGAGGCACGCAGCAGCTTATAAGTTTTTCCAGTATCGGGAATAATTCAGCCTTGGTCAGCGAGCGGCTTTCAAGCAAAACTTTCAGCACGGCAAAAGTTTCTTCGTTGGTCAGTAAATTCCGCAGCGGAGGCACAAGACGGTAGGCATTAAGCTTTCTGTCGTAGATAAGTTCCTGCACTACACCGGTAGTTTCGCTTCTGTCAGCAAAAAAAGACCGCAAATCCTCTATGTCACGCTGTATTGAACGCAGTGAGCAGTTATATTTTACTGCTTCGCGCGCTTTATACAATGGCTTGCCTTCAGCAAGCTGCGCATACATAGCAAGCAGGCGGTCTTTAGCTATTTTTAAGTCTTTTTGTTCCGTAGTCATAATAATTACCTTCCGCAGACAGTTTTATATATTATATATTACAAAACTATCTGTCCAGCATTGTGGCTATGTGTACTTTATTTTTATCAAAAACTGCTTTAATTTTAAAGCAGAAGTGCAGATTTTATATAATTCTATAAATTACAGCAAATTACCTTCTTTAAACATAATTAAATGTTTTCGCTGCTGCTTAAAAGTAAATTTACATCTATATCAAGCCCTACGGCAATCGAAAGCAGGGTTTCAAGCGAATAGCTTTTACCGTTATTGCCGCGTTCTATCTGACCTAAATATGTTGTACTGATACCAATTTTACCTGCAAGCTGCCCCTGAGTATAGCCGCGCATTTTTCTGTAATATGCAATTTTTAAGCCTATCATTTTATATCGCATTGCAAACACGGCTATCCTCACACTCTCTATATTTTATTTTCTCATATTTTTAATTTTTTATTTTGCACTTATAGACTGTATTTTTAGGTATATAGTTTGTGTTGGAGTTTTGTTAAGTTAAACAAAAGGCAGCCTGCTGTGAAGCTGCCTATAAATGAAGTTATTCAGTTTTTCCAGTCCGGTGCTTCGCGCACGTTTACTTTGTAAAGTTTGCCATCCACAAAGCCAAAGCTGTATATCTGCCCGTTGGGCATTAAGTAATTAAGCCAATCGGGCTGCGCCGAAAGTTGGTAGTAAGGCTGCATTTTTTGTGCAACGTTATTCATATTGTCACCAATTTTTATGCCGTTGCTTAAACTGCCTGCAAAACTTTCAATTACGCTTACACTATCCTGCACCTGGTAATTAAAATACGGCATAAAATCAACAGCTACACCATTTGCAAATATATTGGTAACATGTATTGTACCCTTGCCTTTTTGAGATTTCAGCGGGGCTTTGTTGTAAAATTCATCTTCAGTAGAATTAAAGTTTAAACCGTCAAAACTAAGGTTTGGCGTTGCGTTTTTATAATGCTTTTTGATGATGGCGAGATTCTCGTGCATTGTTTTTAAATCTTGCTGCACTATGTCTAACGGTTTATATACATCTTTAAGCGTATTATTTTTCCACAGCAATTCTTTAAACTGCGGGTCTATCGCCAAATATTCCGGCACATCCTGCACTCTGCCGTTTTTCCATGTTAACGTAGTTGTGCCTATTTGCAGCACGTCTGTGTTGTAAGCATATCCGGGCAGCTCACTGCCATCGCTGCCATTAGGCAGATATAAAACGCCCAGGCAATTTCTGTAATTAGGAAAGGTTTCAAAAAATAACTGCTGCGTTCCGTAAAGCACATAGCCACCGTTGAGGGGATGATCGACCCAGGCGTAAATATTTCTAACTTCGCGCGGATTTAATGTATCGGCGTTAATGCCTTTGTTGGCAGGCAGGTAATCTTCAATATTCGCTTTGGTTTCATTAACCATTTTTTCTAATGTTGACTGTACATAAGCGTATTTTACCAGCGCTATAAACGGCGACATATATTCATCCCTGCCGCCTGCTTCAATGTGCAGATTAGCGTTTTTATCGTTGTTTACAGCTTCGTACAGTGTTTGCAAAAACTGCCTGTTATCGTTGCCGTCCACTTCTTTTAATGTAATTTCAAAAGCGGCGTCGGCAATATTATAAGCAACCTGCGGTTTATCTGCGTCAGGCGCGTTACGGTAAAGTTCAAAAACCGGCGTCATGTTGCCTGTTTTAATGGCTTCGGCAACTATTTTTTCTGTATCGTCACTGTTCATAAACCAGTAAACTGCGCCGCCTATTACAGCTAAAAGTACAGCAATTATTACAAACATAGAAGTTTTAGAGCCATTTTCTTCTGCTGGAATAGTTTCATCATCAATACTGCCAGTTTCAGTTTGCGTAGTTTTATTTTCAACAGCCTGCGCTGCCCATTCGCCAAACTCATAACGGCAGTGCGGGCAAAACTTGCTGCCGTAATCAACTAATCCGCCGCAGCTAGGGCAGATGTATTTTTGTTCGTCCATGTTTAGGCCTCCTTAATCCATTAAAACATGTACACAATCAGGATTGTACTGTTTAATGTAATCCAGTACCAACTGTGGGTCATCACGTTTTTCACTATCAAACAGGCTTTTATCATTAAACAATTTTAAATAACCACCTTTGTACTTAATTATCAAGGCCGTATCGCGCAGCGAAAAAGCAAGCCCTATAATTAATACTAAAATAATCAGTTCTTGCGCAGCCAATAAAACAAGTATACATAATATTAAAAGTGCGCTCATTTTGCCATTATATGATTTTTTAACATAGGCTGATTCAATGTCCATAACATTAAAATTTGCTGTACCGGGATTAGTTTTAACAAACGGCAGCCATTTATTAAATTGTTTTACGTTCACTTCAGTTCCGTTAAATGTTATTACACTTATAAGTGTATGCAAAAGCCTTATTTTTGCTAAATGAAATTCCGCTTGAGTTTGTAAATTGTTTATATTTTGATTTACAACAGAATCATTTTGTACAACAGGTGAAAAATTCAGTGCAGTTCCGCAATGCGGACAAAATTTAGTTCCATAATCTATCAGCCCGCTACAGCTTGGGCATACATATTTTTGTTCATTCATGATAAACAACTCCTTTTATCAATTATTTTAAATACCGTTGATAATAATTTACTACATCATAAAATAAGTCTGGCGTATCCGTTAGCATAATTGGATATATCGTACTCAACGGGCCTTCTTCAATAACATTACCATTTCTATCAAAAATTCTTCCATATACTGCTTTATACATTTCATTCTGATGAATTTGCGACACAAATATAGTAACAGTATCATTATTAGGATTATAAAATTTTAAATTAAAATTAATAATATTGCCAAAATCATTAGAATACACAGAGTCTGCATCCCACTGCGCCGTACCATAAGAATCTTTAGCAATCCAGTTTTCTGCATCAGCGATACCAACATTAAATACACACATTACGCAAACACAAACAAGCATAAATAAACCTTTAAAAAATTTCATACTAACATCTCCTTTTTTAATTTTACAGCAACAAAACTAATTATTTTTGCATCTATTTTTTACCTTACACAACACTATCACTAATCAGTGCCGCTGCGTCAATTTCCAGCTTTTCTGCAATCAGTAAAAGCACCTGCAAGCTTGGCATTTGCTTTCCGCATTCTATTTTGCTTAAATACTGTGAGGTTATGCCTACTTTTCCGGCAAGTTCTGTTTGCCCAATCTTTTTAAGCTGCCTGTAAAATTTTATTTTGGCACCGATTTTAATGTACCGCTCGCGTTCATCGCCCATTTAATCACCAACCTGTCGCTATATAAATAATTATGACATTTATATAAAAATGCTTCTTGCACTTATGGTTTTAAATTTAGCTTTAATAGTTTATGCAAAGGCGCCTGCAATTTTATTTTTAGTACTTTACAGTTCTTATTTTAAACTAAATTAAATTTTAATCGGTGTCCCATCAGGACACAAAAATAGCGCAGACCGTAAATCTGCGCTAAAAATTTTAGTTTATTTTTATATTGTAGTTCTTCGTTATAGGTGTTATATTATCGCCGCTTACTGTAACTTCAACTACCGGCTCACTGCCCGTTTGATAATAATCAGCTATTGCGCCTGTCAGCGGAAACTCAAAATAATCACCGGCAGGTATCGTGCCTGTCAGCAAAATTCTTACTTCATCGGCATAGCCTGCAGCATTTTTTGTAAGCTGCCAGTTAAGCGTTCTGCCTCCCCACGCTTTTGCTGTAAAATTATTTCCGGCTGCACAAATACCGGTAAACTTTATTTTCACTGTCGGGTTTTCCATTGCCTGGCCGCTATTATTTTGCACTGTAAAAACAGGATATTTTTCCGGCTGTAATAACGTTAGCCCTTGCTGCGCACCTTGTTTACGTGCCGTTTCGTTAAGCGGATTTATATTTACCGCAAACACTAAATTATTGGCGTTCAGCGTTATGCTGTTTGCTGCTGCGCTTTGACTTTGTTCTTGTAACAAAGCAGTTTTCGGCTTTTGCGCCGGCTGCTCAATCTCTGTTTTTTGTTCGCTTGGTTTTTCCTGCGGCATATCTTTAGGTTGTACTTTTTCTTCAGCCTTTTGTTCTGCGCCAGGCGGTATATATTCTTGTTGCACATGCCGGTTAAACAAAAAATATACTCCGCTGCACGCAATAATCATTGCTAAAATTATGAAAATAAATTTCTTTTTGCCGCTGTTATTTTTAAGCAGCCGCTTTTTTAATTCTGCGGCAGAAGCTATGCGTTTTTGAGGGTCGAAGGCAGTACAGACTGCAATTATTTTGCAAAGCTTTGCATTATGAGAACTTCCGCAAAGAATTTCCATAGTTTTTCCCAAAGAATAAATATCACTGCGCGCGTCCGTTGTTGTAAAACCATATTGTTCCGGCGGAGCAAAACCAGGCGTGCCTAAAATAACAGTATCATGTTCTTTAGTGCTGCTTTCAGCTTTTGCAGCCCCAAAATCAATCAGCCAAACGCTGCTGCCCTGCACAATTATATTGCCAGGTTTAATATCGCGGTGCAATATACCTTGACCATGAAGTACAATCAGCACCTCGCAAATCTGCAAAGCAATATTACGAACCTGCTCTGCTGTAAATTTTTTGCCTTGTTCAAGCTCTGCCGCTAAAGTTTCACCGCTGATAAATTCTTCTATTACATAAGTTTTGCCATATGCTTCCGAACAATAATAAATTTCAGGTATATGCGCGCATTTTATCTGCGCCAGCTTTTTATACGGCAAACCGGTACGTCCAATAATTTTGCGGATATAAACGGCACCAGTAGTGTCTGCCACCAGTTCTGTCAGGCCATTTGCATTTTCTTTCAATACTGATATTCTTTTAAAATTAGTTTCAATAAATTCAGCTGTAATACTCATTTTACTCCGACCATGAATTTGTTGTATAATATTATAGCATAGAATTTTTCAGAGGTGTATTATGGAAAAATCAACCGAAGATTTACAGTCTGAACTTACGCAGGCACAATCATATGATGAATTTTACAATAAAAATACATCTGAAATTAAATTTCCTTCAGCTGTTGATTATTTAAATTATCTGCTTGATTTAAAAGGCATAACAAATAAAGCCGATTTTGTAAAAAAGACAAACCTTGAAAGGACTTACGTCTATCATATTTTAAACGGAAACAAAAACCCGGGGCGCGACAAGCTTATTATTTTGGCACTTGCCGCTAAAGCCAATATTACCGAAACGCAAAATTTGCTAAAATACGCCGGTGAACGTCCGCTTTATGTACGCGACAGATGCGATGGCCTTATTTTTTACGCCATTGAACACGGTAAAGATTTAGATGCTGTAAACATTTTGCTTGATGAAAACAATTTGGAAATATTAAAATGATAAGAAAACGCATTCTCAAAACCTTAAAGTTTTAAGAATGCGTTTTTAGTTTGCGAAAATATAGTGTTAATTATTTAAAATTTTACAATAGATATTTTACAATAAATTTAACAGTTTTTATTAATTGCCTTATAAAAACAATCCACCATCACTAATTCGGCAGCTTTTCATTTTCCGTTCTGTCACAACATCCTGCGGCGATAATTTGCCAAACAGCAACGGGCTTGTTTTATCGTGCGCGACACAATTTATTTTTACCATACCGGCATTATAATTGGCATAACAATACAGGCAGCCGCCGGGGCAGGTATTGTAAGCACCTATATCTATGCTGGCAGCGCAGCAGCACTCCGGCCGCTGATTTTTATCTTTGCCTGCTTTCAGTTTAAACCCACCGATATTTTCTATTAAGTCCTTATCTATACATGCCGATGCCGTAATACCAAGCTCCGTAAAATCTGCTGTTTCGGCGCAGGTTTGCAGTTTTAAACCGTATTTGTCAGCAATTTTGGCAAGGCGTGCGGCAAAAGCATAAATTTCCTTGCTGCTGTAACTAACGGCACTCAGTTTTTGTGCGTTGCGTTTTGTATTGCGGTACTCATCCATAAAGCTGATAACACAGCGTTCCGTGCTGCCGCTTAACTCTGTTGCCAACGCTTCAAAGCACTCTAAATGATATTCCGCGCTGTACCTGCTGCTGAAAAATATAGGGTCATACCGCCAGATAACACGCTGCCTGCCGTTTTTTGCCGCCAATTCTTTAAATGCAGGCAGCAAAGCCTGCTTTTTATCGGGCAGGCCCGGTTCTATGTCTTTTCCGTAACCGGTTAAAGTAAACTGAAAATAATACGGATACTCCGCCAGTTCATCAAGGCGCTTCATCAGCGGCAGCGGATTTTTCGTCCAAAATACAAAAGCATCCACCACCTCCGGCGATAAAGCAACTTTACTTACACTATGCACATTCATAGGGTTGCGCACCAGTACATAACCGGCACGCAGGCGGTTATAAAACCACTCTGCATAAAATGCCGGTATGTCTGTTCTGCGGCTTACGCTGATAATCATGCTGCATTAAATATGTTTAACCGAATTAAAAATTTCTTTATTAGCTTCAACGGCGCTGCTGCCGCCAACAACGCAAATATAGTTTCCGCTCAATGTATCGCGCACTACCTGAGCAAGGCTGCGTAAATCATCATTAGTTAAATTAAGTATTTCATCGCGTGTTTTCTGGCGCATTTCCTGCGGCACGCCTTTAATATGGGCAAGCGCCGTCTGCGAAAGGCGCATGGCATTTGTTAAAGGCACGTCTGCCGCGCTGATGGTACCGATAATATACTTGGTAAGCTCACGTTCGGGCAAATCAAGCTGTTCCAGCCAGCCCGGCAAACCGCGGTAAGCTTCCAGCGATTCGGCAAGTTTCGGGTCGCGGTAAGAGGCAAAATACATGCTGCCGTTGCGGTCAAATACGGCAGATGCGCCGTAAGCACCGCCCTGAATACGTATCTTGGTCCATAAATATTCATAGCGCAAAATCGTTTCCAAAACTTTCATTGAACCGGTAAATTTATGGCCCGCTTTGCGGAAATCGCCGCCGGCTGCAACATACTGAACTTTACCCGGCGTCATAATACCTTCGTTAAACCCCGGTGCGGCAAGCGGTTTTACGGCACTGCCTGCTGCTTCAGACTGCGGCAGCAAAGCTGCAAATTCTTTTGCCATTGCCAAAACCTGCGCTTTATCTTCTTGTTCGCAGCTGTAAGCAAGCAAATATTTGCTGTTTTCAAAAAATACGCCTAAAAGACTGCTTAATTTTTGCAGGGTTTCACCGGCACGTTCATCAAAATGCTCGGTTAAATCTTTTAAAAATTCATAGTAGGAATAATAATCCTGCTCATTAACCCTTGCCGCCGGAGAATAATACGAATTTAAGCGCGCACATGCCACGGTCTGCCCACGGCTGAAGAAGTTGCTGTCCCAGTCGCTTTTAACCTCAGCCAGTACTTCACGCAGACGCTTAACGCTGTCAAAACGGCTTTCAAGCGCAATGGCACGCAGAATATCAAACATATGGGTTAAATTATGTACAAGCGCTTTGGCGGTAACCGTAAATTTAACGGTATAGTCATTTACGCTTTCTGCTGCGGAATAAGCATGCACCTGAAAAGCTACGCCGCCTGTATATTTAATTCCCAGCGTGGAAAGCTGCTGATAAGTATATCTGCCGGCGTCAACCTTGCCCAGCATATCGCTCAGCAGGTAGCAATAAGGCAGCAGGCTGCCGTCAATGCCGCTCATATCAAAATACCAGTTTAAATAAGCTATTTTGTTTGTAAAGGCAGGTACATACAAAAATTCATTGCTGCCCTCTGTTGTAAGTTCGCCGTCAAGTTTTTCCGCTTCGCGGCGTATATCACTTCTTTCAAGCAGTGGTATGCTTGAAAGAGCCTCCTGGCTGTCGGGCGCTGCCTGGCGTTCATGCAAAATGCGGCAATGCTCAACAGCTTCTTCAATTTCTTTTTCGCTCATGCCGGCTTTTATCTGCTGCATTTTTTCTGCAAGTTCTGCCTGCTCTGCTTCTTCCATGCCTTTTTTAGGCATCAGCGTAAGCAAAACCTTGTGCGTATTATCAAGCAGATAATTTTCAATTAACTGTTCATAATAATTTGTTTTTATGCCTTCGCGCAGCTCTGTAAGCAGTTTATTATAACGCAGTCCGTCTAAAGGGTCACCATCATAAAGCCAGGTATCCATAACGCCAATGCCGTAAATAAGTCCTTTCGGATAAGCGCCGAAATCTGCCTCGCGCAGTTTAAATTCCAGCATGTTAAGGCAGGCTTCCAAAAGTTCTTTATCAAGGCCTTCAATGGTAAGTTTTTGCAAGGTGCGGTAAACAATGCTGATAAATTCATCACGCTTATCTTCTTCCGAACCGGAAACTTTAACCGCAAAAACAGGCTGGCGCAAACTGCCGGTATATTGCCCGTAAGCATCCGTGCAAATGCCGCTTTCCAGCAGAGCAAGGCGCAGCGGCGCACTGTTGCCCTCCAAAAGCACTGTTTCCAAAAGGCGCAGCGCCAGCGAAGTTTTAGCATCGCGCGCATCGCCGCACACAATATCAAGTTCATGGTAGGTTTTAGCCGCCAGGTCTTCATCTGCCCCGGCAGGATAAAAGGCTTTTACCTCTTTTGTTTTGACAAACGGCTGCTGTAAGGGAATGGCTGAATTAACGCTGCCGCTTTTTTCAAAAGCCGATAAATACTCACCGTCAAGATATGCCAGCGTTTTTTCAATATCCATATCGCCGTACAGATAAATAAAGGAGTTCTCCGGGCTGTAATAGGTGCGATGGAAGTTTTCAAACGCTTCCTGCGTCAGCTGCGGTATTGCTGCCGGATAGCCGCCGGATTCATAGCGGTACGGACTGTCAGGGAACAAAGCACGCATAACTTCGTTTTCGGCAATGGCGTCCGCCGAAGAATATACGCCCTTCATTTCGTTGTAAACAACGCCGTTATACGCAAGCTCGCCTTCTTTACCGGCAATTTCGTAATGCCAGCCTTCCTGCATAAGCGTATAAGGGTTTTCATAAATCAGCGGATAAAATACCGCGTCCAGATATACATCCATTAAGTTTTTAAAATCTTTATCATTACGGCTGGCAACCGGATACATTGTTTTATCCGGATATGTCATTGCGTTTAAAAACGTATTCATGGAGCCTTTAACAAGTTCTACAAAGGGCTCTTTTAAATGGTATTTGCGCGAACCGCACAGCGAAGAATGTTCCAGAATATGCGGCACGCCGGTATCATCATAAGGCGGCGTGCGGAAACTGATAGAAAACACTTTGTTATCGTCGCTGTTGCCAAGATATAAAAGCCTTGCGCCGCTTTTTTCATGTTCCATTAAATATGCTTCGCTCTGTACTTCTTCAACGTATTCAGCATGCTTCACAATAAAGCCGCTGTAAACTTTATTAACTTCAAGTTTCATAAATTTACCTCCAACTTGCAACACTATTTTTATTTTATCACATCTTTACAATGCAGACGAAAAATCTTAATGCCAACTTGCAAAAATTTTGCAAATTTTATATAATGGCATCATAACAAATCAATTTAATATATTATTGATGTCATAAATAAAGGAGTTGTTATTATGGAACCGGCGCGTTTCAGCCTGCGCATTCACCCAGTTATAATGAAAAAAATGAAAGTAATTGCCGAAAACAACGGCCGCAGCGTCAACAAGGAAATTGAGCAGATTTTAAAATGGGTTGTTGACGACTACGAAAACCAAAAAGGCAAAATTAAAATTGACGATTAAAACAATCAGCTACAAAAATACGCAGAAACCAGTTAAGGCTTCTGCGTATTTTTTAATCCATTTTTAAAATTGCCATAAAGGCTTCCTGCGGCAGTTCCACGCTGCCAACCTGCTTCATGCGTTTTTTGCCTTCTTTTTGTTTTTCCAAAAGCTTGCGTTTACGGCTTATATCGCCGCCATAGCATTTTGCCAAAACATCCTTGCGCAAAGCTCGCACGTTTTCGCGGGCAATAATTTTGTTGCCGATGGCAGCCTGCACAGGTATTTCAAACATCTGGCGCGGAATTAAGCTGCGCAGCTTTTCAACAAGCTGCCTGCCGCGCACCGTGGCTTTTTCACGATGTACAATAGCACTCAAGGCGTCAACCGGGTCACCGTTCAGCAAAATATCCACTTTAACCAAATCGCTCATCCTGTAACCGGCAAGTTCATAATCAAGCGAAGCATATCCGCGTGTTGCCGATTTCAAGCGGTCAAAATAGTCAAAAATAATTTCACTCAGCGGCAGCGCATAATGAATCATAACACGGGTTTCGTCAAGATATGTCATGTTTTCGTATTCGCCGCGCTTTTCCTGAGAAAGTTCCATAACAGCGCCTACATAATCTTTCGGCACAATAATGGTAGCATTTACATAAGGTTCTTCAACATGGTCTATAACCGTCGGGTCGGGGAAGTTAGACGGATTGTCAACCAGCTCCACGTCGCCGTTAGTACGGAACACTTCATAAATTACGTTAGGTGCCGTAGTGATAAGCGCTAAATTATATTCGCGCTCCAAACGTTCTTTAATAACATCCATATGCAAAAGGCCCAAAAAGCCGCAGCGGAAACCAAAGCCCAACGCAACGGAAGTTTCCGGCTCAAACACCAGCGAAGCATCGTTGAGCTGCAATTTTTCCAGCGCGTCGCGCAGATTGTCGTAATCGGAATTTTCTACAGGATAGAGGCCGCAGTAAACCATCGGCGTGGCCTTGCGGTAACCGGGCAGAGCTTCATCCGCGGGATTGCTGGCGTCGGTAATGGTATCGCCAACGCGCGCATCCTTAACGTTTTTAATGGCGGCTGCCAAAAAGCCTACCTGCCCGGCATCAAGCTCATCAACAATTACCGGGTTAGGCTTAAACACGCCGACTTCCGTTACTTCAAATTCCGCTCCGGTTGCCATCATGCGTATTTTCATGCCTTTTCTTACGCGGCCGTCTATTACGCGGAAATAAAGCACAACACCTTTATAAGCATCAAATTTGGAATCGAATACCAGTGCTTTTAAAGGCTTCTCCGCATCGCCGCTTGGCGCGGGAATCTTTGCTACAATCGCTTCCAAAACATCTTCTATGCCAATGCCGGTTTTAGCGCTTGTAAGCACGGCTTCGGATGCGTCAATACCGATAACATCTTCAATCTCATGCTTTACGCGTTCAGGGTCTGCACTCGGCAGGTCAATTTTATTAATAACGGGAATAATTTCCAAATCATTATCCAAAGCCAGGTAAACATTGGCAAGCGTCTGCGCTTCAATGCCCTGCGTAGCATCAATAACCAGCAGTGCACCTTCGCAGGCAGCCAGCGCGCGCGATACTTCATAAGTAAAATCGACATGACCCGGAGTATCAATAAAATTAAGCATATACTCCTGCCCGTCGCGTGCCGTATAAATACTGCGCACAGCCTGCGCTTTAATGGTAATGCCGCGTTCACGCTCCAAATCCATGGAATCAAGAATTTGTTCTTCCATTTCGCGCTTGGTTAATGTGCCGGTATATTCAATCAAACGGTCGGCCAGAGTAGATTTACCATGGTCGATATGTGCAATAATAGAAAAATTGCGTATATGTTGCTGATCCATTGCGTTCTCCTTATAAAAAACTTATCTGACTTATTATTATATCATTTATAGCGCAGTACCTGCAAGTACATGAACTTTTCGCCGGGCTGTAAAAAATATTGCTGCCGCAAGATTTATAATAAAAAATCCTTGCGCAGTGCCTTACTTTGTGGTAAAATTACTTGGTAAAGGTAATTGATGGTAGGAGGTGAATTCGTTGCCGAACATTAAATCTTCCATTCGTAGCGTAAAAACTGATGCAGAACGCCGTGCAAAAAATGCACCTGTAAAGGCTGCTATCCGTAACATTGCCCGTAAAGTAGTTGCTTTAACCGAAACCGGTACTCAAGAAGATGCAAAAGCTACTTATGTAACTGCATCCGGTTTAATTGATAAAGCAGCACGTAAAGGTATTATCCACAAAAACGCTGCAAACCGCAGAAAATCCAGACTTGCAAAAAAAGTCAATGCTATGGAGTAATTTCTCCGTATATTAAAGCCTGCAAAAACTTGCAGGCTTTATTTTTTTACCCTATCCGCGTTTTATAATGCTTTCACCGAATTTATTTTTTAAAAAATCAACGGCCATGTTGCGTTTTTTTATTTTTTCGTTTTCGTTAAAATTCAAAACCGGCGCTGCGTCTTCACTTTCTAAATGCGAAATGCTTACGCCAAGCAGCCGCACGCCTTCCGTAAATCTTACCTGCTGCATAAGTTTTAGTGCCAACGCATAAATTTCTTCGTCATATGCTACCGGCAGTTCTGATGTTATGCTACGGGTAATTGTTTTAAAAGAACTAAATTTAACTTTTAAAGTTACTGTATACCCGATTAATTTGCGCTTTCTTAACCGCCAGCCGGTTTCGCCGCATAAATCGCGTACAGCCTTTTTCAAATCTGCTTCTTCATACAAATCTTTATCATAAGTATGCTCTTTGCCTATTGACTTGGCTTCGGTTTCATTTACAACCGGCCTGTTATCTATGCCGCATGCCAGGTTATGTACAGCCTGCGCATTAATGGCGAATACTTTTTGCAGAATACTTATATCAGCAGCGGCAATTTTGCCGATTGTATCAATGCCGTACTGCAAAAGCATTGCTTCTGCCGATTTGCCAATACCAAAAATTTTACGCACCGGCATAGGCGCAATAAAAGCAGCCGCTGTTTCATGCTTTATTAATACCAATCCGTCCGGTTTTTCCAAATCGGAGGCAAGTTTTGCTAAAAATTTATTGGGTGCAATGCCAACGGAAGCATGCAAGCCTGTTTGCTCGTAAATTTTGTTTTTTACAGCTTTGCCCAATGCCACAACATCAGGGTACAAACCTTCCATACCGGTTACATCCAAAAACGCCTCATCAACAGAAAGCTGCTCCACCAACGGCGAAAAGCTGCGGAAAATTTCCATTATTCCGTCAGAAATTTCTTTATAACGGCGCATCCTCCCCTGAATGTAAATACCCTGCGGGCACAGGCGCTTAGCCATATGCATCGGCATGGCAGAATGCACGCCAAACTTACGCGCCTCGTAAGAGCATGTAGAAACTACTCCTCTGCCGCTTAAACCGCCTACAATTACCGGCAGCCCCTTCAGGCTCGGATTATCAAGTTGTTCTACCGATGCAAAAAAAGCATCCATATCGACATGCATTATCCAGCGCAGCATTTTATCACTCCAATAGTTTTATATAAATATAATAACACATACGTTCGCTTTTTGCTATATTTTTAGCAGTATAAGCACCGTTAAATAAAAAAACAGCATCTCTGCCTGAACTGACAGAAATGCTGTTTTTTATTTTAGTTTAATGAAAATACTACTTGTACACGTGCGTTTAATTTAATCTTGCCGGGAGAAAGTTTAGTTGCCACACCATCTTCAGCAAGGTTAGTAGTGCTTCTTAATTTATTGGCGCCATAAGCAACAATAGTACCGCCGTCAAAACTGTTAATATCTGCGCTGAGCATATTGCCAAGTGTGCGGCTGCCTGCATTTGCTACAACAGCGGCCTTGTCGCGGGCATTTTCAACAGCCGTTGCAAGCAGCTGGCGCTGAATAATATTTTGCGTGCTTAACGCATAAGTTATATTGCTGATATTTGTTGCCCCAGCTTCGACTACGTTATCTATAACCTGAGAAAGTTTATCCAAATCTTTAACCGTTACTTTTATAGAAGAATCAAGAACGTATTTATCGGCAGTGCGCACGCCGTTGCGGTCTACCTTATATTCCTGATAAAGATAATAGCTTGTGTTTTGCAAATCATTATCGGTAATGGCAAGCCCCAAAAGCGCTCTGCGGATTTGTGAAGCAATTTGTGCTTCCTGAGTTCTGGCAGTTTCCGCATCATCTGCCCGTACGTTAATGCCAACATCAATATAAGCCATATCCGGCGCAACTTCCTGTTCTGCCATGCCGCTTACGGCAATGGTATTAGGCTCTGCGGCTGCAGCCAGATTTGCACCGGCTACGCTAAATACCAGTAACGCTGCTGCAAGTACCGATGTAAATTTTTTCATATTAACACCTCCATTATTTGCTTACATTATAGAAACCAAATATGTTTTAATTGTGTTATTTTACGTCTAAATTTACTTTTCCCAATACTTTTGCTGCTTCGCTGTCATCGCTGACATTCTTTTGCGGGCTGGCAGCAGCATATTTTTTCAAAAGCATATTAACAATGTTATAATCTACCATGCTGCCCGGGCCATCCATGCACCCTCTGTCACAAGCCATGCCTTCAAAATATTCACAGTCCAATTTGCCGTCTTCAAGCTGCTTAACTTCGGTTAAACAACGTTCAAGCCCGCTGGCATAATGAGTTTTTAAGTTTTTGCCTTCATCGCCAAGTGCATTAACAACCGCACTTTTTACGCCGCAGGTAACCGGGAAAGAAATGCCGTAAAGCGACGCTTCCGAATTAAACTCGTCCACCTGCATTTTATTCGCTTCAATATCTGCACCGGCAAGTAGGCAGGACATTTCTTCAAAAGTCATGGCATAATCAATGGCATCCAAATTTGCATACGCTTCTGCTTTTTTAGCTATGCAAGGTCCAATAAATACCGTTACAGCCTCCGGATTAAGTTCTTTTACATAGCGCCCGCAAGCAACCATGGGTGAAACAGTCTGCGAAATTTTGCTTTCTGCGGCAGGAACATGTTTTTTAATCATATTTACAAAAGAAGGACAGCAGGAACTTGTCATATATTTTTGCTCCGACGGAACTTTTTCCATAAGTTCCTTTGCTTCGCGGCAAGCAGTTAAATCGGCGCCAATGGCAACTTCCTTAACAGCAGCAAAACCTGCCTTCATTAAAGCTGCCACTACCTGCGCAGGAGTAATCTTTAAGCCAAGCTGACCTACAAAAGAGGGAGCCAGCAAAGCATAAACCTGCTTGCCTGCTTTAATTTCCTTTATAACCTGCACGATAGCACTGCGCTCATCAATAGCGCCAAACGGGCAGGCGCTGCGGCAGGCTCCGCACTGTACGCATTTGTTAAAATCTATTTTTGCTTTTCTGTCTGCACCGGCAGTAATTGCACCCAAAACGCAGGAACGTTCACACGGGCGGCTTACTTCAATAATAGCGCCAAACGGACAGGATTTTTTACAAATTCCACATTCAACACATTTGGTTTTGTCTATATACGCTCTGTTTTGGTAAATGGAAATCGCCTTGCGCGGACATTTATTAATACATTTATGAGCTACACAATGGCGGCAGGCATCAGTAACTAAAAATTTATCAATAGGGCACTGGTCACAAGCTTCAGGCAAAACATCAATAACAGGCAGAGTTCTGTCTAAAGGTTCTGCCAAAGCTTTTTTGCTGGCATCGACAATATTTATGCCCGTTTGCAGGCCTAAAGCCATATCAATACGGTTTTTCAAAACGGCTCGTTCTTTATGCACGCAGCAACGGACACGCGGCGTATCTTCAGTAACCGTGTTATATAAAATGTCATAAACGTGTTCAGGTAAATTTCCGCTCCACGTAAATTTGGCAATGCCGGTTAAAACTGCTCTCCTGAATTTGGTTACTTCTGTTAATTCCATGTTCAGCACCTCAACGATAAAGTAATCTATCATCATTGTAATAGATAAGCAGAATAAAGGCAAATAAAATATCTTAAGGAAGGCTGAAAATAATTTCAATAAAAGATAAAAAAAGAAAAAATAGAAAAACAGAAAATATAATGCTCAATGCATTACTTTTCCTGTGTTACATAAACAAATAAGGCATACCATTAGGTATGCCTTATTTGTTTTAACCGGCAGCTATCTATGCACGCTACATATGCTCCCTGTCCGGTCGCATATTCTGCGAAAGCTCGCTGTCACGTTTATTGCCTTCGCCTGCGGCTCGCCACTAAACGGCGACTCGCTTTTTCCGGGTACCCCGGTCGGATAGATAGCCTGTAGCAATAAAAAAGAAACATACCATAAGGTATGTTTCTTTTTTCAACCGGCAGCTATCTATCCTCCCGGGCCGCTTCCAGCCAAGTACTTTCGACGTATAAGGGCTTAACTTCTGTGTTCGGGATGGGAACAGGTGGACCCCCTTAGCCATTACCACCGGATATATTAATTTATTGAGGTGAACCCTCAAAGCTATATAGAAGAAACTTACGAAGTCAAGCCCTCGACATATTAGTACCGGTCAGCTCAATACATTGCTGCACTTACACTCCCGGCCTATCTACCTCATCTTCTTTAAGGTGTCTTACCAGATTTCTCTGTGAGAGATCTCATCTTAAGGATGGCTTCACGCTTAGATGCTTTCAGCGTTTATCCAGTCCGGACGTAGCTACCCAGCTGTACTCCTGGCGGAATAACTGGTACACCAGCGGTCCGTCCACTCCGGTCCTCTCGTACTAGGAGCAGACCCCTTCAAATCTCTTGCGCCCGCGATGGATAGGGACCGAACTGTCTCACGACGTTCTGAACCCAGCTCACGTACCACTTTAATGGGCGAACAGCCCAACCCTTGGGACCGACTTCAGCCCCAGGATGTGATGAGCCGACATCGAGGTGCCAAACCTCCCCGTCGATATGGACTCTTGGGAGAGATTAGCCTGTTATCCCCAGGGTAGCTTTTATCCGTTGAGCGATGGCCCTTCCACTCGGTACCACCGGATCACTAAGCCCTACTTTCGTACCTGCTCGCCGTGTTTGGCTCGCAGTCAAGCTCCCTTCTGCCTTTACACTCTTCGCGCGATTTCCGGCCGCGCTGAGGGAACCTTTGGGCGCCTCCGTTACTCTTTCGGAGGCGACCGCCCCAGTCAAACTGCCCGCCTGACACTGTCCCGGATTTCGTTACTCTCTCGGTTAGAATTCCGTTGTATCAAGGGTGGTATCCCAACGCCGGCTCCAGCCAGACTAGCGTCCAGCCTTCCAAGCCTCCCACCTATCCTGTACGTAATACAACAAAACCCAATGTCAGGTTACAGTAAAGCTCCATGGGGTCTTTCTGTCCAGTCGCGGGTAACCTGCATCTTCACAGGTATTTCAATTTCACCGGGTCCCTCGTTGAGACAGTGCCCAAATCGTTACACCTTTCGTGCGGGTCGGAACTTACCCGACAAGGAATTTCGCTACCTTAGGACCGT
>ENA-ORNG01000101-ORNG01000101.1-human-gut-metagenome-genome-assembly--contig:-NODE-101-length-84126-cov-5.699694_pt1 | contig 84126 bp, 78 predicted proteins | sample MGYA00242113_ERZ509018 | MGnify/ENA primary metagenome ERZ509018 (study PRJEB26280, sample SAMEA2338711) | human gut metagenome | biome: human gut; feature: human-associated habitat; material: faeces... | reverse complement strand
CCAGGATCACCGCCGGGTCCCCTGCCAGAGCCCGGGCAATGGACGCCCGCTGCTGCTGGCCGCCGGAGAGCTGGCTGGGCTTATTGCGCAGCTTGTCGCCAAGACCCACCATCTCCAGCGCGATCCGGGATCGCTCGTGCCGCTCCGGCTTGGGGATGCCGGCGTACATCAGCGGCACCTCCACGTTCTCCTGGAGCGTCAGCTTGGGCAGCAGGTTGTACTGCTGGAAGATGAAGCCCAGCATCTTGTTCCGGATGGCGGCCAGCTGGTCCTTATCCATCTGACCCACATCCCTGCCGTCCAGCAGGTACGTGCCGGAGGTGGGCACGTCCAGGCAGCCGATGATGTTCATACAGGTGGACTTGCCGGAGCCGGACTGGCCCACGATGGCCACGAACTCCCCCTTCCGGATCTGGAAGGAGATGTGGTCCGCCGCCTTCACAGTGGTGTCGCCCATCTGGTAATACTTGCAGACCTCCCGAAATTCGATCAAAGTGCCCATCAGAAGCCTCCCGGCCCGCCGCTGGGCATTCCGCCGCCGGAGGGCATCCCGCTGGGCATGTCGCCCATCGGTATGGAGGATATGGCCTACCTTGAAATCATTCATCACATCTCCAACCAGCCCGCACGCCACAGCAACAACAGCCGCAACGAAAAAGGCTTCTGTCTGCCCCATATCTGTAACGGCTTTTGCCGCAATGAGTATGATTATACCGAATATCTCCATCGGATTTATTCCGGACTGGCCTACACACTGGGCTGACATGGAAGTAGTCAGCCATGTGCCTAAAATGGTTATAACAGAAGGGATAACTCCCATATGGGTCACTGTCGTAAACACAAATACCAGTATTATCATCAGGAGCGGCGCCCATCTCATATTTATGAAATTATCTCCCAGCCTGTTTTTTTCAAACATGGAACCGAATATATCCCTGGCTTTTGGTATGATCCCCTTGACCAGTATACCGATACCGGTACCTACCATCAGGCCGATCCCCAGAGATGATTTGATATCAGCGGCTGCTGCAGAATCCCAAAGTCCCAGTTCCACTCCGCCCATAAGTATGCCCAGATCTCCGATGAGAGCTCCAAGAAACCATACGCCTATCACCACAGGGCCTATTATATATCCGATCGACATGAGCATAGGCGAAAGCCATATTCCCATCATGGAGCCGTATACCGCTGTCCTGGCGCTGATGAGAGTGGAAGATATCACCATTTTCCAGTCTCTCAGATATGTGAAGATACCTGCCGCTGCCATGGACGCAAACAAGAGGATCACTTTTTTTGAACCCTTGTCGCTGACCTGCAATGTTTCAGCAGCCGCCTGCCCCATGGCATACGGCAATTCCTTTGTCTCAATGAAATATTTCCGGAAAAGAGCGGTAAAGATCAGCCCAAGGGCTACTCCGCCCAGTGTAACAGCCAGCAGCTGGGGAAGGCTGACATGTGCGCCGGGATCAAGCATCCAGATGCCGGGTATGGTAAATGCCAGTCCGCCTGCGACCATTGCTCCTGCCGACATGGCTGTCTGTGTCACATTGATCTCCTGAAGGTTTGTATGACCACAAAGCTTCAATACAAACATGGACATCAGCACCACAAACATGATGGGCCACGGTACGGAACTTAGCTTGAGAGCAATGAACATCGAGCTCATGGTGAGCACCGCACTTCCCAGAGAGCCTATTATCAGTCCTCTGACCGTTAACTGCCTGTTTGACATTATACTCTTCCTCCTTTGATGGCGATCCAGTACCCCATAGCTACAAAGATTATACCGCCTGACAGGTTTCCAAGAGTCACAGGCAATATATTGCCCAAGAACATCCCCTGCCATGTGAGATTGCTCAGAGCTTCAGGCCCCGCTCCTGAAAGCGCTGCAAATGTCCCGTTTGACGAGGCAAAGATGGCTGCCGGTATAAAATACATATTGGCGACACAATGCTCATATCCGCCTGTGGCAAAAAGCCAGATGGGGAAAAACGCCGCCGCTGCCTTTCCGGCAGTTGAAGACGCTCCCGCAGTACACCATACTGCCAGGCAGACAAGCCAGTTGCATAAGATCCCTGAAAGGAAACATTGCAAAAAAGTCATACTGACTTTTGCGGCTCCTGTCTTTACGGTCAGAGTCCCCAGCATATCTCCTCCAGATGAGAATATTCCCGTGTTAAATATGAGAAAAGCTATGATGATACTTCCCATAAGGTTGGCTATGTATACTATAGCCCAGTTGCGGATCATCTGTGTGAGGGTTATCCTTTTTCCTGCCAGGGCTATGGTCATCAGACTGTTGCCCGTGAACAGCTCTGCCCCTGCAAGGGTGACCAGGATGAGCCCGCCTGTAAAGACCGTGGCAGCCAATACTCTGCCCAGTCCGTATGAACTGTCATCCAGAAGAAGGTTGAATGCTGCCATATTGGATGCCGCACCTGCAAAAGCGATGTACGCACCTGCCATTATGCCTAAAGTAAATAAATGTATAAAAGATCCGTTTGCTTTGCCGACACCTGTTTCTGTCAAAGTTTCAAGTATTTCGGCCGGCTTGAGATGATTCATCGGAATGTACCTTGCCTTTATCGTTTTTGCTTGTTCTATTTTATAATATTTAGCCTTATTTGACTACCCCTAAAAAATAAATCCAACAGGCCGGAATGCTTACGCGGCTGTTGAATTAAGGTTCCCGGGATGACCGTCGGAGAAATAATTGACGCCCTATCAATGATAGGTGGGTATCCTGTTCCTGACTTCTGCCTTCCTCTGTTTTGTGAGGCCTGGCATAATGTTTCGGAAACTCCGGATTCCCAATGCGCAAATGTAGGTTCAATTATGTTTCCCCATCGCGAGACCCAGGAATATTCTGATTATTCTCTTAAAGCATGAGGATTATTCCTCATACAGATCTATGGAACAATTTGTATATACCTTTTGGACATCGTCATTGTCTTCAAGGAGTTCGATCATCTTTTTCAGCTTTTTGATATCGCCGGGATCGGTAGGAGTGGATTCCATTGATGGTATCTGTTCCACATCTGATTCGGCTATCTCATATCCGGCTTCAGTCAGCGCATGATGGACATCCGTATGTACCGAAGGATCAGTCAGGATCTCGTAGCTGTCCTCATTGACCTGCATATCCTCAGCTCCTGCTTCGAGGGCTGTCTCCAGCAGACTGTCCTCGTCAATGTCATCGGTCTTTTCTATGATTATGACTCCTTTTCTTGAGAACATATATGAAACACATCCCGGAGACCCAAGATTTCCGCCGTATTTATCGAATGTAGATCTTACTGAAGATGTTGTCCTGTTGGTATTGTCGGTCAGGGCTTCAACGATCACTGCAACTCCGGCTACGCCATATCCCTCAAATTTCAGTTCCTCGTATGTTTCCCCCGCCAGTTCGCCTGTACCTTTTTTTATTGCTCTGTTGATATTATCATTAGGCATTGAAATGGCTTTTGCCTTTTCTATTGCCAGTCTAAGTGACGCATTATATTCAGGATCTCCTCCGTCTTTGGCGGCGACGGTTATGGCTCTGGCGTATTTGGTGAACATTGCCGCTCTCTTGGAGTCCTGTGCCGCTTTTCTGCCGGCTATGGTCCCGTGTCTTCCCATGGAGACACCTCCTAACTATAGTTTATTTTTTCTTTTTCCGGAAATTATTATATCACCTGAAATGTACCTTTTCAAGGGCTTATTGTCCGTACAGGCGTCTTTGGTGTTCACAGCCGGGAAGGCATCAGTTATGCTCCCTTCTGTTCATCTGCCTTGATTTCCGCTTCCATATTCCTGTGGGCAGCCGACATCATGAGCTTTATCCTGTTGAGCTGATTGGTATCGCTGGCTCCCGGATCATAGTCGATGGCAACTATGTTGGCTTTGGGGAATCTTTCCCTGAGAGCCTTCATCATGCCCTTTCCTATCACATGATTGGGCAGACATGCAAAAGGCTGCAGGCACGCAATATTTGTCGCTCCGTCCTTTATCAGCTCTATCATCTCTCCTGTTAGCAGCCAGCCTTCTCCGCACTGGTTGCCCATGGACGCTATCTGAGAAGCCTCCTTTGCCGTATTTTCTATGTAAGCAGGTTCCTGGAACCTCTTGCTTTCTCTCAACGCCTTTCTCATCGGCTTGCGGCACCATTCCACTACTTTTATGGCTATCTGGTTGATTTTGTAAGTGAGCCATGAACCTGAGAGTTTTTCGTAGTTGAACTTCTTACTGTACATGCCGTAGAGGAAAAAGTCCACAAGATCCAGCACAACAGCCTCTCCGCCTTCCTTCTCGATTATATCCACTATATTGTTGTTGGCATCCGGATGATATTTGACCAAGATTTCGCCGACTACGCCTACCCGAGGTTTCTTAACATCATTGAGAGGCAGAGCATCATAATCATCCACGATACGCTTGACCAGCTTCCTGAATGTGGAAAATTTTCCATCTCTGCAATTTTGAAATATTTCCTGGTCATATTTTTTCATCAGGGCCTCGGCGCTTCCTTTTACCTTCTCATATGGCCTGGTGGCGTAGAGAAGCCTCTGGAACAGATCCCCGTAAAGAGCTCCTATGATCACACGCTTGCCCATTTTAAGGTTAAGCCTGAAACCTGGATTGGACTCAAGACCGGCCATGCTGAAGGAGATGACCGGTATCTGCTCCATACCCAGATCTTTGAGGGCTTTACGGAGCAAGGCTATATAGTTGCTGGCACGGCACCCTCCTCCTGTCTGTGACATTATGAGAGCAGTCTTGTTCAGATCATATTTGCCTGACTTGAGGGTGCTTATCATCTGGCCAAGGGTCACCAGAGTCGGGTAACATGCGTCGTTGTTGATATATTTGAGTCCCTCATCTATGGCTTTCTTATCCACGCTGGACATGAGCACAGCCTTGTAGCCGCATGCTTTGAGGCCTTCTTCAAGATAATGGAAATGGATAGGCGCCATCTGAGGAACGATGATGGTGTATTCATCTCTCATTTTTCTGGTAAATACCCTGCGTTTGAACGGTTTGGGATCATGAACCGGCTTGACGCCGTTTTTTTCTCTTTCATCCATCGCAGCTTTCAGGGAGCGGAGCCTTATCTTAGCAGCGCCCATGTTGGTGCCTTCATCAATCTTGAGGACAGTATATAGTTTATTGTTATGTTCGAGTATTTCCTCGGCCTGGTCTGTGGTAACGGCATCGACGCCGCAGCCAAAGGAATTGAGCTGGACCATCTCAATATCATCTCGTGTGCCGGCAAAATCAGCAGCCTTATACAGCCTTGAATGATATGTCCACTGGTCGAGCACTCTGACCGGCCTTGCCAGGTCGCTGAGGTGGCACACGGAATCCTCCGAAAGCACAGCCATATCGAGAGAAGTTATCATCTTGTTTATTCCGTGATTGATCTCTTTATCAAGGTGATAAGGCCTTCCCGCTAAGATTATGGCTTTTTTGCCGTGTTCCTGTATGTACCTGAGAGCTTCCTCGCCCGCTTTTTGTATATCTTTTTTGAACGCAAGTTCTTCAGCCCTTGCCGCTTCCACTGCTTTTTTTATCTCTTCATGGGAAATCCCTTTATCCTCAAGTATCTCGGTCATCCTCCTGACCAGCCGTTTGTCACTGTCATATGGTACGAAAGGATGGGTGAAGGTAACTCCAAAGGCATCAAACAGCGCATTCATATTGTTGGCTATAACTTCCGGATAGGTGGCTACTACAGGGCAGTTATAGTGGTTCTGCGCTTTGGGGTCTTCCACATATTCGTAGTTTATGCATGGATAGAATATCCATTTTTCACCCATTTCCACAAGAGTCCTGATATGCCCATGTACCATCTTGGCCGGATAACAGGCCGTATCCGATGAAATGGTATCTATTCCCTTCTCATAGATTTCCTTTGACGAGTTTGGAGAAAGAACTACTCTGAACCCAAGTTTTGTGAAAAAAGTGAACCAGAACGGATAGTTCTCATAGATGTTGAGGACCCTCGGTATCGCAACATGGCCCCTGTAAGCCCTCTGCTCATCAAGAGGCTCATATCCGAACAGCCTGCGGAGTTTATACTCGTAGATATCAGGCAGGTCGCTTCCTGCATCGGCCTTTCCCGCACCTTTTTCACACCTGTTGCCCGTTATATACCTTTTGCCGTCGCCGAACCTTGTTATGGTGAGCATACAGTTGTTTTCGCAGCCTTTACATCTGGCGTTGGAAGTATCGGCTTTAAAAGCGTCAAGTCCATCTGCTGCCGTCAGGGCAGACACATGTCCTTCTTTCCACTCTGACAGTGAATTGAGAGCGCAGCCATATGCGCCCATGATACCAGCTATATCCGGCCTTACAACATTCTTTCCCAGTACCTTTTCTATGGCTCTGAGGACAGACTCATTGAGAAAAGTACCGCCCTGTACAACGATCTTTTCCCCTGCCTCGTCGGGATTGCGCAGTTTTATGACTTTATACAAAGCGTTCTTTATCACAGAATAAGAAAGCCCGGCTGCAATGTCGCTTATGTCCGCCCCCTCTTTCTGAGCCTGTTTCACCATGGAATTCATGAACACGGTACACCTTGTTCCCAGATCCACCGGATTTTTGGCTCTGATCCCGATCCTGGCAAATTCTTCCACAGGCATATCCACAGACTTGGCATATGTCTCGATGAAAGAACCGCAGCCGGAAGAACAGGCTTCATTGAGCATTATGCTGTAGATGGCGTGATCCTTTATCCGCATGCACTTCATATCCTGTCCGCCGATGTCCAGAATAAAATCAACCCCCGGCAGGAACTGCTCGGCAGCCTTATAGTGAGCCATGGTTTCGATTATGCCGTAATCGGCGTTAAAACCTGCCTTTATGAGACCTTCCCCGTAGCCAGTCACCGTGGTATTTGCGATATATGTACCCTCAGGGAGCAGCGAATATATTTCCTTGAGCATCTCTCTGGTGGTGGCCAGAGGGTTGCCCTCGTTGCCTTTGTAGAAGCTGTAGAGCAGCCGTTTATCTTTGTCTATGACAGCTCCCTTGGTGGTAGTCGATCCGGCGTCGATACCCAGAAAAAGAGGGCCTTCAGCCTTGCTGATGTCTCCGCGCGCGATCTTTGCATTATCATGCCGCTGCCTGAACAGCCTGTATTCTTCTGCATCCCTGAACAGCGGTTCCAGCCTCTTGGCACCTGCGGCTGAGTCTGTATCCACCTCGCTGATCTTTTCCAGGAGACTGCCTAATGTCACAGGCTCACACCGTTCTGCCATAAGACCTGCTCCGATGGCCACAAAATACTTTGAATTATCCGGAAAGATCACTTCCTCCGGTTTGAGCTGCAGCGTTTCTATGAACCGCTGCCTGAGTTCTGACATGTATGTAAGGGGGCCTCCCAGGAAAGCCACATGGCCTTTTATCCTGTGTCCGCAGGCCAGGCCGCTTATAGTCTGGTTCACTACAGCCTGGAAAATTGACGCAGCAAGGTTTTCAATGGGTGCACCGTCATTGATCAGAGGCTGTATGTCAGTTTTTGCGAATACGCCGCATCTTGCAGCTATGGGATAAATGGCAGTATAATTTTTGGCAGCCTCATTTAAACCGTTGCCGTCAGTGTTGAGCAGGATAGCCATCTGATCGATGAACGCCCCCGTGCCGCCGGCACATGTACCGTTCATCCTCTGTTCAACCGTACTGCCGAAATATGTGATCTTTGCGTCCTCTCCGCCAAGCTCGATGGCAACATCGGTTTCAGGTATAAGTTTCTGCACTGCTGTTGAACATGTGACAACCTCCTGTTCAAATCTGGCGCCTATCTTCTCCGCCAGCGCCAGTCCGCCGGAACCGGTGATGACACATTTTACCTGTTCATCTCCAACCTGGCGGATCATTTCCTCAAGCAGCTCTCTGACTTTGTCAAAAACGCTTGACATATGACGCTCGTATCTTTTATATATGATATTATCTTTTTCGTCCGTCAATACAAGTTTTACTGTCGTAGAACCTACATCAATTCCAAGTTTTCTCATATACACCTTTACCTTTTTTCTTTTATGGATTATATTTTACCACCAAAAAAGGCGATTGCCGCTAAGAAACCGTTAATATTTATGTGAATTTTTTGTGATATAAGTAAATGATTGGAAAAAAATCTTGTTACAATATATAATATACAACATGAAAACCACTACCACCAAAAGACAATGGCAAGCCATCTACAGGCTGCTGGACCGAGTTTCTCCGGTCCCATATGACTGCGGAAAACTGTGCGGAAGCGCCTGCTGCACTGTCAGCGGCGAGCACCCTGATGAAGAAATGGGCATCTACCTGTACCCGGGAGAAGAACAGATACATGATCCGGCCGACCACTGGCTGTCATGGACAGCAGAGCCGGCCGAAGATTACGAATTTCCTGATTCCTGGAATGGGGATGTTTACTTCGTGCGGTGTCAGGACCCGCCTCACTGCCCCCGTCATAAACGGCCCTTGCAGTGCAGGACTTATCCCCTTGCCCCTCGGCTGACAGACGAAGGTGTGTTAATCCTCATAAAAAACGATGAGAACCTGCCTTACACATGTCCTCTGATCGTAAATGATATGGAATTATCTGATGACTTTATACGGGCAACTTATACTGTCTGGTCCCATCTCATACGGGATCCTCTGATATACGATCTTGTTGCCATGGACTCGGAAGCAAGAAACCAAGATGAGGAAGATTAAACCAAAAAACAAGCCGGATTGACAAAGATCTGAATTGTTTCCATATTTGTCAGTCCGGCCATAGACATAGCCTATATGTCCTTATCGAGCTTTCCTATAGCCTCAGCCCAGTATCCCCAGACTTCCTGTATCAGCTTACGTCCTGCGAACATGGATGCAAGAGACTGATCCAGCGGTGGAGCGATCTCAACAACATCAAAACCAATTATGTTGAGCTGGGCAAAAAGCTTTTCAAGAAGTGTCAGAGCCATTCTTGCAGTCAGTCCGCCAAACTGAGGTGTTCCTGTCCCTGCCGCATATGCCGGATCCAGCCCGTCAATATCGAAGGTGATGTAAACTTTGCTGAATTTTTTCATGGCATCTATACACTGGTCTGCCACCGATTCTATTCCTTCGTGATAACAGTCATACGCTGTCTTTACCTGCAGCTTGTTTTCTTTATAAAATGCGAACTCATCTGGTTCGATGGACCTTATGCCGATAAAATAAATATTATCCACCGATGATATATGTTCCATCTCAAGAACTCTCCTCTGGGTGCATCCATGAGAAAGGCTGTCTCCTTCCAGACTGTCACATATGTCCATGTGAGCGTCAATATGTATTATGCCAAAATCCTCATTTACGGCAGCATTTATGCCTCTTTCCACCGGGATGGTCACAGAATGATCTCCGCCGACCATAACGAATCTGGTGCCGCTTTCTACGAGGTATTTTACATATTCTTCCACCTCTGCGAAAAGTTCTTCTCTGGTACGCCCTATAAAATCGCCTGCATCCACCACATTATAGCTATCATAGTAAAACAGTCTTTCAGTGCTTGGAGTGGAATGTTTCGTATTGGCTCTGAGCACATCCGGAGCCTGAGCAGCTCCTCCTCTGTAGCTGACACCTTCATCGAATGGTATTCCGAAGATGACGCAGTCGGCTTCTGTTTCTTTCATCTGCGGTCTGTTAAGGCCGCACCAGCTCTGTTTGTCCAGAGCATCCTTGTTCTTTTTTAACATTTTTACACCTCTTTTATATTCGATTCTGATTGAAAAACATATTTCTTTGTGTTATATTTCTGTATTATATAAAGTGAGGAACAGTATGGATAAACAAAATAAAAATAAGGACTATATAAGTTCAATATCCCGTGCATCCAAAATCCTTGATGCTGTCTTTGAATCAGAAGCGCCTGTCGGCGTCAGCCCCCTATCAAAAGCCGTGGGACTTCCAAAGGTAACTACATTCAGGATTCTTTCTACATTGGTCGATTGCGGCTTATTGATCAAAGATGACAACGAACTGTATAGTTTGAGCCCAAGGTTCATAATATATGGTGATAAAGTCAAATCATCCTTATCACTTAAAAATATCGCTGAGCCTGTAATAAACAGTCTTGCCTCTCAGGTCGAAGAGAGCGCTAATGTGGGAGTGGCTTACAGAGGTTATGTCCTTACCATAGCCCATGTATCTATAGGCGCATATCTTCTGGTCACAAGCTTATCTCCGCTTTCAGATCTGCATTGTTCCTCGATGGGCAAAATCATCCTTGCACACAAGGATGAACCATCACTTAGAGAATATTTCAATCGTCCACTGAAGAAATACACTTCTAATACCATTATAGATTATGATTCCTTCAAAAAGTCAATAGATTTTTTTGCTGAAACATCTGTAATGTGCGATGACGAAGAATTTGAATACGGTCTTTACTGTTTTTCGGCCCCGATTTACGACGCAAATCACAGGCTCATCGCAGCGATAAGCGTATCAGGGCCGAAAACCCGTATGTTGTCAAAAAGTGAAACGATCAAAACTCATCTGCTTGCATCGGCCAAAAAGATCACATCTCTTCTTGAAGAGTCAAGTTATATGGTCGAGGACCTACAAAAAAACCTCATATGATGCAGGTTTATTTGACTGGAAGTTCCTTTTGTATGGCTTGATTAAGTCTTTCCAGCTGAGCTTCCCATACCCGTTTCCCCAATTCGGCTGTAGCATGTTTTGTTTTCCAGAGACAGCCGCTTTTGCTGTAAAAGGTTTCAGGTATCGGGAGCACATCATACCATACCATCTCCTCCGGTCTGTCATCGACAGCTTTTTCAAACTGAACGATTTCGGGCTGAAGGTACAAAAGCATCGATGTCTCGTATATGCCTGCATGGTCATAGCCCCATCCCGGAAAATCATCGCCGAACAGATCTTTCATAAGATCGTCAGGGAATTCATCAAAGGCCATTTCAAAGATAACACATTTTACATCTGTTTTATTCTCCATTGCCTGGTAGGCAGCATCGTATATCAGGTTGCTGTTTTCCATATGACCGTTAAGTACGACTATCCTTTTGAAACCATATCTGATATATCCCTCGATTACCTGGCAGAGCATATCTATGAATGTCTGCCCTTTCAGGCCATGTGTGCCGATAAAATTCATCCCGCCTCCTGTCTGAGGTCTTGATTTACATGTATATACGACCGGCATGCCAACAATAAGGTTATTTTTTTCGGCCAGTGCTATGGATGTTTTGGTCGCAACGATCGAGTCTGTCGCCACAGGCAAATGTGGTCCGTGCTGCTCCGTTGCTCCGACGGGAATTATGATCCCTGCATTATCGTTGATCGCATCGCGCATCTCCATCCAAGTCATTTCCCACATTTTTCTGGTTCTCATTACATTACCTCTTTTCATTGATTTTTCTGTATGCTTCAATATAATCGCGGAATTTTTCACTGACTTCTTTTGAAGGTCCGCCTGTGGCCTTGCTCACAGTCAGCAGTACAATGGAACTTACTATAAATCCCGGGAACACTTCAAACAGGTAATCCGACATTCCCGAATAGAACCATACAAGTACGGTTATAAGCCCTGCCAGTATTGAGGCCACAGCTCCTTTCCAGTTTATTTTATCTGTAAACAAACTGAAGATGACCAGCGGTCCGAAAGCGCTCCCAAGGCCTGAGGATGCAAACATGGTGATAGTATGCAGACTTCCTCCGCCAAAGGCCAGTAGATATGCTGTCAGCGCTATGACTATGATAAGCGCTTTTTCTATAATGACAACAACTTTTTCTTTTCCCACATACTTTCTGGCAATACATCCTCCTATGGAAGCCGACGATACGATCAGATAAGCACAAACCGATGATAAGATCGCCGCCATGACCGCTGCTCCCAGTACAGCGAATATCACCGTAGGGAAGTATTTTTCGCCCAGCATTAAGAATACCTGTTCAGGGTCGTCTGCCTGCGGAAATATCACCCTGCCGGCCATGCCGATCCCTGAAGCTCCCACGAGAGCTACCGCGCCCCATATCGTCGCTATAAGCGCAGAATCTTTCACCTCGTTCGGGTCTTTTATGGCCATTATGCCTGTAAGCGCATGTACCATACCCGGATAAAGCAAGCTGATACCCAGTCCTCCAGATAATGAAAGGATTATTTCTTTGCCTTCTGTCATACCTCCTAAGAAGTGGAAAAAGTCAGGTTCCTGGGCAATAAGATTTTCTGCCATATCATGAAACCCTCCGATATCGGCGATTGCTACTGTCGGCACGATGGCGAGAGCAAGAAACATCAGGGTCCCCTGCAGCAGGTTTGTCCAGCTCACAGCCATGTAGCCTCCCAGGAAAGTGTAAATTGCCACCACAATCAGGCCTACCGTTACAGCCAGCGAATAGTCGATATCAAAGACAGCTGTCAATAATTTTCCGAATCCTATCATCTCAGACGATGAGTTTATAGCCATCAATATCACGATAGTTATGGCTGAGACTATTCCTATTACACCTGCCTTATCATCGGTTCTCTTCTCAAAATACTCCGTACATGATACGGCGTCGTATTTTTCTGTGGCCACTCTCAGTCGTTTTCCGAGGATTATCCAATTGATCAAACTGCCGCCGAGCCAGCCTGTTATTGTCCAGACCACTGAAAATCCTCCTGCATACGCAAGTCCTGGCATTGCCAGGAGCATCCATCCCGATGTAGAAGCAGACTGGGTCGATATTCCTCCTATCCACTTGTTGTTTCCCCTGCCTGCAAGGTTAAAGCCGTCATATGAATTTGCCTTTTTTGAGGTGTAAACACCGATAGCCAAAAGGATCAGAAGATATAATAACAGAACGATTATCTTGGTGATCATCTCTTACCTCCTGACAAAATTTACAAAAGCAATAACAACCGCACCTGCCGCAGGTAATAGGAACAGCAGAACATCAAATATACCTGGCATATCTTATCACTCCTTACATTCCTTTAAAGCCTTAACTGTTTCTTCAACAATATAATCATAAAAAAGCTTTCCGAGTTCCGCGGTGGAATAAGATTCTTTCCATAAGCTTCCGCTTTTCGTGATAACTGCCTGTCTTATAGGCAGTTCTTCGTACCATGGATATTCCTCTGAAATTTCATCTTTAAATTTCGTCTCGTCCACATACTCCGGCCTCAGATACATCATCATCGAAGTCTCAAGTATGCCGGCGTGATCCCTGTTCCATCCCGGAAAATCATTGCCGAACGCTTTGTTTAATATTTCATCAGAAAATGCGTCAACACCATGAGTGAAAATCTGCAATTTTGTTTTTGTTTCTTTTCCTCGGTCAGTAGCCTGCCACGCCGCCTCCCATACATATGACGCATTTTCGCCATGCCAGTTATATATGACGATCTTCTTGAATCCAAATCTCATCAGTTCTCTGATCACATTAGAAAGGTGCCTTATAAAAATGTCTCCGTCGATAGATACGGTTCCAATAAATCCCTGTCCGCCGCCGGATAATGGCAGAGAATTTGTTCCGTAGGTGATGGTTGGCGCAACCAGCAGTCCGGCCTTTTCGGCTGATTTCAATGCAATTTCTTCGGCGAAAAACGAATCTGTACATATTGGCAGATGTTCGCCATGTTGTTCCGTTGCGCCAACAGGCAGGATAATTCCTGTTCCGGCTTTGATCTCCTGCTGTAGTTCAGTCCAGCTTAACTCGTTCATCTTGATAGATTTCATTTTGTGATCCTCCTTTTATTTTACAAGCTCTTCAACAGATTCTAATCTGTCAAATGCTTCTTTAAGAACATTTAGATCTCTCGTGCAGGCTATACGGACAAATCCTTCTCCGCATTTTCCAAATGAAATTCCCGGTATCGTCAACACATGCGCTTTTTCCAGCAGCAATTTGCTTGCTTCCACGCTGTTCATTCCGAGTTTTTTGATATTCACCATCAGATAAAATGTTCCCTGTGGCGGAAGGGTCGAAAGGTTTTTTATTTTGTTTATCCTTTCTGCAGCATAAAATAGCCGTCTCCTGTATTCCTCTACCATAGGCGGCTGGATAGTCTTTCTGTTCCTTAAGGCATATATCGCCGCTCTTTGCGAAATGGAAGGAGCTGTAAACATGACGGAATCATTTACGATTTTAACTGCATTTATGATATTTTCCGGAGCGATGATGTTGCCTACCCTCCACCCCGTCATCGTATAATCTTTTGAAAAGCTGTTTAAAGTAACCGTCCTGTCTTTCATACCATCCAATGTCATGATAGGTACAAAAGGTTCCTTATAGCTAAACGCTGTATAAATATCATCGGCTACGACAAGTATGTCCTTTGCCTTCGCAACAGAAGCAATTTCTTCAAGCAGATCTCTGCTGGCGCACATGCCGGTAGGATTATTAGGTGTGTTTAGAAGCAGAGCTTTTGTCCTTTCATTTACGAGGCTTTCCAGCTTTTGAGGATTGATCTTAAAGTCATCTTCGGTACAATCCAGTATTACCGGCTTGCCTCCAGCGAACTCTATCTGGTTGATATAATAAGGGTAATATGGTCCATGAACAATGACTTCATCTCCCGGGTCCAATATGGCACAAAAGGCCAGGCACATTGCATGAGTGCCGCTGGCAGTAACATATACAGCGGTATCATCTATATGAAATCCATACTCTTCTTCGTAAAACTTAGCTATTTCTGCTCTTAATTCCCTATCACCTCTGAATTCGGTATATCTTGTATGTCCTTTCAGCATATCTTCATACACATTGTCGATAATGATCTTATCGGTTGTCAGGTCAGGATCACCGAGGCTGAGATCAATGATATCGTCATATTTTGACGCGAGTTCATCTACCAGGCTCATAGCCGGTACTTCTTCTTTCCAGTATCGTTTAGCTACGAATTTGCTCTGCATCGAATTTGCTCCCTTCGTTATTTTCGGAACGCCGTTCCGTTTTTAAGATAATATTTTTTTTAACAAATGTCAAGTACTTCTTCTATTTTTCTAAATAAAAAAACGGCAAGCTTTTAAATTAAAACTTGCCGATATTTTGATAACATGATCGATTATATCTTTGACAATTCCTTTTTATACAGCCGCCTGAACATCAGCGCACTGTATGTCAGCCCTAAAATTTCAGCCAGCGGAAAAGCCGCCCACGACAGGGTCACCCCGCCTATCCTTATGAGGATATATGCCAGCGGAAGTATGCCCACAAGCTGTCTTATGAGAGAGCCATAAAGGCTCAGCATGCCATGGCCTGTCCCCTGGAAAAGCGTCCCTGTGACTATGCCGAACGCAGCCGGGAGGAAACATATGCTGATTATCCTCAGCGCCGGAACACCCATCCTGAGCATATCTTCCGATGCATCAAAGATGCTCAGCAGCGGAGCAGGTATCAGCTGGAACAGCAGAACACCTGCAGCCATTACGATAAAGGCTACCTTCAGCGCTTCCTTATAGGTTTCCATCATACGCCCTCTGTTGCGGGCTCCATAGTTATAGCCTATGATAGGCATGGCTCCCTGGTTCAGTCCGAACACAGGCATGAACACAAATGACTGTATCCTGAAATATATACCCAGGACTGCAACGGCCGTGGTGGAATAAGCCACCAGTATCATGTTGTAGAATATTATCATAAAAGAGCCGATGGACTGCATCACTATTGATGGAAAGCCAACCTTATATATATCGGCAACCACTTTCCAGTCCATCTTGAACCCTTTGAGCTGGATCTTTACAAGATGTTCACCCTTTAATACGATGACCATAGCCACGAGCATCGCACACAGCTGTCCTATGACTGTTGCAAGAGCTGCTCCCGCCGCTTCCATCCTCGGCATACCGAAATATCCGAAGATCAGGATAGGATCCAGGATAATGTTCACCACAGCCCCCGTCAGGCTGCAAAGCATCGGAGCCACCATGTTTCCCGTGGACTGGAGCACCTTTTCCAGTACGATCTCTATATTGGTGAACAAAGAACCTATGCATACTATGGCCATGTAATTACATGCTGATGTGAAAATATAAGTGCCTCTTTCTGCATAGCCTGATATGAACATTTCCGTAAAAAATACGCCGATCACAAGAAAGATCAGGTAGTTGAACAGTCCTATCCTTATGCTCGTGCTGGCGGCTTTATACGCCGCCTCCTGATTCTTTGCCCCAAGTCTCCTTGCTATGAGCGAATTGATACCCACTCCGCTTCCCACAGATAAAGCTACTATCATGAGCTGTATGGGATTTACCAGTGAAACGGCTGTCAGCGCATCTTCATTGAGCCTGGATACAAATATACTGTCTACCACATTATACATGGCATTTATGGTCATTGATAAGATAGCAGGCCACGCCATGTTCATGAGCAATTTGCCTATGGGCATGGTCCCCATTTTGTTTTCTTCTTCTATCTGTTCTTGCAGATCAAATTCTGCGGCTGTCTGTCTGGTCTCTTTTGCCATCCTGTCCTCCTTCTCGCAAGTTTCGGCATATTATTATACAATATGTTGTTTACAAATTCAACATTTATGGTATGATAGTCTATGTTGTTTTTTAAGAAAGGAATTAAAATGGCTACAAGACACAATGAGATACAAAAAAGAAGGATCTTCGGCATAATATCACATCCCGATGCCGGAAAGACCACTTTAACAGAAAAGCTTCTTCTTCACGGAGGAGCCATACGCCAGGCGGGAACCGTCAAGGCAAGGAGAAACGACAAGTTCGCCACATCTGACTGGATGGAGATAGAGAAGCAGAGGGGTATTTCAGTTACTTCCTCTGTAATGCAGTTTGATTACGAAGGCAAGGTCATCTCCATAATGGACACTCCCGGTCATAACGATTTTGGAGAGGACACATACCGGATACTCACATCTGTTGACAGTGCCGTAATGGTAATAGACGGAGCAAAAGGTATAGAAGCGCAGACCCGCAAGCTGTTCAAGGTATGCGCCATGAGAAAGATCCCTGTATTTACCTTTATAAATAAGCTGGACAGAGAAACAAAAGACCCTTTTGATCTGATACAGGAACTTGAGGATATCCTTGGCCTGCCTTCAAGTCCCGTGACCTGGCCAATAGGCTGCGGCATGAATTTTGAGGGCATATATGACTTGCTGAAAAATGAAGCTATCCTCTATAAAGCAGACAAGACCATAAAGCTCGGCGATAAAGGCGTATTTGGTCCTGAACTGGAAGATCAGATCTCCGGTCTCAATCTTTCGTCACTCCGGGATGAGATCGAACTGATCCAGGGTGCAGGCAATCCGTTTGATGAGGATGCAGTCCTTGCCGGAAAGCTTTCTCCCGTATTTTTCGGGTCAGCTCTGGCAGACTTCGGCACAGTTCCTTTTCTCCAACATTTTTTGGACATGTCGCCTGCTCCCGGTCCAAGAAAGACCACTGACGGCTATGTGGACCCTGAGGACGATTTTTTCAGCGGCTTCATCTTCAAGATACAGGCAAATATGAACCCGGCTCACAGAGACAGGCTGGCTTTCCTGCGCATATGCTCAGGGACTTTTGAAAGAGGTATGTCGGTTATCCTTTCCAGAACAGGAAAAGAAATGAAACTGGCCCAGTCTACCATGCTCATGGCCAACCACCGGGAAAATGTAGAGGAAGCCATTGCCGGAGATATAATCGGCATATACGACACAGGGAACTACCAGATAGGAGACACTCTTTCCACCAGAAAAGAGCCCCTGTTCTTTGAACCGCTCCCTACTTTCCCTCCGGAAATGTTTGCTCTTGTAACCCCAAAGGATACCATGAAGGCAAAGCAGTTCCAGAAAGGTGTGGCCCAGCTTGCTCAGGAAGGCGCGATCCAGGTCTATAAAAATCAATACAACGAAGTTGTGGTGGGCGCAGTCGGCCAGCTCCAGTTTGAAGTATTCCAGTACAGGCTGGAAAATGAATATAATGCAAAGATCAGGATGGACCGCATGGATTTTTCTCTTGCAAGATGGGTGAAAACCAACGATCCCGATCTTGTAAAATCCGCTCTGGATTCACGCACAATGCTGGTATTTGACCATTTTCAAAGACCGATAATACTTTTTGCAAATCAATTCACTCTGAATTATTTTGCTGAAAAGCATCCTGATATAACGCTGCTTGAGTCCTTTGATATCTAAAAAAGAACATCAGCTTTCATCCCTGATGATGCCGCTGATCTTCTCTTTGCAAAAACACTCTATACAAATGGCTGGCCATTTGTATAGAGTGTTCGTATTTTATGTTTACTTGCCACAGGACAGAATCGGACTAGTCAAACTGTCCTGTCTGGATAAGCACAAGTATGGCAGGAAGTATTTCCGACGGATCTGCATAATATGTACCGGTCACCATGACAAAATGGCCGTCAACAACAGCAGCCATACCCATCTGACTGGATGAACCGTTGGCCTTGAGCTCATCTCTGCCGCCGTATTCTTCGATCTGCTGTTCAGTGATCCTTCCGCTGTCCAGATAAAGATCTATCATGGTATCCGTCAATTCGATCCTTGACTCGTAAAAGATCACCGTTGATCCTTCAAAATCCATGAGTTCATCTGAAATTATCTCGGCCCCCTCATTTTCCAGCTGTGCTTCGATGGTGGCCATATCGTCCTCAGTCAGTTCCTCGGCATATTCTCCGCCGTCGACAACGGTTATATAATCGCATCTGGTGCCTTGATTTCCAGCTTCAGCAGTTTCCCTGTCATATATGGCAAAAACATTCAGTACACTGCTGTCAAATATCCATTTTTCACTGTCATATGATGCGGTAAATCCATTATAAGTACCTTCCTGAGCATTGTCAGGTATTGCTGCGGCGGCCAAAGCAGGTCTTTCTTCATCGGAACTGCACCCTGCAAGGGCGAAGATCATGGCTAATATGACCATGGACGCAGTTATTTTTTTTAGCATTGGTGACCTCCTGAGCGAAGTGTATTCTTTTTATGATAAAGTTCGGGCAGAGCTATAAGCCGGGTTCTGTATTTGGCAATCATCTATCTCGACTGGCCATTGCTGACAAGCTCAAGCGACCTACCTACCGGGAGGCAGCGGGCAACTGCCTTTTCCCCCTCTTTGGTCTTGCTCCGGATGGGGTTTACACGGCCGGCATGTCTCCATGCCGCCGGTGAGCTCTTACCTCACCATTTCAACCTTGCCACGGCATTACCCGTTTCGGCGGAATGTTTCTGTTGCACTTTCCCTATAGTTACCTACGCCGGACGTTATCCGGCATCCTGCCCTGCGGAGCCCGGACTTTCCTCATCCACATGGTGGACGCGACTGCCTGCTCTACCCGAAATCTTTATAACAGATACCAGATTACCGAAATTGAATATGTAACTATCATAGCCGCGATCAGGACGATGACTATGATCTTTGCCAATGTCTGTTTTTTCTTGTTCATGTTTTAATACCTCTTTTGATCTTAAAATACAGCCTAAAGCAAAACAAACGGATCAAGATCCACAGTGGATCTTATGACTGTAAGATCTGTATTATCCCTTAGATAAGATGCCATATCAGCAGTAAATATCTTTTCGCTGCCGTAATGGCCTATGTCTAAGATGTTTATCCCCATTTCTCTTGCTTCCTGAGCCTGATGGTGCTTTACATCCCCTGTGATGAAAAGATCGCAGCCGGATTCCTTGGCATTTTCAGCAAATTCGGCACCTGCGCCTGTACATAGCCCCACCTTGTATATCATATCATCCAGATCTCCCGAAAATGCCAGGGACCTGATGTCAAGATCGAGCCATTGGCATATACAGCTGATATATTCTCCTGCACTCCGGGGAGAGTCTGCCATACCTTCCCGGCAGAATCCCAGGCTGTCTGTCTCCATCCGCCTGACATTTTTCAGCCTCAGGAGGCCGGCCAGATAATCTCCGTTTCCTCCGCTGCATTTATCAAAAGGCGTATGACTGGAATATACATTTATATCATCTTTGATAAGCCTGACAATGTGGTTTCCCGTAACAGTATTATCGTAGATATTCTTTATTGGGTTGAATATCATCGGATGATGCGTGACTATCATGTCAGCTTTCAGGATTTCAGCCTCGTCGATTATCTCATCGGTTATCTCCATGGCAACCAGTACTGTCCTGATCTCGGAGCCTTCAAATTTTATCTGGAATCCAGAATTGTCCCATGGTTCCTGGGTATCTAAGGGGCTCTTCCTTTGGATGAGCTCTGCTATTTTTTCTACCTTCATAACTGTCTTATAAGCCTCTCGATATAATCTATCCTGTATTGCTGGCTCCTGATCTGGTTGGGGCCTGTGCTGCTGCTTTTTTCCATACCGCTGAGTATATTTTTTTCAATATTAAGTTTACATGTGAGATATTCTTCAGTCAAGGGCCCTGCGAATTTTATCAGGCTGTGTGGATATTGATATTCTATCCTCTCGGGTCCCATGCTCCTTATGACTGCCACCTCTTTGGGTATCGCTGTGATTATCTCGCAGATAAACCGTCCTTCTCTTACCAGTTTTTCGTTTATTATGGAAAATCCGCTGTTGTAGAGCCAGTGTCTCAATATGCCTATGTTGTTCCTGGGCTGCAGTATCAGCTTTTTCAGTTCTTTTGCCTTGTCCAGATCCTTCTTCAGTATCTCTGTGATCAGGATGCCTCCCATACCGGCAATAACCGCCGTATCTGCCTCCCCCCGGCCTATCGGTCCTATCCCGTCACCGAGCCTCAGATCAAATTCGGTGTCCGGATACCATCTGCTGCAGTTTTCTCTGGCTTTTGCCAGAGAGCCTTGGCTGATATCTGTCATTATTACCTTTGGCGATATTCCTTTTTCCCAAAGGTACAAAGGCAGGAAACCGTGATCTGTACCTATGTCAGCCACGGTTTCTCCCTTTCCGACTTCCTGGGCTATTGCCAACAATCTTTCGCTTAAATTTATCATCTTTATTCGAGATAATCCTTCAGTTTTTTGCTCCTGCTTGGATGACGGAGCTTTCTCAGGGATTTGGCTTCTATCTGCCTTATCCTCTCTCTTGTGACATCAAATTCTTTTCCTACTTCTTCAAGGGTCCTGGCCCTGCCGTCTTCCAGGCCGAAACGCAGCTTCAATACTTTCTGCTCCCTTTCGGTAAGCGTATCCAGGACTTCCACAAGCTGTTCCTTTAGCATTGAAAAAGCCGCTGCTTCGGCAGGAGCCGGAACATCTTCATCCGGTATGAAATCTCCAAGATGGCTGTCCTCTTCCTCTCCTATAGGAGTTTCCAGTGAAACCGGTTCCTGGGCTATCTTCTGTATTTCCCTAACCTTATCAACAGATATTCCCATTTCCTGGGCAATCTCTTCTGGACTTGGATCTCTGCCATAAGTCTGGAGGAGCTGTCTGGATACTCTTATGAGCTTGTTTATGGTCTCGACCATGTGTACAGGTATCCTGATGGTCCTGGCCTGATCAGCAATGGACCTTGTGATGGCCTGTCTTATCCACCATGTGGCATAGGTCGAGAATTTATAGCCTTTGGTATAATCAAATTTGTCTACAGCCTTTATCAGTCCGAGATTGCCTTCCTGGATAAGGTCAAGGAACAGCATGCCTCTGCCGACATATCTCTTGGCAATGCTTACTACCAGCCTGAGGTTTGCCTCACATAGACGCTTTTTAGCATCCTCATCGCCTTTTTCCATCCTCTTTGCCAGTTCGATCTCCTCTTCTGCCGAAAGGAGCGGCACCTTGCCTATCTCTTTGAGATACATCCTGACAGGGTCATCAACCGCTATGCCTTTAGGGATCGCTGACTCAAGATCAAAATCATTGGCTTCTTCCACCATCATCTCAGCATCTTCCATGACATCGGGATTTTCAGCCAGGATGCTGTCAAAGTCTTCGGGATCCGTTTCAGAAACGATCTCTATACCCTTGGACATCAGCGCTTCGTACATATCATCGATCTGGTTCTTATCGAGATCGGTCGAGTCCAAAATATCGGCAATATCAGAATATGTCAGCTGGTTATGAGAATTTTTGCCTTTTTCGAGCAAGGCAGAAAGCAATTCATTTTTTTTATCTTGTGACTGTTCTGATTCACCGCTCTGCATGGTAGTTTTTTCTTTCTTTTCTTTTTCGTTCGTCATCATATTTTTCCTCCGTGGATCTCCATCTCTGCTCGTATCCTCATAAGCTTTTCGGCAAGATCTCTGGCTGCAGGTTCATTTTTGTCGGCATCGGCCAGAGTCAGCATATCTATTATTTTCTTTTCTTCTTTTTCAAGCCTTCCGTACTCCCATCTGTGGATGCACCTGGTCAGGACCTCTTTTTCATTGCCTTTTATCTGCACTTTGTCTATGCTCTCCTGGAGAGCCATGCTCTCATCAGGATCCAACCTGTCCATTATGGTCCTTTTGTCAAAATCGCCTTTGAGGCCGTATTCTTCAAAGGCTATGTTTACGGCCCTGCGGCTGAGTTCGCTCTCAAACATGTCCATATAAGGCAGAAGGGCTTCCGAAAGCTGCGGGTCTATAAAAAGACATTTCAGTACAGAAGCCTCGATGTTGGAGACGCTGATGCCATTGGTGCCCTGTTTTTCTTGTCTCACGGCACCAGAGGACTGTTCCCGCTTATTATTGACTGGAATTTCCATTTTTATAGCTTTTTCGGAAATACCCGTATCTCTTGCAGCTTTTTTTATATATATATCCGCTTCTACCGGAGTTAAATCAGATAAAATAGGTGTTATACGCCTGATAAAATCGATTTTTCCCTCTTCTGTGCCAAGATCGATATCTCTCTTGGCAGCCTCGATCTTATAGTCTGTGTATGGTATGGCTTTTTCCACCAGCTTATCAAAAGCATCCCGGCCGTTTTTTTTGATATATTCGTCAGGATCTTTTCCGTCAGTAACATGAAGGACCTTTACTTTACAGCCCTCATTCCTGAGTACCTCTATCCCTCTCAATGCTGCTTTCTGTCCGGCTGCATCCGCATCATATGAAAGGACAACATTCTTTGTATATCTGTTTATCAGTTTAGCCTGATTATCTGTCAGAGCCGTTCCCAAAGATGCGGCCACATTCCGCACGCCGTTCTGGTACAGTGATATGGCGTCCATATAGCCTTCGACTATGATCGCAGTCCCGGCCTTGCCTATATCCTGTTTGGTGGAATTTAAGGCGTAGAGATTATTTTTTTTCTGAAATACCCTGTTTTCAGGTGAGTTCAGATATTTGGGCATGGCTTTGTCATCGAGGGCCCTGCCTCCAAAACCTATAACCTTTCCTGCCGTATTGATTATGGGAAAGATCACCCGGTCCCTGAACTTATCAAAGTATCTTCCGTCTTTCTGGGAAAGCAGGCCCAGTTCAAGGAGCAGTTTTTCATCAGTTCCCTTTTCCTTAAAATATCCATACAGAGAATCCCAGCTGTCAGGCGCATATCCCAGACCAAATTTTTTGATGGTCCTGTCCTCTATGCCACGCCTTCTCATGTATGAATAACCTCTGTTGGGGCCTTCGGTCATATTCCTGTAAAAGAATCTGGCAGCTTCACGGTTGATCTCATAGTATTTTTCTCTGTCATCATTCCTGCGCTGGCTTTTGACGATGTCTATCCCGTATTCTTTGGCAAGTTTTTCTACAGCCTCATTAAACTCCAGATTATAATATCTCATCACAAAAGATACCACATCACCTGAAGCGCCGCATCCGCCGAAACAGGTAAATATCTGTTTCTGAGGAGATACGATAAAGGAAGGTGTCTTTTCGTTATGGAACGGACAAAGTCCCTTATAGTTGGCTCCAGCCCGTTTTAACTGAACCTGGCGTCCTATGACATCAACTATATCTATCCGGCTTTTAAGATCCTCTATTGCTTCTTTACTAAAAGAAAAACTCATCTTTCGCTCCAAAAACATCGTTCTATGTTTTTATTCGCAAAAAATGAGTGATTTCCTTTATTTTTTCTGTTATTTTTTTAAATTTTTTTCTTTGCCTTTCCGGAAAACAGTGAATATCTGGCTCCTGCTCCTTCATCGCAGATCATCTGAGCAAAGTCCTCATCATGGAGCCGCCTCCCCTTTTTTTTATCACTGTAGTTCATGAAAAGCCTCCTATTTTGCATCTGGTCCCTTATTTCCAGCTCCGCGGCACAAACAGATCTGTATATACGCTCAGAGCATATCTGTCCGTCATCCCGGCTATATGGTCTTTTACAGCCTCGGCTACGCCGTCTTCCTTGACGATCCTGTCCATATCATCCGGCAGTTTATCAGGATTTTTCAGGAAATAGTCATAAAGAGAACTTATGACGACTTCGACTTTATTGAGATCCTCTTCCCTCTTTACCCGGCTGCTCTTATATACATTGGTGAACATAAAAGAGCGCAGAGACAGCAGCTCTTCTCTGTACCGGGTGCTCTGAGCGATACAGTCCCTGCCGTCACTGTTTTTTATAAGATCATTGACCATGTTGTTTATCCGCTCCCTATGGCTGTAACCAAACAGTTCAAGAGCTGACCTTGGTATATCGTCCATGGAGATGACTCCGCTCCTCAAAGCATCGTCAATATCATGGTTTATGTAAGCGACCCTGTCACTTATCTTGACTACCTGTCCTTCCAATGTGAACGGGAGCACCGGACCCGTGTGGTTCACTATACCGTCTCTGACTTCTGCAGTAAGGTTCATCCCCCTGCGGGAAGATGTGGACTCCAGGACATCAACTACCCTCAGGCTCTGTACATTATGATGGAACCCTCCGGGATGGACCATATTGAGGACCTCTTCCCCGTTATGGCCAAAAGGCGTGTGTCCCAGGTCATGGCCGAGGGCTATGGCTTCGGTCAGATCTTCGTTGAGATTGAGAGCTCTGGCGATGGTCCTTGCTATCTGGGAGACCTCGATGGTATGTGTCAGCCTGGTCCTGAAATGATCCCCCTCTGGAGCGAGGAATACCTGAGTCTTGTGCATCAGCCTGCGGAAAGACTTGGAATGGATTATCCTGTCCCTGTCCCTCTGAAACTCCGTCCTTATATCACATTTTTCCTCCTCCGCTGCACGCCCTCTGGAAAAAGCGCTTTTCACGGCCAGCGGAGAAAGATTCTCTATTTCCCTTTTTTCAAGATCTTCTCTCAAAAGCATGGCGGTCCTCCTCCTGCATCATTTTACTCCGGTATGCCCGAATCCTCCGGCTCCGCGGCCGGTATCACCGATCTGTGATGTTATCTCAAAATCAGCCCTTATGTATGATGAAAATACTACCTGGGCTATCCTGTCCCCATCGTGTATGGTATAAGGCTCACTGCCGAAATTTATGACAGGTACATTCCATTCTCCTCTGTAGTCGCTGTCCACCGTTCCCACTCCATTTACCAGGCTTATACCATGTTTTATGGAAAGTCCGGAGCGGGCTCTTACCTGAGCTTCGATGCCATCAGGAAGTTCTATGAAAAGTCCGGTGGGGATCAGCCGTCTTTCGCCCGGCATCAGGGTCACCGGGCTTTTAAGGTACGCCCTCAGGTCAGCTCCGGCAGAACCGTCTGTCTCGTATGAAGGCATCCGTCCGCTCTTGCTTATTATCTTTATCTTGATCTTTTCAGTTCCGTTCATAAATCATGCCTTTACCATCTTCTTCAGATCTATCTTTTTATCAGTCAGGCATACGGCACAATAGCCTGCAGTATCACAGATCATATGCTTGATGTCATCTATGTCCTCTCCTGTAACCCTGTCTATGCCTTCAAGGACTTCTTCTGTACCATATACTTTTCCCAGCAGCAGCAGGTTTTTCCCGATGGCGAACATACGGCTTGCCACATTTTCCTGGCCAAAGATATAACTGCTCTTGAGCTGTTCTTTTGACATTGATATCTCTTCATCTGTGAGACCTTTTCTGTCAAGCATGTCCAGCTCTTCTCTGATCCCTTCGATGGCCGCTCCGATCATGTCATGGCTGACTCCTGCATATATATTGAAATATCCTGCATCCCTGAATGAACTGTTCATTGAGTACACACTATACGCAAGGCCTTTTTCTTCTCTGATGTTCTGAAAAAGCCTTGAACTCATGCTTCCTCCCATCACATTGTTCATAACAGAGAAAGCATAGTATCTGGGGTCGTCAAGGCTTATGCTTCTTGTTGCCATGCAGATATGCGCCTGCTTGATATCCTTGCTTATCACCTTGAACCTTGGTATGTACGGCTTTTCTTCCGGCTGCACATGTTCTTTTGAAGCTGCAAGGCTGCTGAATTTGTCTGACAGGTACTCGCACATGTCCTCTTCATCAAAATTGCCTGCTACGCTTACAACTATGGAATCTCTGGTATATGCCCTCTCTTTATATCCTGTGATGACAGGCCGGGTTATCTTGCTGAGGGAAGTCTGTGTCCCTATGATCGAATTGCCCAGAGGCATATCCTTGAACACCAGCTCTGCTACGGTGTCATGGACAAGGTCATCGGGCTGATCCTGTATCATCTTTATCTCTTCACATATGACCTTTCTTTCTTTGGTCATTTCTCTGCTGTCAAATACGGCGTTGCTGACCATGTCAAGGATCACATCGGCTCCGTCTTTGATATGGCCGCTTATGGTCTTGACATAATAGCAGGTTGCTTCTTTCCCTGTAAAGGCGTTCATCTGACCGCCTATACGGTCGACATCTTCCGCTATCTGCTTTGCGCTGCGCTTATGGGTACCTTTGAACATCATGTGCTCTATGAAATGAGAAATGCCGGCGACCTGCGGTGTTTCATCAACAGCGCCGTTTTTCACCCATATGCCAAGAGCAGCGGATTTGACATGCGGGATCTTCTCCATCACAACCCGCACTCCGCAGTCCAAAGTCCTTATATCGATATCATTCATAATTTACCTCCATTTTTTTGAGCATAAATATAATAACACATTTCAGCTTTTTTTCATATACTATCAGAGAAAGATATTGGACTATTTAAGGAGGTAATATATATGAGCTGCTTTGGTGGGAGAGTATCCCAGGACCTCTATCAGAACTGCTGCAATGCCAATACCATGTGCGAATTTGACGGCGATATAGACAGTCTGAAATGCGAACCTATCTATGTGCAGAAGGTCTTTGACGCTGTCAGGTTCAACCTTCAAGGCATGAAAACAGTACAGAACCAGACATTCACACCGCAGGTTCCTGCCGGACACAGAGTCAAAAGAGTGATCGACATAAGATGTAAAAGGAGTTTTAATCCATATAATGTAGACGACCCCTGCAACCTGAAGCTTGATGTCAACACCAGTATATCAGGCGCCACATTCCTGCAGAATGCCGACGGACAGCAGCTGACCGTGGTGGGCGCAGACGGCAACTGCTCGGAAAAGATACTGTATGCTGAAACAGACAGCTGTGATGACAGATGTATGGGCACTCCTGTATTCGGTACTCAGAACATTGCCATAACAGGCAATGTGATGATCGAACTGGATCTGCTCCTGTGTGACAGCTGCAACAACGATACGGTGTTCACCGTATGTACCAATGTGAACATTGCAGACAGCAGCCAGCCGCTGGTACTTACCAACTTTTTCGAGATCTGTATGCCGTCGGCCATTGATACGGCCTTTATGCCTCGGTTTACGGAGCTGTGCAACTCATCATGTGAAGCGAGACTTGCCACCAATAACTGCGGAAGAGATCTGAATATCAGTCCTGACGGTACAGTCAGCGGAAATCTGATCGTAGCAATTTGCGTGGTATGCGAAAAGAAGATCATCATACCTGTCCAGCTCTGTGTCCTGTCAACAGGATATGCCCAGGCACCTGTACAGCAGAACGCCATCTGCACCACTTTCCCTACCCTTTTCCCTAATCAGGTCAGAGTCGGGGATACTGCCGAAAACTGCCATGATGAAGATGACGGCTGTAATGACCCGTGCGACGGCCCAGCCCATTGCAAAGACAGACACTGTGATAAAGATGATGATTGCTGTGAATGTCGTCCTCAAAGGCCTCAGAGGCCTCAGCCAAGAAGATGACACCAGGGCCTTGTTTCCCGGCCGGAGGTTATGCTCCGCCGGGTTTTTTCATATTCCGGCACACCATTTGCCCATCTGAAGATCCATGCCGGGCTGAGACTCCTGCGGTTTGCCGTCCGCATACAGATAAAGCCGGTCACAGACCGGCTTCTTTCAACATTCTCTTTATTATTATGTGTGTGTTTACATCATAGGCCCTGTATGGCTGATCTTTCTTTCTCGCCTCAGTCCAATACACTTTTTTATGTTCTTCAAAGATCTCTTCACATGTCATTCCTTTTTTGATAAGATCATTGATAAAATCCTTCTCTTCTTCTGCCGCCCTTATATATTCATCAAAATAACTGTCGTTATACCGCCTGTCCAGGATGCCGAAATGAGGCACAAGGATATGATCAAAGGGCAGCATCTTGAGAAATGCTGCTGATTCAAGGCTCTGATCAAAGCTTTTAAGTATGGATGTCCTTACTTTTCCATCTATTCCTATTATTCCTGTGGATTCACTGGCAAAAAGAATGCCTCCGGGCTGCATGAAGTATGACACTGAGCAGTCCGTATGCCCTTTTGTTCCAAAAGCGGCTATCTTTTCATCTCCCAGGTTGATAATATCGGCGTCTTCCAGTATCATATCCACTCTCAGACCGTCGGCTGTCACTTTATCAGGGTCTTTTCCATATAGCTCCGCAGCAGACTTTCCCATGGAAACGATCATATCAAGGGCCCCCTGCCTGCCAAAGACCTGGGCAGCTTTGGCGTTGCCGCATACTTTGACTTGAGGCCATCGTTTTATGACATCCGGCAGTGCGCCCATGTGGTCATAATGTGTATGAGACAGCAACACATAATCCAAAGGTCTTTCCTGAAGTGCCTTTTCAATGTTGCTGATAAGTTCTTCACTGAAGCATGCCATGCCGCAATCGTGAAGGGCGGTCTTTTCACTTCCCACTATCAGCACTGCTTCTCCTCCTTTTCCTCCCGTCACTCTGACAAGAGGCTTAGGGTAGGCTTCTTTTTCCATATACATCATTTCCTTTCCTGAGTTTTTTTCATTTCTTTATATTCTCCGATACTGAATATCAGTATTCCCGACCATATTATCCCGAATGCTATGAGCTGGACCGGCTCAAAAGGTTCCCGGAAGAGATATATGCCCAATATCAGTGAGATTGTCGGCGCGATATATTCCAGCAGGCCCAGGACAAAAAGGTTCAGCTTGTGCGCTGCATTTGCAAATAGTGCAAGCGGCAGTGCAGTAACCGGCCCTGACAGCATCAGGAGCCCATACTGATATGGCTGTCCGGTATCTATTGCTCCTCTGCCTGTAGTTTCAAGCCATACTATCACCGCCAGCGCAGCAGGCAGCAGAAAGATGGTCTCGTACAGCAATGAAAGGACGGGCGGAGCTGTCAGGTTCTTTTTGAGAGCGGCATAGATCGAAAAAGTCAGCGCCAGGCTCAGGGCGATCATCGGTATTTCTCTGAAATACCATATCACAGCAGCTACTCCCACCGCTACCGTTGCAAATGCAGCTATTTTATACTTGTTAAGCTTGTCCCTGAACAATACTATCCCAAAAAGACAGACTGCAACCGGCTCTATATAATAACCTATGCATGTCTGGATAACGAAGCCTGCGTTTACAGCCCATATGTATATGGACCAGTTTGCTGTTATGAGTATACCTGCGGCTATGTACTTTGCCATGGTCCGCCTGTCTTTCAATGCAGATAATATGACGCTTTTATCATACAGGATAAGTGATGCGATCAGGCATACGGCTGCAACCAGCGCTATGCGGTAAAAGATTATGACAGAAGACGGTATTGGTTTGAGCCATTGCCAGTATATTGGGATAATGCCCCATAATATCCCGCATGATAAAGATGATATGAGACCCTGCCTGTACTGGCTCTGTCCTTTCAATGTTCTTTCCTTGTCCATTTTCACCGCTCCTGACAGCATGATATATAATATACTATCATCAGGGTTGGCAAAAATCAAGGACGGCCGCAGCAATCAGGCGGATGTACAGATGGCTGCAGGCTCTTTTTGCCTTGCCGGGGCCTTTGATGCCCCGGCAAGGCTTGCATGCAGTAGGCTCTCAGTGCATTTCGGCCTTAGAACAAACCTCCCAAGAGGCCGTTGCCTTTTCCGTCATTGCAGAAAAGGCAGTAGATTATAACGATAAGTATTATGAGCCAGATCAGGCTGCCTCCGTTGTCATTATCATTACAGTAACAGTCCTTGAAGCATTTTTCCCTGCACTCTTGCTGGCAGCAGTCCATTCGTTTGTAATCGTCTCCCATATAAAAACCTCCGTCTTTTTTATTATATTATGACGGAGGTGTTTAAAGTGTTATTCATATGTCTGCTGTTCTTCTGATGACCAGTCATCCGGGACGATATTTTTTTCATCATCATAAACTCCTGAAACAGCGATCATATCTGCAAATGACATGAGATAATCGTCGATGTCATAATCCCTGCATCTTTCAAAATCATAATAATATTTATCTCCGTCAAGTTTTTCCATACGGGCAAGGGCAAGCGCATCTCTCAGCGGATGGATCTCCTCCCTGCCTGTTTCCAGATCGCTGCAGGTGACTTGGGACTCTGCTGCATACCATCTGCGGAACCTGTCAAGTTCTTCAGCAAGGCTGCCAAGTACATTTTCGTCATCACTGCTTTTGGCAAGGCCCACCAGCGAACGCCTTATCTGATCTATCTTCAGATAAAAGTCGGCGTCATCTTCAGGAAGAAAATCTGACAATTCCTCAAAATAGTTATCTATCAGCATCGAAAGGGTTTCCTTATCCACTTCCTGCAAAAGCCCGTACAGTTCTTCATATCCGATATTTTCATCGCATTCCAGCAGGGCGGCAATATTTTCAAAATAATCAAATTCAGCTGGTTCTTCTATATCCAGTATCTCATACAATCTCTCTCTATCCATGTTTTCCCTCTTTTACAGTTCAAGATTTTTAAATTTCAATATTAGGTTTGACCGTTCTGTTTCAAGTATCTTTTCTATCATGTTGGTGAAATTTTCCGAAAGGTCGCTTGCATAAAAAATATTTTCTCTGTCATTATCCCTGCCGGCCAGTTCATCTCTCTCAGCCAGCACTTTTTTTACCCGGCCGATTATCTCCCTTGAAGGGTCTACTATCCTCAGTTTCGGAAAGAGCCTCTCGATGTTTTTCCTTATCAGCGGATAATGGGTGCATCCCAGCACAAGGGTATCTATCTTCCCATCGCCGATAAAATCATCCATATAATAATGAATGGTCAGATCCATTATCTCGTTGTCGATTATCCCCTCTTCTATGAGGGGAACAAATGCCGGAGCCGCCTTTGCTGCAACATTGCACTGCGGCACCAGGTCTTTTATGGCTTTCTGGTATGCGCCGCTGTTTATGGTCACTTTCGTAGCTATGACGCCTATGCTGTTTTCTTCACTGCATATTGACGCTACCTTCTGTGCCGCCGGCTGGATTATCCCTATCACGGGAAGCTGCGGAAATCTTTCCCTGAGCATGTCAAGGCAGGTGGAGCTTATGGTATTGCATGCGATCACAAGCATTTTAACATCCTTGGACACGAGGAAATCCGTTATCTGCTCCGTATATTTTCTTACGGTGGATACAGCCTTGGATCCATAAGGAGTCCTCGCCGTATCTCCGAAATATATCACTCTCTCATCAGGGAGTTCTTTGAACAATCCGGGTATGGCTGTCAGTCCTCCGAGTCCTGAATCAAAAAAACCTATGGGTCTGTTGTCCATTTATGTAATATTCCTTTCCAATTTGTGGTATAATGAGTCTAATGGAGCAAGGTATGTTGTAAAATTTCACCATTCTATGTTTTTTTACAACATTCTGCTGTTATTTTGCCTGAAATGCGGCGTTCAAAGCCGGTCATGTTGTATATTTTTCGCAAAATCCCAAAACCATGCAACATTTTTTAAAAAAATGTTGTAAAAAAATCACTTTTGAAGAAATTTTACAACATTGATGCCGGATATGATGATTAAATCCGCCGTTTCAGAATTAAATGTTGGCTTTTTTCGGAAATCAGGAGGAAAAATACAACATTTCCGGGAAAAACACCGCATAAAATACCGGTTTTTCTGCTGATGTTGGCTATTTTACTCCAAAATCCCCATTTAGACAACAGAAATCAAATAAACTGTTACCTAAAATTATAATTTACACACAAAAAGCCAACATCGACAAAATTCGACACAATAAAAAGCCCATTTTCGTGGAAAATGTTGGCTTTATCAGCCAGTCGCCGGCAAAAAGCCAGCAGCCCGGCTAAACGGCGTTTCAATGAACGCTGCCCTGCGCCGTCAGGCGGTATGATCCACAGCGTTCATTATACTACACAAATACATATTTATCCATACAGGAGGTCAAAATGTCAGACAAAAAATTGAAACAGCGAAGTGATATCCCAAAACAATACAAATGGAACATTGAAGCCATGTACCCGGATGAAAGCCAATGGGAAAAAGATATAGACGACTGTCTCAGCCGTGCCGAAAAGTTCGGCGATTACCGCGGCAGGCTCACAAGATCGGCCGCCACCCTTCTGGAAGCCCTCAGAGAGCGTGACAATATCTGGCAGAAGATTGAACATGCTTATGTCTATGCCGCCATGAAAAAAGATGAGGACAACCGAATGGACAAATATCAGGCAATGGACGACAAATGCGGGAGCGTCCTTGCCAGGATAGCCGCATCCATGTCCTTTTTCACACCTGAGATCATGGAAGCCGACGAGCATCAGATACTGGGATACATCCAAGAAGAACCTGGCCTTGCCCAGTATGAGTTCCTGCTCAAGTCTATGCTCAGAGAAAAAGAGCATGTACTGTCGGCTCCTGAAGAGAACATACTGGCTCAGATGTCAGAAGTCACCGGAGCAACAAGCGATGTATTTAAAATGCTCAACAATGCTGATCTGACTTTTGGCACCGTCACCGATGAAGATGGCGATGAAGTCACCCTTACCCACGGCAATTATATAACATTTATGGAAAGTCAGGACCGCAATGTGCGCAAAGCTGCCTTTACCAACATGTACGAAGCATATAAGAAGCTCATCAACACCATAGTTGTCAACTACAACTACAACACCAAGACCGATGTTGTCTCTGCCAGGATAAGAAAATACGGTTCCTCCCTTGAAGCCGCACTGGACGGAGGAAACATCCCTGTCAGCGTATACCGCAATCTCATCAGCGAAGTCCGTGAATACCTTCCTGTAGTCCATCGCTACATGGAACTGCGTAAAAAGGTGCTGGGTGTTGACCAGCTCAAGATGTACGATGTTTATGTCCCTCTGGTAAACGCTCCAAAAAAAGTCATACCTTTTGAACAGGCCATCGACATCATGGCTGAAGGCCTTGCTCCTCTTGGGGAAGAATACATCACTCAAGTCAGAAAAGGTGTCAGTGAAGGCTGGATAGATGTTTATGAAAACCAGGGAAAGACCAGCGGTGCATACAGCTTTGGCTCCTATGACAGTATGCCATATATACTCCTTAACTACACCGACAGTCTCAAAGATGTGTTTACTATAGTTCATGAAATGGGCCATTCAATGCACTCCTACTATACGAGAAAGACACAGCCCTATACCTACGGCGACCACTCCATATTTACAGCCGAAGTGGCCTCCACCGTCAATGAATCACTGCTGATAAAGCATCTGTTAAAGACCGAAACAGACCCTCAGATGCGCAAATATCTGATAAACTATTATATAGAAGAATTCCGCACCACCCTTTTCCGTCAGACCATGTTCGCAGAATTTGAACTGATGGCTCATGAAGAAATAGAAAAAGGCGGAGTCCTGACAGCCGCCTGGCTGAACGAAAATTATGACAAGCTCAACAGCCTGTACTTCGGTCCGGCCATGTCCCATGACGAATATATCCAATACGAATGGGCCAGGATCCCGCATTTTTACAGAGGCTTCTATGTATATCAGTATGCTACAGGATATTCGGCAGCCACGGCCATTTCATCAAAGATATTGGAGGAAGGGCCAAAAGCCAGGGATAACTATATCGAATTCTTAAAGAGCGGCTCATCAGACTATCCTGTGGAGCTGCTTAAGATAGCAGGTGTTGACATGGCTTCACCTCAACCGGTAAAAATGGCCATGGAAACATTTAAAGATCTTGTTGATGAACTGGAAAAAATATTGTAATATCAAACCATGAAAAAGATTTTTATTTACACCAACAATACGGAAATGTCAAGATCCATAGAAAAGACTTTCCGTCAAAAGCTTGTAAAGTCAGGACTCACTGCATGCAGTGAGTATTCAGATGACACAGATCTTATCATATGTATAGGCGGAGACGGGACTCTTCTCCGCCTGGTGCAGGATTTTGGCTTTCCAAAGACCCCCATAGTAGGGATCAATACAGGCCATCTGGGTTTTTTCCAGGAGATCCTGCCCGAAAAGATAGATGATTTCATTTTCCTGTATAACCAGGGGCGTTACAGCATCCAGGGTCTCAACGGAGTAAGCTGTGTCGTGAGGACCGCATCCCACATTACAAAACATATCGCCCTGAATGAGATCACTGTCAAAGGAATGCTCACCCACCCCGTACACCTGAATATTTCCATTAACAACGGTTTTATTGAAAGATTCAGCGGCGATGGGATATGTGTATCCACGCCTGCCGGGAGCACGGCATACAATTACGCCTTAGGCGGCAGTATCGTCGATCCGAGGTTAAGCTTGCTTCAGGTGACGCCCATAGCCCCGATCCAGAACATTGCCTACCGTTCTCTGACAGCAGGGATATTGCTCCCTGCCAATGATAAACTTGCTGTCATACCATGCAACAATGTTGACAGGACATTGAGCGTTACATATGACGGAATGCTGGCCGAATATGAGGATGTCATCGAACTTTCCATGAGGCTTTCCAGAAAAAAGATCAATCTCATCAGATTTGACGACTACCGTTTCTGGGAAAAAGTAAAAAACAAATTCTTATAAGGATGAACTATGTCAGGATTCAGTTATACAGTTAAAGAAGATGATAAGGGGCTCACTGTAAGTGAGCTCCTTCGCCGTAATTTTCACTTTTCATCACGGCTGCTGACAAAAATAAAGAAGCAGGATCTGGCAAAGCTGAACGGCTCCCCTGTCCGTGGCTGGATGATCCCCGTCGCCGGCGATCAGTTGACCGTAACACTTCCTAAGGAAACCTCTGATTTTCCTCCGGAGGATATACCCATCAATGTCATATTTGAAGATGACAGTCTTCTTGTCATAAACAAACAGCCGGGATTTGTAGTACACCCAACCAAAGGAAAGCCCTGCCATACCATTGCCAATGGCCTGATGAAAAAGATCTTGGATGAAGGCGCATGTTATAAGATAAGATTTGCAAACAGACTTGATATGAACACATCCGGGCTGTTGATAGTCGCAAAGAACGGCTTTGTCCAGGATCAGATCATTCACCAGATGAAAGCAGGCATAACAGAAAAAAAATACCTTGCCGTTGTCGATGGCATCATCCAGAGGGATCAGGGTACCGTCAGAGCTCCCATAGGCCGTCCGGATCCCAATGAAGTGGAAAGATGGATATTGCCTGCGGACAAGGGTGGGTTTGATTCTGTTACTCACTACAAAGTCCTTCAAAGGTATTCTGCCGGTTATACCCTTGTAGAAGTCTCCCTTGAAACCGGAAGGACCCACCAGATACGAGTCCATATGGCATACATAGGCCATCCTGTGACCGGAGATCATCTTTATAACAACGGGGATCCTTTTTTATACAGGAAACTCCACGGAGACTTCCGCCGGGTTGAAGGGGATGGCGAAAAAAGCACATCACCATTCATTGAAAGGCAGGCCCTCCACGCATACCACCTGTCCTTCATACACCCCATAACCGGTCAGAAACTGATATTAAAAGCGCCTCTGCCAGATGACATGGAGACGCTTATAAATACTATCTGTTCAATATGTCCATAAACTCTTCTCCGGTTATTGTCTCTTTTTCGTAGAGATAACCGGCAAGTTCATCTAATTTGCCCTTGTTTTCGCGCAGGATCTCAAGGGCTTTTTCATGCTGTTTTCTGACAAGGGCCACAACTTCCCTGTCTATCTCGGCCTGTGTCTGTGCAGAGCACGCAAGCGTCGTATCTCCTCCCAGATACTGGTTTGTCACAGTTTCCATGGCGACCATGTCAAAATCATCGCTCATGCCGTACCTGGTTATCATGGCTCTGGCTATCTTTGTTGCCTGTTCGATATCGTTGGAAGCTCCCGTAGATGATGAATTGAAGATAAGTTCTTCGGCAGCACGGCCTCCTGTAAGCGTTGCTATCTTGTTCTCCAGTTCTTCCTTGCTCATCAGGTAATGGTTCCCTTCCTCCACCTGCATGGTATATCCGAGGGCCCCAGATGTCCTCGGCACAATGGTGATCTTCTGTACAGGCGCCGAATCAGTCTGTCTGGCAGCTACCAGCGCATGACCGATCTCATGATATGCGACGATCTTTTTTTCTTCGTCAGTAAGGATCGCATTCTTTTTCTGATATCCTGCAATGACAACCTCAATGCTCTCCTCCAGGTCCGCCTGGGTTACACACTTGCGTCCGTCTCTTACGGCGCGCAGAGCCGCCTCATTGATTATGTTGGCCAGCTCAGCGCCGGAAGCGCCGGAAGCCATGCGGGCAACTTTACCGTAATCTATATTATTGTCCGTTTTGACTTTTTTTGCATGTACCTTCAATATATCCTCTCGCCCTTTCAGGTCAGGCAGTTCCACAGGTACTCGTCTGTCAAACCTTCCCGGTCTTGTCAGCGCCGGATCAAGGGATTCCGGCCTGTTGGTCGCTGCCAGTATGACTACGCCGGTATTTTCTTCAAATCCGTCCATTTCGGTCAGGAGCTGGTTGAGAGTCTGTTCTCTTTCGTCGTTGCCGCCCAGGCGTCCGTCCCTCTTCTGTCCGATGGCATCTATCTCATCGATGAACACAATGCAAGGCGCCTTTTCCTTGGCCTGCTTAAAAAGGTCTCGTACCTTGGATGCACCCATTCCCACGAACATTTCAACAAATTCCGAACCTGACATGGAAAAGAAAGGTACATTTGATTCTCCTGCTACCGCTTTGGCAAGCATTGTCTTTCCTGTTCCCGGAGGGCCAACAAGGAGTATCCCTTTAGGCATCGTAGCTCCGATATTCTTATACTTGCTTGGATCATGGAGATATTCGACGATCTCCGAAAGACTCTCTTTGGCCTCGTCTTCTCCGGCCACATCATCAAATCTTATGCCTTCAGATGACTTGACATATACCTTTGCATTGCTCTTGCCCATCCCAAACATCATTGAATTTGGTCCTCCGGCATTTTTCATCATCTTTTTCGACATATACTGGCCCAGTGCGATAAAAATGACTATGGGAAGTACCCACGAGATCAGGATGGTTATCCAAGGATCAGTCTGTTCTATGATCTCACCGTTAAATTCGGCCCCTGAATCATAGAGTCTCTGGGTCAGGTTATCATCAGGCATCATGCCTGTCCTGTAAAATGTCGTTCCTTCTTTATCTGTAAAAAGAATATAGTTTTCCTGCTGCTGGACCTGAACCTGTCCGATCTGCTGATTTTCAGTCATAGACATGAATGTCCCGTAATCTACATCCTGTATCTCCGGCTGGTTGATATACGGAGTCACCAGCAGATTGAAAAGCATCAGTACAACCATAACTATCACATAATAAAAAATCAGAGGCTTTCTTGGTTTTTTCACTTCATGCATTGCATCATTTCCTCCAAAAATAATATAACATTATGTTTTATTATACCACTTTTCAGTGATATGCTCTACATTCAATTTTGTATATTTGTCCTTACAGATTCCTGCAAGTGTAAGGCTGTTCGGACAGCAGGATCTGTCCTGAAAAGATCTTTTCAATATTTGCAGTCAGGGCGGATTTATCCCTATGTGGCTGTCCGCAATATTCCATCATGATCCCGAAAAGCCCGTATGCATCAAAGCACAGCAGCATGTCCATATCCGTATGATTTACCGCCAGATCAGGCCTTTTAAACTTGATTATCTTTTCCAGATATGTCCTGACCGATCCAATTATCATTTTTTCTATACCGGATCTTTTTGCAGAATCCATGAGTTTTTTAAGCACGCTGTACTTTTCTGAAAAAGAATCGGCAAAAATTTCAATGGCAGATCTCATATCCGCCGTATCCCTGCCTGCCCTGACCAGTTCATCTGTCACCCTTGCCGCAGACCATTTCAGCACATCATCCATATCCTTAAAATGATAATAGAATGTCTGCCGTGAGATACCGCATGCTTTAATAAGTGATGTTACGGTTATTCTGCTCCCGTTTTCTTTTTCTATGAGCCTGATCAGCCCGTCCGAGATCTTTATCTTTGTATTTTCCGACATTGTTCATCTCCTGAGGTTTTATGCGGGAAGTTTATCATATCAAAAGTTTTTTGACAATATTATTTTATATATGTTCACAGGCTTTTCCGTGTGATACATAAAAAGACGATACTGTAATCAGTACCGTCTTTATATACACAGACATATTTTTATTCAATCTGCACCGGTTATACAGCAGCTCATACAGGGACGCGCTCCGTATCTGTTGTCACTTTCTTTTCCTTCACCTATTATGAAAACAAAGATACATATGGCTCCCAGCACAGGAACCAGCCCGGCAAAAAGCCACTTGGCGCTTTTATCCACATCATGCAGCCTTCTGGCGGTCGCTGCCAGTATCGGCAGGATCATCAGAACGCAGTATAGTTTTACAAAAGCATCCATAAAAGAAATCTTTTCCGCAAACCACAGCAAAACAGCCAGAATCACCAGGAATGTAAGGATAAACACCCAGTAATCCCTCCTGTCCGTTCTTCCTCTGAAGGCCAGTCCGTTTTTGACCGTGCCGATGAAATTATCTATGATCCCGCCCATTACTTTTTTCCTCCGTTATATCTGATAATCTGTAAAAGGTGTAGGTTCGGTGGAAACATCGTAGAAATGCCACCACTCATTTTCATATCCTTCAAATCCCACGCTCTCAAGGACCGCTTTCATATAAGCTGCATTTTTGCGTCCCTCAAGAGGTGTGTCCTGGCACATGAGAGCGCCTTTGCCAGTCATATCATCAAACTCTGACGGCATTTCTATCTCTTTGCCATCCATATCTGTCAGCGTGACATCAACACAAAGTCCGTTCATATGTGTTGGCCTGAACTTTTTGATGGTTGCCATGTCCGGCGGTCTGGCAACAAAATCATCGTTGGGCATCACTTCCCAGAATTTTTTCTGGGCGCTTATAGGTCTGTACGCATCCCAGATCTTTACCCTGTAACCGTCTTTTTTGAAAATGTCTTTAGCTTTTATCAGGATTTCTGCTGTGTGACGGTCCATGTAACATTCATTGGACGAATAGATCTGTTCTCCTGTAAAATTATCTTTTGTAGCGTATTTGAGATCAAGGATGAAATCATCGTCAATGTCAAACAGCCTTACTAAATTACCTCTGTCTTCTGTCATCGGTCTACCTCTTGTTTATATTTTTCACAGATTTTGATTATATTGTTAAGCTGGAGTTCGATCCCTTTAAACAGACATTCTTCATCAATGTCGAATTTTGAATTGTGCAGGTCGACTCTTTCACCCAGCTTTTCGTCATAACAGCCCAGATGGAAATAGCAGGAAGGTTTCTTTTCAGCAAAAAAGGAAAAGTCCTCGCAGCCCAGATCAGGGAATTCCTCGATCACCACATTATCTTTTCCAAGGACTTCTTCCGCCGTCTCCTGGACAAGAGCGGTTATCTGGTTATCGTTTATCAATGAACTGTAACTCTCGTGGACGATATATTCCACATCAGCACCCATTTTCTGAGCAGTCAGCCGGCAGATCTCACCGACTCTCTTTCTCATCCTCATTCTGGACGAAGGATCCAGTGTCCTTATTATACCTTCCATTTCCAGCCTGTCTGCTATCTGATTCCTTGCGGTTCCGGCTTTTATCGATCCGAAAGTGCATACTGCTGAATCCAGCGGGCTTACTTCCCTTGCTATCATCACCTGCACGGCGGTTATGATCTCGGCAGCTACACAGATAACATCTACTCCCTGATCCGGGTGAGCTCCGTGGGCGCTCTTTCCATGGATGATGACATCTATCATATCAGATGCCGCATACATCTTGCCGTATTTGATCCCGACCTTGCCCACATCAAACTGAGGTTCCACATGGAGGCCCAGCATATAATCCACATCAGGAGCTTCAAGGACACCTTCTTTTATCATCCGGTCGGCTCCTCCTATGGTCTCCTCAGCCGGCTGGAATATCAGTTTTACAGTCCCTTTTAGCTTTTCTTTATATATTGACAACAGTTCTGCCAGCCCAAGCAGGATCGTAACATGGGCGTCATGGCCGCACGCATGCATCACTCCGGGTACTTGGGACCGGTATTCTGTATCGTTTTCTTCTTCTATCGGGAGCGCATCCATATCTCCCCGGACGCCTATGACTGGACCTGGACCTGCTGTCCCTTCTATCCATGCCATAACTCCATGTCCGGCTATGTTCTTTTTATATGGAACATTTATATCATCAAGAAATGCGCATATACTGTCTGCTGTTTTCGCCTCTTCCTCCGAAAGTTCAGGGCAGCGGTGCAGCTTCCTTCTCTGCTTGATTATCTTTTCCTTAAAAACTTTTTCATCGGTCAAGTCGCTGATCTTCATTTTGTATTCCCTCCGATGTTTGATCTTTCTGTTCTTCAGGGCTTTCCCTGTCTGGCAGAGAAAGCCCTGTAATTAAATCTATCAGTATCCTATTGCTACAGCGATTCCCAGCATTACCATCTGAGCCAGCAGCAGTATGAAGAACAGTGGAGTGAACCACTTATACCATTTCTGGAGAGAGATTCCGCCAAGTCCGCAAATGATAACTATGTCAGCGGTTGGTGAGAAAATATTTGTCAGACCGTCACCAAACTGGAATGCCAGTACGGCAGTCTGTCTTGTAACTCCGATTATGTCTGCCAGCTGTGACATGATAGGCATTGTGGTTGCAGCCTGACCTGTGGCAGACGGGATGAGACAGCTTATGAGTGTCTGAACGATGAGCATCAGCTGTGCTGACAGGAATTCCGGAGCATTCTTGAGCAGTCCGGACAGATAGTATATAACTGTATCTGCGATCTGAGCATCCTGCATTACTACCATTATGCCTTTGGCAACACCGGTAAGGATGCAGCCCCATACAACTGTCTTTGCACTGTCGATAAACTCGTCGCACCATTTGTTAGGGCTCCATTTGCAGATAAGTCCGGCCACCATGGACATTATGAGGAACAGTCCGCAAAGTTCGCCATATCCCCATCCAAGGTTCATAAGTCCGTACATCAGCACGATCAGCACTACCAATACATCAAGCAGTACCAGACCGTCTTTTTTGGAGAATTTGTACTGATCAAGCTCGCTTCTTTCAAAAGCGTGGATCGACTGCTCTCCCTGCATTACAGAGAGCTGCGGGTTCTTCTTGATCTTGTTTGCATATCTCATCACATAGAAGATGGATATTGCCATGAATACTATGAAGCATACTACTCTGTATCCGGTACCTGAGTAAAGTTCTACTTCCGAAATCCTCTGGGCAACGCCTACGGTATAAGGGTTGATGGTGCCGCCCATGAATCCTACGAATTCGCCGACGGCGATGATGCCGAATCCCAGCATTGCGTCATAGCCCAGGGCTACGCCCATGCCGACGATCAGCGGATAGAATCCGTAAAACTCACTTGCCATTCCGAATACGCTTCCGCCTGCTCCGAAGATAAGCATCATGATAGGGATAAGAAGTACTTCTTTTCCACCCAGCTTACGCAGGATGGTTCCTATACCTGCGTGGAAAGCGCCTGTTTTTACCACAACACCGAATGTGCCGCAGCAGCACATGATCATGAATATTACATCTGCCGCATCAACACAGCCTCTGTAGAAGGATGTGAAGAATCCCAGAAAACCGGTTGTCGTTACTTCTGATTTATCAATCTCATGGTATGTGCCGTCGATGGCCAGGCTCCTTATGGTGCCGTTAATGTCCACATCATGATATTCATAGCTGCCTGACGGGATAACCCATGACAGGATCGCCATGAGCAGAACGATCGCTGCAACTATTATCAGCGAGTCGGGCATGACAAATTTTTTCTTCTCGTTCATAATTACCTCCAGTTATAAATTTTTAGATATGATTTCCGATCTCTCCTCTTCCCCTTTCTTTTCGTCTTAAATTTCGTCCTCGATAATCTCTTCGTAACTCTGCCTCTTTACTATCACCTTCTCTTTTCCTTGATCTGTCATTACTACAGCCGGTTTTGGGTTTTTGTTATAGTTGCTCGCCATGGAGTAACCATATGCCCCTGTCGTAAATATCGCCAAAATGTCCCCTGTCTTTGGCGCCGCTGTTTTTATGTCTTTTATCAGGATATCTCCTGATTCGCAGCACTTGCCGCAAAATGTAACTGTCTCTGTTTTTTCTTCTCCGGCACGGTTTGCAAGCACCCCGGTATATTGCGCCTGATAAAGAGCAGGTCTTATGTTATCGGTCATACCTCCATCCACTGACACATACTTCCTTACTCCCGGAATATCTTTTATCCTGCCTACAGTGTAAAGGCTGATGCCGGCCTCTGCTACTATGCTCCTTCCTGGTTCTATCACAAGCGCCGGAAGCTGCATATCTTCTTTTTCACAGAAATCCCTTATTTCTTTTACCATAGGGTCAATGTAATAGCTGTACGGCCTGGTCTGTTCATCTGTATATCTTGCGCCGAAGCCTCCGCCGAGGTTAAGTTCCTGCATGGCATATCCATATCTGTCCTTTATGTTCTCAACATGTCCCAAAGCTACTTTCACAGCCTGTACATAAGGATCATTGTCAAACAGCTGGGAACCTATGTGGAAATGAAGTCCCAGGAAATTTACATATTGAGAGTCGATGGCTTTTTTTATCTCTTTGTATAATTCTTCCTCATCCTGAGGCATACCGAATTTTGAGTCTTTTTTGCCGGTTATGATATAATCATGACTGTCAGCCTTTATACCCGGTGTTATCCTGTACAGTATGTTTACCTTCTTGTTCTTTTCTTTACATATGTCCTCGATCAGTTCCAGTTCGCCTATCCCGTCTACGATTATCCTGCCGATGCCGTAATCTATCGCCATCTCCAGTTCGCTTCTCAGCTTATTATTTCCGTTAAACTCTATCCTTTCCGGCGGGAAATCAACGGCCATTGCCGTAAAAAGTTCTCCGCCGGATACTACATCTATGCTGACCCCTTCCTGGGCACACAGTCTCAACATCTCCTTAGTGCAGAAAGCTTTGCATGCGTATGCCACTCTGGCCTTTGGATATTTTGAAATAAATTCCTCTTGCAACTGTGCAAATTTGTCCTTTATCATCTTTGCAGAAATCACATACAGCGGAGTGCCGTATTTCTTCGCCAGCTCTGTGGTATCACAGCCGTCGAAGTACAAAGTTCCGTCTTTTATATCGCTGGTCATTTTTTCGTTCCTTTCACGGGGTTGATTATCTTTGTCATAAGTAATAAGCAAATGTCATGCCAACTTTGACCAAAAAACAAGAATGGCCGTGAACATTCGTTGAATTTTCAATGAATATTCACGGTCATACGAAGATCTGACATATTTCGTCAAAAGTTTAAGCCGGGTTTTTTGTCCGAAATTTTGGATTTTTGTCCTAAAGTTCGGACGGCATATTCCTACTGTTCGATTCCAAGATCCTTTATCTTCTTGTAAAATGTTGATCTTGACAGTCCCAGTTCTTCTATGGCTTTGTTCTTATCCAGCCCATTATTGGACAGAGCTTCTTGTATTATGTCTTTTTCGGCCTTTTCCAGCCTTTCTTTCAATGTGCCCCTTACGATGCCGGCTTTCCCCTGTGATATCATAAGGTGTTCCGAATATATGAGTCCTTCATCACATATATTTGCGGCGCATTCCACGACATTTTTAAGTTCCCTTACATTTCCCGGCCATGGATAAGACATTATAATGTCTATCGCTTCCTGAGAAAACTGTTTTGGCTCTATGCTGCACTCCCTGCAATACTGATCCAGTATGGAATTTGCCAGGAAATAAAGGTCTCCTTTCCTTTCTCTTAAAGGCGGTATATAAATAGGGAAAACATTTATCCTGTAATACAGATCCTTTCTGAAGGTACCTTTTTCCGTCTCTTTTTCAAGATCTTTATTGGTCGCTGCTATTATCCTGACATCCACATCTACAGGCTTGGTGTCGCCCACCCGGTATATTCTCTTGTTCTGTATCACATGCAGAAGCTTGATCTGCATTTCAGGAGGGATATCGCCTATCTCATCCAGAAATATGGTACCTCCGTTGGCTTCTTCAAAATACCCTGCTTTTCCTTGAGCGCTCGCTCCCGTAAACGCGCCGGGCGCATATCCGAACAGCTCGCTTTCAAACAGGGTAGGCGAGATCGCGTTACAGCAGACCTCTACAAAGGGAGCGTCAGGCATCTGTATATCGTGTATCTCTTTTGCGAGGACCGATTTACCTGTACCGCTTTCGCCGGTCAACATTACATTGAAACGATTTTTGGCCGCCTTGGCTGCTAATCTCTTTACGGCTATCATGCTCCTATCGTTGCCGATAAAGTTCTTAAATCCGTCTATGGTCTGTACGTTTTCCTCCGGAAGCCGTTTTCTCTTGATTTTTTCAAGGCTTGCCGCCATCGCTTCTTTTGATGACAGCTGGCTTGATACGAGATCCTTGTCCTGCATGAACACATAGACTCCGCTTCCCTGCCCGTCGTTTTTCACCCTTACCAGATGACAGAACATCAGTCGTTTATGTATGTCATATACATTTTCAATTCCATATCCGTCGTCGCAGTCCATGACATCTTTCACCGCTTTTAAAAAATCTGCACCGTTAAAGAGTTTTTCCGTTTTCAGCCCGATCTGTGGCATAAGGTCGGTATTATCACCATCGGAACTCTTTCTTATGAACTCCTTTCCGCGCAGCAGGACACCTATTTCTTCGTTCCTGAACCCATATCCCCTCGCCTGGAAGAACTTTACTTTACCGGTATTCTTGTCAAGCACCACCATATGGCCGATGGCTTCAATATAGGCCATATCATAGGTCTGTCCGTTGACAGAAATAGATATGAGGTTGTTGTCGTCATCTATTGAAGCCGAAATATCAAAACCCAGGTATCTGCATTTGAGCTCCATCCTCTCTTTCAGCCCATAGCCCTTTGCAACCTTAAAGACCGGGGTTATCTTGCTGTTCTTATATGCGCCTATGGCCAGTATACCGTCGCCTTCTGATATACTTTTATCTTTAATGTTCAAAAGCTTAAGGTCTGCTGCGGAAAGGTTATCATCATTTCCAAGATCATTATCGGCTATGATGACAATGTCACCTTCTTCTATCCTGCCGGCAGGATGTCCCTGGCTTTCCGGCAGCCTTATGCCCGTTATTTCCTTGGCCAGCTTGCTGTATGCCCCTATGGTCCCGTCCTCTTTTATATATACCAGCCCCCGTCCGAGACCGTCAGCAATGCTCTCCAAAATGCCGTATCCTTTTTCCTGCTCTTTCATAATGTCTGCCTGTCATGTTCTGAAATATATTCTTGTACTCGTTCTCCATCCGTCGGAAGTTCCACATAACGGAGCCCCCGTTTCTGGTAACCGTCTGCTCCGTTGCCTGCAATGACCATGACCCATCCATCCTCTATGACCCTGCATGCTTGGGCTATGGCCTCTCCTCTGTCTGTTATCACAGCCAAAAGCTTGTCGTCATCTATATATCGTCTGACCTGATCGCATATATCAGCAACCGATTCGGTGCCCGGATCCTGTTCTGTCAGTATGATCTTGTCCGCATATATATTGGCAAGCTGTCCCAGATCCTTGCGACGGTTATATGCCTTATCGCCGTGACATCCGAATACCAGCAGTATCTTCCTGTCAGGATACAGTTTCCTGATATTTTCAAACAATGTCATATAGCTCAGTTTATTGTGAGCATAGTCTACTATCACATCAACATCCTTATGGTTCATGTGATACAGCTCCATACGGCCTGCCACCTTTACATGTGCCAGCCCCGACCTGATATATTTCATAGGTATATCCAGAGCCAGCGCTGCCGCTATGGCAGCCAGAGCGTTTGAGGCATTATAGCTGCCGCCTATGCTCACTTTGATCTTTTCAGTCTCTTGTCCGTATTTTAATCTGAACTCCACCGTACTTGGAGTAGATGATATATCATATCCGTAAAGATCCGCCTTTTCTTTCATGGAATCTCTGGTGGTAAAGGTTATGACCTTGCTGCATCTTGCCCTGGCTCTTTCAAGTACCCTGTCAAGATATCTGGGATCTGTATCCAGGTTCACGCACCCTGTCCTGCACTGGTCGAATATCTTCAGCTTTGACTGAAAATAGTCTTCTATATCGGGATGTTCCCTGTCGGAGATATGATCTTCTGAAATGTTTAAAAATACAGCTACACTGTAGTCAAGAGCTTCTGTCCTCTCATACTTCAGTGCCTGAGATGATGTTTCCATCACAAGATATCTGCACCCGTTCTGAGCGCATTGGGCAAGAAGCTTATGGAGCTGCAGTGTCTCCGGAGTTGTCATCTTCTTAGCCTTTACCTTTCGGTCCCCGTTATAATTATATATTCCGGAAATAAAGCCGGCTTCTTTTTCACCCTTGTCTGCGCAATAATCATCTATGATGCTCTTGATGAAAGTAGCTGTAGTAGATTTGCCTTTGGTTCCTGTCAGTCCTACCATTTGGAGCTTGTCGTTCCAGATGGCATCATAATATAATCTGCCGATTTCCGACATGGCCTTTCTCATGTCGCTTACGATGATATGGGGAAAATCTTTTTTTATCTCGTTTTCTGCCACATAGCAGAAAGCACCCTTTTCTATGGCGTCATCCAGGTACTGCGGCCTGAAATTTGCCCCTTTGCATATGAACAGGGTTCCTTCTTCCACATCCATGGAGTTATATGATATATACCGGACAGGTGCAGTACCATCTGTCCCAGCAAGGTCTGTACAGGCAATGATGCCGTTGCTTTCCAGAACTGATATATATTCGTTTATTCCTTTTATTTTCATCAGAAATCCTCTTTTCCGGGCAAATGATTTTACCGGCGGGCAGAGATGTTCCTCCTGCCGGATGCCGTCATTGTAGATTATATCATATTCCTGCAAAATAATACAACCGCAACATGCCAGATTCGGCGCCCGATCATTTGGATGTTTTACATAAAAAACAGATACAGGCTGATCATATGCGCCCATATCTGTTTTTTATGTTTTCTGTTCAGCCTATCTTTTCCAGCTCTTCTTCTACCTGCTCTGCAAGATTGCTGATCTGTGTGAAGTTCATGTTCGGCACATACATGCTCTCGACCTTCATATGGGTCTGCCTGGCTTTATCCAGGTTCTTTACTGTCTTGTTCAAAAGTATGTCATATTCCTCATTGAGAGATCTTATGAGATCAGCGTCTTTTTCAAGAAGGGATTTGTTCATGTGATCGTTCATATCAAGGAGGATGATCTCCTGTTTGCTCTCATCGCCGCCGGCTATCTCCCATGGTTCCATATCGTGATACCTGTTGAGGGTGACGAAAGCTGCTCCAATTTGAGGTATCAGCAGATGTTCCATCTTTTCTCCCGGACACATGGAACAGTAAAACGCTTCTATGTCCATACCTCGGTAAATTGCTCCTTCTGCGATGATCTCCATGAAACTGCTGTTTGGATAACCCACCGGCGAATTGATAAGATATATCTGTTTCATATCAGTTAACAGGGATGGGATATGATGCACGACGCCCTCTCCCGTTATGGCGCTTGCAAAAAACTTTTTCTTTCTGCCTGCCATTATGGAAATTTCCGAATCTGTGTATACTCGGTCAATTATCCCCGCTACCAGCTTATATATCTCGCTGTCTTCTGCACAGCTGTTGTATATTTCCTCCAGATTCCTGTATACGCTCTTTGCCGCATTGAGATAATTATACGCTATCCTGTACCATCTTGAACATTCCTCATTAAGGTCGATTATCGTATCTTTATTTGCCGCTATGGCGTCTTCATTCCAAAATTCTCCCAGATTGATGATCTTATCCACAGCTCCGGGAGTTACCGGATCAGTCATATGGGGACTCGTACCGTCTATTATGGCTACTTTTTTATCTTTAAGCACGATCCCGTCGAGAGAATTTTCATCTGCCGAACAATGAAGATAATCTATGGGCTCGCCTTTTGCAGCAAAGTGGCCGGCTATCTTCCGTATAAAAGTTGACTTGCCTGTTCCGGGTCCGCCTTTGATACATATTATCCTGTTGGCTTCCCGCTGTCCGAGAATATGTCCGTAGTAGGAAAAAAATCCCAGCGGAGTATTGTTCCCCGGAAAATAATGTCTTTCTTCAGACAAAACTATACCTCCTCAACACAATATATTTTATATTATGCCAAGGAGGTAAATGTTGTTCTGTATCATACAGCGCCGGTATTCCGGCAGATCAGCGGAGCGGCCTTTCGTAGCGCGTTTCCTCTGTTCTCACCACCACAAGATTTCCTGCAAGTATCTCATAGAACCCTACACAGGTCATTTCTTCATACATCATGACCAGAAGGCCAGGCAGGCCGACTATTATAGAGAGTATCACATAAGTAAAATTATATATCTCAAGAGAATCAACTATGGTAACAGGTATTGATGCCAGTATCATCCATCCTATGAAGGATAACTGCACACAGAAAAGTTTCCATTTGTTTCCTCTCATCAGCCTTGAACTTTCACGGATGCACTGGCTTGCACCCCAGTCAGGATGATCCACCTGGAGATAGAAGCACTGAGCATACCTGAATGTGGCTATGATACCCGGAACTACAAAGAGCAGAGACCAGAGCCATACCTTTATCGTGTATAAAAGATACAGCACTAAGGTTTTCCAGAAAACGCCGAAACCTTCGAGAGTCAGCCCGTAATTTACATTTTTCTCTCTAAAACATGTCATCAGGAACATGGCAAGCCCGTATGACAGAGGTCCGTACACCAGTATCTGATATAACATGCTGGCATAATTGATCTGAAAATAGTATCCATATCCTTCAACCAGAGGAATATATCTCACGATAGAAAAGAAATAATCCAGCACATTTTCCATCACTGTAGAAAACAGATAGTAAATCAGCATTCCTGCAAACATGGCGGCCCATTTTCCTCTAAGGGCTTCTCTGGCTATCTCCCTCAGCTTGGATGCCGGTTCATAAATGATAACATTATTCATCAATTGCTTCTCCTTATATTTTGATCCATATCTGAATGCGATAGTGTAATTATAACAATATTTCTGCTTTTTGACAACCTCAGGCATTACTTTTTTGAAATTTATTGTTAATTTTATAACATCTTAGATTGATTTAATCCCTGATTGGTGATATAATTTCTATATTAAGATTTTCTATAAGAAAGGATGTCCGTTTATGTATCAGACGATCAAGTACGAAGTCAAAAATTCCATAGGCTATGTGACTATAAACCGGCCTGAAACCTTGAATGCCCTCAACAAGACTGTTCTTGAGGAGCTGTTTGATGTGTTCAACCAGATAGATGCCGATGAAAATGTCAGAGTTGTGATACTGACCGGCGAAGGACGCTCTTTTGTGGCAGGAGCAGATATCGGACAGATGAGCACCCTCACCGTTGCTGAAGGCCGTCAGTTCGGAGCTTACGGTCACAAGGTAATGAATTTCATGGAAAAGATGGAAAAACCCATCATCGCTGCAGTCAACGGCTTCGCTCTGGGCGGCGGATGCGAGCTGGCTATGGCCTGCGATTTCCGTATCGCTTCTTCCAAGGCCAAATTCGGCCAGCCTGAAGTCGGTCTTGGTATAACCCCTGGCTTTGGCGGTACTCAGAGACTTTCCAAGCTGGTGGGCAAAGGAATGGCAAAAATGCTCATACTTACAGCCGATACCATAAATGCAGCGGAAGCTCTTCGGATCGGGCTGGTAGAAAAAGTTACCGAGCCTGAAGACCTGATGCCTGTATGTGAAGAGATCGCCGGAAAGATCGCTTCAAAGGCTCCTATAGCCGTAGGAATGGCAAAGACATGTATCAACAAGGGATATCATCTTGATATGTTCTCCGGCTGTGCCCTTGAGGCAGAAGCCTTCGGAGGCTGCTTCGGCACCGAAGACCAGAAAGAAGGCATGCAGGCTTTCCTTGAAAAGAGACCTGCCCAGTTTAAGAATAAATAGCAGCAGGCTTCGTTTAACCGCTGCATGTACATAAGCACGACAAACGCCCCCTGAGATCAGGGGGCGTATTCTTGTTACTTTTATACTACAGCAGTCCGCCTATTGATACGAACAGAGGCGCAAATACTACTGCTACGATGGTCATCAGTTTTATGAGGATATTGATCGAAGGGCCGGAAGTATCCTTGAACGGATCTCCTACAGTGTCTCCTACTACGGCAGCCTTATGAGGCTCTGAACCTTTTCCGCCGTAATTTCCTTCTTCAATATACTTCTTGGCATTGTCCCATGCTCCGCCGGCATTGGCCATCATTATGGCCAGCAGCACGCCGGATGACAGGGCTCCTGCCAGCATTCCGCCCAGAGCTGCTGTTCCGAGGACGATACCTACGGCCAGAGGGGCGATTATAGCCATCAGGCCCGGCAGGATCATCTCGGTCAGGGCTGCCTTGGTGGAAATATCAACGCAGTTGGCATAATCAGGTTTGGAAGTGCCTTCCATGATACCCTTGTCGGATCTGAACTGTCTCCTTACTTCTTCGATCATCTGGTTGGCAGCCTTTCCAACGGAATTCATTGTCATGGCTGAGAAGAGGAACGGAAGCATTGCTCCGATGAACAGTCCGATGATAACGATAGGGTCAAGCAGGCTTATGAGCTCAAGCTCGGTCACTGAAGCATATGATGCGAACAGGGCCAGAGCAGTCAGAGCAGCCGAACCGATGGCAAACCCTTTACCTATGGCTGCGGTAGTGTTTCCTACAGCGTCCAGCTTGTCCGTGATCTCTCTTACATCTTCAGGAAGTTCCGACATTTCGGCAATACCGCCGGCATTGTCAGAAACAGGGCCGTAAGCATCAACAGCAACTGTCATACCGGTAGTTGACAGCATTCCCACTGCTGAAAGGGCGATCCCGTACAATCCTGCAAACTGGTAAGCTACAAATACACCTACGCAGATGAGGATGATAGGCCAGAGAGTTGACATCATACCTACTCCAAGACCGCTTATGATGGTAGTGGCAGCTCCTGTCTGGGACTGCTCAGCTATCTTCTTAACTGATTTATAATCTGATGAAGTGTAGACTTCTGTGATCTTTCCTATTGCGATACCGACGATCAGACCGGCAATTATGGCTGCGGCATAAGTGTAGTCGCCAAGCATGTTCTTTGAAAGGAACACCGTAGCAACGATAACGATGATACCGCTGATATAAGTACCCATGTTAAGGGCGTTTGCAGGGTTGCCGCCTTCTTTTCCTCTTACAAAAAGGATGCCGATGACCGACGCCAGTATTCCCACTGCTGATATGATGAGAGGGAAGATGGCTGCGGTGCTTTCGCTGAAAGTTGACAGCTCAGTTGACTCTCTTACGGCTACGGCAGCCAGAGTTACTGCTGAGATTATGGAACCTACATATGACTCGAACAGGTCAGAACCCATACCGGCAACATCTCCTACATTATCTCCCACATTGTCGGCGATAACTGCAGGGTTTCTCGGGTCGTCCTCAGGGATGCCGGCTTCTACCTTACCTACAAGGTCTGCTCCCACATCGGCAGCCTTGGTGTAGATGCCGCCTCCTACTCTTCCGAACAGAGCCATTGAGGAAGCTCCCAGTCCAAATCCGGTAACACATTCCATCACGGTGGCAAGGTCAAGCACGACCATTACAACGCCCAGGCCGAACAGTCCAAGGCCTGATACGCAAAGACCCATTACGGCGCCGCTCCTGAAAGCGATCTTGAGAGCCTTGTTCATGCCTGATTCCATCGCTGCGTTGGCAGTCCTGACATTACCGTTGGTAGCAACCTTCATGCCAAAGAATCCCGCCAGTACCGAGAGCAGCGCTCCGAATACATATAATACGGCGGTTATCCAGCTCTGAAGGCCGAAACCTATCAAGAGGAACATTACAACGATAACTATGGCCATCGTCTTGTATTCTCTCTTGAGGAAAGCCATGGCTCCTTCTCTGATGTAGCCGGCAATTTCCTTCATTCTCTCTGTACCTTCCGGGGCCTTGGTGATCCATGCCGCCAGGCAGAATGCCACGACGAGACCTACCAGGGCCGCGCATACAGTAAAAATGTCCATTATTGCATACCTCCTACTGACATTTAATGCCGAATAAGAGGCACTCTGTACCTCTTATTCCCATCAAAATATAAATTATTAGTTCGACTGATGACAGTTCAATCTATTCCATCATAACCAAAACAACAGCCAGAACGACAAACAGTACAGCCGCTACGGAAGTCACTTTGGCTAAAATAGCTTCATACCCTTTGCTCTTTTTCTTTCCGAAAAGCTGTTCAGCTCCTCCGGCGATGGAACCGGACAGTCCGGAACTGTTTCCTGACTGGAGCAGAACGCTTGCTATCAATATAATGCTGGAAATTGCGAGCAAAATCATCAAAAAAATTCTCATCTCGATCCTCCTAACATTTTAACTTGGTAATTATATCATATCAATACTTATCAAATCAAGTCAAAAGTTGACTATTTCGTTAAATTTTAGCGGATCGAGGCTTGCTCCGCCCACCAATGCACCGTCTATCTCCGGCATGTTCATGATATCGGATATATTTTCAGGCTTAACGCTCCCGCCATATTGGATTATGATCATGTCAGCCGTTTCTTCATCATATATTTCTGTCAGCGTTTTCCTGATGCATGCACACATGTCCTCCGCCTGCTTTGGGCTGGCAGTCCTTCCGGTGCCTATTGCCCATATGGGTTCATAGGCTACGGTGATATTTTCGGCCTGAGCCGCGCTTATACCTTCAAAGGCTTTGATTATCTGCCCTGATACTACTTTTTCTTCGTCTCCTGCATCACGCTGGGCCAGATCCTCTCCAACGCACAGCAGCGGCAATATATCGCCTTTCAGCAGGGCCTTCAGCTTTTTGTTGACAGTTTCATCGGTTTCTCCAAAATACTGGCGTCTTTCAGAATGTCCAACCAGACAGTAGTCAACTCCAAGTTCTTTCAACATGGGTACAGACACTTCTCCCGTGAAGGCGCCTTCTTCCTCAAAGTGGACATTCTGCGCTCCCACGCCTATGCCGGTCCCCCTGAAAGCATCCGCCAGAGGCCCAAGCTGGGGAAAAGGCGCAAATATCGCCGTCCTCACATCTGTATCGTGGTATAAAGGAGCAAATATGGCTGCAAATTCCACGGCCTCTTTTATATTCTTGTACATTTTCCAGTTTCCTGCTATGAACGGGATCCTCATTTTAACATCTCCTGTTTATACTTGCAGTGGTTTTTATTTATCTTCAAGGACGGCCACTCCAGGAAGTTCTTTACCTTCCAGGAATTCAAGGGAAGCTCCTCCTCCGGTGGATATGTGGGTCATCTTACCGGCAAGCCCGAAATGCTCTACGGCTGCCGCCGAATCACCTCCGCCTATTATCGTTACACCGCTGCAGCGGCTCAGAGCTTCTGCTATACTGCGCGTGCCCCTGGCGAAGTTTTCCATTTCAAATACGCCCATAGGTCCGTTCCATACAACTGTTGAAGCTTTCTCTATCTCTGCGGAATATATCCTGACTGTCTCAGGCCCTATATCCATGCCCATCATATCAGCCGGTATATCTTCACGGCTGCATATGCGTGCAGGCGCATCGTTGCTGAACTCACCGGCACACACCACATCTGCCGGAAGTAGCATTTTTACTCCGGACTTTTCGGCTTTTTCCAGAAGATCCCCGGCCAGTCCTATGCTTTCTTCATCGAGGATCGATGTCCCTATTTCAAGGCCCATGGCCTTGAAAAATGTATAGGCCATGCCTCCTCCGATCATGATGGTATCAACTTTCGTAAGAAGATTTTCGATGACAGGTATCTTGTCTGATACCTTGGCTCCGCCCATTATGGCTACAAAAGGCCTTGCCGGGTCGTTGACAGCGTCTCCCAGGAATCTGATCTCCTTTTCGATGAGGAAACCCGAAACCGAAGGAAGATAAGAAGCTATTCCTGCGGTGGAGGCATGAGCCCTGTGAGCCGTTCCAAAAGCGTCATTGACATAGATATCAGCCATGGAAGCCAATTCTTTTGCAAACTCCGGATCGTTGTCTGTTTCTTCTTTTCTGAAACGAACATTCTCAAGGAGCATTACCTGTCCCGGCTTGAGTGCAGCAGCCGCAGCCTTTACCCTGTCGTCCACCACATCCGGGGATGATATGAACATCACCTGACGGCCCAGCAGTGCCGACAGCCTGTCTGCAACAGGTTTAAGTGTGTAATTCATATCCGCTTTGCCTTTGGGCCTGCCCATATGTGACATGAGGATCACAGCAGCGCCCTGATCCAGCAGATAATTTATGGTAGGCAGTGACGATGTTATCCTGGTATCGTCGGTTATCTTTCCGTCGGCCATAGGAACATTAAAATCGCACCTTTCGATGACCTTCCTGCCTTTTACATCGATATCTCTTACAGTTTTTTTCATTTTATATCCTTTCCGCCATCAGGCTAAGGAGTTTGTATCAACCTTGTTCATATATTTTATAAGTTCCAGGACTTTGCTGGAATATCCGAACTCGTTGTCATAGAAAGCGATAAACTTGAAGAAATGGTCGTTGAGCTGTATGCCCTCCCTCGAATCGAATATGGAAGTGCATGGATCTCCTACGAAATCGCCTGATACAACCTCGTCGTCAACATATTCGATAACGCCTTTCATATGAGTTTCAGAGGCTTCTTTTACCTTTGCGCAGATCTCGTCATATGATGCCGGCCTCTCCAGGACCACATTGAGATCTACGACAGATACATCGGCGGTAGGCACCCTGTATGAGATACCTGTCATCTTTCCTTTGAGTGATGGTATGACGAGGCCTACAGCTTTGGCTGCGCCTGTGGTTGACGGTATCACATTGCCGAACACACATCTGCCTGTACGCCAGTCTTTCATCGATCTTGCGTCAACCACCTTTTGTTTTGCGGTTGCAGAGTGTATGGTAGACATAAGGCCTTCTTTTATGCCCCAGTTGTCCTCTATGACCTTGGCAAGAGGTGCAAGGCAGTTGGTAGTACATGAAGCATTTGATACCACAGGCATGTCTGCCTGATAGTTTTCATGATTTACGCCGTATACAAATGTCGGCGTTACTGAATCTTTTGCCGGTGCAGAGATTATAACCTTCTTTGCTCCGGCTTTTATATGGTCCATGGCTTTCTCAGTGGTGACATAAGCTCCGGTTGCTTCAACTATGTATTCGGCTCCACATTCTTTCCACGGTATGTTTATGGCTTCGGAAAAGCTGTACACCGGAACTTTCTTTCCGTCTATGACAAGGCCCTTATCATAGACCTCAAGGCTCTTTGGGAACCTGCCAAAAGTCGTGTCATATCTCAGCATATAAGCCAGATATTCAAGATCCGCATTCCTTACATTTATGCCCGCTATCTCTATTTCGGGCATGTCCATGCTGGCTCGGATCACAACTCTTGCTATCCGTCCGAACCCGCTGATACCAACTTTGATCGCCATTTTTTTCCTCCTATGATCTCTAATGACAATATATTTTTAAACGATCTCTTTCGTTTAAAATCTCCTTCTTTTGGACGAAGAAAGGATATTCATGCCCTCTCTGTATTTTGCAACCGTCCTTCTTGATATTTCTATGCCCTTTTCGCTGAGCAATCCGACTATGTCCTGATCGCTGTAAGGCTTTGCCGTATCCTCGCCATCTATTATCTCTTTGATCATCGCCTTGATGCTGTTTGATGATACCCCTTCCCCGCTTCCGTCTGTTATGCCGCTGGAAAAGAAATATTTGATCTCAAATATGCCCCTTGGCGTCTGCATATATTTTCCGTTTACCGACCTGCTCACCGTAGACTCGTGCATTCCGATATCATCTGCCACCTGTTTCAGCGTCAGCGTCTTCATGTATTTTGAACCCTTGTCCAGAAACTCTTTCTGGTGTTCCACCACTGCCGAAACAACATTGTATATGGTCCTCTTTCGCTGTTCTATGCTCTTTATGAGCCACAGGGCAGAGTTGAACTTGTCGGTAAGGTACTTGGAAAGCTCCTCATCATTTTTGGCTTCTTTGGAAAGGGTCGTGTAATACGGGCTTACCATCAGGTGAGGTATGCTGCTCTCATTGCTCATCACAACATATTCGCCGTCTACCTTTTCCACGATAACATCAGGCACTATGTATCTGACGCTGTCTCCGCCGGAAAAACTCCTTCCCGGCTTTGGCTCCAGTGTCTTGATCAAGTCGCCGACCATCTGTACCTGGCTTACTGATATGCCCAGAGCCTTGGCTACTTTGTTCAGCTTGTTTTCTCCCAGATCTTCCAGATGGTTCATTATTATGTATTCTGTAAGTTCGTCCAAAAGTCCCTTGGCAGCAAGCTGTATGGTCAGACATTCTTTGAGGTTCCTTGCGCCTACGCCAAGGGGTTCAAAAGTATGGATGACATCCAGTATTTCTTCCACCTTGTCCTCGTCTGTCCTGAAGGCCTTTGCCACCTGCTGGACGGTAACCGTGAGGTACCCGTTGTCATCAATGGCCTCCACAAGATATCTGCCTATCTTCAGATCTGTATCTTTAAGTCTGGAAAAGGTCAGCTGCAAAAGGAGATAATCCTCAAGAGTTTCTTCTTTTGTGACGAATTGTTCATAAGAGAATTCTTCTTTATCTGATCCGCCTGGATTCTCCCATTGTTCGTAGCGACCGTCTCCATAATCTTCCATGAACTTTTCTCTAATATCCAGTGTTTTCTCGGATTTGTACTTATTCTCAAATTCCAGCACAGGGTTTTCGAGAAGTTCTTCCTGTACAAACTCATCCAGTTCCTGGGTATTAAACTGCAGGATCCTGATTGCCTGTATCAGTTCGGGGGTCATGGTCAGCTTCTGGGTCTGTTCAATTGTCAATCCATAGCTTAGCTTCATTTTTCACCTTCATGCCTTTGATCCCAGATAGTTTTTCTATGCAAATATTATACCAAAATGTAAAATCTATTTCAAGTCCGGAAAGCCCAATTGGCGCAGGGCCTCAAATAATATTATGTTGGCAGAATTGGAAAGATTGAAAGATCTTGTCCTTGTATTCTCGCTCATAGGTATGCGTATGGCAGCATCACGGTGCGCTTCAATGAATTCCGGCGGCAATCCTCTCGTTTCCCTTCCGAACAGGATGAAATCACCATCCATGAACCTGACATCTGCATATATGCGGCTGCCTTTTGTGGTCGCAAGCCACATACGCCTGCTTCCGTATTTTTTCATGAAGCTGTCAAGGCTGTCATGTATCTCAAGGTCCACATAAGGCCAGTAGTCAAGCCCAGCCCTCCTGACATGCTTGTCATCTATATCAAAGCCCAGGGGCCTGACAAGATGGAGCTTGGTGTCAGTCGCCGCGCATGTCCTTGCAATGTTGCCCGTGTTGGGCGGTATCTCCGGTTCTACAAAAACGATGTTCAGACTCATTTTGATCTTCCTCCTGTCTGTGTGCCACAATAAATAATATCAAATTTTGAAAAAAGGTAAAGACAAAAATCTAATTATGTTATATAATTTTTGTATTGTATCTACCGGAGGTAATTATATGAAAAAAGTCAAGATCGGCCTGCTGGGTTTCGGCAATGTAGGCGGAGGAACATACAAGATCCTTACAGACAACAGGGAGATCATCCAGCAGCGCATAGGAGCATCTCCTGAAATAACCCGGATCTTGCAGCGCAACCGAAAAAAAAAGCGCCTGGTCGAAGCTGATCCGGCTCTGTTGACCGAAGATCCCGACGATATAATAAAGGATCCTGATATCGACATTGTAGTTGAAATGCTCGGAGGCATCGAGCCTGCCACATCTTTTATGGTACAAGCCATGAAACACGGAAAACATGTGGTGAGCGCCAACAAGGCCGCTATCGCTGCCAACTATGACCTGCTGACCAAAACTGCTGCAGAAAATAATGTAGAATTTTTATTTGAGGCCAGCGTTGCCGGCGGCATCCCTGTCCTGACAGCCATAACAGGAGCTCTGGCCAGCAATAATTTTGTTGAGGTAATGGGCATACTGAACGGTACCACCAACTATATACTTACTAAGATGACAGATGAAGGGCTCTCATATGATGAAGTCCTCAAAGATGCCCAGGCAAAAGGTTTTGCTGAAGCTGACCCTACTGCCGATGTTGAGGGTATAGATGCGGCAAACAAGCTTTCCATCCTCATCGCCCTGGCGTTTGACAGGTATATAGCCCCCGGTGACATTCCTACAACAGGCATAACTGCCATAACGGCAAAAGACATTGAAGAGGCCGCAGCTCAAGGTAAAAAGATCAAGCTCATTGGCCGGGCTTCCGTTGCAGACGGCAAGCTTTCTTACCATGTAAAACCTGTACTGCTGGATATCACCCATCCTCTTGCCGGAGTCAGCAATGAATTCAACGCCGTCTATATCACAGGCGACATGGTCGGCGAGCTGATGTTCTACGGTCGGGGAGCGGGCCCCCTGCCTACAGGCAGCGCCGTATGCGGAGATATCCTGGCAATAATGAAAAAACGATTCTGATATTTTACGAAGCAAATTAACGGAGGTAAATAAAATGAGCTTATACCAGCAATGGGTCGACCTGATGGATGGCCAGACCCAGGAAACTTTTCAGGATTTCTGGAAAAAATACAGCGACACAGAGACCAGGATCTATCAGCATATCCTTGCTGCCGGAGACGGCCATCTTACCGGCAGGGTTTCTGATCTCATCACCAAGTTCGACGCCGAACCGGCGATCTTCATGGGATTTCTGGATGGGATCAATACCAGCCTGAAAAACAGTCTCGACCTTGAGTCCATAGACGAAGATTCACAGATAGATCTTGATATAGATTTTGAAAAGCTGTATTTCAACATGCATAAAGCAGAGGCCGACTATCTGTATTCTCTTACGGAATGGGACGGTGTGCTTTCTGCGGACCGCCGTGCAGAAATAACCAGAGAATATAAGCGTTCAAAGACCATCCGCAAGGAAAAAGAACCGGGAAGGAACGATCCTTGTCCTTGCGGGTCAGGTAAAAAATACAAAAAATGCTGCGGTGCCAACAAATAATTTCAAAGAGGTTTATGCCGCCGGCTCAGCGGCGGCGGATTGGAGATCCATATGTTTAGAGAAAATTCAACATTGCCTGCTTCCATGCAGCGCGAACAAAACAATTTTATAGCCAAAACTTTCCTGTGGATGTTTGCCGGGCTCATCGTAACGGCAGCTTGTGCCTGGCTGACCTACTCATCAGGGCTCTATTTCCGGTTTTATTTCGGAAACTCCTTTACTTTCCTGCTGATCGCTGAAATAGCAGTAGTCCTGCTGTTTTCTTTCCTCTTCAGGAAATTATCGCCGGCAGTGGTAGGTGTCCTGTTCTTTGCCTATGCTGTCTTGAACGGGGTTACGATGTCAGTGATATTTGCAGTATACCAGCTTTCTTCGATAGTAGTCCTTTTCCTTGCCGCAGCCGCTCTTTTCGGCGGTTTCGCCCTCTACGGATACAGCTATAAGGGTGATCTGAGCAAGTGGGGGCCACTGCTCATGATATGTCTGATCGTTGCCATAGTCATGAGCCTTATCAATGTTTTTCTCATCAGAGCAGAGTTTTTTGAAATATTCATTGACTGCGCTTCCTGTTCTTCGGTATAACCATATACGATATGAACAAGATAAAGAAACTCAGCCTTGTCACTGACGGAGGCGGAAAACTCCACATATACGGAGCTATGGAACTGTATCTTGATTTTATCAACATATTCCTGAGGCTCCTGGCCCTGTTCGGCAAGAAAAAATAGTGGCGCTGATATTAAAAGGGGAAGCTGCCTGCACCGGTTTTCCGGATGCAGGGAACTTCCCCTTTTTTAGTTCTGGTATCTTAGTGATACATCAGTCAGATATGGCGGCGCATCAGCAGAGATTCGGTCCTGAACCCGTATTTTTCATATATGCGGACTGCATCATTTCTGATATGATGAGGTAATCTATCTTTCCTTTATCCTCCGAAATGTCCGCTTTGCAGAAGCCTGCTATCCTGTCCCCCTCCAGTGCCGCTGCTATGTGAGATGTTCCCTCATCAAGACTTTCGGCGAAGTTCTTTAATACATCTCCAATGGGACGCCTTGGAAAATCCCCTTTGAAATCGGCTGAAACAGCGTTATGATGGGCGGCAAGCTCTGCCAGGAGATCATGCAGCTCGTTTATCCTGTCTTTTTTTATTTCTTCAATTTTCATGTGGCGCCTCCTTTATTTTTTTAAGTATATCACAGCGGTTTTTTTATGTAAATTACTGTCTTATGTGGTATAATGGATGTATCTTAAGGAAAGGCGAAAAACACTATGGAAAACTCATTTGGGATCATCGGCGGTATGGGGCCGATGGCAACAGAACTGTTTTATAAAATGCTCATCGAAAAGACTGACGCACCTTGCGATCAGGATCATATGAATACCATAATACTGGGTCATGCAACAATGCCAGACCGTACGGGAGCCATCCTCTCCGGAGATCAGAAACAGATCGGCCATGTCTGCGATCTGCTCCTTCAGGACGCAAAAACCCTTGAAAGCCTCGGCTGCAAGGCCATCGGAGTGACCTGCAACACGGCTCACTATTTCATCGACAAGATATCTGATAAAGTGGGCATACCTTTTATACATATGATAAAAGAGACCGCTGCAAAAGCCGCCGGCCTTACCAACGGCGGAAAGGTGGGGATCCTGGCCACAGACGGCACTATCAAGACCGGCTTATACCAGACCGCCCTGGAAAACGAAGGCGCCGTTCCATGCGTACTTGACGCAGAGGGCCAGAGCTATGTCATGCATGAGATATACGACTGCGTAAAAGCCGGCAAACCTGCCGACATGGACATGTGGAAAAAGATAGACGATCAGCTCAAAGAGCTGGGCTGCCAGGTCGCCTTGCTGGCATGCACCGAACTTTCAGTTATAAAAGCCGATAACAATCTGCCGGATTTCTACCTTGATCCGATGGAAGTCATGGCAGACAAAGCCCTGGAGTTTATGAAGGTAAAGACCAAATAAAAAACTGCCGCTCAGATCGATCATATCTGAGCGGCAGTTTTTTATTATTTTTAAAAGAACCCGCCTATGCCTTCCATCGGTTTCAGTTCAGGATCTATATCTTTTGCTATATCATAAGTGGTTTCCCTGATAAACTGTTCAAAAGCAGGTATGTCCGCTTCAAATGAAGCAAAACATGCCACAAACGGCTCTTTGACAAATACAATGCCCACATCGTGGGTCTTGTCCTCTTCTTCACCGGTCTTATGGGCTATAGGAAAACCTATCGGCAGCTTTCCACCCATCTTGTGATTGACCTGCTGGAGCAGAAGTATGTCCTGCAGATCCTTTGAAGCCTGTTTGCTGATGAGCTGGCCTTTGTACATTTTTTCCAGAAGTTCGCCCATTTCTTCAGGTACAAAGTAATTCTGTATTCCCTGCTCTTCTCTGACGCTGTCATAGAAAGCCCTGTTAAACTGAGTACCTTTGAGCCCCAGTTCTTTCAAAGCAGCTATGACCTTGTCGTTTCCATAATGCTTGTATAAAGCATTGGTGGCTGTAGTGTCGCTTATTACTATCATGAATTTATACAGTGTGGTGATGTCAAGGGTTACGCTGCCGTTTTCATCCCCTGTCATATGCTGTACCACACCGCATCCCGGCAGCATCTGGTCTTTTGTTATGGTTATTTTTTCAGAAAACTGTGCTTCACCTTTCTCCCTCATCAGGAGCATGGCCGCAAGCAGCGGCACTTTTACGATACTGGCAGGCAAAAATTGCTCTTTTTCGTTATATCCGAAAGTTTCGCCTGTAACAAGGTTCTTAAAATAAAAACCCACTTTGCCGTCCATTGAATCAAGTTGATTTAATATTCTTTCTTTAAGTTCTTTTTTCATTTCAAATTCCTTTTCTTAGAATCATGCCTGCAGCTGCGCCTGTATGTCTGCCGTTTTCCGCAGTAAGCACCCCGTTTACATAAACCTGACATATGCCTTCGCATGGCTGCTTAGGGTTGTTAAAATCAGGGGTATCTTTGATCTTGTCAAAATCAAACATTACAAGGTCAGCCCACATTCCCTCTTTGATAAGACCCCTGTCCTGGATACCCAGCTTTGCTGCCGGCATGGAAGTCATCTTGCAGATGGCCGTTTCCAGAGGGAACAGTTTCCTGTCGCGGCAATAGTGGCTTATCACCCGCGGGAATGTCCCGAAGAATCTCGGATGAGGCCTTCCGGGATAATCATAAGAAACTGATTTTCCGTCAGAACCGGTCATGATATATGGTTTCTGCATTATGTATTCTACATCTTCTTCGCACATGCCGAAGTTGATCTCATCGACACGGCCCTTTTCGTCCAGGACCAGATCAAAACATGCATCCGCCGGATCAACTCCGCGGATCCTTGCGATCTCCTCAATGGATTTACCCACAGTCCAGCTGTTTTCTTCACTTAGCACATAGCCGACATATATATCGCCCCAGCGTCCAACATGACTGGCGTTGCTTTCTTCTCTGAGCTTAGCTCTGGTTTCCGGATCTCTCAGCCTGTCAAACAGCGCATCCATGCCTCCCTCAAAAGCCCACTGAGGTATGTTGCTGTCCATTGTGGTCGATGAAGCGCAATATGGATATTGGTCGGCAGTAACATCAAGCCCCTCTCTGCGGGCTTCCTCAATAAGAGAAGTGGTCACTTTGCACGAGCGCTTCCATCCGTCTTTGTTGGTGACTTTATGATGGGATATTTCAAGAGGAGCGCCTGACCTTCTGCATATTTCTATGGCCTCTTTGACGGAATCTATCACGCCTGCGCCTTCATTCCTCATATGGGTCATGTAAAAGGCACCGTATTTAGGAAGTTCTTTTGAAAGTTCTATCAGCTCCTGGGTGTCGGCATAACATCCGGGCGGATAGATAAGGCCTGTGGTCATGGCGAAGGCGCCTTCCTGCAGAGATTGCCTGAGAATAGACTTCATCAGGTGCATTTCCTTTGCTTCCGGCTTCCTGTCTGCGAATCCCATGGCTGCGATCCTTATGGTGCCGTGACCCACCGCTGTCCCAAAGTTTACGCTGGGATGGCATGAGCCGATCTTATCCAGAAATTCTCCTATACCGCTCCACTCATAGCTGAGATCTCCTATATAGGCTCTGAGCTCTTCTTTTCTCTCCGGGTCATCGCTGACAGGAGATGCTGACATGCCGCAGTTTCCTCCGATTTCTGTGGTAACGCCCTGCAATATCCTGCTTTCAGCTTTGGGATATTTCATCAGCGTCGTATCGCTGTGAGAATGGATGTCTATAAATCCTGGAGCAAGATACCGGTCCTGCCCGTCCACGGTGTTTTCTGCCTCATGTCCAGGCTGTCCGCATAAATGGCCTATCTTGACGATCTTTCCGCCTTTAACAGCCATATCAGCCCTATACCATGGAGCGCCGCTTCCATCTATTATCCTGCAGTTTTTGATCAAAATATCATACATCGCTTCTTACCCCCTTTTTTTAATTTTAGCACAATCTGTATGAATAAACAACGAAGCTATTTCGTTGGATCTGCTTGATCGGCGGAAATAGCTTCGCAGCTCTTTGATTCTATAAGTATTCTTTTAATCCGTGAACGGTCTTTCCTCTTATTCCGGTCATACCGTCCGCATGATAAAGGGAACTTATTATAGCTTCTTCCACAGTTTCAGCTGTTGCTTCAAACACCGTATCCATATCGTTTTCAAATAAATAACGGCAGTTTATAAGTTTTTCTTCACTGTAGTGCGGAACAATGTTCCCGTTAGAGAAAGCAATTGCGATATCTCCGCTCCCGGTCCCAAGGTAGGATCCGACTCTGCCAAGGCTCACTGTCGCCCTTTTGGCCATTCTCCTGAGCTGTCTGTCGCTTAGCGGAAGATCGGTTCCGATCACCATGATGATCGATCCTTTATCTCTGGCTTTATCATCAATGTCCACAGATATCCGTTCACCGTTAATGCGAAGATTTCCCAGAACTCCGAAGTTTGACATGACTATGGAGCCGATGGTATATTTTTTTCCGTCAAATTCTACTATTCTTGATGAGGATCCGATACCGCCTTTTTTACCCATGCAGATCATGCCGGTACCGCCGCCGACGGCCCCCTCCTCAAAATCAGGACCTGCCGCATCCAGGGCTGATCTTACATCAGCTTCTGTAACATGCATGCCCCGTATATCGTTGAGTTCTCCGTCGTTGCACTCTGTCACCACGCAGTTGACCGTACATGTAGAGGCTCCTATATCTTCGTTTTGCTCCAGCATATATTTTGTCAGAGCATTAAGGGCTGTCCCTACCCCGAATGTATTGGTCATTATGATGGGAGTTTCGATATTTCCCAGTTCTTCTATCTGAATCAGTCCGGCGCTCTTGCCGAATCCGTTTATAACGGACACACCTCCGGCGACTTTCTGTTTAAACAGATTTCCCGAATGAGGAAAGATTGCTGTCACTCCTGTGTGTATATCCCTTTCGCCGTCATTTAGAGTTATCTGTCCTACTTTAACGCCCGGGACATCAGTGATCAGATTTCTCCTGCCTTTTGCGTAACGGTCATCAAGCTTTAATTTGCATTCAATAGGTAATCCCATGGTATACTTCTCTTTTCTGGTTTAATTATTTCCGTTTTTTATTTTCTGTCAATTTACTTTTGTTCTTCTTTTTTCAGTTTGATATCGAAGATCTTCCAGCAAATCAGTCCTGCAAGAGGAACAACCAGACCGATAAGGGCAGTCTGAGGATCCTCAACCAGTGTGTTAACCATCAAAGCAAAGAACAGTACGATGGCAAGAACTACAGTTACAGGATAACCCCAAGCTTTGTAAGGACGTTCGAGGTTAGGGAATTTCTTCCTGTAAACTACAACTGCAGCTATAACCAAAACATTGTACAGCATTCCGGCAAATACTACCAGAGAAGTAAGCTGATCCAGTGATCTGAGCAGAACCAGTATGCAGGAGATCACTGCCTGAGAGATCAGAGCAACCTGAGGTACGCCGTACTTGTTCAGTGAAGCGTGGTTCTTGAAGAAGTGCTTTTCAGCAGCCATATCATAATAGTAACGAGGGAATGCGATTATCATTCCGTTCAGTGAACCGAATATGGCGATAAGCTGTGTGGCCAGGATTATGCCCTGTCCTGCTCCTCCGAAGAGTGTATCAGCAGCATGGGTTCCGAGATAGATGTCTCCATTGCCTATGTAAGCTTCGATCTGTTCCTGAGGCAGTACTCTGTAGATAGCGAAGTTGAACAGAACATAGATGACCATTATAGCGCCGATACCAAGGATCAGAGCTCTCGGAAGGTCTCTTCCAGGATTCTTCATTTCTTCAGCTACAGGGTTGAGGTTTGTCCATCCTTCGTATGCCCACAGGGAAGCTACAGTTGCAAAAGCGATCATTCCTATCATTCCGCCGAATGTCGGGTCAGTACCCTCCGGTACCAGAGACAGATCCGGAGACTGGTTTCCGATGATGAGACCGGCAATGATTATCAGGGCGATAGGGATACATTTTGCTACCATTGATACATTCTGGAGAATGGTTCCCAGTTTGATACCAAAGCAGTTATAAACTGTAAGGCCTATGATGAGTATGATAGCTATCACTTTGATACCTGTGTCGCTCAGGTTGAAGAATTCAGCCAGAGCTGTAGGCAGTGCGATGGCCAGTGCTGCGATGGAACCGGATCCGCTGATCACCCAGCTTGTGAATCCGAAAGAATATCCAACAGCCGGATGGTAGGCTCTGTTCATATAAACTACCATTCCTCCTGCTCTTGAATCGCAGGCTCCCAGTTCAGCGAAGCACAATCCGCCGAGGATTGAAACCAGACCACCGACGATCCAGCACACAAGGGCAAGGCCCATGCTCATATTGGTTCTTTCCAGTACATATGATCCCAGATAGAATATACCTGATCCGATCATGATGCCGCCGATGATGCTTATTCCTCCAAATACGCCGATTTCTTTTTTAAATCCGGTGTTCTGAGGCGTGTTGTTGTTGCTACTCATGTTTTTCCTCCAATCGTAAAATGTTTGAAAATAATTTCGCAAATATTCTTATGCAGAAATCGTGCCAACTTAAAATTCACATAATATTCTATGGATTTTCATATTTATCAGGTATTTTTCAGGAAAATAATAGGTTTTAATAAGTTTTATTTGGTTTTATTTGTTTAAAAACTTATTTATTCTGATGTCTGCCGATGGTTTACAAGGTTTTAGTGTCCATTCCCTTTGGCACGAAGTTTGCGTAACATTAACATATAAATATATATTTGCATATTCAGGAGGCAGACATTGAATAAGATACAATTAGATGAAAATATGATACTCTCCGAAATGGCATACTGGCGTGTTCCCGGCATCTGCATTTCTTATGTGACGCCGGAATGTGAGGCTGTCAGAGGATTGGGCGTGCGCAACACAAACGGGCAGGCTGTAGGAGATGAGACGGTCTTTTGCATTGCGTCTTGTTCCAAGGCAATGACTTCGGCTGTGATCGCCATGCTGGTTTCCGAAGGCAAACTTGATTATGACAGGCCCGTAAAAGAGTATTTCCCGGCCTTCAGGATGAACGATCCAGTGGCCGAAAGCAAGGCAACCCTCAGAGACATGCTATGTCACAGGACAGGCCTTGGGCCGCACGACGGCATCTGGCCAAGCGACTGCTCCCCGGCAGAGTTTGAGGAGAGGTTCGCATATCTTGCCCCCACGGCCCCTTTCCGGGAAAAAGCCCAGTACAGCAATATCATATATACATTGGCAGGACATGTCGCCATGTATGTGACCGGTCTGGACTGGCCGGAGCTGATGAAAAAATACCTTTTCGGCCCTCTGGGCATGGATCAGACAACCTGCACTGTCTCAGGCCTTATCGGCGCCGATGACCATGCAGAACCGTTCCAGGTCATAGACGGAAAGCTGTCACAGCTTAAAATATGGGATGTGGATACGGTGGCTCCGGCGGCTTCTGTAAACACTACCGGAAAAGATATGACAAAATGGCTCCGTTTCCTGACATCCGGAGGAAAGCTCCCGTCAGGCAAAAGGCTGATATCTGAAGATGTTTTCCGTGAGATGATAACAAAACAGATAGATTTTACTGATTTTATCCAGGGAGATAACCTGTTTCCTCTGGATGGATACAGCTTTGGCTGGCAGACAGGCCGCTACCGTGACCGGTACATACTGCGCCATACAGGAAAAATAGAAGGATACAGTTCAATTCAGGTATTTATGCCGGAGGAACAGATAGGTGTTTCTGTTCTGGTCAATTTCCACTCACCTACCATGTCCCTTATGCTCACTGTCTTGTATCATGTGCTCGACAAACTGCTGGGACTTGCTGACCATGACTGGGCCGGAGAATTCCATGGAAAGGAACCTGCTCCTGAGGCAGATTTCAACGACTGTTATGTAGACCTTTTCGGCGAAAGATATCCTCAGGCCGAAGAAAGAAATTTCGGTCCGCAAGACGACAGTATAACCGGCATATACAGCAATCCGGGCTATGATCCTGTGGAGATCATCAAGGAAGGCGATGATTTTTATCTTGTGAACCGCCATATGAAAAACCAGATCATACCATATTTCGGCGGCCTCTATAAGGTGACCGGCTTAAAAGAAGATATCCTGACATATGACCTGCCCCTGTCTTTCATAAAGGACAAAGGCGGCAGCATCACCGCTCTGGCCATACCGCTGGAGCCCTTAACTTCCGATATTATTTTTACCAGGTAAAAATAATATAAACAAAAAGAGAGATACCGTTTCTCCCATAGGTATCTCTCCCTTTTTTTATTTCTTAAATTTCTGTCATGAACATTTTGGCCACCATCAGATCGTTTACATCTTTGGCGGTATATCTTACCAGATTGCTTTCAAGAAGCTGCGCTCCCGGATACCAGTAGGCCATCCTTGCTTTCTGATGTTCTTTGAAATAAATATCCATCTGATATTCTTTTTCCAGCAGAGGGGCCACCGGCTTTATCTGGGAAAGTGCTTTTCTTACGCCTTCTTTGATCAGCTTGAGGCTCGTGGCCGGGTGCAGGCTCCAGGTGGAATTTCCGGTCCCCTCTTTGGTGGCAACGGTAACTATATCTTTATAATAGTCTTTTGCATGGTCGCATATTCCCTTGTCCCCTGAAAGGAATACAGAAGGAACTCCCATATCTGCTGCATACAGGGCGTTCAGAGAAAATTCAGAGGCAAGTTTACCGTTGATCTTTACCCAATTGAACCACTCGTGTTCGGTAGTATGAGCCATTGGACTGGTATTCATCCCTTCAGGCGAATGATATCCTATATATAAAACAGCGTCAAAGGATCCGTCCAGCCCTCCCATCATGGTCTCCGGTGAGCTTCTCCATCCTCTGATAAGCTCTACGCCTTCAGGAAGTCCCCACATATCGATATTTCTGGCAGATCCATGACCATCCTTTACTGCCACTTCATAGCCCAGTTCCATGGCAGCTTCGCAGGCGGCCTTTACCTCCAAAGTCATCTGACGGCATGCCGCTTCATAACCTTCTCCGCCATATTCAGTCTCGCACCAGGTTGTAACTCCTGTAACGCCTTCGATGTCAGCACTGATAAAAACTTTCATCTTGCAACCTTTCCTTTCGTTATGTTTTTATAATAAAATAATGCAAAAAACATGCCACATGATCAGCCTATGGCTTTCATTCCTTTTTCGGTCAGCTTCATCCCCTGACGCCCCCGGCCGATAGTTATGAGCCCCTGCTCCTGAAGCCCGCCCAGGATGCTCCTGAGCTGCACATCGCTTATGTCATATTCTTCTTTTCTGAGCAGTTCCAGCACCGACATTCTTCCTGTTCCGTGTCCGATGGAATTTTTCTTGAAAAGGATCTCAAGGATCTCACCGCTTATCTTAGACTGTATATCTTCATCTGTCTCGCCCGTACCCATCAATTCCTTGTTCTGGAATTGTTCCGGAAGTTTTCCGAGAGTCATGTAATATAAGGCGCAGTTTTCAAGTTCCCTTACATTTCCTGGCCAGCCGTAATTAAGGAGCATATCCCTGTCCTTCTGGCTCATCCTCACATGGCCGGCTTTTACAAATTCGTTGAACAGGAGCAATATATCCTCTTTTCTTTCCCTGAGAGGAGGCACCATTATCTGCAATGTATTCAGCCTGTAATACAGGTCGCTCCTGAAATTGCCGTTTTCAACTTCTTTTTTTAAATCCCTGTTGGTGGCGGCTATTATCCTTACATCCACATTGATGACACGGTCGCTTCCTATGCGCATGACCTGTTTTTCCTGTATCACCCTGAGAAGCCTGGCCTGAAGCTTAGGCGAAATGTCGCCTATCTCATCCAGAAATATGGTGCCGTGGTTGGCCTGTTCAAAATATCCGATCTTTCCTTTTTTGCTCGCTCCGGTAAACGCCCCCTCTTCATATCCGAACAGTTCGGATTCCAGCAGCGATTCCGGTATCGCAGCGCAGTTTACTCCTATAAATGGCATATCTTTCCTGTTGGAATAGTTGTGTATGGATTGGGCAAACAGTTCTTTGCCTGTGCCGCTTTCACCGGTTATCAGAATGGTATATTCTGTTACAGCTGCCTTTTTTGCCAGTTCGACTGTTTCCGTCATCACTTCACAGCTCCGCTTGATATCATTGAAAGTATATTTGGCAAAGAGTCCCTTTTCTATCAGTTTCTTGTTGAGGCTGATCTCCATATCCTTTATGACCACCTCGTCCTGGAGAGTCACATAATATCCTATCTGTGTATTGCTGATACACAGAGGGACCTTATCAAGTATATAGTTACTGTCGGCTATCGCGACAACTTTTTTGGAAATCTCTCCTGTGCCGTCAATGAGCCTGAGGAGTTCCCTGTCTATGGCGCTGATATAATATGTCCGCCGTCCGGATCCGTCTTTCTCGAAAAAATCCCGCGCCCTCCTGTTGGCATAAATGATCTGTCCGTCATTGCTCACGAGGATCAGCGCCGAAGGGGCGTCATAGAGATATTCGTTCAGCATGCTGTTTCTGAGGAAACTTCCCACATAACTGTTGCTCAGATCGTTCTGCGGTTCAACGATAGTAGATATGTAAAGGAGCAGTTTCAGTTCCAGTTCGTCATCTTCTATGTTGAGGGAGTTTTTTATCCTTACCATAGTGTCGAATCCTATCTTTCTGTATCCGACATTGATGACATTTTCTATGTATCCGGGTACCATCTGAGGTTCGTTGGGAACGATGGCAAATTTTATGCCGTTGTAGCGTCCGTCGTCTTCCTCCGGGTTATACACGATAAAATTAAGATGTCCTATCCCCAGTTCGTACAGCATTGAGGCTGTCTCTATGGTCCTTTCAAGAGCATCGTTGACAATGAGCACATCTTCATTCTTGGGTATTTCCATTATCTTTTTCAGATTGTCTTTACTTATGCTCCTTGTCAGGATCACTATATTTTTAAATGAAGCCGTGTGGGTACGGAGGTTGGCAAGTACGCTCCTGTCCACAAGAACATACACATCGGCTTTTATCCTGTCCTTTTCTGTCAGTTCATTGGCATAATAGTTTTCTATATCCGCATAGTTGCCGAAAATGCTTTCCACCTCTTCTTCCAGGTGGTAGATGGCTTCCATATTTTCTCGGTTCCTGTAGATCAGCGCGATCTTCTTCATCTATTCCTCCTCAAAAAGCACCAGTCATCTTTTCATCTGATCCTGAATATTATCAGACCGCCTTTTTCATCGTATCCGGTATCCCACAAGGCTTTGAAGTCAAGCCAGATCCATTCGCCGTAGCTTACGGCTTTTACCATACATGTATCTTTTGCCTTTTCATATCCGGTCAGCATGAACCAGTGCCATGTGAAATCTTTGAACCGGCTGTCCCTGTGCATAAGTGTAAGACAGGGAACCGGAAAGCCGGAATTTATCTGATCCATCAGAGTCTTTTCAGCTTTTTCATACGGTTCATGTCCGGAAAACCCTGCCGCATCTATATCATCGCAGCCTGCACTCTTAAAATATCCTCTTATGCCATCCAGGTAAAGATCCAGGCTGTCTATTCCCCTGAACCTGGGCCCGAGGTATTGCTTCATTATCCTGGCAAAGGCCTTGTAATCCTTAGGTGTCACATTGCAAGGGTCAAAGGGGTACAGTTCCTTTTTACCATGATATCTGCTGAAATATATGCAGCTGTCGCAGGCTGTAACAGCCCCGCAGCCTCCCTTTTTCATTATGAGATCTGTAAATTTTTCCTGATCCCATCCGTATTCTCCGTCTACCAGATAATATCCAAGCTCCATTTTTTCTCCTTATATCTTACTTTAAGATTATAGTATAAATCGGGATTTCTATCAATATCATACCTTAACTTTAACCTGCCATATGGACCCGCCTTTGTTAAAATGATATAATCGGTATGAAGGCTAAAAGACCAGGGGTCACAGTCTGTCAAGGAGCAGGCCATGAATAGAAAAAGAAAAAGCATCTTGCTGGCAATGGCAGCGATCTCAGCTGCAGCCATCATCGCACTGCTGTACCATTTCAACTACCTCCCTCATCCCAGGTACAGCGGTCAGGCATTTGGAATAGATACATATGTGAGCACTGTAGATATGGACGGCGACGGGATCGACGACCAGTCGGACATACTTCTGAGTGCCAGGGAATATGTTTCCCAAAGGCCCCGATATAAGAGCGTTTATTACGGCAGCGGATATCCTGACGACCAATACGGAGTATGTACCGATGTGGTAGCTTTCGGTGCGCTGGGCGCCGGCTATGACCTGATGGAGCTGGTCAATGAGGATATCGTGTCCCATCCTGACATATATGATATTGAAATCATAGATAAAAGTATAGATTTTCGCAGAGTCGGGAATCTCAATATTTATTTTAACCGCAACTCCCTCTCCCTGACTACCGACATAAACCAGATCGGCCAGTGGCAGGGCGGCGACATTGTGGTGTTTTCTGACCACATAGGCATCGTTTCTGACAACAGAAACAGGCGCGGTATACCTTTTGTGATACACCACGCCCACCCAATGCAGTTGTTTTATGAAGAAGATATATTGGAATCTCACGATGACATCATCGGCCATTATCGACTGAGCTGACGGCAAACCGGCCGCCTGACAGCCATGATCAGAGAGCAGTCCCCTTTGTCGGTACTGTAAATCTGCTCATGTCATTTTTCTCCAGAGTCAGCAGTCCGACTTTATTCTGTATCCCACCGCCATAGCCCGTGAGGCTGCCATTGGAGCCGACCACCCGGTGGCACGGGATTATTATGCAGATAGGGTTCCACCCTACGGCTCCGCCCACAGCCTGAGCTGACATTTTTTTCAGGCCCTTTTTCTCTGCGATCTTTCTTGCAATGTCGTTATATGTGACCGTATGGCCATAAGGTATGCTTTTCATCTCTTCTACTACCATCCGCCTGAAATCGGTCAGGTTCTCCAGCTTGTATTCCGGCGTAAATCCCGGATCTTTCCCGCTGAAATATATATCAAGCCATTTTTTCGTCTTGTCAAATACAGGCAGCTCCCCATCTTCAAAGTCCTGCCCGTGTTTGCTCGAATCCCTGGAGCCTTCAAACCAGAGCCCCGTCAGATCTTTTCCGTCGCCGGACATATACATTTTGCCCAGCGGAGAATCGTAAGATGTCCTGTACATTGTTTTCTCCTAAATAAACTCAGCTAAACTCGTATGCGCCGGCTGATGATCCGGTCTTTGTAAAAATTATACTCCCGCCCGTCTCGTTGTCAAGCGTTGTATTTTTTTACATCTCATGATATTATGACCATAGTAGATTTGTTTGAGCAGGACTTTGTAAGGAGGAACAGTTATGGGATTATTCGGCAGTTTTAAGAAGAAACCCGAAAAAAAGACATGGATGGTCTATCAGGATATGCTCGGAACTAAAAAAATGAGCGTCAGGGTAGACACTCAATATATTGATAAGGATTACAAAAACACTTTCTATATCAAAGCAAGCTACTGCGACAGCACAACAGACGATCTTCCAGACAGAGCTTTTTTAGAGAGCCTGGCTGATCTGGAGGAAAAAGCTCTGCAGGAAATAAATAAAACTTTTGGAGATAATATCGTTTTTCTGGGAACGGCCACATTCGGAGGCGGCAGCTATATTATTTTTGCTTCCGACCTGGATGTAAGATGGGAAGATTATGTCAGCTCCCAAATAGATAAAGAATTGATCGCCGGCATATATCAAAATGATCATATGGGATACTATAACCAGGTCCTTTATCCGGATCATGTGAGACAGGCAAGATGAAAATACCAGGTTTTGTGTTTCTTTCCTCTTGCCTTTTTGAGGTTCGTAGGGTAAAATAAAATCACATTTTATATTTTGTTTTTATTTGAGGGGTAGGAGTAATATAATGCCCAAAGTAGCTTATTCTGAGGAGGACAGGATCCGTATCAGAAACGAACTTGTTGAAACAGCACTGGAGCTTATGGCAAAGCAGGGTATCCAGCATACGACCGTTGAACAGATATACAAAAAAGTAGGTATATCGAGGACATTCTTCTATTCTTTTTTCAAGACAAAAGAGGAACTTATCGTCGAAACCTTGTACCTGCAGCAGCCTAAGATCATTGCATATGTACGGCAGTTGGCATCTGATCCCGCCCTCAGCTGGCGTGAAGCTGTCACCAAGTTCCTGCACGACTGCTGCTATGGCGAAAAACACGGGATCGCTGTGCTGACCATCGAGGAACAGCAGCATATCTTTAAACATCTTTCTAAGAAAAACTACCAGATCTTCCGCCAAAAGCAGCTGCGCCTCTTTGGACAGATCCTGGAAAACTTCGGTATCAAAGCCAACGACGAGAGAGTCGCCCTGTTCACCAATCTGTGCCTGACTGTAATGGTGGTGCGCAGAGCAGTGCCAAACAGCCTGCCTCTGCTTGTTCCGGAAGCCGCTGATGAAACGGTAAACTTTCAGATCAAGGGGATCGTGGACGCCCTCGAAAAGTTAAAAGAGCAGCCGCCGTGTCCAAAATAACCGCAAAATAAATCCATCCGGTATGCGCTATACATAGCGCCAGGACGGATTTTATTTCACCGCAAATAAATACAATTTTTAAATTTTATTTTTATTTATCATCGTTTATATAAGGTGGCCACACCTTAAAATATATTTAGGAGGAATCAGTTATGGGATTATTGGGAAAATTTTTTAAAGGTCCTGAGATCGACATGGAAAAGAGCAACGCCAACGCTCAGAAAATGCGCGTGCTGTTTGATCAGGTGGTTGAAAACGGTGCCGATTACAGACTGATCTTCGGATACACCGAAGATGTGGGCTGGTTCAATTACGGTTTCGTCCACGGCAGCAAAACAAAAATAGGCAACCTTATCGTCGGCTGGAACGAAGCTGAGCAGACCATCGCAGTCGTGCCTACCGTTCCCGACCTTTCAGGCTGCGGAGACCCGGTCTATTACCGCCGCAAAGATATATTGAAGGCTTATCGGAACAAATACCCTACCGATGCATTCATAATATATCCTGACAAGAAGAGCTATATAGGTATCAATGCTTACGACTGGCTGGACGATGAAAAGCTGTATGTTTATGTATCCCAGGAAGAAGAACTGGCCGCTTTTACCGAGTTCTTCATGAACCGCTTTGCGACAAAATGATAAGAATATATGATTAAAGAAATCGGAATACTTTTTCTGCTTCTCCTTGTCGTAGTTATTTTCGGCAATATATGGTTCAACTTTATCGAATCTATATTGTCAAAGTTCAGGAAGATCTTTACTCACCGCAGAGAACCTGCGGCCTGGCATCCATTACCTGCAGATGAAGAAGCAGAAATAAAAAAGGAAAAAGAAAAACAGACAGGCAGCCGATAAGTGTGGAGCCAGTGAAGGGGCGACCGCCTGCTTCGCCTCTCGCCTTGCAGGCTGCTTCCTCGCCTCGCTCCGCTCTGCTTCGGACCGCCGGCTGCTCGAAGCTCCACCGAACCTTCTCCCTTCGCCGGCGCCCTGCGGGTTCGATTCCCTTTTATTCTATTCACACAAAAACAGGGACGCCAAAGGCTTCCCTGTTTTTGTGTGGAGCTAGTGAAGGGAATCGAACCCCCAACCTGCTCATTACGAATGAGCTGCTCTGCCATTGAGCCACACTAGCATGATTCGCTGCTGAGCAGCCATCATATGAACTGCATACAGCAACGAAGTTATTATACTACACCCTTAAGATTATTTCCATAACATTTTTACATTTGCTCAAATATTTTTCCAAGCTCATCATAAAGATCTTCAAGACGGCCATAAATCTTTTTGAAAACATTTTCATAAAGTTTTTCATATATTTCATGCTGCTGTCTGTCGGGCTCAAATACACAAGATTCATGTACCATTGCATCGGCTGCCTGGCGGTAATCTTCAAATTCTCCCATTCCAACAAAGGTCGTCATGGCCGTACCTATCCCTGCCACTTCATGGGTCTGGGTACGGACAACAGGTATTCCGAACATGTCGGCAGTTATCTGGCATATCTGGTCGCTTTGAGACCCTCCGCCGCCTACCCTGATCTCTTTCATCCTGTATCCGGCTTTCTTTTCCATCTGTCTCAGGCCATCTATCAGTGCAAAGTTTATCCCCTCTATTATGGCGCGGTATATATGTATCCTCGTATGCCAGTCAGAAAAGCCTATAACAGCGCCTTTGGCTGTGGGCATCGTAATGTTGGGCGTAAAATACGGCTGGAACAGCAGTCCTTCGCAGCCGGCGGGTATTTCTTCCAGGCGCCTGTTCAGCAAATCCTCGGCCGAACATCCCTCCAGGGCCGCCTGAGCCACCTCCTTTTCGGCAAATTCTTTTTTAAACCATGAGATGAGCCAATATCCGCGGAAGATTTCTATCTCCGGTGTAAAATACCCAGGCATTATGGAATCATAAGGCGGTATGAACCGTTCAGGTTCAAGATAATGGTCTATGGTAAATGTTACAGTTGCAGTGGTTCCCAGGCTTATAGCTGCTTTTTCCTTATCAATACAGCCCAGCCCCATGATTTCACAGGCCTTATCCGAACCGGTCGCAAACAGCGGCAGTCCTTCCGGCAAACCTGTTTTTTTTGCAGCTTCTGCGGTGATCTTTCCTATCTCCTGCCCAGACTCTACTATGCAGCAGAGCTTATCCTCATGGACATCAAAGACAGGACGCGTCAGCGCGCCTTTTTTCTGCCACTGTCTATGCTGGCTGTCAAAAGGTATATGGCCTACCTGGCTTGCAGCCGCATCGGCCATCCGGCCCGTCAGGCAAAAGATCAGATATCCGCTCAGAAGCAGGAATTTGTCTGTCTTTTCCCATATTTCCGGCTCATTCTGGATTATCCAGTTGCAATGGGATTTGCGGAATTGCAGATTTGCTGTTTCTTCCATCCTTACGGTTTTCAGCGCCATCCTTACCATATTGGACATCTGGGGCCGTCCTTCAGCCATCCTCTTGTCAAGCCATAATATGGCAGGCCTGAGTGGTTTTCCGCTGCTGTCAACACATACGACAGTGTCCCTGATGGTCGTTACTGAAACCGCCTCGATCCGTTCAAATATATCTGGAAAACGCTCTTTCAGGTCCAGCGAACATGTGCATATATCTTTGAAATACAAGTCCGCATCCCGTTCGGCCCAATCAGGATAAGGAGAAACATAAGGCGGCTTGTGCTGCTGCTGGCTTTTCGCCAGTATTTCTCCTCTGTTATTGATAAGCAGGGCCCGCGAGCTTTGAGTGCCCACATCAAAGGCCAGCACGATCTTCTCTCTCATCGGCTTTACCTTCTTTCTTCCTTTCACATCTGCCGTCTCTTATTTTATATCGTCCCTGAGGAACCGTTTCTGATCTTCTTCAAGATCAAGGCCAAGGGTTCCTCCCGGATTCATGACATTGTCCGGATCAAAGTATTCTTTAAGCGCTCTGAAAACACCATATTCCCTTCTTCCCAGACTGCCTTCCAGCCATGGCGCAAACATCTTTCCTATGCCGTGATGATGGCTCAAAGCAGCTCCTGACCTCTGGATGGCATCCAGGATGGTGGCATGGTATGCTTTAAAGCTATCTGCGTCCGACATCTTTGTTATAAAGATAAAATACAGATTTGCTCCCTGCGGATAGCAGTGGGACATATGAGTGGTGACTATGGTGTTGGGCAGAGCGTGGCATACCTTTCTGACTTCCTCATGGACCTTGGCCATGTTGGACCAGTTTACAGTACATTCGAGAGTATCTGTCATTATTCCGAAATCAAGCAATGTGTCCCTGAGATATGGGTCGTTAAACCGCCCTTTTTCCCAGCTTTTGGTCACATAAGAGGTCAGGCTCATACCTCCATGGCTGCGGGCAATCTTTTTGATGTTCTTTGCCACATTCTTGGAAAATCCAGCTTCCCCATCTGTGAATCCAAGAAACAGGCATCTTTCCATATCCTGATACCCAAACACATCCAGCATTTTCCACAGAGGAGTTTCATCCACATTGTACAGTCGCAGCATCAGGTTAGTCTCTTCCGGGTCTGACAAGCGGAAAACCGATGAAAATCCCGCTTCACACTGCATCATTTCCCTGGCTGCATCCATGGCCGTCTCCCAGTTTTTGAAAATATATGAAAAGCGTTTTCTGTTTGACGGCATAAAACGGAATATCTTCAATGTTACCTCTGTCAGAACGCCAAATGTACCTTCACTGCCCATCATTATCTGATTGAGGTTAGGACCTGTAGCTTCTCTGGGATAATGGCTTGTCTTGATGGTGCCTATGGGCGTAGCATACTTCTGGCCCATTACTATATCTGTTATACATCCGTAATAGGTGCTGTTCTGCCCTGCACCCCTTGTCACTACCCAGCCGCCTACGCTGCTGTATTCAAATGACTGCGGAAAGTGACCGCAGGTGTATGCTCTTTTAGCCCCGAATCTTTCCTGGGCGTGATTCAGCGCTGCTTCAAGGTCAGGTCCGGAAATACCGCTCTGAACAGTAATGGTCTGATCAGTTTCATTAAAATCTAATACTTTGTTGAACCTTTTTCGCATGTCCAGGGAAACTCCGCCTTTGACCGGTTCTACGCCCATGGTCACGCTGCTCCCTCCTCCATATACATAAAGAGGTATCTTTTTCTCAGCACAATAGGCAACGATATTCTCAACTTCCTCTGTTGATGACGGATATATGACCAGATCAGGCAGGCTGTCTATCCGTCTTTCCCTGAGACGGGCCGCATCATATCCGGTCTTGCCATATGCCACCGCCAGCCGCGGATAATCCTCGGCAGTAACATTATCTTTTCCTACAATGCCTTCAAAGGCTTCTATATGTTCCCTCGCAAGATTGCACGGGGCATCCAGCTTTACTTTATCCATTCCTATATCACCGGAGTAATGGTCGAAATCCTCATCAGTCATTACAAACTTTTCTTTCATCATCTTGTATAATGACTCTTTCGGATATTTAACAAATTCCGGATCACCCCAGCGGAATATAGATCTGTAACTGTCCGGAGGTGCAGGCTCCTTGACCCATTTCGGTTCAAAATCTTTATACGGCTTATTGCTCATCCTTGCTTGCTCCTTTCTTTATAAGGTCTTACTGTATGTCAGAAATTGCGATGACATCCGCTGAAAGCCCCAGTACATGCGGGATTATCACATCGCCGATATCCACAGGATGGTCTATGGTCACTTTGTTTATCTCCTTCATGACATCGAAGATCTTTTCTTTGGGTATTTCCTCTGAAACACGCACAGGAAGCACCGGTATATCCTTATACACCGTACGGACGGTACTGCTTATGGTCCTCATGGGATGGGTAAGCTCCGCTGCTGCAAAAGCTTCTCCGCGCTTGCACTTGTTTCCTGTGACTATGATCTTTCCTTCCTTTTGTTCCACATATAAGAGGCAGCTGTTGGGGCAGGTGATGCAAGTCATTTCTCTCATATCTTACCCTCTCCTTTCTTTTCGTGTGCCACACCGCTTATCTCGCCGTCATCTGATCCTTCAAGGTATACATATACAGGCGAATCTTTTTTTTCTGCCAGGAGCACATCTCTTTTGATGATAAAGCGTTCCATTTCCGGAGGTTTCAAATTGGAAAGAACCTTTTCCATCACAATGGTCCCGCCGGATCTTATCACGAGCCTGGCCTTCTTCATACTCCTGCTGCTGCGAAAATAAAATACTATATCATCTTTTCCGGAGCGTCTTATCTTCTGCGGTACTATGTACTGGACCGATCCGTCTGTTTCCACAGGCACTTTATCTGAAAGTTTGTCCCACTCTCCCTGTTTCTTGCCGAGACTATATCCGGCGGCCGCTGCACCTGCAATATTGCCGCTCTCCGATACATAGTCCACCAGATCGTTTACATGCAGTGCATTTCCGCAGGAAAATACGCCCTCCACATCTGTCATGAGCATATCATCGCAATAGGGGCCTTTGGTCTTTGGATCTATGTTTACTCCCAGGCTTTCGGCTATCTCATTTTCAGGGATCAGCCCCACTGACAGTATGAGGGCATCACATTCCACAATGTGTTCTGATCCGGGAACCGGCTTCATATCTTTATCAACCTGGCCTATTTCTACAGCTTCAAGCCTGTCATGCCCCAGCACCCTCGTTACGGTATGCGAAAGATAAAGTGGTATATCATAGTCTTGAAGGCATTGCATTATGTTTCTTGTCAGACCTGAAGGTTCCGGTTTCACTTCATAAACGCCTACTACTTTGGCTCCTTCGAGGGTGAGCCGCCGGGCCATGATAAGCCCTATATCTCCGCTGCCCAATATGACGCACTTTTTTGTGGGCATCTGTCCCTGCAGGTTCACAAGATGCTGAGCAGTTCCCGCCGTAAACACTCCTGCCGGTCTTGTTCCGTGGATGGAAACCTGTTTGGCTGTCCTTTCACGGCATCCTGTTGCAAGTATCAGGGCGCCTGCCTTATAGACCGTTATCCCGTCCCGGCTGACTGTATGCACATCAAACCCGTCTTTTTCTTTTTTGATATCTGTAACGAATGTCAGTGTTTTGCAGTCAATGTTGAGACTATGGAATTCATCTTCGAATCTGCGGGCATATTCAGGCCCTGACAGCTTTTCGCCGAAATGAAGAAGTCCGAATCCATCATGTATGCACTGCTTCAGGATGCCTCCCAGTCTGTCTTCCCTTTCAATGAGGAGTACCTGCGCTCCGTTCTTTTTGGCGGAGACTGCCGCTGCCAAACCGGCCGGCCCGCCGCCTATGACTATAACATCATAACTGTTCATCACTGCGCCTCCTTTGTCTGTCCGAAACTGATGAAAGATCTGTTTCCCGCTTTTTTTACATCTTCAATTGGTATGCCTGCAGTCTCACTGATTATCTCTGCTACCAGCGGCATGCAGAATCCCCCCTGGCACCTGCCCATGCCCGGCCTCACTCGCTTTTTTACACCATCAATGGTAGGCACGCAGACCGGTGAGTTTAGCGCATCTATTATCTCGCCCTTGCTTATTTCTTCGCATCTGCATACTATGACGCCGTAGTCCGGGTTTTCCTTTATGAGCCTGTCCCGTTCTTCTTCAGGCAGGTCTTTGACAGATATAATGCCTTTGCGTCTTGGATTGAAATCAGGATTTTTCTTGATCTCCATCTGCGGATCACATTTTTTCAGCTGTTCTACTGTCATCTCTGCAACATCTACAGCTACCGCAGGCGCTGTCGTCAGGCCCGGAGACTGGATGCCTGCGCAGTGGATCAAATTTGCCGTATTCCTTCCTTTTTCGATGACAAAATCTTCTTCAAATGTGGCAGGTCTCACGCCTGTAAAATATGTTATTATATCCCTCTCGTCAAGCTTTGGGGCGGTCATCTTCTGCTTTTCAAAGACTTTGTCTATGCTGTCCTTTTCGGTGGCAAAGTTTTCTTTTTCCCATGTCTCGACCGCATTGGGCCCCACAAGGAGATTGTCATGGACCGTATGTAATATGCCTCCGCCTTTTGTATGGGATCTGTTTTTCTTCAGTGTCTTGACAGAGGAAATACAGCCCACCATCGTACCTTTCTTTTTATCCGTTATGGAATTGGTCCCTCTCCTGGGATGTATGGAAAAGAACCTGTCCTCTGCCATTGCAGCCACATCCTCTGCAAACACCCCGGCTGCGTTTATGACCATTTTAGGATATATCCTTCCCCTGTTGGTGTCTACGGAAATGATCCTTCCGTCCCTTACTTCCATGGCTGTTACGGCAGTATTAAGGGAAATGCCGGCTCCGTTTGCAGCAGCGTTTTCTCCAAAGGCGATAGTCAGTCCATATGGACAGACACATCCTGCCATGGGATTATAAAGAGCAAATTTAAAGTCGTGGTTCAGGCCGGGCTCACCCCTGCGTATTTTCTTTCCGAATACTATCCTGGTATCATCCACTCCGCATATGTATTTTCTCTGAAGTCCGTACAGCCATACGACCGGAAGGGTGAACCACTCGGTAAATCCGGCATACTGGCCGCACCGCTTAAAAGGGACATCCAGATCATCACAAAGCTTGTCGAACATTCTGTTTCCCCTGACTACATACTTCTGCTTAAGGGTGCCTTTGCCAAGGTCCACTCCCGGATGTACCTCTCCGTCGTTTCTGCCTGACGCCTGAACAGCAAGATCTGCTTCTTTGTCCACCAGCAGCACATCAATTTTCCAGCGGGTAAGTTCTCGTGCAATGCTGGCCCCGGAAATGCCGCCGCCTATTATCAGCACATCGGGCCTTGCCCCGTCCAGAGCATCATCTCCAATGTCGGGGATCCTCATTTCAGGTACAGTGGCTCCTTCAAAAGTTATATCATTTACCACATGAAAACCGTCTTTTTTTACCACACACATTGAGCATGCACGGATTATGTCTTCCCATTCCAAAAGATTGCCGGTAACCCTTATTATCCTGTCCTCCACCGAAGCTTTAACGCTGCCGCCGAATCTTTTCCTTAATCTGGAGTTCAATTTCTTTTCCAGCTTAGCATTATCCATATGCTCACCTCCTGAATCCTGTGAACCTGCACGGATTTATATATTTACATTATGCCTGATCTTTGTCTATGGTACATGCTCCGCTTTTTCGCAGTCGGTCAAATGACCGACTCTTTGGCTTTATCGTACCAGAAGCACATGTCAAAGTCAAGCTTTTCCATGAAGGGAAGCTTTTTTCTTTTTATGGCCGAGGAGCTTAAACAGGCGCTCTCGACAAACAGCCTGCAAATGTGTATAATGGGAGCATATAAGATTGGAAAAATGGGAGGTGGCATATGGCTGCTCCAAGAAATGAAAATATAAGGGAAAAGATCCTCTCTGCCGCAGAGGATCTGCTTGCCAGTGAGAAAATGTCTGACATTTCTCTTGCTGACATAGCAAAGGAAGCAGGTGTCTCAAAAGGGACTCTGTATTATTATTACAAAAATAAAAACGACCTGATATTTGATATTACGGACAAATATCTGGATCAGCAGCTTCAGGATCTTCTCACATGGACAGAAGACGCCTCAAAAGATACTTCCATGCACAGGCTCATAAAATATGTATTGCAAAGAGATGTTGAAACAGCCAATCTGAGGCTTCATCTGTTCTCTGACTCTGCAGCCGGCAATGAACAGCTCAGGAAGCGGCTGCTGCAAAGATATAAGGACTTTGCTTCCATACTGACCGAAAAGATAAGCGAACGCACAAGTGAAATCCCCCCTGACTATCTGTCATGGCTGCTGCTTATCCTGTCTGACGGATTGTTCATCCACAAGACCATAGGAAACACAATGGTAGACATAGATAGTTTTATCGCAAACAGTGAGAAATATCTTGAGCTGATCGCAAAATGACCGGCAATCCTTGTATTCCGGCCTTTTTACAGTCTTATGGCCATTCTGCCCATGACCTCTGTCTGTGATATCTGTTTATGTCCACTTTTCCGTCCAGATAAGACCTCATGGCATTTTCGTCTGTTATGAGCTGCTCTTTTTTATATTTGGGCAGTTTCTTTATCTGGGCTTCCAGTTTCAGCGCATCTGATCGTTCATCGCATTCCCATGCCGCTTCTATCCTTATCACCTTGCGGCTCTTTGTGTATCTTGCGCCTTTTCCGTTCCGGTGTTCTTTGAAACGCCTTAAAAGATCAGTAGTAATGCCTGTATAAACAGATCCGTCTCCGCAGCGGAGCATGTAAACGAAGTACATCAGATCATTCCTTCTTTTTTAAGATGCTCAAGAAATCCGCTGCAGCCTTTTTCTATTTCACTGAATGCAGTATCAAAATCCCCAGTATACCAGGGGTCTGCAATGTCTCCATGTTTGTCTGCAAAGTCGAGGAGTTTGTGCAGTTTTGCCGCTTCAGTGCGTGTTCTCCCCACCAGTCTCAGGGCATTGCGCATATTGTTTTCATCCATGACGATCACATAGTCATATTTGTCATAATCGCTTTTAGTCATCTGTACAGCAGTCTTGCCTATGGTTGAAATGCCCAGTTCAGCCAGTTTCCGTCTGGCCGGAGGGTAAACAGGATTGCCTATCTCTTCTCTGCTTGTTGCTGCGGAAGCTATCTGGAATTGGTCCTGGAGCCCCTGCTCCCTTACCATGTGTTTCAGTAAAAATTCTGCCATCGGCGAGCGGCAGATGTTGCCGTGGCAGATGAATAGTACTTTAATCATCTTTTTATATCTCCATTTAAGTCTTGTATTTCTTCCCAAACGCTTGATATTTCAGGGTTTTCCGACTTTTGAGTTTTCCTTTCTTTTCAAG
>ENA-ORNG01000099-ORNG01000099.1-human-gut-metagenome-genome-assembly--contig:-NODE-99-length-84285-cov-5.970307_pt1 | contig 84285 bp, 79 predicted proteins | sample MGYA00242113_ERZ509018 | MGnify/ENA primary metagenome ERZ509018 (study PRJEB26280, sample SAMEA2338711) | human gut metagenome | biome: human gut; feature: human-associated habitat; material: faeces... | reverse complement strand
TGAGTGATTTCAACACTCCCAGCGATTTCTTCCCTTTCTAACTGTCAAACTCCCGTCTTTAGCTTGCCTTAGTCATTTGGATAGTATATAATAAAGATGTATACTCTTCCCAGACAATATCGCTATTGTACGGTATAACATATATTTTTTATTTTCGGGAAGAAGTATGGTGTGTGATCATCAATAGAGCAAAAGCAAGAGCAGCGGAAACTCTTGCTTTTGACTTTTTTTGTTTTTTGGGTTTTTTTGTGAGGCTGAAAAAGCGGATGTTCAGAATGGGCGGACAATGGCCGGCAGGGGGCAGGGGGATGGCCGAAAGAATTCAAAACCTACAGGGATGGCCGAAAGAATTCAAAAAAGATGTTGCATTTTTATGCAAAATAATGTATAATATTTTTCGTGCTGAAAAATAAGCAAGAATATAAATGAACAGAAACGAGATGGATCGATATGGAAAACTTTTTACACGGAATATGGGTATCCCTCAAGGGAGCTCCGGTGACTCTCGGCGTGAGCCTGTTTGCCGTAGCGGTGGGCGCTGCGCTGGGACTGGTATTTGCTCTGATGAAAAAATCTGACAACGGACCCCTGAGGATAATATCCAAGATATACATAGAAGTCATCAGAGGAACGCCGATGATAGTCCAGGCGCTGATCATGGCATTCGGTATCCCTATCCTGCTCAAACAGTGGGGTATATCGTTCACATGGCCTGACCTCATCATACCGGCCATGCTGGTCTGCGGACTCAACAGCGCAGCCTACATGGCTGAGGTCATAAGGGGAGGGATACAGGCAGTGGATCCGGGGCAGGTGGAAGCTGCCCAGTCACTGGGCATGAGCAAGCACCAGATAACTAGGCTTATCGTATTGCCCCAGGCCATCAGGATAGTCATACCGTCCTTTGGCAACGAATTTATCTCTCTCATCAAGGAGACGGCAGTGCTGTCCTTTGTAGGCGTGGTGGAGATACTGAGGGGAGCCCAGCTGTGGGCAGCCTCGTCCGCTCTGACTTTTCATGCCTATATCGGAGCTGCCATCGTCTATCTGATGCTCACATTCCCCCTTTCCAAGGGCGTGGCGGCTTTAGAAAAACATCTGGCCAGGGATATGGCATGAAAGAGGTGGAGTAAATGATAAAAGCAACTGACATACATAAGGAATTCAACGGACTGCACGCAGTAAAGGGTGTGGACCTGACGGTGGAGGATGGAGAGGTCCTTTGCATAATAGGGCCTTCCGGCTCTGGAAAGAGTACGCTGCTGCGCTGCCTGAACATGCTGGAGACTCCCGATTCTGGAGAAGTGGAAGTGGATGGTGTCCGGGTGACGACGGAAAATCTGGCGCAGATGAGAGCCAGGATGGCGATGGTGTTCCAGAATTTCAATCTTTTCAGCCACCTTTCCGTCCTTGACAACATAACCATAGCCCCGGTCCATGTAAAGGGGATCGCCAAAGACAAGGCTGCAGCAAAGGCCATGGAACTGCTGAAACTGGTGGGTCTTGCCGATAAGGCGGATGCTTATCCACGCAGCCTTTCGGGCGGGCAGAAACAGCGGGTTGCCATAGCAAGAGCCCTTGCCATGGATCCGGAGATAATACTCTTCGACGAGCCCACATCGGCTCTCGACCCGGAAATGGTAGGCGAGGTGCTGGATGTTATGAAAAAGCTGGCCGAAGAAGGCATGACCATGCTGGTGGTAACCCACGAGATGGGCTTTGCCAGAGAGGTGGCCGACGATGTCATCTTCATGGCTGATGGCCAGATCGTCGAAAGCGGGACTGCGGAGCAGATATTTGAAAACCCGGTCTGCGAAAGGACCCGCGATTTTCTCAGAAAAGTCCTGTGACTTTTAATACATCAAATCAAATGGAGAAGCCCTGCCGGCCGGCGCCGGCGGGGCTTCTTCTTTTTTTCCCTGCCGCCGTGGTGTATAATGATATAAAGAAGGGAGAGGTACAATGGAAGGAGAAAAGATAAGTCTGAAAGTTTCAATATTGGCGCTGATGCTGGCGCTGACCGTCATCCTCAGCGGTTGTTCAGCAGCTCAGGGAATATCTTATGACGGTGCATACATGGACGAGAGCGATATCCCGGCAGCACAGGCAGATGAGGAGACGCCGTATACGGTCCTCAACGGCAATGTGCCTGAATTTACGGATGAAGACCTGGCACGGGATGTGTTTGAAAGCTACAGTGAGCTGGACAGTCTGGGAAGGTGCGGCCAGGCTTTCGCCATGCTCGGCCGCGAACTGATGCCTGACGGGGAAAGACAGAGCATAGGGCAGATACGCCCCAGCGGCTGGCAGACGGTAAGATACGACGATCTGATACCGGACAAATATCTGTATAACAGGTGTCACCTCATAGGTTACCAGCTTTCCGGAGAAAACGCCAACGAGAAAAACCTGATCACGGGCACCAGATACATGAATGTGGAGGGCATGCTGCCCTTTGAAGATCAGGTGGCAGATTACATAGAAGAAACAGGCAACCATGTGCTGTATCGCGTATCGCCGATATATGAGGGCGACGAGCTGGTGGCAAGAGGAGTCAGGATGGAAGCCTTTTCCGTGGAGGATTCCGGTTCCGGTATATGTTTCAATGTCTTTGTTTACAATATACAGCCTGGGATAACAATAGACTACGCCACAGGAGACAGCCACAGGACGGAAGATGCGGTCTCAGAGGATGCCGCAGGCACGGGAGCAGGAGGCCAGGCCCAGGACAGCCAGACCGGAGCAGGGGTCCAAAGCCATAAGGCGCAGGAATATGTCCTGAACATAAACAGTATGAAATTCCATTTGCCGGACTGTCCTTCGGTAAAAGCCATGAAAGAAGAAAACAAAGAGGTATTCAAAGGCACGAGGGATTATCTCATCTCAGAGGGCTTTGAGCCCTGCGGCAACTGCAATCCGTAAGGGACAGCCGGAAAGGACCCTGAGGCGGGGCATCGTATACAATATCATGCATATTTTTCATGACACTGTCCGCTCTGCCAGCAAAATGTTCTCATTTCTTGCTCGAAAGCTTCCCCTGAGAAACTAAAAAGGCTTTTTATGTATGTTCAAGTTCTCTTTATACAGAATATTCGTAATGCAGAGAAACATAAATTCAGGTTCAGTTCTCAGCAGGCGGATTTTTTCTCTTATAGAGAACTTTTTTATGTCAGCAGGTTCTCAGCAGGTCGCTCTTTTCATAGAAAGAGAACCTTTTTGTGGCTGGACTCACATGATCCGATAAAAAAACTTTGCACATTTCAAAGTCCCAAATCCGGGACTTTGGTTTTTGTACAATTACCTCAAAAGAAAGATACGGAGGTAATCGTATGAAAAACCTAAAAAAAGGTATGATTGAATTTTTGGCCGTCCTGATAATCTGCGCACCGCTGGTGCATATAGCCAATATCATGTACTGATGATATGTCTGTTAAAAACATGAACGCCGGCGTCAGTGGCCGGCGTTCATGTATAAGAGTCTGCTGCTTCTTAATCAAAGGAAGGATTAAATGAGTAGAAATTCTTGCTGTCCAGACGGTCCTGTATCAGCCGCAGGCCTTCACCGAAACGCTGATAGTGGACGATCTCTCTTTCACGGAGAAAGCGTATGGGGTCTATGACATCAGGGTCGTCTGCAAGGCGCAGGATATTGTCATAGGTAAGCCTTGCCTTCTGTTCCGCAGCCATGTCCTCTGAAATATCAGCCAGTGCATCACCTGTAACGGCAAGGGTAGCGGTACTCATCGGCGTGCCGGAAGCGGCCTGAGGATATACACCGGCCGTATGGTCTACAAAGTAATCTTCAAAACCTGCTTCTTTGATCTGTTCTATGGTCATGTTTCTTGTAAGCTGGTGGACTATGGTGCATACCATTTCAAGATGTGCCAGTTCTTCTGTACCGATATCGTTAAGTATCCCGGCCACCTCCCTGTACGGCATCGAGCAGCGCTGAGACAGATATCTCAGAGATGCTCCGATCTCACCATGCGGACCTCCGTACTGGGAGATGATGAACTTGGCCAGTGCGGGATTGGGATTCTTTATATTTATCGGATATTCAAGTCGCCGTTCATAAAACCACATACATCAGCCCTCCAGTTCCCACGGCCAAGGGTCGTTTATCCATGCCCAGCCATGTTCAGTATTGTTGTCAAAAGCGGTCAAAGGACCATACATCATTTCATAATCTGCCTGGAGCTTTGCATACTCTTTCTGCAGATCGGCGAAATAATCCAGCGCCATCTGGTTTTGTGGATGTGAGTCCAGGAAAAGGGTAAGATCATAAAGGGCAAAACCTGTTTCCTGTATCTGCCTGATCAATGTGTTCCTGTTCATTTTTTCATGCCTCCTGTGAAGGGCAGGTCAAGCTCTGGAAAGACGGTCCCTGCCTGCAGCGCTCTTTCAAGGGAGTAGGTGGTCTTCCATCGCTGAAAAGGTACATACGCCATGGCCAGAGGAAGGCTGCCCAGATACATGCTGTCAAAAGATCCGCCGTTTTCACCATGGTTTCCCGGATCCTGGGGAATATCCGGAGTCTCCGGGCGGCAGCCGCAGTCCGGGCATGGCTCGTTCCAGTCGTTGTCTATTATTATAGGCATTCCTATATAAGGGTCATTTATCAAGATAGATCTCCTTTCTGCTGTAATATATTTCATATTATGAAAATACAACTGCCGTTGTGAAATGGACACTTGAAAAAAAATACGAATTTCATTATTATATGTGTAGTAAAAACGACAAATTTCTGCGAGAAAAGATATTCTTAGCGACATTTTTATGACTGCAGCGTATATCATATGAAGGGGGAAATACTGCGTTGAACATATGGGGTAAAAAGAAAAACGGAGACCTTCAGGCGGCTGAAGCTGCCGAAGAGTTAGAGGTCAGAAAAAACCACAAAAGGGATTTCCTGATATTCCTGAGCGTATTTATCGTTACGACAGCCATTGCGCTGGCACTGCGAGAGGTCGTTGAAAAAAATTATGACACCAACATGGCTATCTTCTACATACTGGGCATAATACTGGTAGCCAGATATACTGACGGATATGTATGGGGAGCCTTGTTCGATGTGCTTTCAATCCTGAGCGTAAATTATTTTTTCACATATCCGTATCAGGGTTTCAATCTGACCATCGAAGGGTATCCGGTGACATTTGCTTCCATGCTGGTGATATATCTTATCACCTCGGCCATGACCACAAATATGAAAAAACAGTCGATGATACTGGCTAAACAGGAAAAGCAGCTTATGGAAGCGCAGAAGGAAAAAATGAGGGCCAATCTTTTGAGAGCCATTTCCCACGACCTGAGGACGCCTCTGACCGGGATAATAGGAAACAGCGAATCTTATCTGCGAATGGAAGGATCCATGACCGATGAAGAGAAAAGGACCATAGTAGAGAACATTGAAAACGATGCCTCATGGCTGCTCAACATGGTAGAAAATCTGCTTTCAGTTACAAGGATCAACAATACGACAGCAAAGGTGACTAAATATATCGAACCTGTGGATGAAGTCGTATCCTCTGCCGTGGCAAGATTCAGAAAGAGGTTCCCAGGCGCTGAACTGAGAGTCTTTCTGCCGGACAGAGTGGTCATGGTGATGATGGACGCCATGCTCATAGAGCAGGTACTCATAAATATACTGCAAAACGCCTACACCCATGCAAAGAGTGTAAAACCTGTGGAACTGCGGGTAACAGAAGATGACAAGAGGGTGTGGTTCTTCATAAAAGACTACGGGATCGGAATAGATGAGAAAAAGATCGAAACGATCTTTGACGGTGAAGACTACCTGAAAGATCAGGATTCAAAAGCCGACGGGCACAAGGGTATGGGCATAGGACTTTCAATATGCAAGACTATCGTCTCAGCCCATGGCGGCGATATCAAAGCGAGAAATCACAATGAAGGAAGTGAATTTTACTTTTATCTGCCAAAGGAAAAGGAGGAATGATCATGCAGCAGAAAATCACTGTACTTATCATAGAAGACGAAAAGAGCATATGCGATTTCATGGCGAAAACGCTGAACACAAATGATTACAAGACGATCACCACAGGCAGCGGCAAGGAGGGTATGGCCATCCTTACATCTGCTCTGCCCGATCTTGTGCTTCTGGATCTGGGATTGCCTGACATGGACGGTATTGATGTGATAAAGCAGACAAGAGAATGGTCAAGCATACCGATCATCGTAATTTCCGCAAGGGTGCAGGAAAAAGAAAAGGTAACAGCCCTGGACGCAGGGGCGGACGACTATATCACCAAACCTTTTGGTACCGACGAACTCCTGGCCAGGATAAGGACAGCCATAAGGCACAGCAATAAGCTTATTGATGATAAAGTCAACGGCAACAGACCTTATTCTGCCAGGGGGCTTTCCATAGATTTTGAAAAACGCCGGGTTATGGCTGACGGAAAGGAAATACATCTGACCAGGGTGGAATATAAGATAGTTTCCATGCTTGCCAAAAATTCCGGAAAAGTCATAACATACAAAGCCCTGACAGAGCAGATAGGGGGACCTTATGCGGATGACAACAACAGGATCCTGAGGGTGAACATGGCCAACATAAGGCGCAAGCTGGAAAAGAATCCGGGAGAGCCTGAATACATCTTTACTGAACGGGGCGTAGGATACAGGATGCTGGAGGACGAAAACCTTTAAACATGCTGTACATGCCTGTTTTGGTATACCGTTACAAAATTTTGACCTTTTTGGTCAAAATTTTTTTGTCTCAAACTTAAAAAAGCCCTGTTTTGTATCTGGTTTTTATGTTAATATAAATAAACGGACATCGTATATATCCGGCGAAAGGGGATCATTTCTAAAGACATGGTATTCAGTACTGTTGAGTTTATCTTTATTTTTCTGCCTGTTTTTCTGATATTATATTTTCTGGTACCTGTTCAATACAGAAACCTGCTGCTCTTTGCAGGCAGTGTGGTCTTTTATGCTGCGGGAACCCTGGACAAGCCCGTATATATACTTATATTGCTGCTGTCGGTAATAGTCAATTTTGCACTTGGCAGGATGATACAAGACAGCAGCAAGCCTAAAAGGATACTCACCGCAGGCATAATATATAATCTTGCGTGGCTGGTGATATTCAAATATGCAGATTTTATAATAGAAAACATCAACCATGCCGTCCAGAGCCTGGGAGGCGGTCAGGCGGTGCAGCCATTGAACCTGCTGCTGCCGGTCGGCATCAGTTTCTATACATTTTCCAGCATATCATACCTTATAGATGTCTACAGGCATGATATAAAAGCTGAAAAAAACCTGATAAACTTCGGGACATATTTCACCATGTTCCCAAAGATAACCACCGGGCCTATCACACGGTTTGAGACCATAAAAAGAGACCTGAAAAACCGGACAGCTTCAATGGAAAGCCTGGATGACGGCCTCAGGACTTTTGCTCTGGGCCTTGGATTCAAGGTTTTGCTCGCCGACAGGATAGGGAGCTGCTGGAGTGACATACAGGCTGTAGGGTTTGAGAGTATATCCGCTCCTGTTGCATGGATGGGTATTTTCGCTTACAGTTTCCAGCTGTATTTTGACTTTTACGGCTATTCTATGATGGCCATGGGACTTGGACGCATAATGGGCTTTTCCATTCCTCAGAACTTTGCTCATCCATACGAGTCACTGTCCATGACGGAATTCTGGCGCAGGTGGCACATGAGTCTGGGAAGCTGGTTCAGGGATTATGTTTACATACCCCTGGGAGGCAACAGGAGGTCAGTTCCGCGGGTTTATCTGAACCTGCTGGTGGTGTGGGCACTGACGGGCATATGGCACGGAGCAGGATGGAATTTTGTCATATGGGGACTGTTCCTGTTTGCATGCATTGCCATAGAAAAGGCAGGGCTGAAAAGACTGCTGGATCGTGTAAAGCCGCTGGGACATCTGTACATGTTTTTCATGATACCCCTGTCATGGATGATATTTGCCATAACGGATATAGACAAGCTGGGCATATATGTCAGCAGGCTGTTTGATTTTGCAGGGACAGGGAGCGACACGGTCTTTGAAGGCGATCTGGCTAAATTCTGGGGCATGTATGGAGTGCTGATGCTGATATGCCTGGTAATGAGCTTATCAATACCGGAAAGGCTGTTCGCTAAGATAAGGAATACTATTATCGGAACAGTCATACTGTTTGTCATATTCTGGGCTTCTGCTTATTTAATATATCTGGGCCTCAACGACCCGTTCCTTTATTTTAGATTTTAAGGTGGCGTATGAAGAACATAATAAAATACTCATTTTCAATCTTAATAATGATTTCTTGCATAGTGGTGTTCACTATAATGTCTTTTAAGGTGCTCATAATCGATAAGAGCGGAGAGAGCACGCCGCCCGAAGACGGGCCCCAGGTATCAGATGGAGACGAAACGCCGCCTGAGGACCAGGAAAATTCCGGGCAATCGGGGCAGACAGAGGTTTCAGGACCAGAGAAGATCGATCCTGCCGATGCGCCGTTTACTGCCACAGACAGCTCATATCTCAATGACGCTCTGTTTATAGGAGATTCCAGGACAGTGGGTCTGAGAGAATACGGACAGACACAGGGCCCTAATTTCTTTGCCAACACAGGAATGAATGTGTACAATGTCCGGGACAGTTCCGTGAATGTGCCGGGAGTCGGCACAGTTACCCTTGACAGTCTGCTGTCGTCAAAGAAGTACGGAAAGATCTATGTCATGCTGGGGATAAACGAACTGGGGTATAACCGTGAAAATACGGTCGTAAAGTATGGCGAACTCATAGACTGGATAAAGGAAAAAGCTCCTGACTCCCTGATCTTCATCGAAGCAAACCTTCATGTTGCCGCAGGCCGTTCAAATACTGACGAAGTGTTCAACAACAAAAATATAAATGATTTTAACAGCAAGATCTCGCAATTTGCCGACAATAAGAGAGTGTTCTACATTGATGTGAACGAATTGTTCGACGATGCCAACGGGGATCTTAAAGCTGAATGTACCAGTGATAATACTCATGTTCTGGGAAAATACTATGTAGAGTGGGTGGACTGGATATTGACAAAGGCCATCCTGCCGGAGCAAAGCGATACGGAGGAGTAGAAAAATGAAGAAATTGCTTGTTGTAGTTGACTATCAGAAAGATTTTGTGGATGGTTCCCTGGGATTTTCCGGGGCTGAAAAGCTGGAAGGCCCCATTGGGGAAAAGATAAAAGAATACAGAGCGCTGGGCGAAAATGGCCAGATAATATTTACCATGGATACCCACGACCTACATTATATGGATACTCAGGAAGGAAAACATCTTCCTGTTCCGCATTGTATTGACGGAGAGGACGGATGGCAGCTTTACGGCAGTATCGCCGGGCTGAAAGATCCGGACGATATGGTATTTTCAAAGCCGACTTTCGGATCCTACGAGCTGGGAGAATATCTCCATAAAAACGCCGGTCAATATGAGTCTGTTGAATTTGTCGGAGTGGTCACCAACATATGTGTGATCTCAAATATAGTGATCGCAAAAGCTGCCATGCCCGATGTGCCTATCCATGTGGATGCCCGGTGCGTGGGCAGCAACGACCCTGCGCTCCAGGAGGCGGCTTTTGATGTGATGGGCTCGATACATGTAGAAGTGAAGAGGTAGCAGCATATGCCATATTTGAATAATGCCGCAGTTACAGTGGAGAAGCCTGCATCTTTCAAAGATGCACCCGAAGCAGCACCGGGAGAGGCGGCGCTTTCGCTGGCTGGACTTTTCAGGACAAGAGCAGATAATATCTTGTTTACAGACAGCGGCACATCTGCCATCAGGGCGGCAGTAAAAAGCTTTATAAAGCCCGGAGATCATGTGATATCAACAGACGGAGAACACCGGGCGGTCCTTGACGCTCTGGCTGAGGCCTGCAGCGCAGGCAGCCGCGTCACCTTTATTCCCCTTAACGAATACGGAGTACTCAGATATGATCTTATAGAAAAGGCCATAGAGCCTGATACCAGAGCGATCATATGCTGCCATGGCTCGGCCCTTACAGGTAATGTAACTGATCTTGAAAGAGTAGGTGCCATAGCACGCAAACATGGGTTGATGGTCATCGCCGATGGAACGCAGACAGCAGGCGCTGTTCCTGTCAACCTTGAGGAACTGCAGACAGATGTGTTTTGTTTCAGCGGACATAAAAAGCTGATGGGGCCTGTGGGGACAGGAGGCATATGCCTGGGTGACGGCCTTGCAGCAGATCACGGTATTTCAGAGGGTATAAGATGTCCGTCCCGGCAGAAACTGGGACAGCTCAAGGCCTCTGTTGATTTCATCCTTGAAAAGGGCATATACGGTGTAAGCATATTTCCTCACAGGCTTGCCAAAAGATTCTTTGAGTCGGTAAGATCAATGAAGGATGTGACAGTATATGGAGATTTCGGCACAAATACGAGAGTGCCGACAGTGTCGCTGAACATCAGGGGATTTACGCCTGATGAGATAAAGGAACATATGAGGAAGAACCATATCGCCATAAGTTCCGGCGACTGTTCCTGTCCGAGGCTTACGGAGTCGCTGGGGATAGGAAAAGAAGGCGTTGCCCGGTTCAGTTTCGGCTATTTTAACACAAGGATGGATGTGAACGATGCCATCTGGGCCCTTATGGAGCTTCAGGGCCTTGACGATCTGTATTATCTGGCATGATGCTGATAAAAATAACGGATAGCAAAAGAACCACTCGGACGAGCGGTTCTTTTAAATATCATTCCGGTTTTGATATCTCATCAAAGAGAAGCTGCATCCTTTTATCGAGGATGGCGCTGGCTTCGGCACATGCTTTCAGCTCCTGATGGACCTGTGGGGAAAGTTCTTTTTCTTTTTTGTATCTGAGCTGATGCTCAAGGCTTGCCCAGAAATCCATGGCGACAGTTCTTATCTGTACTTCTACGGGCACATATTCACAGCCGTTAAGCAAAAAAACAGGAACTGCGATCACGAGGTGGAGACTCCTGTAACCGTTGGGTTTTGGGCTTTCTATGTAATCTTTTTTCATTATGAGCCTGACATCGTTCTGCTCAAGCATCATGTCGGCCATCGCATATACATCGTCGATGAAATTGCACACTACACGGATACCGGCAATGTCGAATATATTTTCCTTTGCCGAGCTGATAGATACCTCTTTGCCGTACCGTATGAGTTTTTCTTCGATACTTTCCGGAGATTTTAAGCGCCTTTCCATGTGATGGATAGGATTATAGTCGTGCCTGACGGCAAAGTCTTCACTGAGGATCTCTATCTTTGTCCGGACCTCTTTGATAGCTGCCCGATAGGCATGCCTGAATGTTTCAAAGCCCTGTTCATCTGCAAGATGGCATGAATTTGACACTGAAATATACCCCCAATATTTTGTTTACATCATAATTATACTCGATTATAATTTAAAAAGAAAGGGTTTCACATGAAAAACATATTACTTGGAAATACAGGAATCAGCGTAAGCCGTCTGGGCGCAGGCGTGCTGCCCATGGGACCGAATCAGCGGAATATGGCCGTTGAAGAAGGGGCTGCGGTGGTCCGTCATGCTTTGGATGCGGGCATCAATTTCATAGATACTGCCCAGTATTACCGGGCTTATCCGTATATCAGGACGGCCCTTGCCGGAAGAAATGACGATGTGGTCATATGTTCCAAATCTCTTGCTCCTGATCATGAGGGCATGGCGGCAGCCATTGAGGAAGCCCGCAGGAGTCTGGACAGAGATGTCATTGAAATTTTTCTGCTCCACGAAGTGAGGGCAGGACAGTTTGAGCAGAGGCAGGGAGCATGGGACTGCCTTTGCGACGCCAGGGAAAAAGGTATCGTAAAGGCTGTAGGGATCTCTACCCATGACTGCGATGTTACAGCCCTTATGGCACAGGAAAGCCAATGTGATGTGGTCTTTACACTCATAAATTATGCAGGTCTGGGAATCAGAAAGGGAGACGGCCCGGCAACAGCGGCGGAGATGGAAAGGGCCATCTCCGCCTGCCACCGCAGCGGAAAAGGCGTGTTTTCCATGAAAGCTTTCGGCGGCGGCAACTTGACTGCCCAATATCAGAAAGCTCTGGGATATGTACTTGGCGTAAAGGATATAGATTCTGTGATGATCGGGTTTTCCGGAACAAAAGAGGTGGACGAGGCGGTCGCCTTTCTGGAAGGAAAAATGCCGGCAGGCTATGTTCCGGACATTTCGCAAAAGAAAATGTGGATAGAAGAAGATAGCTGTGAAGGGTGCGGAAACTGTATGAGAGTATGCCAGTCCCAGGCGATCTTTTACAATGAAAGGGGACTTGCGGCCATAGATAGCAGCAGGTGCCTCACATGCGGTTATTGTGCTCCTGCATGTCCGGTGCGGGCGATAATCCTGATCTGAAAAAACTGTTTTTTGGGAGAAAAATACAGTTGAAAAAAACAGCTAAAACAGTTAGACTATTTTTTGCAGGAGTTTGACCATGAAAAAAAAGATCGCATTTATCTTAACACTTATATTGATGTTCACCCTTGTGACCCAATCTTCTTTCGCCTTTGCTTTTTCAAGCACTTCACCTTATACGGGGCAGACATATCAGCATAACGACAGGTTCAGCGACAGGATAGTCGTCAACGGTATCGATGTATCCCAATGGCAGGGAACGATCAACTGGGACAAGGTAAAAGCTGACGGAATCGACTTTGCCATAATCCGCGCAGGCGGGCGCTTTTTTGTGAGCGGGGACCTGTATTTTGACGACAATTTTTATCAGAATATCAAAGCTGCTCAGGATGCCGGGATAATGGTCGGTGTATATTACTTTTCACAGGCTGTAACAACGGCAGAGGCGCGTGAAGAAGCAAACTGGGTGCTGGATTACATAGAAGGGTATGACCTGCAGCTTCCTATCTATATGGATTATGAGATGTCCAGTGATCCTTCCGGCAGGATAAACAACCTGTCAAAGGCCACCAGAACAGCCAACGCCAAGGCCTTTTGCAGCGTCATAGAAGCGGCCGGATATGAAACGGGAGTATATTCAAATCTGAATTTCCTGAACAATTCCATTGACGGCGCTCAGCTCAGCGGTCTTTATAATATGTGGGCTGCCCAGTATAATTACCGCTGCCAATATGCCAGCGACTATATAATGTGGCAGTATTCATCGGATGGTTCTGTGGATGGGATAAGCGGGCGGACCGACATGAATTTCATGTATCTGGAAGAAAAGCCGGCGGCGACTCAGGCAAGATCCATTGCAAATTGCCAGATAACCGTTGCTGAAGCAGTGTATGACGGTGAAGCCAATTACGAGCCCGAGGTCACGGTAACATATAATGGGGCTGAGCTGACAGAGGGAGTAGATTATGAACTGGGATACATAAACAACAGAGAAGTGGGCACCGCCTATGTCTGTGTTAAAGGTACGGGCCAGTATGCTGACTACCAGACTGCTGCGTTTGAAATCTTGCGTGGAAAGATACCAATAGAGACATTGGAGGTACAGTTGGAATATGATATGACGCTTTTCAATGGTAAAGAAAAGACCCCTAAAGTTACCATTGCAGGTCTTGAACAGGGGAAAGATTTCAGTGTAACTTATTCTAATAATATATATGCTGGAACAGCTTCTGTCACTATTGTAGGCACAAGGGCATACGGGGGAACTGTCGTTAAAACTTTTAAAATAGAGAGGCAGACAGGATCAGGTCCGTTGTTTGATGGGGCTATGAAAATAAGAGTAAATGGCAATAATCGATATGATACTTCAATCCAGTCTGCAGAAGCACTAAAAATCACATTGTGCACAGAAAGCTTTGATAATATTATTGTTGCCTCTGGAGAAAATTTTGCTGACGCACTTTCTGGAAGCTATCTGGCGATGATGAAGAGTGCCCCGATATTGTTGGTAAATCAATATAACGAACAGCCTGTGAAAGAATATATAGCACAAAACCTTAATGCGGACGGGTGCGTGTATATTTTAGGTGGTGAAGGAGCAATCTCAAAAAAGTTTGAAGAAAACCTTGGAACTATAAATATAAAAAGACTTGGTGGAAAGACACGGTTTGACACTAATTTGGAGATACTTAAAGAAGCCGGTAGCGATGGCGAAGAACTGTTAATTTGTCAAGGATTGGATTTTGCAGATGCACTGGCGGTATCGAGTTCTAAAAAACCTATACTTCTTGTGGACGATGAATTGAACGAAAATCAGATCGGATATCTTAAGCAGCTTTCTACAAGTAGATTTTATTTGATAGGGGGACCGAGCGTTGTAAGCAATAATGTGGGTAATGAACTGGAAAAAATGGGAAAAGATGTAAAACGAATATATGGTGATAATAGATATGAGACATCGGTTGAAGTGGCGAAAGAATTTTTCCCCCAGAAAGTGGAGACTGTAGTACTGGTATGCAGTGTGGATTTTCCTGACGGATTGTCAGGGGGACCATTGGCAACTTCATTGGATGCGCCTATATTGCTTGTGAACGACACTAATACAAATAATGCTGAAAAATATGTAGACCTTGTTTCGGCAGAAAAAGCAGCTGTCATAGGAGGAAGCTTAATCATATCGGATAATACTGTAAATCGCATAATGAATTAGCAGTGAAATAGAAAAGAAGCTGTCGTATTGTCAGAACATTGGCATTAGCGTGACAGATTGCTTTATAAAAAAGATGTGATCCGTTGAAGAAGCGCAATAAACATAAAAACTACCGAGCCTTGTATATTTCTCAATGTATAGGAATTGTAAGCTAATTTAGGTAAATATGCCCGCATGAAATCATCGGGCATATTTTTGTCTAAAAACAGAAGTGAGTCTAATTGAAGAAATGATTTAAATTAAAAACATAAGACTCAGCCTTTCAGGAAAGTTCACCGGTATAGTGCAGTTATCAAAGAATTGGAAATCTGTTTTGTTTCTTCATTGTCTGATTTTTCATTTAGGCTAATATGATGGCAGAACTGCGACCATAACTGAAAGCCTTTGTATTGTATCCCAAAAGTTGTCGGACACAAGAAGAAGTATGCATGAAACTGATTCAGCCGTAAGGATCCTGTCCTTACGGCTGATGTGTGCGCAGTATATGAGTCTATTCCACATGATTGTGGAGCAGCTTGTGTTCCTTGCCTTTGAGGAGCCCATCGTATAACGAGAGAACGAACGGGTTGTCACTGGAAATCTTGATCTGCTTTTCGTCATCGATGTCATACAGACCTTCGGCACGGGCATCCTTTATCTTAGGGAATACGGGTACAGGCTGTCCTCCGCCGGCGATACAGCCGCTTCGGCAGGCCATGACTTCGACAAAATCAAACTTCATCTCACCGCTCCTGATGCCATCCATTACGATAGCGGCGTTTTTGAGGCCGTTGACAACTCCGATATGTACCTCGCGGCCGTGGAGGGTGACTGTGGCTTCCTTGATGCCGTCGTTACCTCTGATGCCTGTGAGCTTTATCATTTCAAGATCATCAGGATTATAACTGTCTACCAGCTGTCTGAGGACAGCTTCCGTTACACCGCCGGTAACGCCGAATATGGCGCCGCCGCCAGAGGACAAGCCGAACGGCATATCCATGGCATCCGGTTTTATCTGGGCAAGGTCAATGCCGGCTTCTTTTATCATCCTTGTGATCTCAGTGGTGGTGAGCACATAATCAACATTCTGCTCGCCATACGTGTAGTGTTCAGGTCTGAGGATCTCGGCCTTTTTAGCTGTACATGGCATGATAGATACGACAACGGTCTTTTTCTTGTCGGAAGAAGTGTCCATGCGGGATTCTTCTTTGAGCACAGCTCCGAACATCTGCTGAGGTGAACGGCAGCTGGATATATGTTTTTTCAGGTCAGGGTATTTTTCTTCGCAGAATTTTACCCATGCAGGGCAGCAGGATGTGAACAGAGGCAGATCACCCTCCTTTATCTTTTCCACCAGCTCGGCGGCTTCTTCAACGACCGTCAGGTCAGCGCCGAAGTTGGTATCGTAAACCTGATCGAACCCCATAAGCTTTAAGGCGGCCACCAGCTTTCCGAGGGCATTTTCGCCTTTCGGCAGGCCGAACTTATCGCCTATGGCGACCCTTACAGCAGGTGCGATCTGTACTACGACCTTTGTGTTCCTGTCTGCCAGAGCTTCCCATACAGGATGGATATTCTGATTTACCGTGATAGCGCCTGTAGGGCATACCACACGGCACTGACCGCAGCCCACGCAGGCGGTCTCCGAAAGAGGACGGCCGAAGGCTGTGCTGACGCGCATCTTGCTTCCTCTGTTGACAAAGTCTATTATGCCCAGGCCCTGTATTTCCGCGCATGTCCTTACGCAGTCTCCGCAGAGGATACATTTATTAGGGTCGTAGACTATGCAAGGAGAACTGTCGTCCAGCGGCAGCACAGATTTGTTGTTCTGGAACCTCACATAGTTGACTCCCAGCTGGTTTGCAAGTTTAAGCAGGATGCAGGCACCGTTGGTCCTGCATGTGGTACAGTCGGTGCAGTGGGAAGCCAGCAGCAGTTCCAGTATCATCTTTCTGTGGTGCTGGAGCTTAGGGGTGTTGGTGTAGATCACCATGCCGTCTTTTGGTTCTTCCGAGCACGAAGCGAAAATCTTGCCTCTATCGTCTTCAACTATGCACATCCTGCACGCTCCGTAGGTGGAAAGCTCAGAATGATAGCAGAAGGTAGGAAGCTCGATACCGGCATTTCTTATGACGGTCAGCACATTCTTTTCATTTTCAAAAGGGACTCTCCTGTTGTTTATGGTCATGTATTTCATTTCAGTGTTCTCCTCCTACCATTCAACATGTATAGCGCCGAAAGCACAGGAACTCTCGCATGCTCCGCACTTGATACATCTGGTGTTGTCGATGACATAAGGTTCTTTGATCTTGCCTGAAATTGCATCAGCAGGGCAGTTCTTGGCGCATTTGGAACAGCCTTTGCATCTTTCAGGGCTGATAACGAAGCGCCTCATGGCCGTACATGTATGGGATGCGCAGTGCTTGTCCACAACATGTTCCAGATATTCTTCTCTGAAGAGCTTCAGTGTGCTCATGACAGGCAAGGCTGCACTCTTTCCGAGACCGCACAGGGCTGTTTCGGTGATGGTGACCGCCAGTTCTTCCAGAAGATCCAGATCTTTTTCGGCACCGTTGCCTGCAACTATCCTTTCGAGGATCTCCAGCATGCGCATTGTGCCTTCCCGGCAAGGTACGCATTTTCCGCAGCTTTCTTTCTGTGTGAAATTCATAAAGAACCTGGCGACTTCTACCATGCAGGTGGAGTCGTCCATGACCACCAGACCGCCGGAACCGATCATGGCGCCCATTTTCTTAAGGGAATCGAAGTCCAGGCTTATGTCGAGCTGAGGCGTGATAAGGCATCCGCCTGACGGACCGCCTATCTGGACGGCCTTGAACTTGCCGTCGTTTTTGATGCCGCCGCCTATGTCAAAGATGACCTCTCGCAAGGTGGTACCCATAGGAACTTCGATGAGGCCGGTGTTCTTGACGCTTCCGGTAAGGGCAAAAGCCTTGGTGCCTGGGCTGTTTTCCGGACCTATGGATTTGAACCAGGCAGCTCCGCGGTTTATTATCCCCGGAACATTGGCATAAGTCTCAACATTATTAAGAACAGTAGGCTTGTCAAAGAGACCGTGCTCGACCGTACGAGGAGGTTTTACTCTCGGCATTCCGCGGTTTCCTTCGATGGAAGCCGTAAGGGCGCTTCCTTCACCGCAGACAAATGCGCCTGCTCCGCGGTTGATATGTATTTTAAACGAAAAGCCTGAGCCTAATATGTTATCGCCCAGCAGGCCGGCTTCCTCAGCCTGTGCTATGGCATTTTTGAGCCTGCTGATGGCAAGAGGATATTCGGCTCTCACATATATGTAACCTTCCTGAGAACCTGTGGCATAGGCGGCTATCATCATGCCCTCAAGGACACGGTGAGGGTCGCCCTCCATTATGCTCCTGTCCATGAAAGCTCCCGGGTCGCCTTCATCGCCGTTACATACTACATAACGCTGTTTTTCAGGCTGGCGGGCCACCTGGCTCCATTTGTATCCGGTCTTGAATCCGCCGCCTCCGCGGCCTCTGAGGTTTGATTCGCTGACTTCGTCTATGACCTGATCCGGTGTCATGGAAAACAGGGCCTTTACCAGGGCCTGATATCCGCCGGTGGCGATATATTCCTCAATATGCTCGGCATCTATGCGGCCGCAGTGTTCCAGTACGACACGGGTCTGTTTTTTGTAGAAAGGTATGTCCTCCTGGCGGGCATATTCGATGCCATCCTGTTTATATAAAAGTTCTCTTATTATGTCGCCGTTCTTGACGGTCCGTTCATATATGGCTTTGCAGTCATCGACGGATATCTTTGTATATAGTATACCAAGCGGCTCGATCCTCATCAGAGGACCCATTTCACAGAATCCGTGGCAGCCGCTCTTTTTAATGGTAAAGTCATCAAGAGATTCAGGTGCTATACCGTTTTCGGCAGCCTCCCTGATGGCGTCTGCGATCTTATGGGCAGCGGCTGAGGCCTCAGCTTCCAGGCCATGTCCCGGCAGTTCAGCGCATGCGATCTCAGGTTTAAAGTCTATCTGTACATCAGGATCATCCTTGGCAAGCTGGCACATCCTTTCGTAGATCTCTCCGGAACCTCCGGCCAGACAGCCTGTTCCCGCACAGATAAGGATACGGCACTTGCATGCGTCTATCTTTGTTTTGGCTATCTTAGATACCTGATTTAATGTTTCTATGCTGTTAATCCTCTGCATTTACTCTGCTCCTCTCAGCTCCTCAATGAGCTCCTCCGCTGATTCCGGCGTCATTGCCGGATAAACCTTGTCATTTACCGTTAAAACCGGCGCAAGTCCGCAGGCCCCAAGGCAAGATACGGTTTCCACAGTAAAGAGCATATCATCTGTGGTAGCTTTGTCCTCGGACAATCCCAGAACGCTGTAAAGCTTCTCAAGGATAGGGATAGACTTTCTCACATGACATGCTGTGCCGTCGCATACCTTGATGACATATTTTCCCTTGGGCTCAAAGGAAAAATTCTCGTAAAAGGTGGCGACACTGTAAGCTTTAGCTTCAGTTACACCTATTTTTTCTGCTACATAAGACAAGAGCTCGCCCGGCAGATACCGAAGCTCGCTCTGGATGTCCTGTATGATAGGGATCAGAGACGATGGCTCGGCTCCATGGAGAGCGATCACCTGATCCGCCGTATCATAGTATTTCTGCTCCAAATTTGATACCTCCTGCTGTAAAGTTCTTAGATTTAGCCTTGATAATTTATTATATAAGCAGGAAAGAGAAAATGCAATATACCTTTTGAGGAAATATTAACAAATGAGAATTTTGACGAAGTCTGAACCTGCTTTATAACCCGTAATAAGAGTGAAGGAAAACGGCGCATACCGGTATGCACGCAAGGGAGATCAAAGTCGTCAGAGCGATGATCTCAGCTGATAACAGTGAGTTTTTCTTTTCCATCATGGCTATGGCCGATGTCACCACAGCAGTCGGAAATGCGGAAGCGAAAATAATGGCAGTCTTTACCGTATTTTCCACCGGGAGCATGTCCATTATGAAAAAGATTATCACAGGCACGGCAAACATCTTCGCAAGAGAAAGTATCAGCAGATCTTTGTTTCGGGCTATGCGTCCGATGTTGCTGTCGCCAAGCTGCATACCTACTACCATCATGGAAAGCGGAACGGTTATATCGCCTATCAGCGATACAGTTTCGTTTATCATGTTCGGGAGTTTTAGACCCAGTACGAGCATTGCTACCGCCACAAGTGAAAATATCGTAGACGGATTGCAGAATGTCTTGATAAGTTTTTTAAAGCTGAACTTGCTTGAGCCCGCATTCATGTTGAGGATAAAAGGACCTGCCGAGTACATATATACGGTGAGGCAGATATTATGTATCACCATCAGATATAATATGTTTCCTCCAAATACAGCGTTGGTTATGGGAAAACCCATGAACCCGTTGTTCACAGTAGAAAAGGAAAGGATGTAAACACCCAGGTCCTCGGACGGCTTTACTCTCATGATCTTTTTAAGGAGTATATAGCCGACTAGAAAGAGAACAACAAAAAATCCGATACCGCAGAGGAGAACTTCCACAGTGGCGGATTTCATATCATCGTTGAATTCGTTGGCTGTTACCGATGATAATATCATGCATGGGGTTGTAACAAACATCAGCAGGTCTACAAAATATTTGTTGGAAGACGACGGCAGGATGTCCGACCTGTTCAGGAAGAACCCCACGCCCATTATTAAGAAAATTGATGCGATCTTAGATAAAATTGTAACCATAATGCCATTATATCATCGACTAATATGGGCCGCAAGGAAAAAGTATACAAAAAAGGACAGAAAATGCTTAATTTTCCCCGTAAAACCCCTTGACAGGCAAAAAGTTTCAGATATAATTTATATGCACGGGAGTTTAGTATTTCTAAACTTGAGGTTTATTATAACGAAACGGCCGTCAGATCTGTGCCGCCGTTTCAGACGGGATCGGAGAAAACATGGAAATAGGCTCTAAGATAAGAGAATTGCGGATATTGAACGGGCTTACCCAGGAAGAACTTGCTGACAGGAGCGAGCTCTCCAAAGGATTTATTTCCCAGGTGGAGAACGATCTGACATCGCCGTCCATATCCACACTGGAGGATATACTCCAGTGCCTTGGCATGACCATAAGTGAATTTTTCGCAAAAGAGGCGGAAAAGGTGCAGGTGGTGTTCGGCAGCGATGATTATTTTGAAAAAGTCGATGACGAACTGGGAAACAAGACAGAATGGATCATCCCCAATGCCCAGAAGAACATGATGGAGCCGATACGCCTCACTCTGGGTCCCGGCGGAGAGACATATCCTGACAATCCCCATGAAGGCGAAGAATTCGGATATGTCCTGAAGGGAGAAATAACCATAATACTGGGTAAGGAAAAATACCGGGCCAAACATGGAGAGTCTTTCTACTATGTTCCGGATAAAAAGCATTATATAACATCAAAGAAAGGAGCGGAGATTCTGTGGGTGAGCACCCCGCCGAGTTTCTGACATGATATGGCACTGATAGAACTTTTGGATATTTCAAAGTCATTTGACGGGGAACTGGTCCTCGATGAATTTAATCTGAAGATAGAAGAAAATGAATTCATAACTCTGCTTGGCCCTTCCGGCTGCGGCAAGACTACCACCTTAAGGATACTGGGCGGATTCGAGAAGCCTGATACCGGAAAGGTGCTGTTCCAGGGCGAGGACATAACCGACCTTGCGCCCAACAAGCGGCATATCAATACGGTCTTTCAGAAATATGCGCTGTTTCCCAACATGAACATTGCGGAAAATATAGCCTTCGGACTCAAGATAAGCGGCAAGAGCAAGGAATACATAAACGACAAGATAAAATATGCCCTCAAGCTGGTAAACCTGAGCGGCTATGAAAAGCGCCGGGTGGACTCCCTTTCAGGAGGACAGCAGCAGCGTATAGCCATAGCCAGGGCCATCGTCAACGAACCGCGGGTGCTGCTCTTGGATGAGCCTCTGGGAGCCCTGGATCTTAAGCTGAGGCAGGAAATGCAGTATGAACTTATCAGGCTTAAAAATGAGCTCGGCATAACCTTCCTTTATGTTACCCACGACCAGGAAGAAGCCCTGACAATGTCCGACAAGGTGGTCGTCATGAACCAGGGCTATATACAGCAGATGGGCACGCCTGAAGAAATATATAACGAACCTGAAAATGCTTTTGTTGCCGACTTTATAGGCGACAGCAATATAATAGACGGCATTATGCTCAAGGACAGGGTCGTAAAGATCTGCGGATGCGTGTTCCCTTGCATTGATGAGGGATTCGGAAATAATACGCCGGTGGATGTGGTGATAAGACCTGAGGATATCGTGATAGATGCACCTGGAAAAGGTACCATCGACGGAGTGGTGACCTCCAATGTGTTCATCGGTGTCCATTATGAGATGTGCATAGAGGCCGGCGGCTTTGAGTGGCTGGCCCAGAATACGGTAAGCTATCCTGTGGGTACAAAGGTTTCCATGAGGGTCATTCCGGAAAATATACAGATAATGAACAAACCTCAATCTGAAGATGAGGAGGCGCTGGCTCTGGATGAATAAAAAGATTTTCAGCGGACCGTTCCTGATATTTATAATCTGCGGCACCATAGTGCCGCTGGGGGTCATTGCCTTTTACGGACTGACCGACAGGAGCGGCAGTTTCACATTTGACAATATACTGGCCATAGCTACGCCGGAACACCGGGAAGCGCTGCTGCTGGCCCTGGGGCTTGCCCTGGTGAGCACCATCGTGTGCTTTGTGATCGCTTTTCCGCTGGGGCTGATATTAAAAGACAGCAAACTGGGCAAGAAGGGATTCATGGTGTTCATCTTCATACTTCCGATGTGGATGAACTTCCTGCTGAGGACCATGGCCTGGCAGGTGCTCCTGGAAAGAAACGGGGTGATCAATCAGGTGCTGGGATTCTTCGGCATACCGGTTCTTGAGATCATAAATACACCGGCTGCCGTGGTGCTTGGTATGGTATATGATTATCTGCCGTTCATGATCCTGCCTATTTACAACGCCCTCATAAAAATAGACAAGAATGTCATAGAAGCTGCCTACGACCTTGGAGCCAGCTTTAGGCAGGTGCTTTTCAGGATAATGATACCCCTGAGCGTACCTGGGATAGTCAGCGGAGTGACCATGGTTTTCGTGCCGTCCCTGACTACATTTGCAGTATCTACCATGCTGGGAGGCGGAAAAGTCAATCTGATAGGAAACATCATAGAGCAGGAATTTACCACCAGCTCCAACTGGAATCTGGGAGCCGGTCTTTCCCTTGTTATGATGATCTTTATCGTCATCAGCATGGCCTTCATTGAAAAATTTGACAGGAACGGGGAGGGTAATGTGATATGAAGAAAGCTTTAAAAGCCATATATCTGGCCCTGATCGTCATATTCCTGTATCTGCCCATAGGCACTCTGATGGTCCTTTCTTTCAACAGCGGAAAATCAATGAATGCCTGGGTCGGTTTTTCCCTGGACTGGTATAAGGAGATGTTTGAGAGCGAGATGATAATGGACGCTCTGGGCAACACTCTGACCATCGCTTTCTGGGCGGCGGTCATATCCACCATAGTAGGAGTGCTGGCATGTCTGGGCCTTAATGCCATGAAGGAAAAGAGCAGGACTTTCCTTATGGGGCTCAACAACATACCGCTTCTTAATGCCGACATAGTGATAGGCATATCGCTCATGCTTTCGTTCCTGCTGTTTGGCATATCGCTGAACTACGGCACAGTGCTATTTGCCCATATAACATTCTGTATACCTTATGTGATACTTTCTGTAATGCCAAAATTCCGGCAGCTTGAGAATCACACATACGAAGCAGCCCTGGATCTGGGCGCTTCACCGGCTTATGCATTTTTCAAAGTGGTGCTGCCGGATATAATGCCGGGGGTCCTTTCCGGGTTCCTGCTGGCATTTACCATGTCGGTAGATGATTTTGTCATCACCCATTTTACCAGAGGGGTGGGCATCAATACCCTGTCCACGCTGATATACAGCCAGGTAAGGGTAGGTATAAGGCCGACATTGTATGCGTTGTCAACGGTCATATTCGTGGCCGTATTGATAATATTGATAGTAGTCAACATCATCAGTAACAGGAGAGAGGAAAAGAGGATATGAAAAAGATAATTGTTTTGCTGCTGATAACTGTCATGGCAGTTGGCCTGATGGCAGGCTGCGGCAGCCAGGAAGCAGGAGGAGAAAAGGGAACTGTTTATGTGTATTGCTTCGGCGACTATTTTGACCCTGAGCTGGAATATCAGTTTGAGGAAGAGACCGGCTATGATGTGGTGATAGACCTGTTTGACACCAACGAGGAAATGTATCCGGTGATAAAAAACAATACTGCCCAGTATGATGTAATCTGTGCCTCAGACTATATGATCGAGAGGCTGATAAGCGAGGATCTGCTTGCTGAGATAAATTACGACAATGTGCCGAATGCTTCCAATATCGCAGATAACATCAAACCTTTCATGGAAGAGTTCGATCCGGGCATGGTACACTCGCTGCCTCATACATGGGGAACATATGGCATAATGTACAATACGACCATGGTAAACAGTGAGATAGACTCATGGGAAGACTTGTGGGATACCCAGTACAGCGGCCAGATAGTAATGCCGAATTCCATGAGAGAAGGCTTTATGATAGCTGCCAAACTCCTTGGGTATTCCATGAACACCACCGATGAAGCCCAGATCAAAGAGATGACAGACAAACTGATCGAGCAGAAACCGCTTGTATACAGCTTTGACAACGACAGCGCCAGAGAAAAGATGATAGGAGAGTCGGCGGCACTGGCCGTGATAACCTCAGGAGAAGTACTTTATTCCAAGGAATACAATGAGAACCTCGAATATGTCATTCCAAAAGAGGGAACAGAGGTATGGACCGACTGCTGGGCTATCCCAAAGACAGCCCAAAACCAGGAAGGCGCTGAAGCATGGATGAATTTCATGCTGGACGGAGAGGTTGCAGCTACAAACTTTGAATACCTTACCTATGCTATTCCTAATACTCAGATAGCCGATCTGGTGGATGAACCGGTGCTGAACCCTACAGCAGAAGAACTTGCCAACTGTGAGACATTAAAGAATCTCGGCAGTGAAGCAGATGATATGTACAGCTCATACTGGAAGACCTACAGAGCCGACTGACAGGACTGACCCGTACCTGAGGGTATGGCAGGCAGGCTGACAGGCTGACAGGCCATTGAAAAGTTCATGTAACACAGTGATTAAGAATTTCTTACGATTCCGCTAAGAAAGTGTTAATTTTTGACGCCAATACGGGACAAATCGCCAAAATATGATAGAATTGCAAGGTGTGGGTGACCACACCTTGTTTATTGTTGGAGGAAATATGGGAATAAAAAAAGAAAAATTCGGAGACAGAAAAGACGGCATATGGGTAAAAGAAGCGGACCCGATGCATATATTCGTACCTTATCTGTATCCCAACAGAGCCGACAGCGAAGCATTTATAAACGAAAGGATCGATCTTGAGAATGTTAACCGCTATCTGGCAGAAAAGAATAAAGATATAGATGATGACCCTTATAAACTGTTTCATGTGATATTGGCGGCCATAGTCAAGACGCTGACATTAAGGCCTAAGATGAACTATTTCATCAAGGGCTACCGTACATACAAGAGACCTACCGTTACCCTTGCTTTCGTAGTAAAGAAAAAATTTGCCGATGACGGCAAAGAGGCGCTGGCTTTTGTTGACTTTGATGAAACTACGACCATTGATACCGTGAAAGAAAAGGTATATGCAGAGATCAACGAGTGCAGGAGCGACAAAGTGGACAATTCGACGGCAGGGATGGGGTTCTTTGCCAAGATGCCAAGATGGATGCTGCGTATAGCAGTATGGATATTGCACAAGCTTGACTTTTACGGCAAAGTACCGGAATTTCTTGTAAAGACCGACCCCAATTATGCGTCAGTCATGATAAGCAACCTGGGGTCCATCGGCTTGAAAGCCGGTTATCATCATCTTTCCAACTGGGGTACAAACTCTATCTTTGTAGTAATGGGAGAAAAAAAGGTAAGGCCTGTATACGATGAAGAGGGCAACATGACCATGAAAGAGACATTGGATCTGGGACTTACATTAGACGAGAGACTTGCCGATGGCTATTATTATTCAAAATCAGTAAAACTGCTCAAGCATCTGCTGGACAATCCGCAGCTGCTGGAGCGTCCTGCGGGGGAGGAAGTAGATTATGACAAAAAATGAAAACATGAATGTTAAAGCACCGTGGATAGACCATCTGGACGGCATACCTGCTCATCTTGATTATTTTCAGGGGTCAATGTACGACAAGATAGCAGAGGTGTCCGAAAACTATCCTGATTACATTGCTTATGATTTTATGGGCGGAAAGGTAAAATACAAAGATTTTATTTCTAAAGTGGACAAGTGCGCAAGAGCGCTGGCCGGAATAGGCGTTAAACCTGGAGAAAGTGTTACCATCTGCATGCCTAACGCCCCTCAGGCGGTCATAATGTTTTACGCTGTGAACAAGATAGGTGCCATAGCCAACATGGTACATCCTCTGTCCAGCGAAAAGGAGATAGAATTTTGCCTGAAGGAATCATCCAGCGTAGTATGCCTGACCCTTGACCAGTTTTACGGCAAGTTTGAGAATATCAGGGAAAATGTCCACCTGCGCAACCTGATCCTCACCAGCGTAAAAGATGTCCTGAGCCCTATAAAAAGAAAAGGATATTATCTGGTGGAAGGGCGCAAGATCAAAAAGGTACCTGCCAATGCTGAGATAATCTGGTGGGAAAAATTCCTGCTGGACGGCAAAAAGTACCATGGACCGTTCCATGTGGTGCGCAAGGCTGAAGACCCTGCAGTCATCCTTTACAGCGGCGGCACTACGGGTACACAGAAAGGGATATTGCTTTCAAATCTTAATTTTAACGCCCTTGCCCAGCAGATCGTGGCAACAAACCCGATGTACAGGCCGGGGGACAAGATGCTGGCTGTAATGCCGATCTTCCACGGATTCGGGCTTGGGGTCTGCATCCATTCAATGCTTGCCAACGGCGGCAGGTGCCTGCTGATACCGAGGTTCAATCCGGAAAGCTATGCCAAACTCCTCAAAAAACACAGGCCAAACTTTATCGCAGGAGTCCCTACTCTGTATGAGGCGCTGCTCAGGATAAAAAGCCTTGACAGAGTGGATTTGTCATGCCTCAAAGGTGTATTCAGCGGAGGAGATTCTCTGTCCATAGAGCTTAAAAAGCGTTTTGACAAGTTCCTGAAAGATCACAATGCCAGCATACCGGTAAGGGAGGGATATGGAACTACAGAGTGCGTTACTGCCAGCTGCCTTACACCGGTCAACAGGTACAAGGAGGGCAGCATCGGACTGCCGTTCCCTGACACTTTCTATAAGATCGTAAAACCTGGTACCGAAGAGGAGGTACCTTACGGCGAAGAAGGAGAGATCTGCCTTTCCGGTCCTACAGTGATGATAGAGTATATCAACAATCCTGAAGAAACGGCCAACACCCTGCGCCGCCATAAGGACGGCCTCAAATGGATCCATACCGGAGACCTTGGCATGATGGACGAAGAAGGTTTTGTATATTTCCGCCAGAGGATCAAGAGAATGATAATCACCAGCGGATATAATGTGTATCCGTCCAGGATAGAAAACATCCTGGATGCCCACGAACTGGTCCACATGAGCTGTGTCATCGGTGTGCCGGATCCGTACAAGATGCAGAAAGTGGTGGCATTTGTGGTACTCCGTCCGGAAGCAAGGGTTTCCAACGAAGAAGCTACGCAGATCCTCATGGAATACCTGAAAAAGCATGTTGCCAAGTATGCTCTTCCTGCTTCCATAGAATTCAGGGAAAGCCTGCCTAAGACCCTTGTGGGAAAAGTGGCATACAGGATCCTGGAGGAAGAAGAACTGAAGAAATACGCGTAGAAAAAGACATTGTATATAAGCCTAACAGAACCTAAAGGCACCCTCGGTTACGACCGAGGGTGTTGTTTATTGTCTATGTAATCGAGCCCTTTGGAGGTGATCTTCGTTCCGCTTCGGCCCTTTTCAACGGTTATCAGGCCCTTTTCTTTAAGATCCTGTATGGCCTTGCGGAGTTTTCCATCGCCAAGCAGGAGACCTTCACTGTGGAGCATGTTCAATATATCCGGGCGGCCAGCTCCTGCGCCGGTTACGGCTTTTTCCGCGAGGAAACGGAGTATCATCTCACTGACCATATCTGCGCCGGACAGATGTTCAGGACTATCGCTGTTGTCAGCCGCCTTTTGACGGCTGAAAGTAAACGATGGGAAGGAATGAAGCGCCTTAAAATATATGGCCACATTTTCCAGCTCCCTTACATTGCCGGGCCAGTCGTGATCATGAAGGAGCTTTAGCTGTTCCGACGTAAGCCTGTTGTAATCCGGACCGGCGAAAAGCCTGAAAAGGGACAGAATATCCTCCCTGCGCTCCCTCAGAGGCGGGATTTCTATTGGAATGACGCATAGCCTGTAGAACAGATCCCGCCTGAACTGGCGTTGCTGTACCATTTCACGCAGATCACGGTTGGTGGCGGTTATGATGCGCACATCCACATCTATTATCTTATCTCCGCCTATGCGCATGATCTGCTTTTCCTGTAGTACGCGCAGCAAGCGGGTCTGCATGCTCGGCGATATATCGCCGATCTCGTCTAAAAAAATGGTGCCTGTATTTGCCTGCTCAAATAGACCTGCCTTGCCGTTTTTGTGGGCGCCGGTAAAGGAACCGGCCTCATATCCGAACAGTTCGCTTTCCAGAAGCGATTCGGATAGAGAAGAACAGTTTATGGCAAGGAAGGGCTTGTTTTTGCGGTGAGAATAGTTGTGTATGGACTGGGCGAACATTTCCTTGCCTGTACCGCTCTCGCCGTAAAGCAAAATTGTGTAATCGGTAAGGGCTGCCTGTTTGGCTGTGTCTATGCACTGATTCATTGCACGGGTATGGGAGACGATATTATGAAACTGGTATTTTGCATATGTGTTCTTTTCCTTTAATTTTTTTGTCAGAAATGTCTCCGATTCCCTTATGTTCTGTTCGTTGCGCAGAGATATTATGCATCCCAGACGGCGGTTTGCCGAGTCGATGGACATGCGGTCCATCAGGTAGTTTGTGCCGTCGATGGTGACAAGCTGGTTGCGGCAGTCTTTTCCCTGAGGGTCGGGAAAACATCTCTCATCCGGATCAGGAAAAACTCCGCCGGGAAAAGTCCTTATGGCGTTGTCATTTTGGAATATGAGTTTTCCGTGAGAATCGAAGGCAAGTATTGAAAAGCCTGAATCTGACATGAGCTGGTTAAGGATGAGGTTTTTTATGTAGCTCTCGAGATAATTTGTATGAGAGTTCATGTTGGGCTGCGTAACGGTGTAAAGATATTTGATGAGATTGTTGTTGATCTCTTCGTTGCCGTCCAGTTCCAGCAGGTTCATTATCTTGAGCAGAGCGTCAAAATCTATCTTTCTGTAGCCTATATCTATGACATTCTCAATAAAATCCGGGACTATCTGCCGTTCGCCGGGAGTTACAGCATATCTTATCTTATTATATGCGTCCGACGCTTTTTTACTTTCATCGAAGGGGATGAGATTGAAGTGTATGCCAAGTCCGTATAGCATATACAGCAGATCGAGCGTAGTCTTGGGCGTATCGTTGACGACCAGCACATCGGCGTCTTTGGGGATTGCCATGAGCTTGTCGAGATTGTTTTTGATTATGCTCCTGTTAAGCACAACGATGTTATCCGTCCGTGAAAGGTAAGGCTGCGCCGTATACAGCAATTTTTCACCGTTGAGCAGCACTGCGTCGGCCGAGATCAGGCAGCCTTTATCAAGCTGATTCAAAAAATAGCGTTTGAGGCGGATGTGGTCGGCGAAAATGTCTTTGAGAGAGCCTTCGATATAATCTATGGCGTTTCCGTTGCGTGTGTTGGTGTATATTATGGCTACTTCTTTCATGGTGGCGTCCGCCTTTCATCGTTTCTTTTGATTGTAATACAAACTTGGAAAAAAGGCAATAAACCGATTAAAACGGATAAAATTGTAATATAATGGGAAATTTCGGGCGAAAATTTGCCGAATCGGATGGTTTTTCCCGGAAATAGGGATGGCATAAATTTTGCTTTTTATATATAGTGAATGTAAATTATCGCAATTTTAGAGAGAGGAGATCAATAATGGAATATGGATTTATCTCAGTCATACCTCCGGTACTTACCATAGGTCTGGCCCTCATAACCAAGAATGTGTATCTTTCGCTGTTTGCGGGAGTTATCTCATCCTATCTGATAATCGACGGATGGAATGTCATGGCCGCCCTCAACGATACTCTTAACGGATTCGTAAACACGTTCACATCTACCAGTAATGTCATCGTAATGGGGTGCATACTGACATTGGGAGCCCTGACCTATATGTTTACCAGAACTGGGGCGGTGGACGGATTTGTAAATCTAGTGCTGAAGAAAAAAGGCCTTGTCAGATCCGCAAAAGGAGCCAACATCTTTACATTTATATTGGGATGTATCGTTTATACATCAGGCACACTGAGCACCCTTATAACGGGATCTGTCAGCAGGCCGATAAACGATGCCCTGAGAGTTCCCCATGAAAAAGCGGCTTACATAGTCGACACGACTTCAATGCCTGTTTGCCTGCTCTTTCCACTGAGCGGATGGGCGGCGATAATGATGGGAGCTCTGACTGCGGCCGGAATCGCAGAAGACCAGGCTCTTTCCGTACTTATCAAGTCGATACCGTTTAATATTTACGCGATCCTCGTGCTGGTAATGATACCGATCATTGCCCTTACAAGAAAAGATTACGGTCCGATGAAAGCGGCAGAAAAAAGAGCGCAGACCACAGGTTATCTGGATGACCCAAGGCACCCGGAAGCTCAGCATGTTGATGACCTGTTGAAAGCAGATGACGGCAAGACCAAGATAAAGGACGGCAAGGCCAGCTATCTGGTCGTTCCTCTGTTAGCTCTGATCGCAAGTATAATCGTAGTCCTTCTTGTTACAGGCGGAGGAAGCATAGTGAACGGCAACGGCTCACAGGCAACTCTGTGGTCACCGTTCGTGGCTCTTGTTGTACTCGGAGTGATGGTGGTCGTACAGAAAAAGATGAAGTTCAGCGAGTATCTCGATGAAGTATTCAAAGGCGCCGGTGAGATGGTAGGAATCGCGGCCATACTGATGATGACATATGCCATGGGAACATGCATATCAACTCTCGGCACCGGGAATTATCTGGCGGGAATGTTCAGCGCGGCTATTTCGCCGACTCTTTTACCTACGATCATTTTCCTGGTATGTTGTCTGATGTCCTTTGCCACAGGAACTTCCACAGGCACATTTAATATTATGATGCTGGTTGCCGTGCCTATGGCTATGGCCATGGACGCTAATCTGATCCTCACAATAGGTTCCGTATGGTCCGGCGCTTTGTTTGGAGACCATGCATCGCCTATTTCAGATACAACCGTTATGACTTGCGCCAGCACTGGATGCGATATAATGGATCACATAAAGACTCAGTTGCCATACGCCTTGACAGCGGCTGTTTTGACAGTGATAGCTTATCTTATTTTGGGCGTGGCTCTTTAAACAGGAGATGTTCTGATGTATGAGATTATCATAAGAAACGGCAATGTGATCGATGGAACAGGAAAGCCCGCCTTTAGGGCTGACATAGCCATCGACGGCGGCAGGATCATGGCTATAGGCGATCTGTCGGCATACCGGGGCAAGGATGAATATGATGCGGACGGAAAATATGTAGTTCCCGGATTCATAGATATACATACCCACAGCGACAAGACCCTTGAGACTTATCCAAGGGCAGAAAGCAGGATCTTACAGGGCGTTACAACGGAGGTGGGAGGAAATTGCGGCATATCGCCTTTTCCGATCAATCCGGAATATATCGAAGATCTTAAAGTATATGAAGGCGGCAATCTCACATGGAAATGGAATGACATAAGTTCATTTCTAGATTATATGGAGGATGTTGGCACGAGCACCAACTTCGGATGTCTTGCCGGTCACGGAAGTATCAGAATGGCGGTCATGGGCTACAGCGCAGATGAAGCGTCAAAAGATCAGCTTATGGCCATGAGAAAACTGGCTGCCGAGACGATAAGAGGAGGCGCTCTTGGGATCTCGTCCGGGCTTATCTATCCGCCTGGCTCATATTCAAATACTTCCGAAATGATATATGTCTTAGACGCACTGAAAGAAAACGGCGGATTTTATGCGACGCATATGAGGAACGAACGGGAAAATCTTGTGGAGTCGGTCCAGGAATCCATCCATGTGGCAAAAGAAGCAGGGGTTCCTCTGGAAATATCTCATCACAAATCATTGCATGCGCCGCTCCACGGTATTGCCGTAAAAGAAACAACAAGGCTGATAGAGGAGGCCATAGAAAGCGGTCTTGATGTGAAGTGCGATCAGTATCCTTATTCGGCTTCTGCCACAACGCTCAGTTCGGATATACCTTACTGGGCATTTGAAGGAGGCTTTGATGAGCTTGTTAAACGGCTTCGTGATCCGGCAACAAGAGCCAGGCTTAAAGAAGAAGCGGACGCCTCACACGAAGGACGCTGGCAAAATATCAGCGTGTCTTACCTGGCCAGTGAAAAAAACAAGTGGATGATAGGCAAGTTTGTCACTGAAATAGGCCAAATACTCGGAAAATCACCTGCTGATGTGGTCTTTGATCTTGTGGACGAAGAGCATAATCAGGTTAATGAAGTTGACTTTGGCATGAGCGAGGATGACATTGAGTTTATAATGCAAAAACCTTATGTTATGCCGGGGTCTGACGGCGAAGCTTATTCTCTGGATTTTCCGGGACAGCCTCATCCGCGCAACTTTGGAACATTCCCGAGAATTATTGCTTATTATTGCAGGGATAGAAAATTGTTTACTTTGGAAGAAGCTATTAGAAAGATGACTAGTTTGCCGGCCGATCGAATAGGGATTGACGATAGAGGAAGGATACAGGAAGGAATGTGGGCGGACATAGTTGTTTTTGACTTTGAGAATCTACAGTCATTACCTACATATGAGAACCCTAAACAGCCATGTGCAGGAATAGATTATGTCTTTGTAAACGGTGTGCTTACGGCTGAGAAGGGGATTCATACAGGGGCTAGAGCAGGTAAAATAGTAAGACATTAATATAGGGTTTTGAGTAAAAGACTGCGGTGGCATAGCCGCAGTCTTTAGTTATGAAGAGACTTTATGGTTGCGCCCCAATGAGGTATCAATATAATGCATCTTGATTTTATATTTCGTAACCGATATAGTTCATTAGATATAGGTATTTTTTCAAGAACCGTTTCTATAGCGCGAAAAATGCAAATTGATAGGGACAAAATGTAAAGGGATTGTTTAATCATTTCCGCTACAGCACATGTATGAATTTTTCCCGCTCGGCTTCGATTTCGATGCGATGGTGCGGTGTACAGATGCCGGGTGCGCCGCCGGTGTGGAGGAAGATAACCTTTTCGCCCTGCTTGATACGGCCTTCTTTGACCATTTCCATCAGTCCTGCAAAAGCCTTGCCTGTATAGCAAGGGTCGAGGATTATGGCTTCCTTTTCGGCCATATAGTAGATGGCATCGCGCACTTCTTTGCATGGATTGTTATATGCGCCGCGGTCATAGTCGGTAACAAGGTCGAAGTCTTTAGGGGAAGCGCCAAAAGACAGGCCGAAAAAGTCGGATACTCTGTCGTAATAATCCAGAGCATGTTTTACTATGTTCTCATATAGCAATATGGAGATCCCGGTCAGCCTAATAGGAAGATCCTCGTTGAAAATGCCGGCAAACAGGCCCATATAAGTACCCATGCTGCCAACTGTGGATACAAGACGGCAGCCTTCAAGGTCAGTACCCTTGATCTGTGCGGCAATCTCCATGGCGCACTCATAATACCCGAGGGCGCCGATCTCGTTGGAGCCGCCCATCGGGATGAAATACACCTTTTCGCCCTTTTCTTCGTAGGAGGAGATGATCTCGGGCAATATGCGGTCGTAGACTTTGCTGTCGCTGACGCCGGCTTCCGGGGACTTTATCCACACATCAGAGCCCATGATACCGTCCAGCAGCAGGTTGGCCGAAAGCTCGCCGGGATACTCGCCTATGGAAACGATAGCGCCTTTAAGGCCGTATTTGTTGGCTACGGAGCAGGTCAGACGGCCGTGGTTGGTCTGGACGCCGCCGACGGTAAGCAGCATGGTGGCATTTTCGTCCATGGCGTCACGGAGCAGATATTCCAGCTTGCGCAGCTTATTTCCGCCCATGGCAAGCGGGGTCAGATCGTCGCGCTTGATATAGAGTTCTATGCCCAGGTCCTCGGATATACGCGGCAGATATTCGATGGGCGTAGGCAGATGGAGAAAGTTTTCTTTTTCACGGTTCAAAAGCATAGGAAAGCCTCCTTTTTGATGTTTCTGTTTTCATTTTATCACAATTGTGATAAAATGAAAAAGAATTTTGAAAAAATATAGGAGGTGCCGAAAGTGGCGTTTTTAGACAAACTGGGGCAGGTCGCAAACAAGGTGGGCGAGGTTGCCGGAGATACTTTCGACTACAGCAAGGCCAAGGGCAAGGCAGTGCTAGAAAAAGGCAAGATAAAAGACATCAAAGAAGCCATCGGAGACTATGTTTATGAAGCAGTGTCCGCAGGCGACGGAAATATAGACATGGACAGGATAAGAGCCTTCTGCGCTGAGATAGATGAACACAAGGCCAACATAGAAGAACTCCAGACAGAAGCCCAGGAGAGCAGCGACAGCCTGTTTGACACCTTCGGCGGCAAGGACGCCGGCAGCAGCAAGGACTCAGACCAATGATAGGAGTCATCGTCAATACTCTCACTGTTTTTGTTGGCAGCAGTATAGGGTTGTTGGCCAAAAAAGCTATACCGAACAACTGGACGAGCTTTATAATGGCAGGCATGGGCCTGTGCACCATGTACATAGGCGTTAGCGGAGTGTTTGAAGGGCAGAACACGCTGATAGCCGTCATTTCCATGGCCGTGGGAGCCATCATAGGGCTTGCCATAGATATTGACGGCAGGGTGAACCGCGGTGCGGAAAAGATCGAAGAAAAATTCGTAAAGAACAAAGGCGAAGGGGACGCCACCTTTGCCGAAGGTTTTGTTACCGCCAGCATGGTGTTCTGCGTAGGCGCCATGACCATAGTAGGCTCGCTGCAGGCGGGACTGCTGGGCGATAACACGATGCTACTTACAAAAGCCACGATGGACGGCATAGGAGCTGTTTTCTTCGCCGCATCTCTCGGCTTCGGAGTGCTGGTCTCGTCGGTCTTCGTGCTGGTATTTCAGGGGACGATAGTGCTCCTGGCTCAGTTCATCGAGCCTTTCCTCAACGATACGGTCATCGCAGAGATGACTTGTGTAGGCTCCCTGCTGCTGATCGGACTGGCATTTAATCTTATCGGGGTGGCTAAACTCAAGATCATGAATTTTATACCGGCAATTTTTATGCCGATCTTGCTGGTGCCGCTTTTCGACTGGGCAGGAGGATTCTTTTCAGGATTATTGTAAAAAAAGAAACCGCAGAGAATGATCTGCGGTTTTATCATACTTTCTTTTCAAATACATGGTGACATCTGCTGCAGGTGACTCTTATCCTCCCGCGGCCTTTGGGAGCCCGGAGGACCTGTTTGCATGTCGGACATTTGAAATACTTGTAGTGCTTGCGGTCCCGGCTCATATATGAACGGAACGGGGCCTGCACACATGATGTGTACCAGGCATTTTCGGCCTGACGCCTGGCGATATTCTTGGAAAAAGCCCTGAAATATGAATATACCAAAACAATGAGCCCCAACAGGCGAAGTACGCTGCCCGGCACAAAAATATCAGCTATGATTAAGATCATGGCGAGGAACAGCAAGCCGCGGCAAAAATTGTCAAATCCATTTCTGCCCATCAAAAACTGTGCCATTCTGTACCTGAAATTGCCCATTAAAACGCCTCCTAAAGAATTTCCATATATTTAATTGTAATCTTATCCGGAGCGTTGTCAATGGGGGTAGGGAATAAACCACCAAAACTTCACCGTTTAATGGTCAATTCTTCAAGCTCTGCATAGGAGCCGGTATGCGGCCTCCCCTTTCTATCATCTTCTGTGATGACTGGCCTCTGAGCTGCATGACAGGACCGCGGCCAAGCAATCCTCCAAAGTCAAGTTCCTGGCCTTCTTCAAGGCCGATGGCAGGTATGACCCTTACAGCGGTGGTCTTGGAGTTCACCATTCCTATGGCAGCCTCATCAGCGATGATGGCTGAAATGGTGGCAGGCTGGGTATCACCGGGTATTACTATCATATCAAGCCCCACGGAACATACCGCAGTCATGGCCTCAAGCTTTTCTATGGAAAGGGTACCGGCTCTGGCAGCTTCTATCATGCCAGCATCTTCGGTGACCGGGATAAAGGCGCCGGAAAGTCCGCCAACGCTGGAAGAAGCCATAACACCGCCTTTTTTGACAGCGTCGTTGAGCATGGCCAGGGCGGCCGTGGTGCCGTGGGTGCCGCACTGCTCCAGGCCTATCTCTTCCAGGATGTAGGCTACAGAATCGCCTACGGCCGGTGTCGGGGCCAGCGAAAGATCTATGATGCCAAAAGGGACTCCCAGCATTTGGGAAGCTTCGGTACCCACAAGCTGGCCCATACGGGTGATCTTGAAGGCGGTCTTTTTGATGAGCTCGGCCACCTCATTGAGCGGCGCATCGGCCGGAAGCTTGGCGAGAGCGGAGCGGACAACTCCCGGGCCTGAAACGCCCACATTGATGACCACATCCGGCTCTCCCGGGCCGTGGAAGGCGCCTGCCATGAACGGATTATCTTCAGGAGCGTTGCAGAAGACCACCAGCTTGGCGGCTCCGATACATTGTCTGTCGCTGGTGAGCTGAGCAGTCTTACGGATAACATCGCCCATGATCTTAACTGCGTCCATATTGATACCTGCCTTTGTGGAGCCGATGTTTACGGAGGAACATACAAACTCGGTCTGGGCAAGGGCCTGAGGAATTGCCTCTATCAGTTCTCTGTCGCCGGCACTGAATCCTTTCTGGACGAGGGCGCTGAATCCTCCTATAAAGTTTACTCCTACGGCCTTTGCAGCCCTGTCAAGGGTAAGGGCGTACTTGACCGGATCGCCGCCGCTGGCAGCCACAAGCATGGCGATGGGCGTAACGCTGATGCGCTTGTTGACGATGGGTATGCCGTATTTGCGCTCGATGGCCTCGCCGGTAGCCACCAGGTCTTTGGCCTTTTCCGTTATCTTGCGGTAAATCTTTTCGCATGAACGGTCTATGTCGCTGTCGGCGCAGTCCAGGAGCGATATGCCCATGGTGATGGTGCGTATATCAAGATTTTCGTCCTGTATCATGGTGATGGTTTCCATGATATCGTTAAAGTTTACCATTATTGTCCTCCCTCAGATCATATCCTGTGCATTGAATTGAAGATGTTTTCGTGCATCAGATGAATGACCATATCAGGAACCGCTTCCTTGAGGGCGCTGTCCAGTTCCTCAAACTGGCAGCTGAGCCGGCTTATATCTATGACCATGACCATGCAGAAATATCCGTCCAGTATTGACTGGGTCACTTCAAGGACATTGGCGTTCTTTCCGGCGCAGACCGTCGACACCTTGGCGAGGATACCGACCATGTCTTTGCCTATGACTGTTAAAACTGCTTTCATACTTATTGACTCTCCTTTTGCACGAATTGAACGAGCGCCGAATAGACGCCCTTTTTCACTGAATCATCAGCGATATATTTAATACGCAGCGAAGGGAACTTTTCGCTGAAATATTTTTTGTTGGAGGCCTTGTGGCCTATCATGTTGTTGAAAGAATCCGAGTGGGATGCGCAGCTTACCGCCGTGCCCTCCGGCAGGCCCTCAAGCTGAGCTTCAAGGTCTTCTCTTGCTATGAGCCCTTCCACCAGCTGGCGGAAAGCCGGGTGGAAAGTTCCCGAATCTATCGTTTTGTCGTTTATGATGTCCGAAGATTTGAGACCGACCCGGATGATATTGATACCTGCGCCGTCGATGATCCTGTACATGGCAGCGGTACGGCGGATGGCATTGTCGCTGCTGAGAGGACGGTATGTGCCTTTGCGGAACATGTCGTACAGGCCCGTATCTTCAATGATCACAGTAGGATAGAGCCGAACGATGGACGGTGCGATCCTGACAGTTTCCTCGGCCGAAAAAATGTCATCCTCAAAAGTATCCCCGGGAAGCCCTATCATCAGCTGTATGCCCAGATTGAAGCCGTATTCTTTGATGAGCCGGCAGCTGTGGTATATGGCTGCGGAGTCGTGGCCCCGGTGAGAGGCCGCAAGGACATGGTCGGCGAATGACTGGGCGCCCAGTTCGATGGTGTCAACGCCGAAAGCTTTGAGATTTTCAAGTATCGGACGGTCTATGTAGTCCGGTCTCGTAGAAAGGTGTATCTTCTGGATGACGCCCCGGGTCTTGTAGTCCTGCGCCACTGCCAGAAAAGCTTTCTGCTCGCCCATAGGTATGCCCGTAAAAGAACCGCCGAAAAATGACAGCTCGATCTCCGACATGTTCATCTTTGAGAGGGTGGACATGTATTGCTCAACGGTCTTATGTATGTCTGACGGCTTCAGGGGGTCCGAATGGGCGGTTATCCTGCGCTGGTTGCAGAAGACACATTCGTTGTTGCACCCTTTGTGGGGAATGAAGATGGGGATTATGGCATGGTTTTTCATATCACTCGACCTTTTCCTCTATGATGGAGCCGATGTCGGTAAGGCGGTAATCCTTGAAATACACTATTTCAAGACCCCTGCTCTCGATAAAATCGCGTATCCTGGCATAGTCGCTGTGCCTGGTGACATCGCCGTTGAAAATGATGGTGCTGCCCACTTTTCCGGAAGCTCCACCTAAGAATCCGTACGGATAGCCTTGCAGGATGACCTGGCTCCTTTCGATGAGAAGCACATCCATTCCGGCCTTGACAGCTTCTTTCCATATTCCACGGTCCGCCGTGATTATGGAATCCTCATCCACCACCACACAGCTGCATTTGGCGTACCCCTGGGCCACATGGACCTGGATCTGTCCTTCTCTGCGTACGGCCTCCAAAAGGTCAGGAGCTGTATATTTTAGGTTATGTATAAAATATTTGCCTGTGGAACATCCATTGAATATGGCGTGGCCCGGATAGTCCGGGTGCAGGAGAAAACGCTCCCCGTGATATAACCCGTCCCTGAGGGCGCACATATATATATCCGGATGGGTGCTTATTGGGGGATCCATCTTGACGGTAGACCTGACTTCGCAAACTCTGTGACCTGCTTCTTTCAGGTATTTTTTTAAGGCCTGATCAGCCTGACAACTTACATATACATTTGACATGGTATTCTTATTATACACTAAAATAAATGTTTTTGCAGTTATTTTCGTAAAGTTTGATAACAAAAGTAATGTATGTTATGATATAATCATATAACAGGAGAAAGCAAAATGACTAATATTGGAAATGATTGGGACAGTGTGTTACAAAATGAGTTTGACAAGCCATACTTTAAAAGGCTTGAACAATTTCTGGATGACGAAAGATCCCGCTATGAGATATATCCGCCAAAGGATGATGTTTTCAACGCTCTCAGGTATTCTTCCTATCAGGATACGAAGGTTGTGATACTGGGACAGGACCCTTACCACGAGCCGGGACAGGCTCATGGCATGTGTTTTTCGGTTAATAAAGGAGTGAAGATACCTCCGTCTCTGGTAAACATATACAAAGAAATAGAAGACGACCTGGGGATAAAACCTCCGTCCCACGGCTATCTGGCAGGCTGGGCCCGGCAGGGCGTGCTGCTCCTGAATACGGTGCTGACCGTGCGCAGGGGGCAGGCCAATTCCCATAAGGGAAAGGGCTGGGAGATCTTTACGGATCGTATAGTCGAGATATTAAATGAAAGGCATAAACCGCTGGTTTTTATCCTGTGGGGAGCCAATGCAAAGTCAAAAACAGAGCTCATAACGAACAAAGACCATATGGTTATAACGGGAGCTCATCCGAGTCCTCTTTCGGCATGGAAAGGCTTTTTTGGCGGAGGATATTTCAGCAAGACCAACAGATATATGGAAATAACGGGGCAGGACCCCGTAAACTGGGGTGACCTGTGATACAGGATATTGGATAGAGGAGAGTTTAGATGACATACAAATGGAAAGACATGCTCCTGCTTTTTTTTCAGGGGGTGCTCATAGGCACGGGGGCCATACTGCCAGGCATAAGCGGCGGTGTGCTCTGCGTTGCGTTCGGGATATACGAGCCCATGATGGCCTTTTTATCCCACCCGATAAGTTCGTTCAGGAAAAACTATAAACTGCTCATATCCGTGATTTTAGGCGGCGGAGTGGGATTCATCCTGCTGGCCAAGATCGTGGAAAGCTTTCTGGCTTTTTCTGCCGTGGCGGCGATGTTCCTTTTTTGCGGGCTCATCTGCGGCACCGTGCCTGACCTGATGAGAAGGTCAGCCAAGGCCGGTTCGGAAAAGGGCTGGTCCTTTTTTATAATCGCACTGATCGGCTCGTACATATTTTTTAATGTGCTTGATGACGGCGTGACCGGGAACATTCAGCCGGACTTCTGGTGGTATGTATTCTGCGGCGCCGTATGGGGGCTTAGCATGGTGGTGCCCGGGCTGAGCTCATCGTCCATATTGCTGTTCATGGGGCTCTATCAGCCGATGGCCAAGGGCATAGGCGATCTGGACATGCAGGTACTCGTGCCGCTGCTGCTGGGGTTTGCTGTGACCATTGCGGTGACAGCCAGGATAATGAATATGCTTATAGAAAGATATTACGGTATAGTCTCCAAGATAATCCTTGGCTTTGTCATCTCATCGGTGCTGATGATCGCACCGACGATGTTTGAAGGCCTATCTCAGGTCCTGACCGGGCTGGTGTGCTTCGCCGCCGGCTTTGTGCTGGCCATGTGGATGGATGGCAGGAGCCGCGCCATACAGTGATAGGACGGGAAAACGCTGGCATATTATATCATGTCAGCGTTTTTTTATTTTTTTGATATTTTCAGTCAGTACCGGGAGCAGGGATGTACAGTCGCCAACTATCCCATAATGGGCTGATTGAAATATCGGAGCGTCAGGATCGCTGTTGATGGCGACTATGGTCTTTATGTTTGCAAGGCCAACTATATGCTGGATAGCTCCTGAGATGCCGCAGGCTATGTACAGTTTGGGAGATATGGTCTTGCCTGTCTGACCTACCTGACGGCTGTAAGGCAGCCAGCCGGTATCTACTACGGCTCTGGAAGCAGCTATAACACCGCCAAGAGTATCAGCAAGCTCCTGCGCCATTTTTATGCCGTCCGTTCCTCCGATACCCTTGCCTACACCTATTACTATCTGTGCGTCGGCGATATTTATACCGTCCTGTTCGTCTGTTATCTCATGGAGAAGGACAGGGATCAGTTCGCCGGCAGGTGCGGAAGATATGTGTTCAACGGTTCCTGTGCGGCCGTTGTCGGGTTTTGGAACTGGAAAGATCTTTGGCCTGACGGTGGCCATCTGAGGACGGCGGTCAGGACAGACGATAGATGCCATGAGATTGCCGCCGAAAGCCGGGCGGGTCTGTATCAGCATACCGATTTCCCGGTCTATATCAAGACCGGTACAATCTGCGGTAAGGCCGGTCTGAAGCTTGGCGGCTATGCGCGGAGCCAGGGCTCTTCCAAAGACGGTGGCTCCTATGAGCAGGATTTCAGGCTTTCTCTCTTTGATGATCTTAGAAGCTGCATATGCGACAGCAGCATCGTTTTCTGGAGGGCAATCGTCCATGATAATGACATGATCTGCCCCGTGGGCTATAAGAATCCGGGCGTCATTGTCACTGGAAAAACAGTCTTTGCCACTCCGGCAGGAAGAACAGATCATTGCGGTAACAGGACAGTTCCGCATGCCGGCCAGTCTGCGGGCGCATCCGAGAAGTTCAAGGGATACCTGACGGATATTTTGGCCGTCGGTCTGTACGATGACAAAAATGCCGCCGGAGGCATGGCTAGGTTCCGGCTTTGGGGCTGCATCTGCGGAGATAGCCTTTTGAGGGCATGCGTCGGTACAGGCGCCGCAGCCGGTGCACTCGGGAAGCAGCACTGCGAGATGATCTATAACGGAGATGGCTCCGAAAGGACAGGCTTTTGCACACAAACCGCAGCCTATACATTTTTCAGATATAATAAAGACCATAAAGGGCAGCCTCCTTTCATATGATGCTGAGTTTGGTAAGCTCTTCGGCAAGCTCTGCTGCCTGTTGCTCAGGAGAGCCGTCTATCATGCGGGTACTGATCTCCTGATGGGGGATGAAAGTTCGCTTGACATGAGTAGCCGATCCTAAAAGGCCGATGCGTTCTCTGTCTATATGGTGAAGAGCAGACAGAGACCAGGTGGTTACCGGGTGCTCTTCAGCATAACGCAGACCTGCTATGGATGGAAGCCTGGGAACATTTATTTCTTTTGTGACGGTTATAAGGGCGGGAAGCTTCATTTCCCATATGCCGTAACTGTCGTCACTCATGCGGCGGCACTGAATCAAGCCGTCTTTGATTGATATGATATTGCATACATCGGTCAGCGCAGGGATTCCGAGAAATTCGGCCAGCATGGGCGGGACTTGAGCTGTATCGCCGTCGGTAGCCATACGGCCGCATATGACAAGATCAAAGTCTCCACGCTTTTGTATGCCATGGGCGAGAGTATAGGCGGTTGCCAGAGTATCCGCGCCTGCAAACTGCCTGTCGCTTAGCAATATTCCATCGTCTGCTCCCATAGCCATTGCTTCTTTAAGGACTTTGGATGCTGCTGGTATTCCCATTGTAAAAGCGCATATGCTGCCGCCGTATCTTTCTTTGAGGCGGATTGCCTCTTCGGCTGCAAACAGATCAAAGGGATTGAGTATGGACGGGGCTTTATCCCGTTGCAGGGTATTGGTTACAGGGTCGAGGCGGACCGTATATGATTCAGGCACCTGTTTTACACATAATATCGTTTTCATTGGCGGGGCTCCTTTTTGTCATCTTTTACTGTCTGGCCGCCTGGCCGGCGGGTGAAAGAACCATGCGCCGGGCCGGCAGCTATGCTGGAGGCTCTGTCTTCATCTTGGTCAGTGGAGAAAATGTTACCGGTGCAGAGAAGCATGTCAGGATCAAAGAGAGCTTTGAGATCGGCCATTTCTTTGAGCTGTTGATTAGAATACATGGCGCGCAGAAAAGAAGCTTTGAGTTTCCCGATACCATGCTCTGCGGCGACAGAACCGCCCCACGATGAGATCCGGCCGGCCCATGTCATATATAAGGACTTTGCTCTGGCGTATTCCTCCATTGAGCGGGGGATCACATTGACATGAAGATGGTTCTGACCTATATGTCCGAAGATCACAAAATCAAGACCGGCCTCTGTCAGATCATTTTCATACATGTCCATAGCCCTGTCAAGATATTGACCGGGAACTGACATATCAGTTCCCAGCTTGGTTATATGCGGATCCTGTTTGCGGCACCGATCGACCTGGATGTTGACACATTCGGGGCAGGCATGGCGGAAAAACCTGAGTTTTTCCATTTTCTGGCCGTCAAGAGCTACCCATGTGTTATGTTCGTCTCCGCCGAACTGTTCTACCAGAACGCCAAGTCCCGAAAGAATATTCCAGGATTCATCTTCGTCAATTCCGTCAAATTCGGTGTAAACTGCCGTGGGCATACCTGGCGGCAGCGGCTGAAGCTGTGAAAAGGCCGGATTGGTTTTTTGCTGATCTGCCAGCAGCGCCAGGGCTCTTTGGTCAAAATATTCTATAGAAAGGGGCAATGAGGAAAGAGGCTGTATTCCATGCGGCAGAGACTCATGCCTGAGGGCCCGTACAAGATCAGCGGCAGACTGACGATCAGGTAAAAACGCCACTGCGCCGATTCGCATGGCGGGCCGCTTTACGAGTTTTAATTCTATCTCGGTGATGACGCCGAGGGTTCCCTCGGCTCCTATGAACAGGTCTATCAGGTCCATATTTTCGTCTATGTAATATCCAGCCGCGCTTTTTACTTTTGGTACAGTATAAGACGGCAGGGAGCCTGTTATGTGGCGGCCCCCTTCCGTAGTAATATCAAAATCTCTTCCATGAGCTATACAGCAGCCACGGCGCAAAGCGACAACATCTCCTCCGGGAAGCACAGCCCTCAGGGCTTCAACATAGCTTCTGGTTGGGCCATAAAAAAATGTTTTTGCGCCGGATGCGTTGCACGATACCATGCCGCCGATTGAAGCAGATATTTCGGTCGGATCGGGCGGAAATATCCATCGGCCTCCTTCCATTGCTGAGAGCGCCCCCATGCTTTCGGCGCTCAAAACTCCTGTGTCAAAGGACTTTTGCTCCAGCATTTTATTGAGCTGAGTAAGGAGCAGTCCCGGCTGCACCCTGATGAAAAAATTGCCGCCGTCATGGCGCAGGCCGATGACCTTGTTCATCTTACTCATATTTAAGATATATCCGCCTTGAGGTACGGCTGCGCCTGTGAGACCGGTGCGGGCGCCCTGTACGGTAACCGGCGTGCGGTTTTGCCGGGCTGTTTTCATTATTTCTATGACTTGCGCTTCATCTTTCGGAAAGGCGATTGCTTCTGCCCAGCCTGTATATCGTGATTCATCGCGAAGATATTCGTCATATGTATTGTCTGTTATGGGGCGTATATACTGCATGAAAGCTCCTCCCTGAGTATTATCCATGGGGATATTTTACATTAAAAAATCTATATTAGCAAGATGACGAAAACAACAGGCATGAGAAATATCCGGAAAAATGGATAACTTGCAGAAAACCAAAACGGTAAAAATGAATTCCAATGAAATATATGATATTTGACATGAAATTTAAAATATGACTTGACATAGGCAAAAATCTGTTATATATAGAAATATAAAACAATAGAAAATAAACGTTTAAAAGAATGGAGGATAATTATGCAATATGAAAATATCATTCTGGAACTTATGACACGAATCCAAAAGCTTGAAGAAGAAGTTAAAATGCTGAAGCAATGGCAATCAGAGATTGAGGACATCCGGTCAGGCGAAGTTAACAATGCAGACAACGCAGAGCCGGAAAGCTCAGCTTCTTCATATCAGAAAATGACAGACGAAATGATTGACATGTGCTATGAATACGGCAAGGAAGCAGCCACAGGCAAGAGCATTCAGGAGCTTGCCGGAAAAATTTCTTCAGAAACAGGAATGAACAGAAATTCAGCCATAATGTATTTGTACGCCATATACGGTATGCTGACAGGTAAAATATATAAACGGGCTATAAGTGCAAAAGCCATGAAAAAATATTATGATAAGATACTCAGCGAATTTGGCAGTACCGGACTGAAAAAGGCAATAGACTCAACTCGGCTGCATATTGAATACCGCAGGCAGTGCGGGCAAAAAGTCGATTCTATCGAGAAGATGTGCGACAATTATGAAAACAGGCAGGATAGCAGAAGATAATGTAACGGCCATTAAAAATTCAGAAAAAAATAATAAACAGTTACATATTAATTTAAGCATTGCCTGATAATATTCACCCATCAGTTGATAATGAACGAATTGAGGTGAGAACTTTGAAAATGAAAGTTAAAAAGACATTTATCATTTTGATGGCAGCCGTGCTTCTTTTCATATTTACCGGTTGCCGCAGCGAGGATACAGGCAGCTCCGGTGAACAAAATACATCCTTCAGCCAAAATGAGATTAAGGAGCCGAAGGAACTGGCCATTCCTCAGAATGGAAAGCTGGAAATCGAGCTGGAAACGATAGCAAAGCCAGACGGTACGACGCCGGAAGAAAAAGCGATATTTCTTTGCATCACGCTAAAAGAAAAATCAGACATTTCCATGCAATATACTTATGACACATATGGAAAAGAGGGAATGATGTTATGCTGTGAAGCTGCCGTCAGCGACGACGGCCAAACGAGCCTGCGCCCCATAGCCTCGACATATCTTGCCCAGCTATCAGAGGAAAATTACGGAAAAACATGGCTTAGCAGCGGCTTAACCTTAGAAAATGGAGAAAATATATTCTATGTGAACGGAGGAGATCAGACATTGCCTTATCGGATGGCAATGACCATAACTTTCCTTGAACCAGATAATGTGGAAAAGGTTGTGATGTATCCGACATCCGCATGATGAACAGAAGTTTATCAAGTCATCGGATCAGCCTCTCAGCTATTAGTCGCGAGACATTATTGTTCACGGCAGCAAATAACTTTTTTGCTCGCTGCTTTAAAACCGAGGGCATAGGCCATACACTCGAAATAAATGACCATATATAAAGTGTGTTGCGGAAAAAATAGGAAATTAGAGTTCGATTAGAGGTGGTTTTTTACAAAAAATCATTGATTAGTTGAGAAAACATGGGAGATATAAAGAGAGAACTCAAGAAAGATGCCCTGAAAAAGCGGAGAAAAAGAAAAAGCCTGCAAACGGCCAATAACCGCTTGCAGGCTGGGTTTTGTGGCGGAGATGCAGGGATTTGAACCCTGGCGCCGGCAGAGCCGACCTACCGGATTTCGAATCCGGACCCTTCAGCCGCTTGGGTACATCTCCGTGACCATAATAATATATCACAGACGGTGGATTTCCGCAAGCGTCAAAATTAACGGCTGCTCAGCGAAAAATCGATCCATATATATAAATAAGGGTTGTTGACACAGATTAAGAAATAAAATATACTTGAGACAATATATAGGCACAATATATTTGTAACATTTGAAAAAGCATAAGCTTGATGTGAGGGGATTAGTTATGGCATTTTTACAGGAAAGCGAATGGATGTTTTTAAATGAAATAGCATATAATATATCGTTCATCTACTCCTTTGATGATATGAGAAAGACTGTTTTAGACAGGCTCAATATGCTCATAGGATTTGATGGAGCCGTTTTTTCACTTGTGGACAACCATGAGGTTACAAATAGCGTTTCCTATAATATAGATGATAAGAACATTGATTTGTATGAAAAAAATTATAGCAACGGAAATCCTCTTTACTGGCTTTTGATCAGCGGGTATAATATGGCGTATTTGCAGACAGAGCTTCTAACGGAAGAGGCTATGGAACAGTCCAATATTTATCATAATTTTTATTTGCCGTGCCGGTTTAAGTATGCAATGGGCATGAATATTGTGTTTCGCGAAGAAGTCGTTGGACTCGTAACTTTTTTCCGAGGAAAAGGAAGGGATGACTTTACAAAGAGAGATCTCTTTATCATGGATCAGCTTCATAAACATCTGGCCTACAGACTTTACTATGAAAATAAAAAAGGCGACGCGAGATATTTCTTTGCTAAAGGATATCATGAGAGGATAAGCAGAGAATTCGGCCTTACAGGCAGAGAGTCGGAACTTCTGGACTATGCGGTAAAGGGTTATAGCAATGAAAAGATAGCAGGATTGATGAATATAAGCGTCAACACTGTTAAAAAGCATTTTCACAGTCTTTATGAGAAAATGCATGTAACAAATCGTGTACAGCTTCTTCAGGGATTGCCGTTATCTACAGATAAGATCAATTTTGATGAACTTTAGCTGAAATATGACGCATATAATTTAATATTATTCATAGCAAAAAGAGAAGTCTTTGCAAAGCGCAGATCCGTTTTGTGAGACTTCTTTTTTAATGTGAGAAAAGGTACAAAAGGTAGTAGATTTTTACCTAAAAGAACCATAGAAAGAAAAAACTTATCCATGAAAATCAAACGAAAGAGCGATTTCTTATGAAGATGATAATTGATAAAGTAAAGCTAAGAAACTTTAAAGAAGGGACGGCGCGTTATGAAAGAAGAACTGAAAAAAGCAAAGATAGTACCGGTAGTAAAACTGGAAGAATATGAAAAAGCGGAGCTGCTTGCGGAAGCGCTGCGAAAGGGCGGGATAAATTGTGCGGAAATCACTTTTCGCGCAAGCGGAGCTGAAAAGGCCATAGCCTCCATTACATCGGCCTTTCCGGATATGATGGTGGGAGCGGGGACCGTCACAAACATGGAAGAGGCTGAAAAAGCTGTAAAGGCTGGCGCAAAATTCATTGTAAGCCCGGGCTTTGATGAAGAAATAGTTGACTTTACGCTTGAGATGGGGCTGTTGCCTTTGCCTGGCTGCGTAACGCCGACAGAAATTCAAAAGGCCATGAGGAAGAACCTGTCTGTCGTAAAATTTTTTCCGGCAGAGCAGTTTGGAGGAGTGAAAACAATAAAGGCTTTGGCCGGGCCTTTTCAATCTTTACAATTTATGCCGACAGGAGGTATTTCTCTAAATAATCTGGGGGAATACCTGCGGGAAAAAAGCGTTATAGCGTGCGGCGGCTCTTTTATGGTAAAGGATGAACTCATAAGAGAGAACAGGTGGGAGGAAATAACTGAAATAAGCCGCAAGGCTATGGAAATAGCGATTCGAGTGAAAGGAGAATGAAAATGTCAAAAATCGTAACATTCGGAGAGATAATGCTCAGACTGGCTCCAAAAGGTTACCTTCGTTTTTTGCAGGAGCCGGAATTTCAGGCTACTTTTGGAGGCGGTGAAGCCAATGTTGCTGTATCGCTGGCAAATTACGGCCTCGACGCGGCGTTTGTGACAAAATTACCGGATAATCCGATCGGGGAAGCGGCTATCAGGGAACTGCGAAAATATGGAGTAGATGTCGGCGGCATTTCGACAGGCGGCAGCCGCATTGGGATCTATTATCTGGAAAAAGGCGCATCGCAGAGACCTTCAAAGGTCGTTTACGACAGAGCACATTCAGCGATCGGTGAAAGCTGCCGTGATGATTTTGATTGGAACGAGATTTTTAAGGACGCCGGCTGGTTCCATTTTACAGGGATTACCCCCGCACTTGGGCCAAATGTGGCTGAAATTTGTAAAGATGCGGTAAAAGAAGCTAAGAAAAGAAATATTACGGTAAGCTGCGACCTGAATTTCCGTAAAAATCTGTGGACAAGTGAGCAAGCCGCTGAGACGATGGGCGAGCTCATGAAATATACCGATGTATGCATTGCCAATGAAGAGGACGCAGAGAAAGTCTTTGGGATAAAAGCTGATGCTACAGACATCAATGCCGGAAAGCTGAACCGTAACGGATATAAGGATGTAGCCAGAAAGCTGATTGAACGCTTTGACCTTGATTACGCAGCGATCACGCTGAGAACAAGCATATCAGCCAGCGACAATAAGTGGGCGGCCATGCTGTACCATGACGGGCAGGCAATATTTTCAAAGGAATATTCAGTACATATAGTAGACCGGGTAGGAGGCGGAGACAGTTTTGGGGCAGGGCTGATATATGGCCTTTATACGGGAATGGACGATACTGAAGCCCTTGAGTTCGCGACAGCCGCTTCGTGCCTGAAACATTCAATAGAAGGGGATTTCAACCTCGTTTCGGTAAATGAAGTCAAAGCTCTGGCAGGCGGGGATGGATCTGGCAGAGTGCAAAGATAGATCAGGAGGATGGATGATGAGGCAAAAAAGGGATTTTATATCTGAAAATACCAGGACGATTCAATTTTCCAAGATAAGAAAAATGTTCAATAAAGCGTTGGAATATGAAGACCCAATAAGTTTTACAGTTGGAGAGCCGGATTTTATACCTTCTGAAAACATTTTAAACGCTGCGTGCAGAGCTATAAAGGAAGGAAAGACCAGGTACTCCGAAAACGCCGGTATACTTCCGCTCCGGTGTGAGGTGAGCAAATATCTTGAACAAGAAATCGGATTAGAATATGATCCGGATACGCAGATAACCATGACGCCGGGAGCAATGGCCGCCCTCTTTCAGGGACTTAAAGTAATTCTCGACCCCGGAGACGAGGTTATTGTGATCGAGCCATGCTGGACAAATTATATACAGCAGATACGGATGTGCGGAGGGGTGCCTGTCAGCGTCAGCGCAGACGCCGACAGAGGTTTTTCACCGGATATAAAAGCAATCAGAGAGGCGGTAACAGAAAAGACTAAAGCCATAATAGTAAATTCGCCGTGTAATCCAACGGGAGCGGTTCTGAAAAAAACAGATCTGGAGCAGCTCGCTTCACTGGCAAAAGAATTTGACCTGCTGGTAATCAGCGACGAGGTTTACAAGCACATTATTTTTGACGGCGTAAGCTTCACAAGTATAGCGTCGCTCGATGGCATGAAAGAGCGCACGCTGGTCATTGACAGCTTTTCTAAAACATTCGCCATGACCGGATTTAGAATAGGGTACGCGGCCGGGCCTGCGCATATCATCGGAAATATAACAAAACTGCAGGAAAACATAAGTGCCTGCGTTGCCATGCCGAGCCAGTATGCTGCATTGGAAGCCCTTAGGGGAGAGCGGGATCACCTTGACTTTATGGTTGAGAGCTACAGAAAACGCAGAGATTACCTGGCAGATCGTCTCCGTTCCATGCCGCTGGTGAGATATACGCCATCAGAAGGCACATTTTATGCTTTTATCTCTATTAAAGAAACAGGCTTGTCAAGCGAAGAATTTGCCATGAAACTTTTAGAAGAAAAACAGGTGGTGGTTGTACCGGGCGATGCCTTTGGCCAATATGGAGATGGTTATGTCAGACTGTCTTTTGCAGCGTCGATGGACCATATCAAAAGGGGCCTTGACCTTATTGAAGAGTTTCTCAATGATTTGCAAAAAAGAAAGGCAGACGAATGGGCATAAATATAAAAAGGCTTATGGCCGACTTGTATGAGCTTGGAAAAATAGGTTTTATTCCCGGAAAAGGTACAAGCCGCGTGGCGTACAGCGAAGACTTTCTAAAGGGAAGAGAGCTGATCAGGTCAAAGATGGAGGAGGCAGGGCTGATTACTTCCGTAGACGCAGTAGGAAATCTTACAGGACTGCTGCCAGCGTCCAACGATGACAAGATGGCGAAAAAGATCGCGGTGGGCTCGCATATTGATACCGTACCGATGGGAGGCATTTATGACGGAGCCCTGGGGGTCATAAGCGCCATTGAAGCCGTGCGGGCGCTCAAAGAAGAGGGATGGGCAAACAGACATCCCATAGAGGTGATAGCGTTCAACGAAGAGGAAGGTAATGCGGTTGGCGGCACATTCGGGAGTAAAGCTTTCGCCGGAGCTGTTCTGGAAGAATCAATGAGGGAGCCTATGGCTTTATATCATATTTCCGAGAAAGACTTTAGGAGCTGCAAGCGAAGGGCAGAAGATTATCTGGCATATGTGGAATACCACATCGAACAGGGTGGATTGCTTGAAGCGAAAGGCATGACCATAGGCATCGTTGAAGGGATTTTTGGCATACTCCGCTACAAGGCTATTGTCAAGGGGATGGCAAATCATGCGGGAAGTACCCCCATGGCCCTTCGCGATGATGCGATGGAGAAAACCTGTAAAATGATCACATGGCTTATGGACAAGGTTCGCGCAACCGGAGATACCATGGTATGTACCATAGGCACCATGGATGTGGAGCCGGGAGCGGTCAATGTGATACCTGGGGAGACAAGCTTCGTTATCGAGCTGAGAGATAAAGAAATGACAGGTATGTATGAAGTAATAGATAATTTTAGGAATGAATGGAAAGACAAGGGACTTCGATTAGAAGAATATATTACCCAGCCCGAGACACTCTGTGATAAAAGGCTTTGTCTGCTTGCGGAGAATGCTGCCGATGAGAAAAAATACGCTCATATGAGAATGTATAGCGGAGCGGGGCATGATTTGATAAATATGAGCTTTATAGCGCCTTCAGCGCTTTTGTTTATTCCCAGCAAAGGCGGTATAAGCCACAGATATGACGAATATTCCTCGCCGGAGGATATTAAGGCTGGCGCGGAGGTCTTTCTTGAAACAATAAAAAAGATAGATAAGGGGGAGTTTGAAATTGAAAATTAAGATCATCAACCCTAATACAACACAGTCTATGACAGACAGCATTTATGATGCAGCATTACGGTCTGCTGATCCCGAAACAGAAATCCTGGCAGTAAGCCCAAAGACAGGCCCGGACAGCATCGAGTGTTATGTGGATGAGTATCTGTCAGTACCGGGCGTTCTTCAGGAAATAATCAAAGGAGACAGAGAAGAAAAAGCCGATGCGTTCATTATCGCATGTTTTGGTGATCCTGGGTTGTCAGCAGCAAGAGAAATAACAGATAAACCGGTTCTTGGAATATGTGAATCCGCGATTACCGCCGCCAAGTTTATTGCGCCTTATTTCAGCATTGTCTCGGTGCTTGAGCGGTCAAGAAAAGTTACGGAAGATATTGTCAAAGCTTATGGAGCAGAAAGCTTTTGCCGATCCATAAGATCAACCGGTCTTTCTGTGCTGGATTTTGGAAAACACCCTGAAAAAGGACTGGCAGCTCTGGCAGATCAGAGCAGGATAGCAGTTACCCAGGACGGAGCCGAATGTATCCTTTTGGGATGTGCCGGTTTTGTGGATTTTGCCGATGAACTGCGCAAAGAATTAGGCGTGCCTGTACTGGACGGCGTGGTTCCGGCGGTAAAGTTCGCCGAGGCGCTGGTAAAAATGAAGGTAAAAACCAGTAAAGCCAATACATGGAAACCACCTGAAAAAAAAGAATTTAAAGGATTTGACGGTATAGTTGAAATATAGAGTTAAGGGTGAAAAATATGATAACTTTAATAAAAAATGGAATGATAATTACAGACAGAAATGAATTTAAGGGCGATATCCTCATTGAAGGTGAGAAAATATCAGCAATCGGGGAGCATATCGAAGCCGATGCGGATAGAATTATCGATGCTGAAGGAAAATTGGTAATGCCGGGAGGCGTTGACCAGCATACTCATTTTTCAGCTTTGTGCAATGTTGGCGACAAAGATACTGCCGGTTATGAAACTACGGACTCGGCAATAGTCGGAGGGACTACGACCATAATAGATTTCGCGCCTCAGGACCCTGATACTGGATTGCTGGATTCTATCGATTACCGTATCAATGTCAGGGCAAAGGGCAAAAGCTGCGTGGATTATGCCCTGCATGCCATGGTAACATATCTGACAGATGATATTTTTGATGAAATATATAAATTTCCGGAAAAGGGGATATCCAGTATAAAGATATTCATGGCATATAACGGTTCCCCTCTTCATGTTGACGACGGTTCTTATTACAGGATCCTTGAACGGGCAGGAGAAGTTGGCGCCACGGTATTTGTACATGCGGAAAACGGTGAAATACTGGATTTCCTCAGGAGAGAATGTATCAAAAAAGGTCAGACGGCTCCCAAATATCATTATATTTCCAGGCCGCCGTTTACGGAAGCGGAAGGAGTCAGAAGGGCGGCATACCTGGCTGGAAAAGTAGGTACGCCGGTATATATAGCGCATGTTACATGCAGAGAAGCCCTTAAGGAGCTTATTGAGGCCAGAGGAAACGGAGTCAATATCAACGGTGAAACATGTACCCACTATCTTACCATAACAAAAGATGTGCTTGACAATCCTGACTTTAATGAGGCGTCTAAATATGTCTGCTCGCCGGCGCTCAGGGACCAGGAAGATATAGACGCATTGTGGGAGGCCCTTGACAGGGGTATACTGACGGCTGTTTCTTCGGATCATTGCGGGATAGATGTGGCGGAACTGAAGCAGGCAGGCAGAGATGATTTCACGCAAATCCCGAACGGATCGCCGGGAGCCGGAGACAGATTTTCTATGATATGGACATACGGCGTGGAGACCGGCAGGATTTCAAGAAAAAAATTTGTAGAACTGATCGCGGCCAAGCCAGCTAAGATCAACGGGATATTTCCACAGAAAGGAACGCTGGAAGTCGGTTCCGATGCGGATATAGTGATATTTGACCCTTCGTGGGAAGGGACTGTACGCCTTGCCGATAACCCTAACGGAGTGGACTACAATATATTCGAGGGAAGAAAAAAGATAGGAAAAATAGAAAAGGTCCTTTTAAGGGGAAATATAGCGGTTGACGACGGGAAATTCGTTGGAGAATACGGAATGGGACGATTCATCCGCGCAGACATGCATGCGGGGTGTTATACAGGGCTTTGATATAGATATATCGGGAAAGCATTTGGACTGCAAGGGATTTGGCATATAAGCCAGATGATTTACTTTTCCATTGCAGTTCAGATGCTTTCATATAAAGGTTATCATTTTTGCTTCTTCGATTGATATGATATAATTTAAAAAAAGCCAGAAAGAAGGTGGTTGATATGTCAGATTTGAATTTAGACAAAATACTGAACATATATAACTATTTCGACGGGATAATGATCACGGATGAAAAAGGCGTTATCAAGTATTACACTAATTTCAGGACTGATGTATATAGCCTGCAATTAGATCAAATTGTAGGAAAAACAGTCCTGGAGATTCATCCGGAACTCACGGAGGAGCAGAGCACCATTATGCAGGTCCTTAAAACAGGACAGCCTATCTATGACCGGGTAGAGCATCTGACTACATCTCATGGAGACACTGTTACGAACATCTGCAGTACTTTGCCCATAATGCAGGGAGACAAGATCGTAGGTGCGATTGATTTTGCCAGGAGTATTGATGACGGTCGTAATAAGGACATCCAACGAAGGTATATAAACATACCAAAATTTCAAAATAACAAGGACAAGTTTTACCATCTTGACGACATCGTGACATCGTCAACCAAGATCAATGAAATAAAGAAGCAGATCCCCATGATCGCTAATACGGATTCTGCGGTAATGATATGCGGAGAAACAGGTACGGGAAAAGAAATGATCGCCCAGAGCATCCATACTTCGGGTGTGCGGTGCGGGGCTAATTTTGTTTCTCAAAACTGCGCCGCTATCCCGGAAAATCTGCTGGAAAGTATTTTGTTTGGAACAGAAAGAGGAGGCTTTACGGGGGCGGAGGATAAAGCGGGCCTGTTTGAAATTGCCAATGGAGGAACTTTGTTCCTGGACGAGATCAATTCAATGGAATTAGGCATGCAGGCCAAAATATTGAAAGCTATAGAAGAAAAGCAGATTCGCCGTATAGGTGGTAATAAGTCGATCTCTTTTGATGTAAAAGTCATAAGCGCAGTCAATAAAAATCCGATCGCCTGTATCAGAGAAGGTTCATTGCGCCAGGATCTTTTCTACAGGCTGAGCACTGTTTTTATCGAGGTGCCTGCTCTGCGCAATCGAACTGCTGATATACCGGTTATGACCAATTACTTTATAAATGAGAATAACAAAAAGATGAACAAAAATGTTACCGGCGTGACTGATGAAGTCATGGAGCTGTTTTGCCAGTATTCATGGCCGGGTAATGTGCGGGAACTGAAAAATGTGATCGAAGGGTCATTTAACATCATCCGTTCCCGGGAAATAGGCTTGGAAAGTCTGCCTTCATATTTGACATCTCATTTTGAGAATGAAAAGTTTATGGTGATTAACTATGATGATGATCAAAGTTTAACAGAAAAAGTGGAAGAGTATGAAAAACGACTCATAACATGGGCGTTAAATTCTACAAAAAACATGTCCTTAGCGGCTGACAAACTGAAGATCTCCAAACAGGCGCTTAACTATAAACTATTAAAATACGGATTAAAAGACTGTAAAAGATAAAGTATCTAAATTGCAGAATCCCTAAAAGGATATTATGCTTTTTTATTGCAAATTTCCAGGGAAAAAAGCAGGAAATGAAAAAAATAAAAATTTCTTTACTCTGAAAATAAAAAAATATGTACGGGGAAGTGACGAAAGATTGAAATAGCAGAATTTCCCATTGTGGCATGACTATTGCAATATCTCATTGATCAAACAAGTATTTTCGACTGAAATGCTGCTTGCTTTGTTAAAGACAAAAAGAGAAAGAAGGACAAGAGATGAAGAAATACTTAGTAAAAAGACTGATTCAGCTTCCGATCATCTTGCTGGGAGTGATAGCTGTAACCTTTCTTATCGTGCAGTTTACGCCTGGCGATCCGGCGGTTAAACTGGCTGGAGGCAATGCCCGCCCGGAAGACATTGAGGCGATCAGAGAGCAGCTGGGACTTAATAAACCGGTACTTGAACAATTCGTCGATTATTTTGTAAATATTTTTCACGGCGATTTCGGGAGATCTTTTGTCAGAAAAACAGAAATCGGCGGAGAACTGGTAACCGCCCTGGCCAATACGGTGTATCTTATCGTATTTGCCCGTATCTGGTCGGTGATAGCGGCTATTCCGCTGGGAATCGTAGCTGCGATCAAGCAAAACACATGGATAGATAAGGCGTGTATGACTCTTACCCTCGCAGGAGTTTCAATACCGCAGTTCTGGCTGGGACTCATGCTGATGAAATTTTTCTGTATGAGCCTTGGAATCTTTCCTATTTCCGGAATGGGAGATTCGTTTTTCAGCATGGACGGCCTAATGCACGCATTCCTGCCGGCGCTGATGCTTGGGCTTCCTCAAATGGCGTCCATTTCAAGGCTTACCAGATCGGAGATGCTGGAGGTAATGAGACAGGATTACATAAGGACGGCGAAAGCCAAAGGTTTGAAATATAGTGCGATAATCATCAAACACGCGCTGAAAAACGCGGCTCTTCCGCTGATAACCGTAATCGGAACGCAGACGGGGTACATGCTCAGCGGATCGGTGGTCATAGAAAATATCTTTTCATGGCCGGGTCTTGGAAGATATTCTACCACGGCGATCCTGAGCAATGATTATCCGGTTATACAGGCCAGCATCCTGCTGTTTGCGGTAATGTTCCTGGTAGTAAACCTGATCGTGGACCTGACATACAGCGCGATCGATCCGAGAATCAAATATTAAGGTGGTGACTGGTTTGGAAACATTAAACAGCAGTTCAGCGGCAATTATGCTTAGAAAATGCCTACGCAATAAAAGCGTGGTAATAGGCGCTATAATTTTATTCATTATGATTATGATAGCCGTATTGGCTCCGGTCATATCGCCACACGACCCGTATCTGACAAACAGCGCCATAGCCTGCGCAAAGCCGTCGGCGGAATATCCTTTTGGCACCGATGAATTGGGAAGATGTGTTTTGAGCCGTATGCTATACGGCGCCAGGATAACGATTCCTTACAGCCTTATGTCCCTGGCCGTGGCCGTGGTCATAGGGGTTCCTATCGGACTGATATCCGGCTTTTACAGACATCTGGACAATCCTCTTATGCGCTTCATGGATATTCTCATGGCCTTTCCGGGAATGCTCCTGGCCATAGCTATTGTTGCGACACTGGGACAGGGCCTTGGGAATGTGACCATAGCCGTAGGGCTTGGCTCTATGCCGGCATATGCCAGACTGATACGAGGCCTGGTGCTTTCCCTTAAAAAAATGCCTTATATAGAAGCGTCCATATCAGCCGGAGCCTCAGATCTCAGGATAATAGTCAGACACATACTTCCAAATTGCATACCTACGATAATAGTGTATTCGATGCTGGAGATGGCATGGATAATTATGTCAATTTCAACTTTGAGTTTCCTGGGTATCGGAGCGACGCCGCCTATACCTGAATGGGGAGCCTTAATAAGCGCGGGCAAGGATTACATAAGCTCTTATCCGCATATTTCAGGATTTCCGGTAATTTTTATATTCGTTACGGTTACGGGATTTAATCTCCTGGGCGACGGCCTTAGAGATGTTCTGGACCCTCGTATGTAGGAAGGAGCAGATGAGATGGAAATGGCTAAAACAAATGATAATTTAATAGAAGTAAATCACCTGTCTGTGACTTTCTACAACGGAAAAGATGAAAATCACGCAGTTGAGGATGTGACATTCAGAATAAAAAAAGGCGAAGTGCTGGGCGTAGTCGGTGAATCCGGAAGCGGAAAAAGCGTTTCCGCAATGTCGATCATGCGGCTGATCTCCTATCCGCCGGGAAAAATCACAGGAGGCGAAATAATATTCGAGGGTGAAGATGTACTGAAAAAGACTGAAGAGGAAATGATGAAGATAAGAGGGAACAAGATTTCCATGATTTTTCAGGAACCGATGACTTCGTTTAATCCTCTTTACACGATAGGGTCTCAGATCGTGGAAGCAATAGTCTTGCACCAGGATAAACCAAAAAAAGAGGCTGAACAGATGGCCGTTGAGCTGCTTCATGAAGTAGGAATTTCTTTTCCTGAAAAGAGGGTAAAGGAATATCCCCATCAAATGTCCGGGGGCATGCTTCAGCGCGCGATGATCGCCATGGCCCTTTCATGCAATCCGCAGCTGCTTATAGCCGACGAGCCTACTACCGCTTTGGATGTTACCATTCAGGCGCAGATACTGGATCTGATCAGAAAATTGCAGGCCGAACGGCAGATGTCCATAATGATGATCACTCACGATCTTGGAGTAATTGCGGAAGTCGCGAAATATGTGGTCGTTATGTATGCCGGGAGAGTGGTGGAAGAAGCGTCGGTAAAAAATCTGTTTAAAAAACCCCTTCATCCTTATACTGAAGGGCTTATGAAGTCCATACCCAAGATTGGAAATCATGAAAAACTTTACATGATCCCGTTTAAAAGCGGAGCAAACAGAATAAGGCAGGGTTGCAGATTCTGTCCTCGCTGCGCATATGCGATGGATATATGCAGAGAGAAAGAGCCTGAACTTGTAGAAGTCGGCGAAGGAAGAAAGGTCAGGTGTCATCTGCACACTCTGAGTAAAGGGACGGGTGAAGCATAATGGAAAAAGAGATATTACTGTCTGTAAAAGATATAAAGAAATGGTTTGCCATAGATGAAAAAATTTTTGGCAAGCCCACATCGTTTGTTAAAGCTGTAGACGGCGTTTCCTTTGACATATATAGAGGAGAGGTTCTGGGGCTTGTGGGAGAGAGCGGCTGCGGAAAAACGACCATAGGCCGTTCCATTCTCGGACTTACGAGGCCGACCTCAGGAAGCATTGTTTTTGAGGGAAAAGAACTTATGGGGATGAAAAAGAAAGAACTCCGCAAATTGCGCAGTGATCTTCAGATAGTTTTTCAGGATCCGTATTCGTCTTTGAGTCCCAGGATGCGCATAGGGCAGACCATAGCCGAGCCTATGGAAATACAGAGAAAAGGCGACAAAAAAACAAGGCGTAAAAAAGTAGAAGAACTGCTGGAAATCGTAGGCCTTGAAAAAAACTTCGCGGATCGCTATCCACATGAGTTTTCCGGAGGTCAGAGACAGCGCATAGGCATAGCGAGAGTACTTGCTGCCGACCCGAAATTCATCATCTGCGATGAGCCTGTATCCGCGCTGGATGTGTCAGTGCGGTCACAGATTCTGAATTTGCTTATCAAGCTGAAAAAAGATTTTGGGCTTACCATGTTGTTTGTTTCCCATGATCTGTCCGTAGTGGAGTATATATGCGACAGGATCATAGTCATGTACCTTGGCAAGGTTATGGAGATCGCCAAAAGAGATGATCTTTACAAGAAACCGTTGCACCCGTATACAAAGGCGTTGCTTTCGGCCATACCTCTGCCTGATCCGGAGGTGAAGAGGAATCGCATATTGCTGGAAGGAGATACTCCAAGCCCCGTGGATCCGCCAGAAGGATGCAGATTCTGCACCAGATGCCCAAGCGCGCGGGAAATATGCCGGAAAAAAGCTCCGATGCTGGAGGAAGTCGGAGACGGCCATACGGTGGCGTGTCATTTCTGGCGCGATGAAGATGCAGAACTGAACACGGGTGGAAAGTAATCAGCCATTTTCGCAGCCTTAATATTTTGTCCGCTATTTTCGTTTTAAATATTCATATGGTGAAAAGGAGGGAGCATATGAGAGATACCGCAAAATTTTTTAAAGCCAGGTATATCGTAGTATGGAAAGATGGCAGCCACCACATTCTGGAGAATGGATATCTTGCCGTCGAAGGCAAGAACATCTCCGGTTATATGAGCAGCCTGCCGGAAGGAGCGCAATATGAGGATCTAGGCAATGCGGCGATCATTCCGGGATTTGTGAACCTGCATACCCACCCGTCTGAAGTGTACAGTATAAAAAGCTACATTGAAGACTGTGGAAACCCGAATTTCTTTGAATCCACATTGATGGACTATCCATTTCCATCTTTAGGAAAACGGGGTGCAGAAATTCAGACAACTCTCAATCTGATCGAGCTTTTGAAGAGCGGATGCACTACTTCGCTTATCTATGGAGGCCCATATTCCAGGCTGGAGGCGGAAACGGCAGGAAAAATGGGTGCAAGGGCCTATGTGGGTGCTGGGATAAGAGCCGGAGACAGGATGGAAGCTGACAGCATATGGCATTCACCGGACGGACATTCCGTCACATATGATTTTGATGAAAAAAGCGGTTTCCAAAGGATAAGGGAGGCTGAAGAACTCGTAAGAGACTATGACGGAACTTTCGGAGGTAGGATCCACATAATGCTGGGACCAACACAGTCCATGACATGTACGCCTGATATGCTGAAAGAATCCAGGAAAACAGCGGATAAACTGGGCGTCGGCATTACCGTACATGTGGCGGAGGATCTGGCTGAATTTGAAGGCTGCGTCAGAATGTACGGAAAAACTCCCGTAAGGCTTTTATATGATACGGGTCTTCTGGGAGAGGATGTGGTGCTGGCCCATTGCGTTTTTATAACAGGACACAGCCAGGTTTTCATAAAAAACAAAGATGATCTTAAGCTGTTGGGACAGACAAAGAGCAATGTGGCTCACAGCCCTACTCCTTTTATCAGACTGGGTACAAATCTGGAGTCATTTGCAAAATACGCGGAGGCCGGAGTCAATGTCGGGATGGGAACTGATACTTTTCCGTCGGACATGATACAGGAAATGCGTCTTGCGGCGTTCATGGCAAAATCTCAGGAACATACGACTTACAGGACAAGGGCGAAGGACATTTTTAACGCCGCGACGATAAACGGCGCAAAGGCTCTGGGCAGACCTGATCTGGGAAGACTGTGCGAGGGAGCGGCGGCTGACTTTTCGGTCGTAGACCTCAGTACCATCGAAATGACTCCGTCAAGAGATGTTATTAAGAGCATCGTCTACAGCGGGACGAGACATACGGTTTCCCGCGTATATGTGGAGGGACAATGCATCGTCAGAGACGGAAAAGTCGGCGGAATCGACGAAAAAGGCCTGTGCGAGGAATTGCAGGCAATCGGCGAAGAGGCATGGAAAGAACTGAGAACAAAAGACGGAAGAGAGATGGACGAATTTTATCCGATGAGCTTTCCAAGAATGTAAAAATGAGGTGGAGAGATGAAAGAAATCAAATATTATAAGGCGAAATACATAATCGTATGGGACAAGGGCCAGCACAAAACTCTGGAAAACGGCTATCTGGGAGTAGAGGGCGATACGGTTTCCGGATTTTATACGCAGATACCCGAGGGGGCAGATGTGGAAGACCTCGGCAATGTGGCGATCACTCCGGGATTTATCAACACCCATACACATCCGTGCGAAGTTTACAGCCTCAAGAGCTATAGAGAGGATATAGGCAATCCGTATTTTTACGAAGGAACTCTTTATGACTATGCCCTCGTAATGTCTCTGGGAGAGAGAGGCGCGTTTTTGCAGGCCAAACTCAACCTTGCGGAAATCCTCAAAAGCGGATGTACGACCGCTTTGATCTATGGAGGAGGTTATTCCAGAACAGAAGCCGAGATCGCCGGAAAAATGGGAATGCGCGCTTATGTGGGAGCCCCGGTCAGAGCGGGAGACAGATATGAGGAAGACAGCATATGGTATTCTCCGGACGGCCATTCCGTAGCCTGTGAGTTCAACGAAAAGGAAGGATTCGACAGGATCGACGAAGCCGAACAGCTGATACGCGACATAGACGGAACATATGACGGAAGAATTCACGCCGTATGGGCGCCTACGCAGACCATGTACTGCACGCCTGATATGCTCAAGGAAGTAAGAAAAAGAGCGGACAGGATGGGAAAACGGATAACCATCCACGGGGCTGAAGGAGCTCTTGAATTTGAAACATGTATACGCATGTACGGCAAAACTCCAGTGCAGCTTATGGCTGATACGGGCATGCTCGGCGAGGATGTGTCCGTCGCCCACTGTCTGTATATCACAGGACACAGCGAGATCAACATGGCGGGAGACAGCGACCTGAAACTGCTTGGAGAAAGCGGAACTACAGTTGCTCATTGTCCTATTGCCATAGCAAGAGGCGGAAATACATTGCAATCCTTTGGAAAATATCAGGAGTACGGGGTAAACATGACGATAGGTACGGATACCTTCCCGTCAGACTTTATCCAGGAAATGAGACTGGCAGCCATAATGGGTAAGATCGTAGACAGGACGACTTTTGCCGTAACCGCCAGAGACATTTTTAACGCGGCGACGGTGAACGGCGCCAAAGCGTTCGGCAGAAATGATCTGGGAAAACTTGAAAAGGGCGCGAAAGCAGACTTTGTAGTGTTCAAACTGGATAACATCGAAATGGCTCCGGTACGAGATGTTGTGAAAAATATAATATACAGCGCGACAAGACACTCGATAGATCAGGTTTATGTGGCCGGAAAGCGTGTGGTGAAAGACGGGCAGGTTGACGGTGTAAATGAGGCCGAACTTGCCGCAGAACTGCAAGAAGTATCTGAGGGTTCGTGGAGCAGGACCGCGCAGCATGACCGTTTTAACCGGAGCGTTGACGAACTTTCCCCGCTTGCATGTCCAAGATACGAGGGATAGCTGTAATATCAACTGGTTGAAAAAGCGTAATGTAAGACTCGCTTTTCAAAATATAAGAAATGAGGTGAAAAAAATGTTAAAGCAGAGAGGCAAAAAAGCGGTATCGGTTTTATTAGCCCTTATCATGGTATTCGCTCTGGCTGCATGCGGAAACAGCAATGAGAGCAGTACGGGAACAGACGAGTTGGTTGTCGGCACCTACTCTGTCGGTGCAAGCTGTATCTTAGACCCGCAGATGACATCAAATTACGGGGACTGGCAATATATAAACCAGATGTACGATACTATCGTTACAACTGACTTTGACGGCCAGACTATCAAGGACGCTTTAGCCGAAAGCTGGGAAGTTTCTGAGGACGGTCTCACATACACATTCCATCTGAAGGACGGAGTTAAGTTTCACAGCGGAAAAGAATTAACATCAGAAGATGTTAAATGGACTTGGGAACGCTGGAGAAGTGAACCTGGTACGGTATATTCATATTATCTGGACTTTGTTGATACCATAGAGGCTCCGGATGACAGTACCGTAGTCGTTCATATGACCAGACCTGACAACAATTTCTTAGTTAACATGACGGTGCCGGTAGCCTCCATCATGAACGGAGAAGCCGTAGAACAGGCGGAAGCAGAAGGCAAGGTATATGGAACGGAAGTTGTAGACGGAACGGGTCCTTTCAAATTTGAAGAGTATATGGCCAACGACTATCTTAAGATGACTAGAAACGATGAATACACCTGGGGTTCGTCAATATTTGAAAACCAGGGTCCCGCCCATATTTCCGGCATAAAGGTAAGATTCCTTCCTGAACCGGGAACAAGACTTATGGAGTTTGAAGCAGGCAATGTGGACATTTTAGGAAACGGATGCGTATTTGCAAACGAAATCGAAAATCTTTTAGCTAAAGGAGACTACAGCCTGGCGGAATATCAGCCTCCATATCCTGTGTTCCTGCTGTTCCAGACAGAGAGAGTAGACAAGGTTGTAAGACAGGCCTGCAATATGGCCATTGACAGGGAAGAAATAATAAATACCGTAATGGGAGGCCACGCGGAAGCGATGTACACCGGACTTCCTGAAAATTATCAGTGGAACTGGAAAGAGGGCAAAGACTTTTATAAATACGACCTCGATGCGGCAGGAAAATTGCTGGAAGATAACGGATACAAGCTGGAAAGCGACGGATACCGTTATAAGGACGGTGAAAAGCTGTCAATAGAAATTTCTTACTGCTCATCCGATGAAGATGCAAAGACAGCGGAAATTTTCCAGGCTCAGATGAAGAAGATCGGCATCGATGTTGTAGTTAACACCTCCACCGCAGACTTCTGGGAAAGAGTAGGTGGAGAAGGCGGAAACGATTTCGATGTTCTTATCATGGGAACATATATCAATTCAGCGGAAGATCTGCTGCAAGAATACATGTACAGCAAAAATATACCTGCTCCTAATCGTTCAAGGTGGAGCAGTCCGGAGGCTGACGCGCTCTTAACTGAAGCCAGGAGCACGACCGATGAAGCAAGAAGAATGGAGTGCTACGAAGAACTCCAGAAGATCGCTGCCGAGGAAGCGCTCTGGGTACCTCTGTACAACAAAAACGGATGGAGCGTTGTCAATACCGGACATGTAAAGGGATTCAAACCTCATCCTACCATTATGGAAGGCGAGCCTAAATTCTTGGATGTTACGAAAGAATAGGAAGTTTAACTTGCGGGCTCAGAATTAAGAGGATTATATGAAGAAAGTAGACATGATTGTAAAGGCGCCTCACTTTTACACTATGGAGGGCGATGGCGTAGGGTACAAAGCGGATCAGGCGATGATCGTTGATGGCGGTAAGATCGTTGATTTTATCGATTTGGAAAAATGCGATGGCTGCTTTAAGGCAGATGAAGTACTCGATATGTCCCATCATGTGGTTCTGCCGGGTCTGATCGACGGCCATATGCATACGGCCTGCAATATCATGCGCGGGCTTGCACAGGATACTAAAAACTGGATGATGTATGGATTGCAGCCGTTTGATAATGCTGTGACTGTTGATGAACGGAACGCCGGAAGCGAAGTGGCTATCATAGAAGCGATAAAAGCAGGTACGACCACATTAGGCGATTATGATGCGGAAATGGATCATGTTTGCCAGTTTATCGACAGGATCGGCGCCAGAGGAAATGTTGCTCAAACTATCCGCGCGGCAAAGAGAAGGATATATAAGCCGGGAGAGCTATATGAAATGGACGATTCGCAAGGAGAGAAAGAGCTGGCCCGGAACTTGGAACTGTTTGATAAGTGGCATCGCAAAGGTGACGGGAGGATTCGGATCCTGTTCGGTCCGCAGGGGGTAGATTTTGTCAGCGTTTCTCTGCTTCTGAAAATACAGAAAATCGCCAAGGAGCGCAAAACCAAAATACATATGCATGTGCAGCAGGGCGACAGAGAACTCTATCAGGTTGAGAACCGCTATGGAAAGCGTACTACGGAATTTCTCCAGGATCTGGGGTATCTGGATGATTCACTGATCGCAGTACATCTTACGGAATGCGATGACGAAGAAACCAGAATAATCGCAAGGAGCGGAGCTTCAATGGTGGTGAACCCGGCTTCCATCGGGATCATTGACGGAATGGTCTGCCCTAGCGTAATATTCCAGGAGGCCGGCGGGAATGTGGCTCTTGGATCAGATCAGGCGCCGGGAAATAATTGTCATAACATTATACATGAGATGAAAAATGTATGTATGTTCAATAAACTGAAATACCGTGATCCGGAAATCATGCCGGCGTGGAAAGCCCTGCGTATGGCCACCATAGAAGGAGCGAAGGCTATAGGAGTGGATGATGAGACAGGATCTCTTGAGCGAGGCAAGCAGGCTGACTTCATAGCAGTTGACCTGAATTATCCATCTATGCAGCCCGTGTACACTTACCCTATGCGCAATATAGTTCCCAATTTGGTTTATAGCGCAAGGGGATGTGAAGTTGCCTTATCAGCGGTAAATGGGCGCGTAATCATGAAAGATCAGAGAATTCTGACCATAGATGAGGATGCTTGTATAAGGAATATACAGAAATACCCGCATGAAATCGGCGTAAGAGCATCAAAAGAATTCTTCGATATACACGGAACCAACGCGCGTTTTATGGAAGAAGAAAAACTTTAACCAAAAAACATACCCTCCTTACATAAATGGGCAGATGACAAACAAATCGGTGCCACCCGTAAAACGGGTGGTTCGAACCGGGGCTATAAGCCCCCGCTACTAGCCCGCGCCTAAAGACGCGGGCTTTCTCTTTCGTTCAAGCCTTATTGCTCTTGCCTCTTTGGCCGCCCCTGAAGGGGCTTCTCTCTATGTGAATGGGTCCTCGTATTCTTTCACGCTCAACTTATCCATCGCCATGTCATGCTTCTCTTGCTCTTTGATGTATTTCCTGATCGTCTCATCATTCAACCCTACTGTGCTGACATAATACCCTTCGGCCCAAAAGTGCCGATTCCCGAACTTGTATTTTAGATTCGCATGATGCTCAAACATCATCAGTGCAAAAAATTAACGGCTGCTCAGCGAAAATTAACGCCCTCAGCGCAGAACAGACAGCAAATGCTGATAGTCCGCAGGGAACTCAGGTCTCACAGGTTTTAGAAAGAAATGCTGAGATTCGTTGAGACAAAGTCCACCTATAATGGAAAAAATAAGGATCCAGGGGGATCGGCTCCCCCTTGGATCAAAATAATAAGTTATTCAGGGGGAGTGAGATTAACTGCTGCGGGACTGTTTTGACAAGTAAAATTGTCAAAATGGCGAAAAACAGTAAAAAATATCCCTCACTCCCTTGCCTTAGTTCCCCCTAAAATTCACAAATAAAAGAAATCAGGGGGAGCCGACCCCCCTAACTAAAGAAAAAACTTCATTTTAGGTGTAGTCGATCCCTCTGAAACGAAAAAAAATTGATTTCGGGGGGAGATACCCTTGCCTCAGATCTTGAGCAGACAGGCACAGCGGCTCTGGCATGCGGTATCTTTCTTCCGCTGCAGGATGTTGGCATCTGCCCTCACAATGTTGGCATCTGCCCTCACAAACTGTTGTTTAAAAAAACAAGCTATGGTAAAATATATAAATTAAAGAAAATGCCGCAGCACAGAGGATGCGCCGCAAAAGCACAAGACCACCAGAGAGGTAAGGATGACAGATACTATACTTATATACATACTTTTGGCAGTTTCCGCCATTTCGGCCATACTGGCGGCCATGGCCGTGTCAAACAGCAAAAAGCTCAGTGAACAGCTTAATAATACCACCAGAGACGATGAGATCCTGTCAAGAGAACTGGAAGCCATGCACCGGAGCCAGCAGGCCACGGTGCAGACCATACAGACATCGTTTCAGACATTCGGAGAAGTGATCTCTGCCAATCAAAAGACTTCGGCGGAGGCGGTGGACAACAGGCTCAAGGATCTGAACACCAGATTTTCCGCCATGGCAGTAGAAAACGAGCAGAAGCTGGAGAACATACGCCTGTCCATGGAAAGAAAGATTTCTGCCCTGACCGAGGACAACAACAAACAACTGGAGCAAATGCGCCAGACTGTAGATGAAAAACTCCAGAAAACTCTGGAGGACAGGATAGGACAGTCTTTCAAGGTTGTCAGCGAAAGGCTGGAGGCAGTTTATAAAGGGCTGGGAGAAATGCAGAACCTTGCTGCCGGAGTAGGCGATCTGAAGAAAGTCCTTTCCAATGTAAAGACCAGAGGCATACTGGGAGAAGTGCAGCTGGGCGCTATACTGGAACAGATCCTTTCGCCGGAACAGTATGAAGAAAATGTCAATGTCAAAGGCACAGGCGCCGAGCGGGTAGAGTTTGCCGTAAAGCTTCCGGGAAGCGGCGATGGTCATGTGTGGCTTCCCATCGATGCCAAATTTCCGGGTGACGCCTATGCCAGGCTGATGGATGCATACGAGACAGGTGATATGGCTATGATAGAAGAAGCCGGGAAGAACCTGGAAACAGTCATAAAAAAAGAAGCCAGAGATATAAGGGATAAATATATCCAACCCCCTCAGACTACAGATTTTGCCATCATGTTCCTGCCGTTTGAGGGACTTTATGCTGAGGTACTGCGCAGGGGACTTCTTGAGATACTGCAGAGGGATTACAAGGTGAATATCGCCGGGCCGACAACAATGGCTGCACTGCTAAACAGCCTTCAGATGGGATTCAGGACTCTGGCGATTCAAAAACACTCCAGCGAGGTATGGAATATATTAGGTGCCGTAAAGACAGAGTTTGAAAAATTCGGGACTGTTCTGGCTTCAACACGCTTAAAGATCGAGAGGGCCAACGATGATCTTGATAAACTGATCGGAACAAGGACAAATATGATAATGCGCCAGCTCAATAAGGTGACCAAACTGCCGGAACAGAAGGCCGACGAGATCTTCAGCCTTGGCGGAACCGGACGGGGATCAGTAGAAGATGACCTTGGACCAGTCCGGCAGGAACAGGGATCTGGCAGACCGGATCAGAGTTTCGGTGCCTATGCCACGGACACAGGTGAAGGCTCGGATGAGAGCATCCCATACGGCACATACGATGAAAAGGAATGATATATGAAGATATTTGCAATAGGCGATCTGCACCTGTCATTTGGGCCAGGAGTGGAAAAGCCCATGGACCGGTTTGGGGAAGAATGGGTCAATCATGCTGAAAGGCTGAGGGCCAACTGGATGAAAGAAATATCGCCTGTAGATACAGTGATAATATGCGGGGATATTTCCTGGGGATTGAGGCTTGAGGAGGCTGCAGCCGACTTTGAGTGGATAAGGGGACTGCCCGGAAAAAAACTGCTATTCAAAGGAAACCATGACCTGTGGTGGCAGTCTGCAGGAAAACTCAACCGCCTTTACGGAGATGAAAATCTCATTTTTGTACAGAATACGGCCGAGATAGTGACTGCCGGAGGTCCTCCGGAAAGCAGTCCGCCGGAAAGCGATTCACCTGAATGCAGTCCGCCGGAAAGCGGTTCGCCGGAAATCCTGGAAACCCCAAAAAAGATCGCAGTCTGCGGCAGCCGCGGATGGATATGTCCGGGAGATGATTTTTTCGGGCAGGATGATAAAAAGATATACGAAAGAGAACTCATGCGCCTGGAGATGTCATTGCAAGACGGTGTAAAAAAAGGAGCAGACGAGATCATAGGCGTTCTGCACTTTCCGCCTACAAATGACAAGCTCCAGCCGTCTGGATTCACAGAGCTGATGAGCAGCTACGGAGTCAAGACATGTGTCTACGGGCATCTTCACGGAAAAGAAGTTTTCCCAAAAGGCATGAAAGGAATATTCAACGGAGTCAGATATGAACTGGTATCCCTGGATTATCTGGGAGCCCGGCCAAAGGAGGTAAGATCATGAGCAAAGTTATATTGATAGTGACAGACAGCATGGGAGTTGGAGCTCTGCCTGATGCGGCGGCTTATGGCGATGATGGGGCGGACACTTTCGGCCACATTGCGGCCGTAATGACCAAAGAAAAAAATAAATTTGACATACCGAACCTCAGAAGACTGGGTATCGGCAATATTGACGGAGTTTCTTTCAACGATCTGGCATGTCCGGATCCTATGGGGGCCTACGGCAAGATGGGGGAAATCTCAAAGGGCAAGGACACCATAACCGGACATTGGGAAATAGCCGGCATATATACAGACACGCCTTTCAAGACTTATCCTGATGGTTTTCCGGAAAAATTCATCAAAGCTTTTGAAACAGCCATCGGTACAAAAGTGCTGGGTAACTATCCGGCTTCCGGTACAGAGATCATAGAACAGCTGGGACCTGAACACGAGGCTACAGGCAGGCCTATCGTATATACATCGGCCGACAGCGTTTTCCAGATCGCAGCCAATATTGATGTGATCCCGCTGGAAAGGCTGTATGAGATATGTGAAGCGGCCAGAAAGCTCCTGGTGGGCGATGTGGCCTGCGGCCGTGTGATCGCACGGCCTTATGTGATACAGGACGGCAAGAGGGTAAGGACATCAGACAGGAAAGACTATGCCGTGTCGCCGCCGGAGGAGACCGTCCTGGACAAGGTAAGCAAGGCGGGCAAGACTGTATATGCCGTTGGAAAGATAAGGGATATCTTCAACGGCCGGGGCGTCACCGAGGCTGTCCACACCGACAGCAATATGGACGGAGTGGATAAGACCATAGAAGCCATGAAGATGGATTTTGACGGTTTCATATTCACAAATTTAGTGGATTTTGATTCCCAGTATGGACACAGGAGAGACCCTGCCGGATATGGCAGATGCATAGAGGAATTTGACAGCCGCATACCGGAGCTTATCGAAGCCCTGGACAGCGAGGATATTCTGATGATATGCGCAGATCACGGTAACGACCCGGTACACAGCGGATTCGACCATACGAGGGAATATGTCCCGATACTGATTTATGGAGAAAAAGTCAAAGCCGGAGCGGACCTGGGCATAAGAAAGACTTTCGCCGATGTTGGAGCGACTGTAGCAGACATTTTAGGGGCAGAACCTACATCAATAGGAGATAGCTTTAAAGAGGTGATCTTGAAATGAACATGGTGGACATCATACAAAAGAAGAAAGATGGAAAAAAACTTTCAAAAGACGAGATCAGATGGTTCATAGACGGATATGTGGCAGGAGACATTCCGGACTATCAGGCATCAGCCCTGCTTATGGCCATATACTTTCAGGGACTGGACGAAGAAGAAACTTTCTATCTGACCGATTCCATGAGATATTCTGGAGATACGATAGACCTGTCACCCATAAAAGGAATAAAAGTTGACAAACATTCAACCGGAGGAGTGGGCGATAAGACAACCCTTGTGGTAGCGCCGCTTGCTGCTTCTCTTGGAGTTCCCATTGCCAAGATGAGCGGACGGGGCCTGGGATTCACGGGTGGTACCGTAGATAAGATGGAATCCATACCAGGAATGAAGACATCTCTTTCCTCTGAGGAATTCCTCAGTCAGGTCAATACAGTGGGAATGGCAGTGATTGGCCAGACCGCGCACATTACGCCGGCAGACAAAAAATTATACGCTCTGCGGGATGTGACTGCAACGGTAGACAATTTCGGACTCATTGCATCAAGCATAATGAGCAAGAAGCTGGCCGCTGGAAGTGACGCCATAGTCCTTGATGTCAAGTGCGGAGACGGCGCTTTTATGGAAGCTCTGGATGATGCGATCACGCTGGCAGAGCTGATGGTAAAGATCGGCAAGGCTGCAGGCCGCCGTACGGTGGCAGCCATAACCGAGATGGGACAGCCGCTGGGAAAGGCCGTGGGCAACAGCCTTGAAGTGATCGAAGCCATCGAGACTCTCAAGGGACGCGGCCCTGCAGATATTACGGAACTGGCCGAAAAGCTTGGCGGCATCATGGTATACCTTGGCGGAAAAGCCGAAAACCCTGACGAAGGCATGAAACTGGCCGCCCAAGCCTTGAAGGACGGACGGGGACTTGACAAACTCAGGGAATTCATTGCGGCTCAGGGGGGAAATCCTGATATTACGGAAGATTATTCCCTGTTCCCGCAGCATAGTATGCAAAGAGAACTGAAGGCAGATACTGACGGATATGTGGAAAAGATAGAAGCAAGGCGTATAGGGCTCGCTTCCCAGCATACAGGCGCCGGCAGAGCTACCAAGGAAGATTCTGTAGATCTTTCCGCCGGCATATATGTCTGCAAGAAGATCGGAGATAAAGTCTGCAAGGGAGATGTTATGGCGGTCATCTACGGAAATGACGGAACAAAGCTGGACAATGCTGCCAAAGAAGCGCAGGCCGCTTTTAAGATAGGGAAAGAACCGATACAGCCGCCGAAGCTGATAAAGGAGATCATAGGACTGTAAGGACTGGCATAACGCGCCGCCTGCGACATATATTCTTAGAGAGCATATATGTTGAAAGGACGGCGCTTTTTTATGGATTTAAAAAAGAAGATCATCATCACAGCGGCAGGGTGCGCCGCTATACTATGCGCTTTTGCAGGAGTAGGACATCTATTGCCGAAACAGGAGCCCATTGAACTTGAGACCGTAAGCGATGAAGTGCCGGCAGAGGAAGAAAAAGCGCCTTTTGAGGTGGAGGCCGAAGGCGCAGTCATGGTAGATGCAGACACAGGCCAGGTACTGTTCCAGCAGGATGCCCATGACGAACTGCCCCTTGCTTCCGTGACAAAGATCATGACGATGCTGCTGGTCATGGAGGCGGTGGATGACGGCAAGATAGACCTTACAGATGAAGTGACGATCTCACAGAGAGCAGCTTCCATGGGCGGAAGCCAGATGTATATGGAGGCAGGTGAGGCACATACCGTTGAAGAGCTGCTCAAGGGCGTCGCAATGGCCAGCGCCAATGACGGATGTGTGGCCCTGGCCGAATATGTGGCCGGCAGTGAGGAGATCTTTGTGGAAAGGATGAACAAAAGAGCAGAAGAGCTTGGTATGCGGGACACGCATTTTGTAAACACCAACGGTTTGCCTGTGGCAGATCACTATTCCAGCGCATATGATATAGCGATAATGTCTATGGAACTTTACAAGCATGAAAAGACAAGAGAATGGTTCACAACATGGCAAGACACCATGACCGTCGGTCTGCCGGGAAAAGAAAAGGAATTCGGACTTACCAATACCAATAAGCTTATACGCCAGTATCAGGGATGCAACGGTATCAAGACAGGTTATACTGCAGATGCAGGCTATTGCCTTTCCGCATCTGCCACAAGGGAAGACACGCACCTGATCGCCGTTGTGCTGGGATGTGAAACATCAGACAAAAGAAATCAGGAGGTTTCAAAGATACTGGACTATGGCTTTGCCAATTATGAGACCCATGTGGTGGCCGAAAAAGGGGATGTCTTTGAGGAGATAGATGTAGAAAAAGGTACACCCCGCAAAGTAAATGCAGTAGCTGCTGAGAGGATAACCGCTCTGGTAAGTAAAGGAGAGACAGAGTCGGTGGTCACAAAGGCCACCATAGATAAAAAAGTCAAGCTCCCTCTTATCAAAGGAGATGAGATAGGTAAGCTGGCCGTATATGATGGGGAAGAAAAGATCGGGGAATATCCTCTTGTTGCTGACGGCGATGTCAATAAAGCCTCCTTCGGAGAACTGGTGTCAAGATTTTTCGACGGCCTGTTCTGATGAAGATTGCCGATACATACCCAAGATGAGCATTCAGGATGAACCATATAAGGAGGCAGATGGATGGGAAAAGAATATATCATTTCCTTTTCCTCATTCTATAAAGCGGCTTATGCCCAGGATATGCTCCGGGAGGCCGGCATCAGCGCCAGTCTCAGGCGTCTGCCGGCTGAACTGGCAAGATCGTGCAGTACGGGAGTATATCTGAAAACATCTTCTGCAGAAGATGTAATGTCGGTTTTTGAGAGAAAACAGATAAAGCCGCGGGGAATTTATCAGATATCCCGGGATGAAAAAGGGAAGAAAAAATATATCATGGTACCATGAGCTGTAACGGCCGGGCGGACATAGGATCCTGCCCGGCCGAAAAAATTTCCAGGCGGCGACGGGCTTCGACATACTTTGCACACCTGACGGTGTATGATTGTCAGGTGAGGTGAGAGATGGTCATTTATGGAGAATATTTATTTGCAGAAAACTTCATAGCAGGGCTTCTCCTGATACTGCTGACCGGCAAAGTCGCAGGATATATGCCTTCGGCGGCGCGGGCGCTGGCAGCGGCAGTCCTGTGCGGACTGAGCGGATTCATTATCTTCCTGCCTGTCGGCAGCCTGATGTCAGCGGCAGTCAGGATAGGAGCCGGGGCGGCATGTGCGGCCGCTGCTTTTGGGCTGAGGAACATATTAAAGACTTCTGCGATTCTCCTTGTGCTGACATTTCTGTCCGGAGGCGCCGCCATGGCCATTCTTCTGTGGCGTCAGGAACCGGTCATATCCCATCAGGGCATAATATATATGGACGCAGTCACATATCTTTGGCTTTTGTTTTCGGGAATATTGGCCTTCGGGCTCACATACTGGTTTGTAAGACTGATAAGAGGCAGGGCTGGCGATATAGCCGCCAGGGGCCGGGTCTGCCTTGTCATAGACGGGAAACCTTTTTATTTCAGGGCGTTTGTTGATTCGGGCAATCAGCTCAGGGAACCTCTTACCGATAAACCGGTGGTATTGATAGACAAAAGAGGGGCTGAAAAACTGCCCTTTAAGGTTTATGACCTTCCACAGAGATACAGAGTGATCCCTTACAAAGCCGTGGGCGTTGATAAGGGCAGCCTCGACGGTCTCAGGACAGACATGATAATGTTCAGGCATCATAGGATCGAAGAAGCCTATGTAGCATTTTATCAGGGAACTTTTGGAGATTTTGAGGTACTTTTGAACAGAGACTTTTTAGAAGGAGGGCTTCTGCAAGATGTATAAGGAGATAATGTTCCGGCCGCTGACGAGGGCCGGCGAACTGGCGGGCAGGATCAGGGAGATGATAAGATATAAAGCCAGAGCCCTTCTTTATATCGGGGGAAATGATGTGCTGCCGCCTCCGCTTGCAAAAGATGAAGAAGCAAAATTGCTGGAAGAATATGCAAAAGGCAGTCAGGAAGCCAGAAGCATCCTAATAGAAAGAAATCTCAGGCTGGTCGTTTACATTTCCAAAAAGTTTGAAAACGCCGGCGTAAATGTTGAGGATCTAATATCAATAGGCACCATCGGTCTTATAAAGGCGGTCAATACCTTTAAACCGGAAAAGAACATAAAACTGGCCACTTATGCTTCCCGATGCATTGAGAATGAGATACTCATGTATCTGAGACGAACCTCAAAACTCAAAAGCGAAGTCAGCCTTGACGAACCTCTCAATGTGGACTGGGATGGCAACGAGCTTCTCCTTTCGGATATCCTTGGGACAGAAAACGATGTGGTATACCATCGGCTTGAGGATGAGGTCAACAGAAAATTACTATACGGCGCAATGAAAAAACTGGAGCCGAGAGAAAAGGAGCTGATGGAAATGCGCTTCGGCCTGAAGAGCGGAAAAGAGATGACCCAGAAGGAAGTAGCCGACCGGATGGGGATATCACAATCCTACATATCACGTCTGGAAAAACGGATAATATCAAGGCTTCAAAAGGAAATCAAAAAGCTGGGATAATATCGGGGCGCATGGCAGCCAGCGCCGGCATACATGCCGGATCAGGGTCATTTCCCACACTTTGGCACACATAAACACGACAGCCACAGTACATAACTAAAATATAATATTTTGATAGGATTGGTGTGTATTATGGCTAATAAAGTTGAAATCTGCGGTGTGGACACTGCCAAACTGCCGCTTTACAAAGAGGCGGAAATGACCGAAATGCTGGAACGGATCAAAGGAGGCGACACTTCTGTCAGGGAAAAGTTCATAAACGGCAATTTAAGGCTGGTCCTCAGTGTGATACAGAGGTTCGCAAACAGGGGAGAAAATCCAGATGACCTTTTCCAGGTTGGCTGCATAGGGCTGATAAAAGCCCTGGAAAATTTCGACATGAGCCACGGTGTGAAATTCTCAACTTATGCTGTGCCGATGATCATAGGAGAAGTCAGACGCTACCTTCGGGACAACAATGCCATAAGGGTATCAAGATCCATGAGAGATCTTGCCTACAGATCGCTGCAGGCAAAGGAAACTCTCGCCCGTGAAAAGCAGTACGATCCATCGGTCAGCGAGATAGCCCAGTACATGGGAGTCGAAAGAGAAGATGTGGTGACGGCGCTGGAATCTATACAGGAGCCGGTGTCACTGTTTGAACCTGTTTACCACGACGATGGAGATGCCATATATGTGATGGACCAGGTTTCCGACAGCAAAAATACAGATGCCAGATGGATAGAAAACATATCCCTTTCTGAAGCGATGGACAAGCTGACTCCCAGGGAAAGACACATACTCAACATCCGTTTTTTTGAAGGAAAGACCCAGATGGAAGTGGCAAAAGAGATAGGCATATCTCAGGCTCAGGTCAGCAGGCTTGAAAAAAACGCCCTTTCGGCCATGAGAAAAGAGCTGAGCTTTTAAAAACGCCGGACAGGTTATATAAAGATGTTGAACATGGGGCAGAGGCAGACATTCATTCCGGTAAGGAAAAATAAGGTTATACTGAGATGCGCTCCCCCTGAAACGGAGGAAAACATAGAATCAGGGGGAGCGACTACACCGAAATCATGCATTCTGTCCCTTTCAGGGGGAGTGAGAACGGCATTTTAGGGACTATTTTGACAAGTAAAATTGTCAAAACGACAGAAATCCATGGATAGACGCTCTTTACTCCCTTTCCGTGGTCCCCCTGAAAACCTTGATCTAAAAAAATAAGGGGGAAGCGGTCCCCCTGAAAAACGAAAAATATCTGTTTTAGGTGTAGCCGCTCCCCCTTAAATCAATAAAACATAAGTTTTAGGGGGAGACCCCCTTGCTGCAAAGTTTCCTGTGGAGCTCATTGCTGCAAAGCCCCCTGCCCAAAGGCTGCCGGCAGCCTATGACAAAAGGCCATAACCATACATCCGATTGCCAGCATGCCTGGCGTTCAAAGGCTTTTAAGATTTTAATATATATTTTACTTATTTATGAGGACGGTTTAAAATATAAGGGATATCATGAAAGAAGAAAAAGCTTGATAGGAGAGATGTTATGAAAAAGGGAAAAAGAGCGATCATGGGAGCGTTACTTGCATTGTGCATGACATTTACTTTTGCAGTGCCGCAGTCGGCAGCGGCTCAGGAAGAAGAGATAACGATCTTGTACACCAATGATATCCACTCATATATAGACAACAACAGCGGTGATGAAGCAGGATGGAACTATGCGAAGCTTGCTCACCTGAAAGACAGCTATAAAAATGTGCTTCTGGTAGACGCAGGGGATCATATCCAGGGAACAGCCTACGGTTCCATGGACAAAGGAGAAATGATAATGGATCTTATGGTCATGGCAGGATATGATCTGGCAACCGTGGGCAATCATGAGTTTGATTACGGTATGGACAGGGCAATGGAAGTGATGACCGGTTATGCCGTTCCATATGTCTCATGTAATTTCTACCATGAGAAAGAGGGCAAAAGAGGCGAAAATGTGCTGGACAGCTACAAGATCTTTGAGACCGGAGGAAAAAAGATCGCCTTCATCGGTGTGACAACACCAGAGTCTTTCACAAAGTCAACTCCGGCATATTTCCAGGATGAAGACGGAAACTATATATACGGTATTTCAGGCGGGGACAACGGACAGGCTCTGTATGATGATGTACAGAAGGCCATAGATCAGGCAAGGACAGAAGGCGCCGACTATGTGATCGCACTGGGACATCTGGGTATTGATGAAAGCTCTGCTCCGTGGCGGTCAACAGATGTGATATCAAACACCGCAGGGCTGGACGCTTTCATAGATGGGCATTCTCATCACAGTATACAGTCGCAGATGATCCAAGATAAAGACGGCGAGGATGTGCTGCTTACACAGACCGGGTCATACTTTGATAGCGTTGGGGAACTGACCATATCATCCGGCGGTACTTTGAGCGCACAGCTTCTCACTGAGACAGGCCTGGATGAAGAAGGTAATGTCATTCCGGATTTTACAGAAAGGCCAGAGGACCCGGAGGTGGCTGCTGTGGAAGAAAGCTGGATATCATCTATACAGGAGAGCTTGGGGCAGACCATAGGATATTCGCAGGTAGTGTTGGATAACTATGATGAAAACGGCAGGAGGCTGGTACGCAGGCAGGAGACCAATACAGGGGACTTTACGGCAGATGCGCTGTATTATCTCTTTGATGAAATGGACATGGATGTGGATGTTGCCATTATGAACGGAGGCGGCATAAGGAACGGCGCGATCACGGGAGAACTCACCTACCTTTCATGCAAGGACATACACACTTTCGGAAATGTGGCTTGTCTCATGGAAGTATCAGGACAGCAGATACTGGACGCTCTCGAATGGGGTGCTAAAGACTATAGTGCCGAGAATCCGGATTCTGAATCAGGTGGATTCCTGCATGTATCAGGACTTACCTATGAGATAAACCCATATATCAGATCTACCGTGCAGTCAGATGAACATGGCGTATGGACAGGCGGCCCGACGGGTGAATACAGGGTGAGGAATGTAATGATCTATGACAGGGAGACAGGACGGTATGAGCCCCTTGACCTTTATGGCACTTATCGCCTGGCCGGATATAATTATACGCTGAGAGATCTGGGTGATGGATTCGCCATGTTTGACGGGGCAGAAAACATCATCGACTATGTGATGGAAGACTATCTGGTACTTGCCAATTACATCGAGTCATTCCCGACAGATGCCCAGAGCGGGCTTCCAACCATTACCGCCGAAAATTCACCATATGGAAGCGTTTATGGTGAAGGACGCATAACAGCAAAATGCAGTCACGATGTGGCACAGGTAAAGATCAGCGGTACGATCGAGGCCACCTGTACCGAAGCAGGATATACAGGAGATGCCATCTGCCCGACATGCGGTCAGGTGGTAGAAGAAGGACAGATCGTCGCCGCCCTTGGACACGAATATCAGGACGGACGCTGTGTCAGGTGCGATGCTGCGGAAACTGCGGTATCTCAGACACCTGAAACAGGCGATCAGGAGCAGGCAAGGCTCTGGCTCCTTGCACTTATTGCAGCAGCAGGTATCGGCGGAGCAGCCTCAGGTCAGAAAAAACGGTCAGAAAACAGATAAAACAAATGCGCCTGTGGTATTACCAGCCGGCGCATTTTAAATACAGGATCAGTCGCAGATATAGTCTTTATGGCCCAGCATGAGATGGAGTATCTCCTTATCTGTGTTTTTCATTCCGTATCTGCCGATCTTTCCGATATTATCTATGGTTTCTTCAATATCATCTTCGACAAAACCTTCTCCCGGATTGAAGCAAAGGTCATCTTTTGCCATATCGTATCCGAGAAAAGCCGCCTCCAGAGATGATGCTATCTTTGCCGCACAGGAGGCCTTTGCTCCGTCGCAGACTATGCCGCCTACATTGCCCAGTGTGTTGGAGATGGTGTTGCATATCTGTGCATAATCGGCGCCCTGAAGATAAGCAACCGCTGCACCGCTTCCGCAGGAAGCGCTTACGGCACCGCAGAAAGCCGAGAGCTTTCCTATATGGTGTTTTATATGTATGGAAATGAGATTGCTTATGGCCATGGCCCTGTAGAGGGAAAGCTGATCCGCACCAGCGGCTTTTGCATATTCCACCACGGGAACTGTAACGGTTATGCCCTGATTGCCGCTCCCTGAATTGATAACGACAGGCAGAGTACAGCCGTTCATCCTGGCATCGGAGCCGGCGGCGGCTTTTGCCACGGCACGGGCTCTGACAGATCCTTCATCCCGTGTCTTTAGCAGAGTTTGTCCGACACGCGCGCCATAGTTTCCGGAAAGGCCTTCTTCGGCTATGGCAGTATTGTCCCGTATCTGAGCAGAAAAAAGTTCCCTGCCGTCTTTTTCTGTGAGTGCTTCGGCAAATTGAAGTATCTTTTTTACGGACAGATGGTCCTTGAGTTTTTCTGCCATATCATCGCCGGAGCAGGATGCGCTTGAATATATGGGCTTGCCATCCAAGATGCGGCCGGTGATATTGGTATGGCTGCCCTCGATGATTATCTGAGCCTCATGGCCATTGCCTCTTACCAGGACTTTTATGTAAAGGTTGGGCGTATCCTCTGCAAGATGGCATTGGCAGAAACCTTCTCTCAGGAGTTTTTCGGCTTCTGAGATATCATCGCAGGTTATACTGTTAAGGACTTCGAGATCACAGTCGTCAGGCTGGGAATGGCCGGCAAGCATGCCCAGCACCGCAGCGGCCTCTATGCCTCTCATGCCGCCTGAATTGGGAACGATGACGCCTTTGACATTTTTAACGATATTTCCGCTGCACCATAATTCCATAGACTCAGGCATGGACCCAAGCAGGCTCCTTGCCTGAGAAGCGCCGTAGGCTATGGCGCCCGGTTCAGTACAGCCCAGAGCAGGTATCAGCTCGGATCTGAGTATTTCTTTAAAGTTGTCGTAAAGCTGACGGTCTATCATGGTTGCAACCTCCTAAAATCTGATTATATTACTGATAATATCAGAAATATTATCAAAGGTCAAGACAAGGGAAGCTTTACTTTCAAAAGGGAAGATGATATATTAAGTGAGTAGATAAAAAGAGCGTGAGGGATATGAACAAAGAAAATCTCAAGAAAAAAGTATATGACCATATAATGGAGGCCATCATACAGGGAGAGTATTCTCCCGATGATATACTCAGCGAAAGCATGCTGACGGAAAAATATAATGTGAGCAAATCTCCGGTGAGAGAGGCGCTGGTCCAGCTATGCAGCGAAAATGTCCTAAAGAGCATACCCAGGTGCGGATACATGGTGGTCAGGATCACCAGAAGCGATATTGAGGATATACTTGACTATAGAGCCGCATTTGAAGCAGGAATGCTGAGACAGGTGATAGACAGCATAGAGCCCCATCAGTTGGCAGAACTGGAGGAAATAGACAGGCTATGTACGGGAGAGGAAGCCATCAGAGACTTCTGGAAGCATTGGGAGTATAATAAGAAGTTTCACCTGGAGCTCATGTCTTTTTCACGCAACAGATTCGCTTACGAGGCGCTGGAACAGGCTCTTGACACATTGACAAGGGCATATGCCCAGTTTTACTGGAACCAGTGGAAAGAAATAAATTTCCCGGCAGATACAAAATATCACAAAGATATCATTGAAGCCATAAGGGACAAGAACGCCGATGAGGCTGCCCGGTATCTGATGGCTGATATGGAGGATTTCGGCAGATAGAGAGATTGGGATATGACAGATAACATCATAGAGATAGACAGTCTGAACAAGAGATACGGATCTTTAAAAGCTGTAAATGATCTGAGCTTTAAGGTGAAAAGAGGGGAACTGTTTGCTTTTCTTGGGGTAAACGGAGCAGGAAAATCTACCACCATCAATATCATGTGCGGCCAGCTTTCCAAAGACAGCGGAAAGGTTATGATCGACGGACGCGATATGGACAGAGAAGCGGCAGGCATTAAAAGGGAGCTGGGCGTGGTCTTTCAGGATTCGGTCCTTGACGCAGCCCTCAGCGTGTATGATAACCTGGAAAGCAGGGCAGTCCTGTATGGCATGAGTGGTCAGCCATTCCGCAAAAGATTTGATGAACTTGCAGCGCTCCTTGACTTTTCAGACCTGAAAAAACGGGCTGTGGGAAAGCTTTCCGGCGGACAGCGGCGCCGCATCGATATTGCAAGGGCGTTGCTCCACAAGCCTAAGATACTTGTCTTGGACGAGCCGACCACCGGACTGGACCCCCAGACAAGAAAGAGCATATGGAATGTCATCTTTGAGTTGAGAAAAAATGAGAACCTGACCGTCTTTCTGACGACACATTACATGGAAGAAGCTGCAGAAGCCGACTATGTGGTGATCATAGACGGCGGTATGACCGCTGCGGAAGGTACTCCCCTTGAGCTTAAAAATACTTATACAGGTGATTTTATCACACTTTATGGTGCGGATGAACAGACCGTCAAGCAGATGGGTGCAGAATATACTCCCGTTAGAGACGCTTACCGTATTGCCGTGCCAAGTACCAAGGCAGCGACAGAACTTATACTTAAATATCCGGAGGCCTTTAAAGATTTTGAGATAACCAAGGGAAAGATGGACGATGTCTTTCTGGCGGTCACCGGAAAAGACCTTACAGGAGACGCTGAAAAATGACTGTGATCATACTGATAAAGAGGAATATCAAACTTTTTTTTAAAGACAAGGGAATGTTCTTCACATCTCTCATAACGCCGGTGATCCTTCTTGTACTGTACTCCGCTTTTCTTGGAGAAGTATACAGGGAAAGCTTTACTGCAGGAATACCTGCGGATGCTGATATATCAGAGGGCCTTATTGACGGACTGGTAGCCGGTCAGCTGGTATCTTCAATACTTGCAGTGTCCTGTGTTACGGTGGCTTTCTGTTCCAACTTTCTGATGGTACAGGATAAAGCCACTGGAAATATAAAGGATTTCAGGATATCGCCCATAAACGGCGCTGTCCTTTCAGTCAGCTATTATGCAGCGGCTATAATATCAACTCTTATCATATGCCTTTCGGCAGCCGCCATTTGTCTCGGATATATGGGTGCGTCAGGCTGGCATATGACATTTTCTGATGTTCTATGCCTTGTTCTGGATGTGGTGCTGCTGGTATTGTTTGGCACAGCCCTCTCATCAGTCATAAACTTCTTTCTCACTACTCAGGGACAGATTTCAGCGGTAGGGGCGATGATAAGTGCCGGATATGGGTTTATATGCGGGGCATATATGCCGATAGCATCTTTTGGTGAAGGCCTCCGGAATGTAATGGTTTTTTTGCCGGGCACTTATGGAACCTCGCTTATCAGGGAGCATTGCCTTGATGGTGTGCTTGCCGAAATGGAAATGGAGGGTGTTCCAGCCGCAGTTACTGAAGGTATGAGGGACTCTCTTGACTGCAATATTTATTTCAGCGGCAGCCTTGTGGACGAGGCCTGCAAATACTGTATCGTTGCAGCTGCCGCAGCAGTCCTGCTGGCAGTTTATATCCTGCTCAACTGCCTTATAAAGCCAAAAGGATAAGTATGAGGCATGGTATGGGGCCATACCTGCTGCAGTTTAACTTGATGGGCGTACACCCCGGACATACGGCAAAAAGTTTACTTTTCCTTAAAACACAGGGCAAAAGTGAAAATTTTTTACAGGAGAAAAGCTTTCTCCTGTTTTTTGTTTGCAGAAATTGCCTTCTGTTTGCATGGAATTTACATTTTGTTAATCTTGGCGGGATAGCCGCAGAAGATAAAGGGACTATATAATCTATGAGAGAGAGGAGTATTTTTAAGATATGCCAACAAAAACAATCAATTATATTGATCCTAAGATAAGAGAAATAAAAGAATGGATAAAACTCAGGGACAACAGGATATGTCTGATGATCGTGATCGTATTATTTGCCGCAGTTGCCGTCTGCGCCGTACTACTCAACAAAGCGGCCGCAGACCATGTCCCGACCAGCGCCAGCCAGATGGTGTTTGAAAAAGCCGAAGTGACGGCGGTGCTTTCTGATGATGCCCAGCCGGACTATGACAATGCAGAGGGCAGACGCGTAGGCACTCAGGAACTGGAAATACGCATACTCACCGGAGATCATAAAGACGAGATAATGAGCCTTACCAATTATATGAGCGCTCTTTTCAATGTGGACCTGGAGAAAGGCGACAATATCATCGTCCGGATCATGACCGATGAGGACGGGGCGTATTACGCTTCTGTGTTCAACTATGACAGGGGAATAGTGGTAGGCGCCTTTGTGCTGATCTTCTTTGTGCTTCTGGCTGTCCTGGGCGGAAAGAAAGGCATTGGAGCCCTGCTGGGACTTTTGTTCACTCTGGCCTGCATATGGTTTGTTCTCATACCGGCTGTTATGATAGGCCTGCCGGTCATACCGGTGACGGTGGCTGTCATAGGCGTGACTTCTGCCGGAGCGCTGCTCCTGCTCAACGGTCTTTCGAGGAAAACTTTCTGCGCTGTGCTGGGGTGTTTCATTGGAGTGCTTACGGCCGGGATCATCGCCGCCCTTGTGGGGGCCATAACGCCGATCAACGGATTTAATATGACGGAGGCAGAAAACCTCATCCTCTACGGAGCCGACAAAGGCTTAAAGATCAGCGGCCTTCTCGTCTGCGGCGTGCTGATCTCCGCCCTGGGAGCGGTAATGGATGTGGCCCTGGGCATTGCCTCATCGGTCAATGAGCTGAGGATAAACAACCCCAAGGCGACGGCAAAGGAGCTTTTCAAGTCGGGAATGAACATCGGAAAAGACGCCATGGGCACTATGGCCAATACTCTGATCCTGGCTTTCGCCGGTTCGTCCCTGAACATGCTCATACTGGTACAGACATACGACATACCGTTCCGCCAGCTTATCAACACGGACTACATATGTATAGAGATAATCCAGAGCATATCGGGCGCCGTCGGGATCTTGCTGACAGTTCCGATCGTAGCTCTTATAAGCGCCGCAGTAATGTCGGGGCAAAAGAGCGGTCGTTAAGATAGATTCATTTGTTTATGAAATTTAAGGCAAAGGAGGACAAGAGCAGATGAAGAGCAAAAATTACAGGCGAAAGATACTTGCCGTTTTGCTGGTGGCTGCCATGGTGCTTACGGGTATACCAACCGCCGTATTTGCATCGTCTACGGGAACTTATGAGAAGATAACCGACTCTTCACAGTTTACCGACGGCAAATATGTCCTGGTCACTGATACGGGATATGCGCCCGGCCCCCTTGACGGGACATGGTTATCTGCTGCAGAAATGGGTGTGCCGGACCAGATGGCCAGCATATCAGACCCAGGAACCGCCTGGTATCAGATTGCCGTTGACGGCGACAGCGTCACCTTAACGGACAGCAACGGGCAAGCCATTGCTCCGAAAGACGGAAATGAAAACGGCATCAGGGGAGCTGAATACAGCTGGGCCTGGTCCGAAAGCGACGGTAAATTTACTTTCGACGGACAAGGTGATGACACTGTCAGACTGGCAAGCAATAAAGGCAGCCAAAATAAATTCAGAGCATATAAAAATGGAACGGTTGACGGTAATCCAAACGGCTACCCTTCCGAGTTCACCCTGTACAAATTCGTTGAGGGAAGCGGCGGAGAGACTGCCGTAGCCGCGCCTCAGGCAGACCCTCAGTCCGGAACAGTAGATATGGGTACTGAAATAACCCTGACCAGCGCTACTTCAGGA
>ENA-ORNG01000092-ORNG01000092.1-human-gut-metagenome-genome-assembly--contig:-NODE-92-length-87308-cov-5.793543_pt1 | contig 87308 bp, 109 predicted proteins | sample MGYA00242113_ERZ509018 | MGnify/ENA primary metagenome ERZ509018 (study PRJEB26280, sample SAMEA2338711) | human gut metagenome | biome: human gut; feature: human-associated habitat; material: faeces... | reverse complement strand
GGGGGGGGGAGATCTACCCAAGATGTATATGCAGAAATAAGACAGGGAAACTCTGAGAGATGGACAATACAATCTCAAAAGCGTAAGTATGTAAATGGCAAATTGTCCGGGGTTATTGAAGTTGGTTATTCTGCTAGCATCAATACCCCGGACTATGTTCTGGAGGAAGACAAAAGTAACAATGAGATTCAGATTACTGCACAAAATGACGGTACTTCTGGGCTTTGTGTACTTACACAAAATGAATCTGGTAATAAAATAAATCTACACCTTACTACTCCCGAAGAAAAGGAATACTGGGAAATACGTTTTAATCCTATAACCATCAATGGAATAGACACAAGTGCTTTTTTTGCTGCTACTACCAATATTAGTGGCGAAGGTGGATCTATGGCTGAGGGTACCCTAAATAAGAATTGGATAGTAAATCAAAATAGATATGCTATTAATGTCTATATTGCTAACCTGTACCCGGGAAATATCGAAATGTTGTCTTGGTCCTGCCTTGATAAGGATGGTAATGCTTTTAGTCCTAGCTACAATTTACCAAGTAATTCATACTTTACAACAAAAACAACTGGATTGGGTTCCTATACTCTTACAAAAGTTTCAACTCCCTCTGCTAGCAGTGATACTCCTATACTCTCCAGTAGGTTTAACCCCACTAAAAAATATCCATTAGATTTGAATTTTTATTGGGTAGCTCCAACTTAATACCTGTATTAAGATAATATCCCAATTATAAAAGCAATTACCCAGAATATAAGAGCCAGTGTATATGCAACAGAATATCTATGCCATGGATACCAGCAGGTAATATAAGAATCTACTTTTAGTATTTCTGGATGTTCTTCCTCGTATTTTTTATCCTCTTCTCTAGAATCATATTTATACAATATGAAGAAAGGTAAGAATACGAGGAAGATTATTAAAGCAACTGGGAACAAGAGTAGGAGAAGAATCTCCCACCCTTGCATTGATGTCCCAGCATAATTACCATCTCTGTCAAAAAAATATCTCATAGTAATTTGTATTTTATGTATCTGATTAATAGATAAATCGGAAATAGAGGTAATACTATCCATACCGAGATGAATAAAACGAGAGAGTGTATTTTGTGAGTATAGGGTAAATAATCCAAACAAACCCTTACAAAAAATACAGTGAACGGTAAGCATACCAAATAAATTATTGCTAATACAGTAGTCATTGTTCTTTGAAGTATTTGTTAATAATCTTGGTAAGCTTCTTATCAAATTCAATCATCATATCGAAAGCTTTCGAATCTTTCATACTTCTCATCCCTTTATCAAGTAATTCTATGTTTCTCTTAATTGAGAAATAGGCCTTATATGCAAGGAATACTCTTTCATTTTCTTCCGTAATAGGAAGAACTTCCCCCTTTTGCCCATCCAATCTTTGATATGTATTATCTGGACCGAGAGTTCTTGCAACTTTTACCCGGTTACTAAGCATTGCAAATCCACCTTTCTTATCAATAGATTCTACTGTTACTTTCTCTGTGATGGGTCTTCCTGATAATACGAAGATAACTTCATCACCTTCTTTGAGCTTTTTGATTTCTTTCTTTTCTTTTTTCATATCTATTTTATTTAGAAATTTTCTTTATGCAAATATACGAAATTATTCTTTATTTATTGCATTATCTATTTTATTTTTTATAAATTCATAGGCATTGCCCCGGTAATCCTCTAGCATTTTGTATTCCTGTGGAGATAGAAATATTCCGTTTACTTTAAAAGCATCTCTTAGATGCTCCGGTATAGTGCCTTGGTGAGTGATGTTATTATAACGGATGATGAAAAGTTTCTCTTGGTCTTCATCAATAACTCCAAGAGTGTTGACTGGTTGGAGTTTAGTTTGGTAAATCCCTCCAAAAGCAGAAGGTACCATTAAAATACTTCCCGGTACTCTCGTTATCCAATGAGAATAATCGGGAGTAATTACGGCAATTTTCTTCTCTTTTTCAAGCTCTTTGTCATAATCTAATCGATTAAACCAAAAAGCACATTGAAAACAAACTTGTTTTCTTGCCATAAGTTGAGGAATTTCTCTAGTTTCATCGAATTCCTCTAAATTAATTGGTTTGCCACATATCTGGCATTCATTTTTCTTGCCCATATTGCATTATTTTATAAGTTATATATGATAATAGAACCTCGAAACATCCTAAAAATGGGTTATAAGCAATACTTTCGTTACTAATATTGAACCATTAAAACTGATAAGTTATGGATAAACTAACAAATGAGATGATTAAAGACCTTGCTACTCGCTTAGGTCTAGAACCTGCTCTATTGAAAGCTGTTCAATTGGTAGAAGCCGCAGGTAGAGATGGATTTTTAGCTGATGGTAGACCTCAAATTCTCTTCGAGGGTCACATTATGTACAAAGAAGTACATAAGAAATTCCCTGACAGAGATTTAGCTTACCTTTGTAAGAGATATTCTACGATTTTCTTCCCTAAATGGGATAAATCGAAGTACTTGGGAGGTGTACACGAGTACAAAAGACTCGAATTAGCCAAAGAAATTGACGAAGAATGTGCATTGAAGTCTGCAAGTTGGGGTATGTTCCAGATTTGTGGGTTCAATCACAACCTCTGTGAATGTAAAGATGTCTTCGAATTCGTTCATAAGATGTCAGAATCTCATGCAAATCAACTAGAACTCATGTATTATTTCATGAAAAACTCTGGTTGTTTGAGTAATCTCAAAGAAAAGGACTGGGCTGGCTTTGCCAAGAAGTATAATGGTCCCGGGTATGCCCAGAATGCCTACGACCAAAAACTAAGAAATGCTTACGAAAACTTCAAAGATAAATTATGAAAAGATGTCATTTTAACAGCTGGGTAGCAAAAGTATTTCTTTTCCCCAGTTACAAAGCAATTACTCTGGTGTATAATTCATTCTTTAAACACAAAGTAGAAGAGTGTAAACCTGATGATATCAATCATGAATGTATTCATCAGATACAACAGATTGAATGTAGTATAGTGGGTTTAGTACTCGGTATCATACTCTGGTTATCATTTGGTATGTCCTTTTGGTGGGTAGTGGCTCTGACTTTTGGATTCTTCTACCTTTGGTATGTTATCGAATATATAATCATCATGTGCTTTGCCAAGTGGAATAAACAGAATGAAAAATATCATGATGTAAGTTTCGAAGAAGAAGCCCACAATAATGATAAGAATCTGAGTTATTTGGAAGACCGTAAGCCATTTGCTTGGATTAAGTACATTAAATTGAGAAGCTACAAGAAATGAAAAAATTAAAAGTATTAGGGGTGTCTGCTGGTGCAGGCATCCTTTTGTTCCCTTTTAGAAAGAATTTGATAGCTAATATAGAAACTCGAGGAGTATTTTATACTAAAGGCTTAGAGCAGTGGAAATTGAACTTTGGTGGTATACCATATTATAAAGATGAAACCTTCCCAGATTGTAAGCCAGACATCATACTTTCAAGTCCAGACTGTGGAGCATCTTCTATTATGAGGCTTTCAAAAGTAAAAGAATTGGGCAATCCCCAAGAGAATAAATCCCTGAATCTAGTAATTCAATCAATCTTACATTATAAACCTAAGATATTTCTTATTGAAAACTTACCTCGTTTGCTATCTTTGCTCCCAAAAGAATATCTTCAAAAAACTCTTGAAGACTATAAACTTATTTTTCACGAAAGAAGCGTTTCTGACTACGGTAACTCACAGTTATCACGAAAGAGATTACTTATCATTGGAGTACATAAAAAGACTGGTAAGAAATACTTGAATGCTTTTGATGAAGTATTTCAAGTAAAAACTCCAACAACTACTAGAAATCTACTTAAACCACTCACATTCTCTCAGGAAAATAATACTAACCAGATTCCGTTTATGAGTAAAACTCTGGCAATGTATGATTATCGAAAGCTTCCAGAGAAGAAGAATCTCACAGTAGCAAAGATACATAGGCTCTGGGTTAGGGATTTCAAGAATGAAAAGAAGTGGCCTATCAAAACTGCAAAGATGAGTACTCTTCCAGGAGTGTATAGATTGGAGTATGATAAACCTCCCTTAACTCTCAGACCTGCAGATAGGCAATTCAGACCCGATGGTTATCCTTTGGGAATCGAAGACTTCAAGGCAATTATGGGATTCCCAGATAAATTCAAAGTTTACCTTCACAAGAATGGTGATACCTTCGAAGGTGATTTTAAGGATTACCATTATTGGCTTAACAAGGCAAGATATACAATTGCCAAAGGGGCAGTAGGTGAAATAGGTTATTGGTTTAAGGAATGCCTCAAAAAGGCAAATACCCAAGAACCGTGAGTTTCAGCTTTATATATAAAGTCTTATATATAAGTTTCTGGGGTGCCTTGAAATATATAGATATATAATATACTACGTATATATATCTATATATTTATCTGCGTATATATAGCTATTCATATATCATATCGTAAGTAGTATATTTGGATATTATCTCACTTCGTTCGATAAAGGTAATCGCTAAGCGATTACCGAATAGATAGTATCATTAAAGCGTGCGAACTTCCTAAAATTTTTGAACATGAAGAATTTAAAAAGGGCCTTGTTTATTGTACTTCTAGGATTTACTATTTACCTTTGCTTCAGGAATTACAAACTTTCTCGAGAGGTTGATTCCCTGGAACTAGCGGTCAATGAAATCCCAGATACAGTATACACAGAGAAACCCTTCAAACCAGAGAAGAAGTACTCTGAAAAAATTGAACCAGGTAAAATCTTAGTTCATGATAATAAGCAGCCAACTCTCTTTCCTGATTCCATACTAAGGCAGCCAGTTATCAGTAACCAAGATTCCCTGGTTCAAATTGTTTTGAAGAAAGATAAGTTGAACTTAAGTCTGTTCAATAAGGAGACTAACACTTATTCAACTAGACTATTCCCAATCGATTTAGATAAGTACAACTACAACTGGTATGAAGGTCAATTAACTCGAAAGAAAGTTGCAAGGTTATCACTTAAGCCTTATGTTTACGGCAAATATAGACCTTTCAATAATCTCTTCGATATGGGAGCTGGTCTTTCAATCAAGACTAAGAGATTTAATTACAAATTCGGAGTCAATACCTTTTACTATCCGAAGATAAAATCTGGTATAGGTACTGACATCGAATTTCAAATAACGTATAACTTTTAAGTAATGGCAAAGACTATCTCAGAAACTAGAACTACATTAACTCGGGAAGAGCTATCAAACCTATCCCGAGTTTCTAGTGATGTTTTCTTTTTTAGCCTTTTTTGCTATGTGATACATCCAGTAAGAGGAAAGGTAAGATTCGATTTATACCCATTTCAAAAATCGGTTCTCTACAACTTCATTGCCCAACGATTCAATATCATCCTTAAGTTTCGTCAGGCAGGGATTACAGAACTTATTTCTATGTACTGTCTTTGGTTGGCGATGTACCATCCCAACAAAAAGATAAACATCATCTCTATCAAAGACACAACCGCTAAGAAGGTGCTTAAGAAGATTAAGTTTATGTACAAAAATCTTCCATGGTATCTTCAAACTCCCATAATCAACGGTAGAGCTGGAGAATATGGTTCTGCTTCCATGATAGAATTTGATAATGGGTCATTTATCGAATCTATTCCGACATCATCCGAAGCCGGTCGTTCGGAATCCCTTTCTCTTCTGGTAATTGACGAGGCAGCAGTAGTAAGATGGGCTGCTCAAATTTGGGCTGCTGCATTTCCTACTCTTTCCACTGGTGGAGCTGCCATAGTCAATTCCACTCCTTATGGAGTTGGTAATTTCTATCACTCAACTTGGGTAGATGCCATTGCAGGAGGTAATCCATTTAACCCAATTCGATTATACTGGCAAATGCACCCAGAACGAGATATTAACTGGTATAACCAAATGTCCTCTGCTCTGGGAGCAAAACGAACTGCACAAGAAATAGATGGTGACTTCTTATCATCTGGTAATACAGTCTTCGACTTAGCTGATATTAAGGCTATCGAAGACTGCCTTAGTGATTACCCGGTTATTAAGAAAAGATTTAATGGTCAATATCGACAGTTTTGTGAACCAGAACCAGACAAAGAATACTTTATTGGTGCAGACGTTTCAACTGGTAGAGCTTCTGACTACTCTTCATTTACTTGTATGGATAAGCAAGGAGAAGAACAAGTAGTATATAAGGGAAGAATGGCAGTGGGAGCTTATGCTAAGTTACTTGGTGATACTGGGAAGTTGTTTAACTGGGCAGTAATAGCTCCAGAATCCAATGACGTTGGTTTATCAGTAACTTCTAAGCTTCAAGACGAAGGCTACCCTAACCTTTACTACTACCAGAAGATGCTAAAGAAAAAAGGTAAAAGTAGACCTGAAATGGATAAATCCCCTGGTTGGTTAACCACCCAAAAGAATCGTTCAGTGATAATAGAGAACTTGGAAGAAGATATTCGATTAGATCATGTAATCATTAAGGACCCATTCTTTGTACAAGAAGCTTATACCTTCATTTATGATGGTTTAGGTAGACCTGTTGCAATGGGTAAACATAGGGCTAACAATTCAGCTGTAGATGTAGACCTTGAAGGAGACGTATATGCCGATGATGATATCTTTGGAAAAGCAATATGTAATCACATAAGGAAAGGAAAAACTAACGTAATCGTACAACCAAGATGAAAAAGTACTTCAATTTTAGTTGGGGTTGGGGACGTAAGAAGGACCCTCCCAAGAATGGTACATCCTCTAATAAAGAGGAGAAGCCTGCCACATCAATTTCACCTGGTAGGGTTTCAGTTGACGATGATAGTGATAACTTAATTACATCATTACAAGGGTTGACTAAATTAGTTGAACCCTCTTTTCGTGTTGATGTGATACCTTTAATTCGGGATTTATATAAGGTAAATCCCGATATGGGCATTGCATTACAAGATATGTTTAAGTTAGCTAACACCAGTCATACAGTAACTTTCCCTAATAACACCGATGAAGAGGCTTCAAAGATGAGGGAACATCTTAAGAAAGCCACCAAGGGATGGACCAGATATACTGCTGGTATAGATGGTTTAGTTAACAAAATGATTGTTCAACTTCTTGTAAGTGGGGCAATATCAGTAGAAGGAGTACCAAATGATAAGCTTGATGGTTTGGCTACTGTATTATTTCTTAAGCCAGAACACATCAAGTTTAAACGTGAATTAAATGGGGTGTATTCTCCTTACCAAAAGAATATGAATTTCTTTGTTAAGCAACAAGATTATATTAAGCTTAACCCAGAAACTTATTTCTATGTTGGTATGTTCAATGATACCGATGAACCTTATGGAGTTCCTCCATTTATGCCTGCATTGGATTCTCTCAAAGGACAAAATGATATGAAGATTAACTTCAAACATATCATGGAGATTTGTGGTATGGTTGGTTTCTTAGAAGCTAAGATGCAGAAATCTCCACAAAGGCCAAATGAGAGTATCAAATCTTATGAATCCAGATTATACCATGAACTCAATATCCTCAAACGTAATGTTAAAGAGGGTATGAAGGATGGAGTAGTTGCTGGTTACATAGATGACCATGAATTCAAACTTAACTCTACTACTAAGGAACTCGGTAATATCGAGAAGCCTTGGAATATGAACCAACAATCTGTAGCAAATGGGTTGGGAGTTAATGGCTCTATCATTGGGGTATCATCTACTACGGGTGAAGGTGCAACGGGTATAATGCTGTCTAAGATGATTAGCCAGTTAAAAAATATCCAAATGCTTGTAGCTTATGTATTGGACCGACTTTATTCTCTAGAACTGCGTCTGGCAGGCTTTAATAATAAGGGAATGAAGATTGATTGGGGAACTTCTACAGTTTCTGATGAAGTTAAAATCCAACAAGGTCTTCAGTATAAGATACAGAACCTTGACTTATTGTATAAGGCAGGTATCATTAGCCAAGAGCAATATGCTTGGGCAATGGGTTATGATTCACCAGATGAAAAGGAACCAAGAGTTTCACTTGAGGACCAATTTGCTAAGGGTGGTAATATAGACCCACAAGAGGGTACCAAGAAGAAACAAAGGCAGGATGATAAAAACCAATCTGCTCGTAGGTCAAGAGATAAGACAAACCCGGCTCCTTCTCGAGGAGACCAAAATACTAAAGCAAGATGAGTAAATTCACAAAGAAAAACAAAGAGCATCTTGATTCTATGGTGATAGGTCAAGGCCATACCATTATGGCTGGGTATATCCCAGAAGCAGTGGGAGCCAAGGCTTTCTCAGAGAATTATTACAAATGGAAAAACCCTACACCGGATTCCATTGCTCAATTTGGATTTTGGGGAGGGGATATAGATTATAATACTTATTATCCCAACCTGGACAAATCGGAATTAACTCCTAAGGACGAAGAGTTTATCGAACCTATGTTCCGATTACTTTCGGAAACAATCGTATCGAAAAATTGGAATCCTACAGACTTCGGTCAAAATGGAGTACTAAAGGCTTCTATGAAGATGCTGCTTGGTCAAACAGTAAACTGTGACCATGAAACAAACATTGGTAATGCTATTGGAGCTGTATCACAAGTAATGTGGCAGGAATCTTATAAAGACGGTAGCTTTACTATACCAGCAGGTATCAACGGTATTCTGAAGATTGATGGTAAGGCAAATCCAAGAATTGCTCGAGGAATTCTTATGGAGCCACCCTCAATTCATAGTAATTCGGTTACTGTACAATTTAAGTGGGATAAATCCCATCCCCAAATGGAAGATAACGAATTTTATCAGAAACTGGGTACTTATGACTCTAAGGGAGTTATGGTACGTAGAATTGTTACTGAAATTGTTCGTTACCTTGAGACCTCACTAGTTTCACATGGTGCTGATTCATTTGCCCAGAAAATTGGTTCGGATGGTAAAATCATTAACCCAACCTTTGCCAAAAGAACTTGGGCATCTTATGAAGAATACAGAGATGATAAATCGAAGCAATACTTCTTTACTGATTATAAATCAGATTTAACATCATATCAAGAAAAGAACGATACTCAGGGTTCTTTTAATGATAATGATAATGATGCCAATGATAATCATTCAAATAAAGATAACATGAACGAATTACAAAAATTTCTTGAAATCCTTTTTGGGGATAACATGCTTACCCTGGAAGAAGGTAAAGAGATGAATCAGGAAAATGTAATTGCCTGCATTCAGACTTTGGTATCATCCAGAAACACTTTGCAAACTTCAGTAGATAATCTTACCACAGAGAAAACTTCTCTTACGGAACAGATTACCAACTTGAATGCCGAAGTAGCTAACTTGAAGGAAATGGCAACTGTAGGAAAGAATCACATTGCTTCTCTCCGTGAAAATGCCGTAGAAACCTACAAGAAGTTAATGGGTGATAAGGTAGATGAGACAATCGTTACGATGCTCAATGCCGAGACTACTGGTATTACTACTCTTATTTCCTTGACCAAGGATTACCAAGCTCGCTTGGAAGAGAAGTTCCCTCTCACTTGCTCAAAATGTGGTTCTAAGGACGTCAACCGTGCTTCCTCAATTGCTGAGGATGATACCGAGGGTAAAACTGGAACCCAGGGTACTGATACCCAACGGAATTCAGAATCTCCGAGTACTAAGAATGTAATCGATAACTTGTATCGAAACAAAATCAAATAACTAATATAAATAATCCGCGTTATGGAAAAAACTAAAATCGTAAACGACCCTCAGCAACTTACTCTCTTTGGGGAAAGAACCCCGAGAGCGGTGATTTACAAAAGTGAGTCACACAAATTGCACCAGGCTTTCAATGTTAAAGCTGGAGAGAAAATCGTACAGGGTATGCCAGTGGCTTTGAATGAAGAAGGTTTGATTTACCCTTGCACTGATACAGCTACTCAAGTTTATTTGGGTGTAGCAGTAACGGATAACGTTAACCCTGCTTATCAACCTCAAAGAAATTTCCCGGTAGAGGTAACAGTAGCTATGGAAGGTTACATGATTTGTAACTGGGTATCAAACGAAAATATCGAAGCTGGCTATGTAACTCCCGATGGAGAATTGCTTAACGATAGATTCGTAAAAGCTAACCAAGCAACTTCAACCCAGTTCATTGCCCTTAATCCAGCAGAAGAGGCAAATGAGGTAATTCAAGTACTCATCAAATAAGAGAAAAGAAGTTATGGAAAATAAAATAGATATTACAAAGTTGAAGGCTCAGGATTTTATGAATGAGCTGCCGGAAATGGTAAGAAGCTTGGAAGCTGTTCGTTCCGGTTCACAGGACAAGAAGCCTGTAGAGGTAACTTTTGGAGAATTGGTTACCGGTAAATGGGGTATTTCAGAAGATGAACTTTTTGAAAAGATGGGCATCAATCCAAAAGTGGACACGATGCAGAACATCTTTACAATGCCTCAACAGAATGTTCGTTGGATTGTTCCGGAAATCATCCGTGCTGCTATCACATTGGGTATGCGCCAGGCTCCGTTCTATCCGAACATCATTGCATCTGATCAACCCATCAATGGTTTGCAAGCAATCATGCCGATGGTTAACATGTCGGATGCTGCCCCTGCAAAGGTTAATGAGGCAGAAACTATCCCATTGGGTGATGTTAGCTTCGGACAGAAATCAGTTAGCCTCTTCAAAATTGGGAAGGGTTTCAAACTTACTGACGAAGTTCGTAACTATGTTTCACTCGATGTCTTGGGAATCTACCTTCGTGATTTTGGTGTTCAGTTGGGTTATGCTCTGGATACTTTGGCTATGGACGTTGCTATCAATGGTAACAACCCTGATGGCTCTGAGTCTGCCCCGGTAATCGGTGTATACGAAACAACTAACGGTATCACTTACAAAGACCTTCTGCATATTTGGGTACGTGCTGCTCGTATGGGACGTAACTTCCAAACTATGATTGGTGGTGAAGACCAGGCAATCGAAATGCTGAACTTGCCGGAATTCAAGGATCGTCACTCTGGTACTACAGAAGCTACTCTGAATGTTAAGTCTCCTGTTCCCAAGAATGCTGATTTCTACATTCACCCGGGTACACCAGACCAACAGTTGCTGTTGATTGATACATCTGCTGCCTTGATTAAGCTTACTGCTCGTCAGTTGATGCTTGAATCTGAAAGAATCGTTTCTAACCAGACTCAGGCAATCTATGCAAGCTTGACTACTGGCTTCTCTAAGATGTACCAGGATGCAATTCTGTTGCTGGCTGCTGACAAGAAGTTCTCAGACCGCGGCTTCCCCGAGTTCATGAACGTAGACCCATATTTGATGGTTAACCTAGAATAATAAGGGACGCCCGGTTTCATCTATATAAATTCCCTGAGAGGGTAGGTAACTAAAAAGACCTATCCTCTCTTTAATCATTAATCATTTTTAAATCTTAGGAAATATGGCTAAAGATAAATATACAGTAACTGTGGGACCAAGAGCTTACAGTTTTCATGACCAATCAACTGGTATTACCGTTTGTAGAGGAGAAGACAAGGAACTCTCTCGTCGTCAATTCCGTGCACCAAAGATTCAGAAGGCAATTGCCTCTGGCCATCTGATTATCATTGCTGATAAATCAGAAATCGAAAAGTATTCAGAGGCCGACATCGAAAAGTTGGATAAGAGACTGAATGCTCAGTTCAAGAAAGGCATGACTCTTGAAAAACTTGCAAAGGGCTATTCCCTGGAAGAACTGAAACTGGTAGCAGGTCTTCATGAAATAGTTGCCGAGAAAGATGATACAGTAGAAACACTTATTCAGGCTTTGCTGGAAGAATTCGAATCCTCTTCTAAAGGGTAATATATGAAAATTACATAAGACAGACTAATATGAATAACAATCTGGACTTTTTGTACGTTACGTCAGGTCTGGAAGTTTCATTCAGAGTCATATCCAAAGTCCCGGCCAAATCCATTTTTGACTGGGACTTTGGCGATGATAAGGGAGAGGTTTTCAATGGTGGAAGACATGTTTCCTATTCTTATGAAACTCCCGGTTTCTATACAGTAACCCTACATGTAACCAACTCTAATGGTTTAGATATCACCGTAGATAAGACTCTGGTAGTTTGTGATTATGGTCATACGGCATTAGCCGATACAATATATAACTTAATCGACCACTATATTCCTTCAGAGATATCAGAGGGAATGACCAGGGAAGATAAATCTATCTACATCACCAAATGGCAATATTATATTGGTCCTCTAGTAAATCACCAAATTCCTGAAGATAAGTATACTGATGAATTATGGTATGAAGCACTAGAAAACCAATTAATAATGGAATTGGCAGCATGGGATTTTCTCAATGTGAAGATACTTAATCTATTAACGAGTACTTCAGAATACTTAAGTCAATTAACCTCTACCAAAGAACAAACTGGTGATGGTACTTCTAAACCCGAACTTGCCCGAGGTGATAGGATAAAACAAATCACTACTGGGCCTACTGAAGTGCAATATTATGATACCTTGGCAGATGCTACAAGTTCCCTATGGAAAACACTTTCTCAAGCAATGCAACCGGGTGGATTAATAGATGAATTAAGAAAGAACCTTTGTATGTTAGCTTCACGATTGGAAATCTACTTACCATTCTGTGATGAAGTATTTAGAACCGTAGTCCCAAAAGTAGTTAACAGAAGGCAACCTGGAGTATTAGATGGACCCAACCCAAGTGCTCCAGTAAAAGGTGGTAAGAAATCAATCTTAACTAAGTTATGACAAAAGAACCCTGGAGAATGGTAAAGAACCGCTCTTGGGATAGATACAAGAAAATTATCACTGACTTCTTAGATTGGGATGCTGGTAGGCAATCCATAACCTGGGCCAAACATGTTAATCAGCTTCTCAGTCATGCCGAAGACAGTATACCTAAATATTATAACATCCAAATCGAGGCATTATGTTACTACAATGCTTTCAGAAACTGGCCTATCAATAAGGCAACTATTTCAGGAGAATTGGATGATGAAAACTTATCAATACTAATTTCTAAATCTTATATAGAACAAATCGGTTATCTTACACCGGAAGGTTATTGGGATTTTAATTGGGAACAAGATAGGTTTGTAATTAATGGTATAACGTATAAGCCTTCTGGAGATACTCAGACTGCTCAGGCAAAGGATGAGGCTTTAGTTTTCATGATTATCCTAAAGAGAGACCGAGATACCAAAGTTGAATTTGTAGAATAAAAATAAAGTATATGGCAAAGATGTTAGTACTGAGGTGGACACCAATTACTACAAACAGTGGAATTTGGTTTGATAGTAATCTGGTTATCCTCAATGGTACCTCTGGAGTTCATATTGAAATGAAAGGTAATGGCAATGATGTAACGGCATTTCAATCGATGACCGGAAACAAATTTGTCACCTGCTTTCAAGATTACTTCGGGGATATCTGGGATAAAATAATACCTCATCCTGGTATAGGCCAGGTAATAAAGTTCCGTGTAAATAGGCTTCCTGATTATGCTTGCATACGGGGAGATATTGAGGACGGTGGAGATGTAGACCCCGAAAATCCGGATGTACCAATGAATGCCTTCTGTGGTTCAGAGGGAGAACCATTCAGGGATATCGATTCTGAATTCTTACTGGGTCGTCAACGTGCAGTAATTAATCCTTAAATTTTATAAAATATGTATGTAAGTAAGTATTATACCTGCGAAGAAATAGACCAGCGGTTATTACAGGGTTACTATGATGACTTTGTTAAAGCTGGCTTTGGAGGAACTATAAATGAGTTCTGGGCCTTCGTACTTTCTATCAAGAATAAGGTAGATAAGAAAGAAGGATACGACTTATCGAAAAATGATTTTACCGATGAGTTGAAGGCTAAACTTGATGGCATCGAAGAACATGCAAATTATATCACTAAAGTTTCTCAGCTTGAGAATGATTTGAAATATCAAACCGAGGAAGAAGTTAAACAGATGATTAGTGATTTGGTTGATGGTGCTGATGATGCCCTTGATACTCTTAAAGAGTTGGCAGAAGCATTGGGCAATGACCCCAACTTTGCAACTACTATCACTAATAAATTAACCGACCTTCGTACTGCTTTAACCGAAGAGGTTAATCGTGCTAAGGAAGCCGAAGCTGCTCTGGGTGCTGCAGTAGCTGCAGTTCAGGATAACCTAGAATATGGGTTAGACCAAATCAATAAGAAGATTGATACCGTTAAGGCAGACTTAAAAGCTGAAATCGACCGAGTTGAGAAGAAGGTAGATAAGAATGCTGAAGACATCAAAGACCTTGAAGATAAGGTAAATCAAGATAATGGTGAACTTGAGAAAGAACTCAAGGACCTTATTCAAAAGGAAAAAGATGAACGTATCGCTGCCGATAATGAGATTAAGGAAAGTGTAAATAACCTTAAGACTCTCCATATCAATGATAAGGCTGCACTCGAGGCAAAGATTGCTGAAGAAACTGCAAATCGTACCAATGCAGATACCGTACTGGATTCTAAGATTAACGAGGAAATCACTAATCGTCAGGCTGATACTTTAGCTCTTCAAGGTAAAATTGACCAAGAGAAGGTAGACCGTCATTCTGAGGACCAAGCTCTTCATAATGAAATCTCTAAAGAGGTAACAGACCGTACTAATGCAGACAATGCTCTTCAAGGTAAAATTGACCAAGAAGCTCAAGCACGTACTGCTGCAGACCAGGTATTACAGAACAATATAGATTCAGAGGCTACCACTCGTGCTGCTCAGGATTTAATTCTTGAACACAAAATTGACGATGTAAAAGAGCAGGGTGTAGAAGACAAAGAACAATTGCTCAATGCTATTGCTGTAGAGGCTGCTGCTAGAGAAAAAGGAGATAAAGACCTTGATACTAAGAAGGTAGATAAACGTGAAGGTTATTCTTTGACCAAGAATGACTTTACTGATATCCTCAAAGCTAAGCTTGATGGAATTGAAGAGAAGGCAAACTATATTACCCATCTCTCCCAGCTTATCAATGATGCCGGTTTCCAAACTGAAGAAGAAGTAAATGCTGCTATCCAAAAGATTATCGGTTCTGCACCAGAGGTACTTGATACTCTTAAGGAAATTGCCGATGCCCTTGGAAATGACCCCAACTTTGCAACTACTATCACTAGGAAGTTGGCTGCAATCACAGAACAGGTTAACCAAGAAATCGAAGACCGTATTGCAGGAGATGAGGCAAACAGTGCTGAGGTAGCTGCTGAAGTTCAAGCCCGTAAGGATGCTGACACTGCTCTCGAAACTAAACTGAAAGAATATGTAGACAATAAGTCTGCTACTGGTGATGCTGCTATTGGAGTTGTAAGAGATAACCTTAACAAGGAAATCCAAGACCGTAAAGATGCCGATGCCACAATTCAGGCTAACTTGGATAAAGAGATTGCCGAAAGAAAGACTGCTGATGAAGCATATACTCAAAGTTTGGCTAATGTTAACCAGCGTATCTCAGACTTGGCTTTGAGTATGCAAGAGTCTATCAATACCTTGCGTAATGAGCTTACCGAGCAGGTAAATGCCAATACTACGGCAATCGCTACTAACCAACATAATATCGAAAGAAATTCAGAGGCAATCACAAATTTAACTAAGACTGTAGGGGATAACTACAAGGAAGTTAAGGATATGATTAACGAGGAAATCGTTGACCGTACCAATGCAGATAGTGCCTTGAGTTCTCGTATCGATACCCTTAATATCGACCTTAACACTGAAAGAGTAGAAAGGACTGCTGCTGACCAGGTTCTCCAAGTAAACCTTGATAAAGAAGTAGCAGACCGTACTGCAGCTGATAAAGCCTTGAGTACTGAGTTCACTGCTAAGTTGGATAATACTAAGCAGGCTTTGGAATCCGAGGTGGCTAATCTTAACACTAAGCTTGAACAAGAAAAGGAAAATCGTATTGCCGGTGATAATGCTTTGGGAGTTCGTATTGATTCTCTAGAGGCAGGTAATACCGATGCTATGAATGAATTAAAAGCAAAGGTAAATGCTAATACTACTGCTATTAATGCAGAGAAAGACCGAGCAATTGCCAAAGAGACTTCTCTTGAGGCCAAGATTGATACCAACCTTCAGAACCATAAAGATGATATGGCGGGTATCAACCAAAATATACTTACCGAAAAGAATGACCGCTTAGCTGGTGATACTGAGTTGCAGAATAATATCGATAAGGAAGCTACAGAACGTGCTAACCAAGATACCCTTATTAATAATGCTATTGCTCAGGAAAAAGCAGATCGAATTGCTGCTGACCAGGCAATGGATGGAAAGAAGGTAGATAAGGTAGACGGTAAAGTACTTTCTTCAAATGACTTCACTGACTTGCTATATGCCAAGTTGGATGGCATCGAAGAACATGCAAATTACATCACTAAGGTATCTGAGTTATTAAACGATTCAGATTTCCAGAGTGCTGAACAAGTAGAGGCAGCTATCCAAAAGATTATTGGCTCTGCTCCAGAGGTACTTGATACTTTGGCCGAGATTGCTAAGGCTCTCGGTGATGATCCCAACTTTGCAGCAACTATGACTGCTAAGCTTACTGAGTTGGAGAATAAGCTTGAAGCTGAAAAGAATCTGCGTGAACAAGGAGATAATACTCTGCAACAGACTTTCACTAACTTAAGTAATACTCTTACTACTACGGTAAATGAGTTGAGAACTTTCGTAACTGAAACTCGTACGGAGCTGTTAACTTCCTTGAATGCTACCAATGCTCTGGTAACTCAGAATGCTGCTAATATTCAACGTAATCTGGAATTGATTCAGGGTATTCAGGATAACATTAATGGTAACTATACTGCCATTACCGATTTGCTGAATAATGAAATCGCTGCTCGTAAGGCTGAGGATATTCGATTAGAAGCAAAGATTGACCAGAATACTTCTGACTTAAATACAGAGAGAGAGGAAAGAAAGGCCGCAGATAAAGTTCTCCAGGATAACATCGATGCAGAAGAAGCTGCCCGTATTGCTGCCGATACAGCTTTGGGTAAACGTATCGATAAAGAAATTCAGGACAGAACCGATGCTGATACTGCCTTAGATAATAAATTCACTAACATTACCGATGACCATGAAGAAAGACTGGTAGCTGAAGAAGGTACTTCTGATGCTTTGCCTGATACCATGGTTACCGATGTTAGTGCTGTAACCCGAACAGGTACTCAGCTTTCTTTCAAAGTAAAGACTTCAACCAAGGATAAGGCAAATAACCAATATGGTGAAGAAGTAGAAGCTACCAAGAATTTACTCCCGGTAACTCAAACTCTTGCTGGAGTTATGTCTGCTGCAGACAAGGTTAAGTTAGATGGGTTAGACCCAAATTCTTTAACTGATCTCTCTGCAGCTTCTGATGCTAATAAGGTAACAGTAACCGTAACTAAGGATAACGGTTTGAATGCTGATACTACCGAAACTTTCGATTTGCCTCAGGTATCGGCTACTAAGGCTGGTACGATGACTGCTAAGGATAAGGTTGAGTTAGATAGAATCTCTACGGCTAACTTTGCTCTTGGTGCAGTAACTCCCAATGAAACTACTGTTGGCATAGCTGCTACTAAGACCGTAGTTGAAGATGGTACAGTAGAACAGAATCCTATTACATTGCCTGCCTCTACTGCAGAGAAAGCTGGTGTACAAACTGCAGCAGATAAGAAGCTGTTTGATTCTATACCAGATAATATTATTATCTTATCTGGTGATAAACCAGTTGAGGTAGGTCAACAAAGTAGTAATGTTACTTTAACTCATAATTTCTCTTCTAAAAAAGAAGAGGGTATTTATACTCATGAGCCTGAAGATTATAAGACTACTTATATCCCAGCAGCTACTACAGAGAAAGCCGGTGTAATGACCGCTCAAGATAAGGTTAATCTGGATGAGACATTACCCAATGCTATTGCTCAAGAGGTTCAGGACCGTAAAGATGCTATCGAAGCTTTGGACGGTAAATCAGAAGCCGCTCTTGCTCAAGAAGTAGCTGATAGAAAAGCTGCAGATACTGCTTTAGATACCAAGTTTACTAAAGCTGTAAACGATGAAGCAACTGCTCGTACTTCTGCTGATACTGCATTGGGTGCAAGGATTGATAAAGAGATTGCTGATAGAACTGAGGCAGACACTGCCCTTGATAATAAACTGCAGAATAACATTAACACTCTAGAAGCTAAGCATGATGCCTTTGTAGCAACTAAGGGTAAGGCTGATGGCTTTGCTCCATTGGATGGGAATGGGTTAGTACCTGCTAACCATTTGCCTTCATATGTAGATGATGTACTTGAAGTATATGCTACCTATGATGTAAGCCCCACTGGAGGTCTTACTAATGTTCAATTGTATACGGATGCAGGTCACCAAACTCCCGTAGTTGGAGAATCTGGTAAGATTTATATAAATGTTGCCGATGGTGAACCTCCATACCAATTCCGTTGGTCAGGTACTAAATTCGTAGACAGTAATACTTCGTCTCTTATCATTGGGGAAATTGCAGGTACTGCTTTCGAAGGTAGTAGAGGTAAGCATCTTGAGGATGTGGTATCTAGCATGCCTAAAAATTTAATTAGTAAGGTTTCAATAGCTAACAGAAATAAGCGTAATATTATTATCTTATGTAACTATTCTGCTACGGATGGTCAAGGGCATTACATTGATAAACCCGATGGGATGGTAATCCCTCTAACCCCAGCCACTACTCAAGAAGCTGGTCTGATGGATGCTGATAGTGTAATAAAGCTTAATCAAACCTTACCAGATGCTATTGAAGCTGAACAAGAGGCCCGTATTGCAAAAGATAATGCTCATGATAAGCTGATTAATAGTTTACCGAATGAAATAATGACGGTAATTAACTCTATTAATCCAGCTGCGGGTTATCTCATTCTAAAATATTTTAGATGGGTAAAGAATACTGAAGAAGGTTCATATGCTAGAGGTACTGATGTAGATGTTAATATCCCTGCAGCAACCAAAACTGCTGCTGGTGTAATGACTGCATCCGATAAGACTAACCTTGATAATACAGTACAAGGCCTGGCAAATGAGATTACCGATAGAACTAATGCTATCAATGCTCTTCGTACAGAACTAAAAACCTATATTGATAATCAAATCTCCGATACAGGTTCAGATGTAACTGCATTGGAAACTAAGGTAAATAACCATATTGCCAATAAATCTAATCCTCATGGAGTTACCAAATCCCAGGTTGGTTTGGGTAATGCTTCCAATACTTCGGATGCAAATAAGCCAGTATCTACTGCTCAGGCTGCTGCTATTGCCGATGCTAAGGCTGCAGGTACTGCTGCTCAAACTTCTATCAATAACCATGCAGGTAGAAAGGATAATCCTCATACAGTAACTAGAGCTCAATTGGGATTGGCAACTACTGACCAGGTAGTATTTGCTAAGACCACGGCTCCTTCTGGTTTCTTCAAAGAATCTTCAGATGTTCGACTCAAATCTAATGTTAAAGATTTGAATCATACTCTGGAACAGATTTGTCAGATACCAACTAAATCTTTTGAAATAGCTGGTAAAGAGGATGAAGGAACTATTGCTCAAAATCTGGAAGCATTGGGATTTGGCAAATATGTGGATGAGACTCCAGTAGAGAAATCTACTGTACCTAATCCAGAGGAATTCGAAACCTTGGAAATCAACGGAGAAGAATACGTACTCGTAAAACAAGTTAAATACCACAAGATGTCAACCTTGGCAATCGAAGGTGTTAAACTTCTCTATGATGAGATTAAGGCTTTGAAGGCCGAGATTCAAGAACTTAAAAATAAATAATCATGGGAGAGATAGCAACCTGGAGTGCTGTCAAAACTAAAGTAGGCCTTGGTAAGGATGGTAATGATTGTCCTACCAAGGCTGAATTGTTAGCACTCTCCTCGACAGGAACCGGGGAGAATTATGTGGGGTTGGAACTATCCAATGCCAGTTCCTATGGAAATAACGAAACAGTAAAGTTAGAAGATATTCATAAGGTAACTTATAAATATACTTTTACTACTAGATACAGTAGTGTAAGCTTTGATGCTTTGGGTAACCCAAGCTCTTCTAATCTGGGTTTTGGTTTTATTTCTACAAAACAGAAATATTGGGATGGAGTAGCTAATGGGTCTGAAATTACGGTAAATTATGTTATTAGTAATAAACCTGCCTGGGTAACTAATCATAGTAATCAAACATATCCTTGGACTGCTTCAGAGAATTTAGCATTAACCTCTCGGTCGGATTCTAATACTCTTGTTACACAGAGCGAATCTGGTAAAACTTTTAAATTAACCTTCACTCAAGCAGCGGCCTCTCAATCTTGGAGTTATGGTTGGAGTGTATCACCTACCTCTATGTCTTTTGGGGCTACAGGAGGTACTAAAACCTTTACCGTTACTTCTTACAAGCAAGAATTAAGAAATGGGCATAATTATGGTAACCAAATAGCTTTAACTTATACTAGAGCCAACTCTGGTAGCGTATCTGGAAGCGGTACTTCTGTAACTATGGGTAATAATACCTCTACCAGTACACGAAGCGGTACGGTAACCTTAACACAAGCTGAAACTAATAAGAAGGTAACCATTAGTTGTTCTCAATCTGCAGGTTATAGAACCTATAGTGAAATCACTGCAAGTGGAGGAAGTGTATCCGATATACCTGCAAGTGGAGGAAGTAGAAGTTCATTCTCAAGTATGCCAACTTATTCTCAGACTTGGGGATGGAATGGTTCTACAACTGGAGGTGGCACAATTACAAGCGGTGCTAGCATTAGTTATGGTACTGCAGTTAGTGCAGGTTCTTTGGGAACTACGGTTAAATCTAGAACCCGGGTAGGAGCCCTTACTGGTACCTTATCACTAAATGGTAAAACCAAATCTGTAAGTGTACCAGTATACCAGGCAGCAAACGAATTTACTGGGTATACCTATGGCTCTTGGAGTGTAAGCTTAACTGCAAGTTCTTATACTATCGGTAATACTGGAGGTAGTGTAACTTTGTACCCCAGTGCTAGTAGACCAAGATATGCGAATTATACTTCGGGTTCAAATACAAGGGATGGTTCTGATAGTGCTACCCCAAGTTTAAGTACCAATGGTACCTCAGGATTTAGCTTATCAGGTACTACTCTTAGGGCTTCTGAGAATACCAGTACAAGTAGTAGGTCTATCAGAGTTATTGCTTTTCATGGGGGTGCTTCTGATTATGTGGATATCACTCAGGGCGGTGCAAGTGTATCTTATAATTATTATTTTAATTGGGGGAGTGCTCCTGGAAGTCAGACTTCTAAATCTATTACTCATCCAGCTTTGGGAAAAACTGAAGAGGTTCCATTCATCTCTTATAAAAAGAAAGTGATAAATGGTACAGAAACCTCTGATATATATCCGGTAGGAGCAAGTCGAACTGTACCGAGTTGGACTACTATTAATATAGTAGATAATGGGCTCTCAGTTAAAACTCATGAGAACACTGCTGAATCCTCAAGGTCTGCTACAGTAACAGTAACTCAATCAGAATCAGGTAAGGAGATAACACTTACTATTAACCAGAGTGCTGCTACAATAACCTATGATTATGTATTTAGGATATCATAGGTTATATACAACACCAGTATTTATTATATGAGAGACCCTAAAAACTTAATTATTAATTTCCTAAAACCAATAAAATTATGGGAGTAGAAGTAAAAGGTGCCGGTGAAGGCGTAGTGATTGCAGATAGAGGCAGTGATTGTTGTAATAATCCTTCTGGTTGGGGCTCCGGATGGGGTGCCGTCGGGGGTGCATTGGTAGGTGGTGGCTTCGGTGCTGCTGCAGTTTCCGTATGGGACAAAATCAATGACACAAAAGCTGATATTCAGAAAGTAGAAGCTACGGTTCAGGAAGCAAAGGCGGGTATCTACAAAGATATCTCTGATGCTGCTCGTGGGGTTACTCAAGAAATCGGTGGAGTAGCAAAAGATGTTGCTGGTGTTGGTAGAGAAATTCTTAACAACCGTTTCGCAACAGAAAGAGGTCTCTGCGATTTGGGCTACAAAACGAATTCGGATATCCGTGATTCCCGTGACCAGATGGGAGCAGGATTCAATCGTGTTATGGACCGCCTCTGCAATATGGAGCATTATCAACAGAATTGCTGCTGCGAAACTAAAGGCTTGATTAAAGAAGTAAAATCAGACTTGGCTCTTCAGCTGGAACGTTGCTGCTGTGACCTCAAGAATGGACAACAGGAAATCAAATGTCTCATTGAGAACACTGCAAAGGACCAGGAGATTGCCCGTTTGAACCGAGTGGTAGATGCCCAGAGAGACCAGAACATTATCAACCAAGTGGTTGCAGCTCTGAAGACTACTGGAGGTACTACAACGGCATAACCAATTGTCATACCGGGATGATTAGAAAGGAGTACATCTATCAGGGGTGTACTCCTTTTTTCGTTTTAACCACTTGAACTAAGGAATTATGGAAAAAGAACAACTCACCGAATTTAAGATACAGTTAGCTCTACCGGCTCCCACTATAGAGATTGCACAAGAAGTAGCAAACAAAGCTCAGGTACTCATTGATCAATTTGGATACTATCAATTCTTAAACCTGGTAGACTTCATGCAAAAGAATCCGGGTGCAGTTTCATTTGGTTTAAATTTAATAAATAGAAAATGATTATGGACGAAAGAACATTGATTTTCCAAAAGTTACAAAAGGGTGAAGTAATCTTTACCTTAGAGAAAGACAGGAGGTCTGGTTATCCCATTTTCGATACCGCAAAGATTGTGAAGGTAGGCGAGAGTAAACCCATGGCATCCGGTACTAAAGATGGCTTTGTTAACAGTATCGAATTAGTGATCCAAGATTCTGTATCACAGCTTACAATATACCTACCTTCACAATCTGATGAGGGTATTTATAATGGGGTATATTATACTACCGATATAGTGAATATAATTAATGAGGTTACTATGCAGAAACATAATGCCTTGAATATACTTAACAATCGACCAAAGTTTGAGGCAATTGTTTCTGAATGCGATAACATTCTCAATTCAATTAACCAATCACCTTCTGCTCCAAGTAAACCTGCTCCAGGGTTTGAGGAGTTCCGTCAATACATGGACCAACGAATATCCACTCAAGAGACTCTGTTACAGAGAATTGCTCAGGAGCTGGGATTGGATAAACCTAAACAACAGTAAGAATTATGCCAAGTAAGTCGGTTAATATTACACTATCGACTCCAGTTGGCCCTCTAGAAATATACGTAGATAAACGAGAACAAGCTCGTGCAGAAAGGTTGATTGCCAAAACTCCAAGTATCTTAACTGAAGGCTATGCGAAAGGTACAGAAAAGTTTGGTAATCAACTTCTTCGTATAGTAAGACGAAGTTTGAATACGGGTGTTCCCCCAAGAGGTTCAGGAGTATCATGGCCACCACATGCTCCTGGTACCCTAAAGAAATATGGGGACCATACCATGTTAAATCTTACGGGGCAATATGCTCGTTCAGTTACTTTGGTAAAAGGTAAGAAAAGAACTTTCGTCGGATTGCCAATTGGAATCAAGAAGATTACCTATACGGGTAAGACTTCAAGAAAGACTTTGAATCAGATAGCTATCATGTTAGAGTATGGTAGTAGAGATGGTAATTTACCACCTCGTCCTCTTTGGAATCCTGCATTTAAGGCTGCTGGTGGAAAAGCTGCCTTACAAAAGGAAATACGTAATGAAATTAGAAAAGAAATAAGGAGGGTTATATAATGGCAGCAGATTTCGAAATATCATCCTTATCCGGAACTGGTACTGCAACTATTAGGGTAAAGCCTAAGGCAGTAAACGAAGACATGAATAATATAAAAGAGCAGGTTCTCAAGGTAGTAGTTCAGGGTGTAGAAAGGGAAGTAACTCTGGTACAAAAGGCCGCTCCTAAAATAGTAGAGACCTGGGGAACTTATTTTAGTATCACTCCGGAAACTACTTCCCATACTTTCGATGGTACTAAAAGGGGTGAGACTCTAGAAATAGGGGTATATAGTTACCAACAGAAGTTTATAAATAATGAGCCTCAAGATGAATACCGTGCTGTAGATTGGAAATTAGAAAGCTCATCCGATTGGTTAGAGGTAACCCAAGAAATTGGAGAAGCTAATGCCGCAGGTAAGCTTACTATCAAAACTAAATCTACTAATCAAGAACATAACCCCAGTAACTATGACCCCTTGGAAAGAACTGCTATAGTTAAGATTATCTCACAGCAAGAACCTAACACTGAGATAGTTTTAAATATAACTCAATCTCCAGGTACTAGAACTACTAAGTATGGCTTTGAACCAACCCCGAATATACCATTCCCAAATCTTGGTCAAAATACTAGTACTGCTCAGATTAGTAATGTAAAGGGTTATCAGTACTACCTTATCAACGGTATTCAAGTTGCTAAATTTATAAAACAATTTAAGATAACCGATATAAGTAAGACAATAGAGGGTCAATTCCCTGGAGGTATTGGTTCTGAACCAATACCCTTTAAAGTATGGCTTACCGATTATCCTTCAAATATTGCTACTCAATGGGTTAGTGAATTAAATTGTGTTGGTCATTTACAAACCATAATGAGTGGTTTTGGAGGTATTCAGGTAACTTATAATGGGTATATTAATGACAATGGCAATCAAAGTGTTCAATTAAATATTAGATTAGGACTTTAATGGTAAACTCAGAAGAAATAGTAGAAAGAACTTTTTATATCTCTCTACTTAGTACAATGTTGGAAATGGGTCTTACCTTAAACCCAGAAGACTTCTTACCTTTGTCTCAAGAAAACGAAAAAAGATTTCAAGAGGCAATCAAAGGTATGAAGAAGTTTATACCACTTTTTGGTATAGGGAATAATCAAGTAAAAGGCCCAAAGACTCTCCCAAGAATAACCATAGAACTACAGGGTTATTATGCTGGAGATATTGGTGTGAATAAATACATCATTGGTGATAAACTTGAGGATGGTAATTACCAAGCTTCAGAGTTTCCTTATGAAACTAAGGATATTACCATAGATGTACATCTGGTTTCTCAAACACAAGCAGATATGAGATTGCTACATACAATCTTATATACTGGCTTACCTGCTAGAGGATACGTGAGACCATACTTCAATGACTTAGAGGAATGGGAAAAGGGCAGGCTTGCTCCCACCGGAAACCTATTCATTGAGATTGGTAATTATTATGACCATCCAGATGTAGAACATGGTATACTTGAGAAGGTATACACTTATGTATGTAAAGACGGTATTCTTCCAGAAAAAGCTTTGGGAGAAGGTACTCTTACACCCATCAAGGATATATCAGTTCTTATTGGATTGTTAGAACAAAACGAAAATGAAATGTTAGAGTTAAAAGTACCTAAGGTATAGGTACAATACTCTAGGGTATAAATTAAACAAGTAATTAACTTTAATCACAATAGAATTATGCCAACTTCACCTCACATTGACTTTAAGTTTAAGAACAACAATGTTCTTCAAACTACTCCTATGTTAGGAGTTTCTTGTGTATTGGCTAGAACTACTAAAGGTCCATACGATGACCCCTCAGAAATCATCTCTACATTCTCTCAGTTCCAAAGAATCTATGGTTCTGAAATTGTACCAGATGGTTCTGTATCAAATATCGAAAAGGCTTTGCAGGGTGGTTCTAAGCTTCGTGTTATTCGAGTACTTGGCAAGGGAGCTGCTCAAGGTACAGTAACTGCTTCTCAGGCTGCGGCAAGAAAAGCTAAAGATTCAGAAGATGGGATTTCAGTTGCTTCTGCTGTACCCGACTCGGCTAAACCCTCTGCTCTGATTACTTTCAAATCAGGTAGTACTACCTATAGTTTTGGATTAGTAACCAAGGGATATGGAGATCCCATTGGTAGTGCAGATACTTTCCAGGTTGGTTTTTATAAGCAAGCTAATACCTTGTATTATAAAATCTATTCGGCTAATGGGCAAGTACTTGAACAGGGTCCAGTAATAACCTACAAAACTGCCGATGATAACAATAATACTTCGGTAGATTACCTTGCTCTTAGTGCATTTGCTAAGAACTCGGAATATATTAAGCCGGTAATTACTGCAGGTTCCTCTTTTGAAAACCTAATTAAGTGGCTTACCGATAATATTGATGGTACTAAGAATGCTATCACTATTACCGTGGGAGATGCTGCACCCTCCGAAACAGAGAAACTGTTTAATGGTACTATCGGTAGTGCAGGTTCCACTCCAACTGCCGAAGAATGGATTGCTTCACTGGACTTGGTAAAAGACTACACAGACTTCTACCAATTGTTTATTTCACATATCTCTCAACACTTGGAACAAGATTCAGATGTACTCAAGGTATATAAGGCTGCTGCAGATATGGCAAAGGAATTGATGGAATGGGTACTGTATATCGAAGTTCCCAAACACTTAACCCATTATACTCAAGGTACTCAGGCAAGAGATTACAAAGCTCAGGTTACTTGGGTACAGACTTGCCTTGGTACTGTAGGTAACTCTAAGTACATTGCCTACTTTGGTGGTGGACTTAAGTACTACAACGAAAATGGTAATCTTCAGGATTCCGATGTAGTGGGTACTATTGTTGGTTTGGGAGATGCCTCTGCTACTCAATATGGTCCTTGGAAATCCTTTGCAGGTATGAACCGAGGAGTTATTGGGGATGCAGTTGGTCCAGTATGCCCTAACTATGGTTCTCCTTCTCGATATAACGAACTGAACACCCTTGCTCAGAATTATATCAATGAGATGGTAATCAAAGATACTCCAGATGCAGGTAAGCAAACCATGCTATGGCATTGCTTCTCTTCTCAAGTGAAACAGGATTCTGAAAGGTTCCTTTCAATCGTAAGACTGAATCTTTACTTGAAGAAGTTCCTTCGCCCGGTACTCAACAAGTATATCGAAGAACCCAACGTTTGGAGTACTTGGAAGAGAATCTGGTTGGAGGTTAAACCTACCTTGGATTCTTTGGTAGACGAAGATGCTATGACCGAGTATACCTGGATGGGTGACCAAGATGCAACTTCTTGGGATGACCTTTCGGTTAATAACGAAGCAGATGCTCGTCAGGGTAAGTACCGTGCTATCCTTAAGTATAAGGATGTAGTTCCTATGCAAGAGGTAACTATGGAGATTGTAATCGATGCAGCTTCTAAGGCAGTATCAATCGTAGAAACAAGTAATAACTTATAAACTCATAACACAATGGGAGCAAAAGTAAAAAACCCACGGAAGAAATTCTTGTGGAGCATCATGTTCCCCAAACACCCTATCAATACTTATCTGTTTCAAAGTTGTACTTTGCCGGATATTGAGATTGACCAGGTTGCTCATGGGGACGTCAATAGAGACGTTAAAACTGCAGGTAGGGTTACTATAGGTAATCTTATCGTAGAGAAACTTATGACTACTGCAGGTTCAGACACATGGCTTCATGATTGGCTTTATGCTTGCCAAGACCACATAGTTGGTGGAGGTTTGGTACCAAGCCAATATTGGGAAACGGCTATTGTAAATGAACTTGCCGAAGATGGAGTCTCGGTTCTTAATACCCACGTCTTCGAAGAGGTATGGCCATGTAAGATTACCGGCTTAGACTTGGACAGAATGGCTTCAGAGAATACCATTGAGTCCATAGAGTTCTCAGTTGGTACTGCAGATAAATACTAATTCCTTAGTCTATTTTCACTAAGATTCGGTGGAGGGGTGGGATTCCTGTGATAGGAGCTCACCCCTTTCTTGTTGTTATACGGAGTACTATGAACATTTGTAAACATTAAATATATCAAATTATGGAATTTAGAACATTTAGATTTACCGGACCTTCTGGTTTCGAATATGAAATCAGAGAACAGAATGGTGCTGATGAAGATATTCTCAGTAACCTTTCAGACATGAAGACTTTGATGAACCTTACCAAGTTCATTGCGGCAATTGTAATTAGAACTACTGCTACCCCTAATGGGAAATTAACCGTAGATGATGCCCTTAACTTACCAGTCAATGACCGTTATGCTATTATCTTCAATTCTCGTATCTTCTCTTTGGGAGAGGAAGTAGAATTCGAATATGATTGGGGCAAAGAGAATGGTGGTAAGATTACTTATGGCCAAGACCTTCATGAGTTCCTTTTCGATTACGGTACTACTCCAACTGTAGAGGATTTGAATCAAAAGCCAGATGCTATCCCTTATTATCCAGAGGGAGTTAGATTGGTAGACCATGAATACACTCTTTCATCTGGCAAGAGAATTAAATTCGATTGTATGACTGGTAAGGGAGAACAAGAGTTCATGAAGTTGCCTTTGGATAAACAAACTAAGAATGCTCCTCTTCTTTGCCGTAATCTTCACTTAGAGGTTGATGGTAGTTGGGAGAAGGTAGAAAACTTTACTCCGTTTACTGCAAAGGATATGGCTGAGATGAGAAAGCATATCTTATCTATGGACCCTATCTTCAAAGGTGAATCCCATATCACTAATCCAACCACCGGAGAAGAAAGAACTTATCCTATAGTTTGGGCACCGAATTTTTTCTACCTGACGGAAGAGTAATGTTAGAGAGTGATTTTGTTTATATCACCAGAGCCGAGATAGCCTTAGACTATTTCGGCTTTTTACGTCTTCCGTACCGAATAAGGAAAATATTCAAGGAAATGGCCGAGCAATATTATAAACAATTAAAGAAAAGAAAGTAAATTATGAATACCAGTAGGAGTATAGTAGAGGTCGGTGTTGCCATGGTTTTAAAAGACCGATTCTCTCAAGAGGCTGGCAAGATATCTGGGTCATTCAGAACAATGATGAATGATATGAATACCTGGAATAGAGGTATACAGATGTCAGCTTCCAATACAATGGACTTCGGAATGCAGCTCGTAGGGGGAATGGCAAGGGCCTATAAATACTCTGCGGGTGTTCAGAATGAAGTTTGGACTGCTTCGAAAATTGCTGGTGCTACCATTGCAGAACAAAGAGAAATGTTACAATTGGCAAAAGATGTCAATGAGATAACACCTCTTACTGCTTCGGATGTTGCATCAGGACAAAGATACCTGGCTATGGCAGGTAATAAATTCGATGCTATTAAAGAAATGATTGGGCCAGCATCTAAGCTGGCTTCAATCTTTACAATGCCAGTGGGACAGAAAGGTGGTGTAGCTGACTTGATGACTAATATCATGTCAATGTACCAAATCCCAATGGGGGAAGCCGCTAGAGTAACCGATGATTTATATACTGCAGTTACTAATGCAAATATATCTTTAACAGACTTAGCCCAGTCCATATCTTATGCAGGAGCAGATATGGCAACTGCTGGAGTAGACCTTCGGCAAACCGCTGCTGCTATTGGTGTATTGGGTGATATGGGTATACAGGGTTCTATGGCAGGTACCTCACTGGCCAATATGATTCGTTACTTACAGCTCTCTCTTGTTAACCAAAAAAAGAAAGGCTATAACGCTTTAGCAGACCTGGGCTTAAGTCCAGATGAATTCTTCGATGCTCAGGGTAATCTTATAGACCTTTATACTATCTATCAGAAGTTTGCTAAGGCTGCAGTAGATTTACCTTCACGAATTGAAACACCAACTTTCTTCAATATCTTTGGAGTTCGTGGTAATCGTGGTATGCTCCCCGTACTTAGGGATATTGCTTCTGGTAGAGATAAGATGGGTAAGATACTTGCTACTTATGACCAAAACATTGGGGCAGTAAATCGACTCAATGAAGAACGTCTTAAAACTGATGCAGGTGTAATTGACCAATTCGAATCAAGTATAGAGAACTTAACAGTTACGGCAGGTGCGGCTTTGGGTAGAATCTTTACCCCAGTACTAAATGTGGGTAACTCTATAATCAAAGTAATTAATTCTATCTCAGAAACTTGGGTTGGAGGTTTTGGTCTTAGGATAGGAGCTACTGCAGTAGTAGTGGGTACTATAGTTGCAGGGTTTAATACTGTAAGAGGTATTATTAGGTCTGTTGGGTATTTACAAACTATTGCTACTGCTTCTACTGAAGGTATGTCTGCTGCAGCAATAAAAACTAATACTCAGTTTGCCATTATGGAAGCACACATGGTAAGGATGGTTAACCTTATGAGAACCATGGTTCAACTCCAAATGATGTCAAGCGGTATTGGTATGAATTCTGCTGGTAGATTTTATAACACTAAAACCGGAAGATATGTTAAGACACCAAATCCTGGAGTACCATTAGCAACTACTATGGCGGGTAATTTAGCTGGAGGGGCTTTAGCTGGAGCAGGTGCCCAAGTTGGTAGTCAAGTGGCTAGGCAAGGTGCTATAAAGGGTTTAGCATCCCTCGGTGGTAGACTTATGGGATTACTTGGTGGACCCTGGGGATTAGCAATTACCGTAGGTCTTCCACTATTAATAGAGGTAGGAAGTAGTCTTATTAAATCAGTAGATAGAAATACAGAAGCTCAGAATAAAGAAGACCCCTCTGCAATCAGGGCTCAGAATGAAGAAAGGTTTCTGAATGCAATGAGAGCAGCTATTAGAGATGGCTTAAAAGACGGTAAGATTAATATCAGTGTAGATGGTGAGATATTGGGAGATTATTCTTTGGGTTCTCAGCAAGATTATACTGGTGTAGCATTAGGATTATAAAATTAAAAACACTATGGCTAGAGTATTAAAAAGACCAGCCGGTAAGATTGTTGAAAAATACAATGACCTTACAAGAGATACAGCAGGTGTTCTTACGGGTCCCTTAAATAAACTATGGAGAGCTCGGATATTACTTAATCGAACTATTTCTACTCTTCCAAAAGATGATGCTCAAAAGGGTAAACTCTATGACCCTAATGGGGTAATAGGAGAAGCTCAGATATCATCCAAGAACCCAATCCTAAACAAACAGCTCCAGGCTAAATGGAGAATGGAATTACAATTTCCAAGATTAGAAGAAGGCGAAGGAGTAGACCCAGCAAAGGGAAATAAGAATACTACTAATTACAGAAACTTCGAGGCTAAAGCAGAGGTTATATATCAGAATGAGGTAAGGATATATAATATGACTGTTAACCCCACTCAATACATTACCTTACAGAATAGACCTCCGGAATTAGACTTCCGAGGAGAAACCACATGGGCAACCATTAAATCAATGGGACGTAATGTACCAATGTATCATTTTACTGGTGCTGAGGATATTATTCAATTCAACGTATCTTGGTACTGTAATGACCCAGAAAATCCTGAGGAGGTAATCAATAAGTGTAGATTATTAGAGGCCTGGACTAAGGCTAATGGTTATCAATCAGCTCCTCCTATTGTTAAGATAGAATGGGGGGATTCGGGTATATTTGATAATCACTATTACATCCTTACTTCAGCAACCTATACTCTGAAGAACTTTCAGAATGGTTATAGGATAAGGGTACCTGGAAAGCCAGCTACCTTTGGTAATGGTAGGTTATTACCTGCAGCAGCAACTCAAGAATTGATTTTCAAGAGAGTAAGTGCATATAATCTATCCTATGGAGATTTTATAAATTCGGATTCACTTAAAAAGACGGGAGGTATTAAATATGATTGATATTAACCAATATCTGACGGGAGCTAGCCCTTATAATAATGCCTATGCTCTAAATTACGGAGATGGAGATTACTCTTTAGAAACTCCAGTAGTTTCTGTACCTTCATCCTCAAATGATATTCAACATACCATTAAGGATGGAGAGACTTTACAGAATATAGCCTATAAATACTATGGGGATTCAGGTAAATGGTATCTTATTGCAGAAGCTAATGGTATACTAAACCCTTTTAAAGAGGTAGAAAGTGGAACACTTATAAGAATCCCCGCTTATGGCAGCTAAACAAAAATCCATATTATATAACGGAATGGGCCAACCATACTTGGCTCTATTCGATTTTAGAGGTATGCCGATAATGAATCCCATTACTGGTATACCTCTTGGAGCTTATATTAGTACCTGGAATTATAGGTATGATGAAGAAAAAGAAAATCTTGCTACAATTACATTTGATACTGGAGATCCCGATACTGTGGACATAGAGGCTTTACAAGAGGGTAATGTGATATGCTTACAGTGGGGATACATATACCCAGACGGTCAATTTGTATCGGGTCCAATTAAAACTATCAAGGTCAGGGATTTTGAGGCAAAGTTTGATTCTACTGGTACCCATGTAACTATCAAGTGTATAGACTCTATTGGTGATTTAAGATATCAGCCACCATATAATTTCTCTGAAGCTTCAGAGAATAGTTTATCTTCCTATTTAGATGGTGGTTGTGATAATGGTGTAGGTGTAATCATAGAAATCTTTCAGTAATGGAACAACGAATAATAAGTAATAAAGTATATGAGTCACTACAGGTACCTACAGAGAATACTCGTACTACTACTGGAAAGGTGCTTTATGCTAATAGGTACAGTGGAGTAGCAGAAGTGGCTATGCCAGAAGATTTGAAGGCCCTAATCAATAGTGACTTCGGATTAGTTGGCAAGAATATCTTAGTTCAATTAGAACAAAAGATGAGAGGTTATACTAATGGCCCTTGGTATATAGATTCAAGAGATAATGTTATTTATATACATAATAGGAAATTTCATGAAGAACCAGTAACTGTTTATACTTATCAGGGAGAGAATGGGGAAGTACTTAGTGTTCAATTTTCTACTCAAAAAGTAACTAAGAGAGTTAAGGCTACACTATCTCCCGCTATTAATCCAGAGAGTAAAGATTTAGAAGTATTAAGTACTGGGATTGATGATACTGAAAAATTACCCGAGATAGTAGCTAATGAGAATAATGGGGTCTATTATAATAATTGGAAAACCTCAATAGGTAAATATGGAGCAGAGAATAATCCCCAAGATATACCTACTATCAGGCAGATGAGGTTAAATCATACCCTAAAGACTGACCCTAACTTAAGAGCTTCATTTGAAGCTAGGAAACAAGTAGATGACAAATGGAATCAAGATGTAGCAGAGTATTCTGCTTCTAATCCCGCCGAAGCTTATAGACAAGGTAAGGAAAAATTCCTTAATGAACTTAGTACAGATCAGGTAAGAAGTATCATAAATAAAACCATTCAAAGAGAAGAATTTCCGGCTGATAGGCGTGCAGCTTTAAATGCTGCCCTTAAGAATGTAGTTAATGGTGAAACATTAGATGAAGATATATACAATATCCTCAAGAATGAAAGATACCTTTTCGAGGGTAAAGAACAAATGGAATACATGGTCATAGAAGACCTGGACCCAAGAGACTTTGACCCAGAGCATACTCCCAAGGGTGGAGCTACTGCTTGGGGATTAGAGGATGAAGAAAGTGTTTATCGAGGTATATCGGCTTTAAAGAAAGGCCCTTATACTATGGTGATCGATGACACCCCGGTTATCAAATATAAAAACCCATTAAATCAGAGTTTGGGTATTTATAGCGTTACAGTGAAAGTTCAACATTGGAAAAAAGCTAATGTTGAGATACCCCTGTACAAACTTTACCATAATCTATTCAGTAGATATGGGGGGATAGATAAGTGGGCTTGGGCAGCTAATGCTAATGCTAATGGTGGTTTAAAGTATACAGAGAGTAAACTGGTTTGTCAGATGCAAGTTGTTGGAAGACCCTTACTAGCCTCTTCTCAGGTATTAATATTAGAGAATGTTGGTAAACGATGGTCTGGTCCTTGGTATATAAAACAATGTACCCACTCTATGGATGCAGGCCAGGGATATGTAACTAATTTAGAGTTAGTAAAGAATTCGAGTAGGGCTGGTTCTACTACTTCTAAGACTGGACTGTCTACTCAAACGGTTGTAGCTAATGATGCTAAAGCTAATGCTGTAACCTCTAAGGGTAAAGATAAGAAAGCTTTAAGTAATATCAATGAATTAGATTTGAGTTGGACTTACAATGAGGTGGCCTATTTCATTGAATCTGGTATTATGGATAAGGAAGGAAACGTATTGGATGTTAAACGTAGGGATGAGATGGCTCGAAAGAAGGCTTACTATACTGAAGTATTAGCTAAGACTCCAATCGAGAAAGCAGAAGGTATAGCTGTAAGCTCTGGTAGTTTAACTACTTCTTCAGGTAAGGTAATACCCGGAAAGATAACCATCAAAGATATTCAAGTACCCGATGATTATTGGGTTAAATTCGATTATATGGAAGTAGCCATAAAGAGATTCAAAGAATATATCAAGAATAAGGAAGCGAGGTAATTATGGGCTATGAAACTGCAAAGATAATAACAGAAGAAGGATTAGAGGGTCTTGGAAGATACTACTCTATATACCGAGGTATAGTTGTTGATAATAATGATACCGAAAAGAAGATGAATAGGGTAAAAGTATGTATACCAGAAGTAATGGGAGGTACCTTTGCTTGGGCTTTACCGAAAGGCCAACATGGTTCAATAAGTAGTGGGTTTAAGTTCTTAGCCCCTAAGGTAGGAGATATAGTATTCATTACTTTTGAATTTGGTGACCCTACTAAACCATTATGGGAATACCATGGTTGGGGTATGAATCAAGTACCTCAACCATTAGACGGTCCAAATAAAATGGGGATAGTTACTCCTGAAGGTAACCTCATTATAATAGACGATGATAATGGGAAACTAAATCTCTACTTTAATGGGGACGTATCGGTTTATTCTGAATCTAACGTAATAGTATCAGCTAATAAAGATATCAATATATCCTCAGGTGATACCATTATATTAAATACTGGAGAAAATCATGGGTTAATCAATATTGCCCAACTAACCGAAAAACTAAATCAAACTATTCAAGAACTAGAACAACTTCGTAGTATGTTCAACTCTCATGTACACTCAGGTGTAACTACTGGGCCAGGTTCTTCTGGCCCAACTTTAACTCAAATAACTAAACCTTTCTCACAATTCGTTGTAGACGATTATGAGGATAAAACCTGCATACACTAATGGAAAAGAATTACTTTACAGACTTAGTTGGTATAGGTGTAACTTACCCTATCCAACTTACAACTAATGAAAAGGGTGAAAGAGGTTGGTACCCAGTAAATGGGGATTTTAAACTTATCAGAGATAATATAAGTTCGATATTATATTACATGATAGGCCAGAGATTTCGACAGGAAAACTTTGGTAGTAAACTATGGCAATGTATTGAGGAACCAAACTCACAAGCCCTAAGTTTTATAATTAAAGAGTTTTTAAAACAAGCCATAGGTGCATGGGAACAGAGAATAACCTTCCAAAATATCACAGTTACTAGAGTTGATGCAAAAATACACATAGAAGTAGCTTATGTAATAAATGGAACAAATTCTAGTCAGTACCTCGATATCACCTATGATAGGTCAGATAATTCATTAAATACACAATAATATGGGAATCACAAATAAATGGCTTAATCCATACCAGAGGTCTTATCAACAGATTAAGGCCAAGCTGGTTGAATCCCTTATGGGGCTTAAAGACCCTCAGGGTCAGAAACTCATAACGGATTATTCGGAGGGGAATATCTTAATTATCATCCTCTCATTGTTTGCGGCAATTGCCGAAGTACTTCACTATTATGTAGATAATATGGCAAGGGAAACCTTCCTATCTACTGCAAGAAGGTATGATTCGGTAGTTAAACATGGAGCTCTGGTAGATTATCATGCTCGAGCAGCGATTGCTGCTACAGTAGATGTAATCTTATCCAGAAGTATTACTGGTAATTCCATTGGAGCTAAATTAACCATACCTCAAGGAACTCTATTTACGGATTCCAGTGGTAACTCTTGGTTATCTGCTAGAGATGTAACTTGGTATTCAAATGTAACCACATGTAAAGTACCTATAATTCAACATGAGAAATATACTGCAAGTGCTCTTAATAATATGCTAATACCTACTGGAGACAGGGTAATAGTTCACCTTGGTACATTGCCTAATGGTAAGTACTATGAACAGGGCTCTATGTCTTTACAGATAGGTGGAGAAACTTGGGTATTGGTAGATACCTTTGCAAAATCAAAGCCAACGGATAAACACTTTATGGTTTCAGTAGATGAAGCTCTTAACCCTTACATAATGTTTGGGGATGGAACCTTCGGTAAGAAACCTGCAGCAGGTGCAAAAATAACCAATGTAGTATTCTACTTAACTAATGGTACTCAAGGTAATGTAAAGAGTAATACCATTACTTCTGTACCCTCAATAATCTCTTCTTCAATTACTGATGCTACAGTAAGTAATGCTTATGATGCTGGAGGTGGTTCAAACTATGAGAACTTTATAATGCTTAAGGAACATATACCTTTGAGTGTAAAGACTTTGGGAGTAGCAATTACCAAAGAGGATTTCGAAAGTTTGGCTATGTTGGTTGATGGGGTAAACAAAGCTAAAGCCGATTATGAATGTGGTAGAAAGCTTACAGTATATATCAGTCCTGATGGTGGAGCTGTTGCTTCTTCTGAATTAATAAATAGGGTATACAACCTATTATCTCAAAGAGCACCTATGACTACTTGGTTAAAGGTTAAATCTGCAGGCAAGGTTCAGATTATTCTAGAGATGGAAGTTACTGGTAAGAAGTCTTATAAGACTCCAGAGATACAAACTCAAATTCTTACGGCTTTATATAATGCCTATTCTCCGGAGCAAGCTCAAATAGGAGGAAGCGTAAGAGTATCAGATATCTATGCCCTGATAGATAATCTATCAACCGTAGATTACCTTCACCTTACTAAGTTCTATATTAAACCCTGGCCTACTACCATTTATGGTAATAAGGAATTAAACCTTGGCCAATTTAAATTGAACAAGGCAAAGGGTTCTATGACTTACTACATAACCTTCAATTCCTCAACTACTTTTACAGTACGTTCAGTATCGAATGGTTATGTAACTACTGGCTCAGTCGGTAGCTCTATTCAGATTATAGATAAAGCTAATGGTTTTGATTTCTCATTGGATATCCAAAACAATAGCTATCAATCAGGTTATCGATATTCTATTACAGTATCTGAACCAAACCATGATTATGAAGACCCTGGCTTTAATTTGCCAGTATTCGAGAATGCTTCACAATTAACATTAACAGTTAACGAAATAGTATAATGATAAACCTCAAAAATCTAATCGACTTTTTACCATTCGAATATAAGGACCAAGATACTTATAAGGTAAATGGTAAAGGCATCTTAGAGAGGTTTCTAGAAATTTGTGGAGAGCATTTTGAAGATTATATTACAAAGGATATTGAGAATATATTGGATATTATCGATATAGATAAAACCCCAGATATGTATCTCAATTTCCTTTGGCAATTTCTTGGAGAAATGCCCTTTGCTTATGGGAACACGATAGATGCACAGAAATGGGCAGAGTACTTTAATGGGTTCTACTCGGATAGTAAACTCCAGGAGTTATCAAAGCTTTGGATAATACCCAAAGAGGGACCTTTTACTTTAACTAGTACTCAGGTAAGAAACATCTTGAGATATTCGGTATCTCTTTTCAAAATAAGGGGTACATCAGAATTTTTCGAGATCATGATGAGGTTATATGGGTTAACCTGTGTAATAACAGACCCAGCAAAAGCCGATGGGTATGATGGTTGGATAAAAGGTCATCCCCACTTTGACCAATACTATCAGTACGATAGTAAATATACCTTTGATAACACCTTCGATTGTTCTCAATGTATTTCCGTAAGTTTTAAACTTACTGGTCATGGGTATACTTCTAATTCTGAGGCTTTTAAAAAATTTAGGGAAGCCGTAGAAAGTTTCTTTACTAGATTCATACCTTATCATGTATCCTTCACTATAGATTACGGTTTTGTAGTAAATGATGGGTATTCGATTAAGGCCGAGTTGGTAAACCCAGACCAGCCCAACTTAGTTACTTCAGAAGTATATGAAGTACCAGTATTGGTAACTGTAACCTCAGATTGGATGAATGCAGATTTGAGATATCAAATATCGAGTGATAGAATTAACTGGGGTTATACTAAACATGAAAGTGGTTCGGTATTTAATATTCCAAGGGCTGGTACTTATTACTTTCGAAGCGTTGGGGATAATTCTAAGATAACCCAAATTACCGTAAGGCAGGAAACTTATAACCGTTCATATATTATTTCTTGTGAGCCCATAACTGGTAAAATAACCCCAACTACTTTAAAGGTTAGTACAAGGGTGATAGCTAGAGTATCCTATAAAGGGACAGAGAAACTTTGTAATGTTCGATTAGTGGGTACCGATCAAGTAAAAATATCGGGCTCAACTTGGGAATTTACAAAACCCGGTACTTACTTTTTTGAGATTGTGGAATTTCCTGTAAAACAAACTTCATTTGTAGTAACCCAAGAAGAAGTTACTTATAAGGTAAGATGTACACCCTCAGAATTTAGAGTTGGAAATAATCAAACTATGAAGGATGCAGTTACTACTTTAACCATAACTTCAAATTACCCAGAGTCATTTACTGGAGAATTATATTGTAGGTTAATAGGTAATCCTAAGACTTTCAAGAATGGGGATAAATTTATTGCTAACAGTTATGGTACTTATAAATTCAAATGTACTTTAGATAAAAGAGAAACTGATGAAGGTGTGGGTATCTTTGAAGTAGTTTCAGGTAAAACTGCTATATATAGGATCAGTATTAATCCATCTACATCTACTCTATATAACGGTTCTGCAAAAACTACCGTAATAATACAATGTATTTCGGGTAATGGTGATGATTACCGAGTTAAAGTAGTAGAAACTGGGGAAACCTTCAATGCTGAAAACGGGTATGTATATACTACTAATAGAGCAGGTACTTATACTTTCCAATCTGTAGCCTACCCAACTGCAAAGACTACTTGGGTAGTTAAGAATACCCCAGTTGTATATCAGAACAAACTAAAGATAGTTCCTTCAGATCCTTCAGATTCAAAGTGGAAAGAACCTAACTGGTCATTACCCGAAAGCCAAATTGATGATACTTATGCAGTATATCAGTTATTGGATGAAGTATCAGCTTGTAAATTTAGCCTTGAAGAAATGAAAAACGGGGTCAATGTAAGTGGTACTGCAACTTGTGATGAAACTGGGGAAACCTATAATCTTGAATCCGAGATTGTATTAACTAAAGCAGGTACTTATACTTTTGTGGCAGATGATGGTTCTTCATTAAGGTGTCAAGTAATATTGGAAGATTACCCTACTATTATAGAATTAACCGTTGACCCAAGTTATGCCGAATTAAAGGGTACCATTAAACAAGTATATTGTTTAATTAGGTGTAGTTCTAATAAAGCTGAATTCGATAGTAGAGTTAGACAAGTTGGCAAAGTAACTACTTTTGATGCTGGTGGAGCCGGATATGAATTTACTACGGCTACCGCTGGAGAATACCTTTTTGAATCAGTTGCCGATACTTCGGTACGGGCTAAGTTTACGGTAGTAGATGCTGACTTATTAAGCGTTAATCCTCAAAAGTTGGAATGGGAATCAAATGACACTTCTGAGAAGACATTTACCATTACCACTTATAGTAATCAAATGTGGAAAATTGAAGAAGTATGATAAAGAGTGCAATAGACAATGTAACAGAGACTACTACTCAATCTCTGTTCAAGACTTCAATGATTGGTTTATTTGGAGAATGTACCCAAATTATTTATGACCTTAGGTGGATGATATTACTTGCCATAATATTGATACTTTCAGATTTATGGTTTGGTATATCTGCAAGTAGAGTACAAGGTATAGTCATTCGAAAGTCAAGGGCCGGTAGGAGAACCCTAAATAAGCTGGTTGATTATATTTGTTATATCTTACTTGGGGCTGTAATTGGGAAAGCTATTGGAGAACCCTATGGAGTAGATCCCATAGGAGTATCCATTACTATAATGATATTATGCTATTGCTTCGAAATAGATAGTATCTATGGGCATATATGTGAAATACATGGCATTAAAAAACAATATAGTATCTGGAAGATAATCTTTAAGCTGTTAACTCTCAAATTTAATGAACTCGGAGAAGCTTTCAGGGATATGGCAGAACAAAAGAATAACTTTAAAAATACAAAGAACAATGAAAACGTACTTTAAGTATGAAGGTATAATCAAATCTAAGGAAGCAGCCGAAGCAATTGCTGCCCCTTCTGGTTTGGGGCCATTCTGTGGATTTGGCTCAGCCACCATAAATGGTAATAAATTGGTTGTTTCTCCTCAGGGAGTTTCTGGTAGTAAATTTGCTAATGTAATTAAGGATAGGATTACAGCAAGGTATATGTCTAAAGATTCTGAAGATGGAGAATTACCCGATATAAATTTTGGGTGTATTTCAAGAGATGGCTATATATTTATCTCTGATGAACAAACATTGACCATCGAGAATATTCAGGGAACCCAAGGGTCCACCGATGAAGTATTACTGTTTGCAGTACACACTACTATCTCCGAACCCGTAGATAATCCAGTAGATTTTGTAGCTTATTGGAATGAATCTTCAGAAAGTTTCTATGAGTTATATAAAAAATCTCTAGATATATACTACCCAATTTCTGAAGAGAATCGTAATCCCAATGTACTTAATAATGATATTTATTCGGATTATAGTATGACTCTTAGTAATCTTCTAGAGATGGTAGAGACTGCTTGCCCTTATTATTCTAACAATAAGAATTCTGTTGTTCTTATTGGGATATATGGTAAGGGTACAGATGCTATGACTAAAAGAAATGAGAACTTTGCTATTGTACCCTATCAGGGCAAATTCCAGGAGATCCCATATACTACTGCTACTCACAGTATGATGAAAGAATCCATAACTAAAGTAGAGAAAATGAATACTGGGTTTCCGGTAGAGGATGAAAATGGGAATCTATTGAATATTAAGCAATACATTGATGGGCAACTAGAAGCTCTCCGAAAGGAATTCTCTGATTCTTTGAATACTGCTAGTTTACCCATAGGTTCAATAATTTTATGGGAAACCGATGTAATCCCTGAAGGATGGGCTGAATATACAAAGGCTTCAGGTAGGATAGTAATAGGATATCAGGCCGGAGGTATTCAAATTGGAGACGAGATGATGCTACAGAATATTGGGGATTTCTATACTCCCACTAAAGGTAACTTTGTTATTAAATTGAAAGGCGATGATTTACCAAGACATAGGCATGCTCTCGGTGTATCTAAAGGTAAACAGGATGATGCCAATAACTGGGAGAATGTTAGACCCCAATCTTTCTTTAATAGAGAAACGGGTTTAAATGGAGACTTCGGTAGAGGGACTCCCACCAAGGGTATTCAAGATGGTGCTATTGTAGTAAGTTGGAATTTAATAGGGGAATCTTTCCTACAAGAGACTTCGGTAGATACCTTGACTATCGAAAAGTTACCACCGACTATTACTTTAAGATATATTCAAAAAATATCATAGGTCGTAATTAGTTGTTAATATAACTCATGTGTATTATTTGTATTGTCTAAGTAAACTCTTGTTTTGTTTTTGTTTTGCATAGTTTGTTTAGAGTAAACACTCGGAAAGGGACGTTGGGAAACGTCCCTTTTCTTTTGTGTTAATATCTAAGTTCTTCTTTAGCTCTATCTTCCCAATACTGTATATCCTGTCTAAGTTCAGAAATATATCTCATGGATTCATTAGTCTTAGGCATTTCGAAGAATTCTATGAGCATTATATTAGTAATCCTTGTACTATTTCCGAGTCTCTCTTTAATGAAGGGGGGAGGAGTAATTAATACTTCGAATAAAAGATAAGCATCCGGAGAAAGTTTATCTTTCATATAAGTATACATCATATCTATCATTTCGGATTTAGCTTTCTCTTCTTCACTATCATCTTCTAGTTCTTTGTCATTATCGAATAAATCATCCAGTTTAAAGAGGCTTTGATTATACTCTGCTTGTTCTCCGTATGCAGAACGAAGCAATTTATTTTTAAATGTACTCAAGGAAGCAAGGATTCTTGCTTTGAGATGTTCTTCAGTACATTCACCATAGTATTTATTAAAAACAAATAACATCTTGTCCCAGAAATAAGACTGAATTATATCTGGTGTAAGATTAAACCTTTTATAATCAATCTGTCTGGTAAGATTCCTAATCACTGGCTTACAGACTTTATAAAGTCTATTGAAAGTAGCTTCATCATATTCTTGCATAGGTTTTAATCGATGAAGCTCTGAGCCATTATTTCCTTTACTTTTTCCCATGTTTTTAAATATTCGTTATGCAAATATAAGTATTTTTTCTTATATAAAATAATAATATTAAATATTCGGGAGCTTAAGGTAGTGGATTAGTAGTTTCTAGTTAGTTGTCAACATACTCAGAACTATCTCGGTACTATCAAAATCTATTAGTTTATATAATATTGCAATATAGATATGAAGAAATTTAAAGACAACATCAAATTTAGTTTCACACCGGATTTCCAACTTGAGATACTCCGGTTTGTTTTAAGAGATAAGGAAGGAGGTTTAGTCCTAAAAAGGATTAAAGCTAATTACCTGGTTCTTATTGAGCATGCCCTTATATTTGAGGGTATATCAAAATACTTTAAGAAGCAAGGTAAGATGCCTTCAGAGAATGTATTAAAAGAAGTATTAAAAGAATTGCTAGAATCAAAGGCATACATTGATTTGGTAACTAAGGATGACATCCCTAATATCAATAAGTTAATAAGCAATTTATATCACATTCCCTTATCGGATGCAGATTATATCAAGGAAAAGATTTACCAGTTCTCTACCTATGTTGAAATGAAGAACCTGAATGACTCTTTTGATTTAGATAACTTCGAACAATATGAAGAGTATTCAAGGAAGATTGAAAAAGTACTTCAGAAAAGTAAACCAAAGAAAGAGGACGAACCTATATACATGATTCGAGATATTACAGAGAGACAGTTTAAAAGACAATCAGAACCCTCGGTAATACCCTGTCCCTTTAGGCAATTAAATGACCTTACTAATGCAGGAGGTTATCCCGAACATTCTATTAATGTAATATTGGATAAACCTAAAGCAAAGAAAACTTTCTTCATGGTAAACCTTGCCCGAGGTTATCTTCGAATGAAGAAATCCGTATTATACGTAGATACCGAGAATGGTAAAGACCAAATCATGGACAGATTTATTCAATCTAGTATCAATAAAACCAAAAAGGAATTATACTCAGGTGAGTATGATAAACTTGAAGCTAAACATTTAAGAAAGCTTGCAAGATTTGGGGTTGAATTGGTGGTTGAGAGGGTACCTGCAATGATTACTAATACAACTTACATAAAAGAGAGGATAGTTCAATTGCGTAATCAAGGCATCGATATTAGAGTATTAATGGTAGATTATGCAGGTAAGCTTGCCTCAATAGCTGGAGACCGAGAGGATTTCGAAAGGATTTCTAATGTATATGTAGATTTGCAAAACTTGGCAGAAGAGTTACATCTTGATATCATATGGACTGCACATCATATTACTCGTGAAGGTAAGAAGCATAGACTTACTAGATATGATGAAAATGATATCTCTGGTTCAATTGCTATTGTTCGTAATGCTCAAGTTATTGTGGGTCTTAATTCTACCGAGCAAGAAGAAAAAGATAATATACTTCGAGTTGAGATGGTAGTACAAAGGGACGGTCTTTCTTCAGGTAGAGCCTTATTTAAATGTGATGTTGAAAGACAAAGATGTACAGAATTTACAAGAGAACAACGTAAACAATATGATGAGGTATATGGTAAAAAATTGGATGAACAATTTAAGAAGAGCACTAATCCAGATGCGGATTCTAAGAAAAGGGCTAATAATAGTGGAGATATATAAGTATGAGTAAGTTTAAAGATAATATACCAGGATTCCCAGGTTACCATGTAACTAAGAATGGTGATGTATATTCTATGAAGTGTAAGAGTGGTAAAAGGCCAGAGGCTTTTAAACTTAAACCTAGATTAAATGGTAATGGTTATTATAGGATTGGATTATACAAGGATGGTATTAAATATGAGAGAAGACTTAATAGATTAGTTGCTATGGTTTATATACCTAACCCGGACAACTTACCTTGTGTATGTCATAAGGATAACAATCCATTAAACAATAATGTAGATAATCTCTATTGGGGTTCAGTAGAGGATAATATTCGGGATAGGGAGGGTAGATACGAAATTGGAGATATTACAAGATATAAGTTAAGAACTGGTCTTCATAAAAGTATGGTTAAAATATGCGTTAAATATCTTAGAGACTTAGGTTACTCTTGGAAAGATATTAGGATAGCTTTACACTTAAGTAGAGTAGCCATAGAAAAGTATAAAAAGCCATGAAGAAACTAAAAGATTACTTATCCATATTTAGATGTAAGTTGGGTTATCATGAATGGGTAGCAGTTCATTGGACTGAGTTTAAACAGAGACCTCGTAGGGCAATTTTTTCTAAGAAAGGCGGGAGAAGGAAAGCCCAGTATTATGAGAAACGTCATGTAGAGTATTACTGTAATATATGCGGGAAGAAAAGATATGAAAATAACAAACCAGTTTAAATCTAGACTAAGAACTTACTTCGTTAAACGATTAGGGGGTTATGATTATAGGCATGGCTGGATGCGTATACCAACTTGCCCCTATTGTGGGAGAGAACATAAGTTGGGAGTTAACCTTTCTATGTATAGAACCAATTGTTTTAGATGTAATGCCCATCCTTCTCCTGCTCAACTAATAATGGATATAGAAGGATTTACTGAGTACCATGAACTAATTAATTTTTTGAACAATGGCCAATTTGATGAACTACAGTTTAAGGAAGAGAAAATCGAACTTGCCGAAAGTAAGCCAGTATATCTCCCTGAGGGATTTAGAAACATTTCGCTCGGGGATAGCCAACTTGCAAAAAGCATTCGAGGGTATGTCAAGAAACGCGGATTTAGCCTCGAGAAGTTTTCAAGATACGGTATCGGCTATGGAACAAGCGGCTCAACATATGGGTACCTTATCATCCCGTTTTATTATCGAGGACAACTTAGGTATTACAATGCTCGAAATGTTATCGGCAAAGGGCCCAGATATAATAACCCAGACAAAGACATCACCGGTTTGGGAAAACAATTTATCATCTTTAATCATGATGCGTTGGAGATGTATCGGTCGGTATTCATTTGCGAAGGGGCACTTAATGCTCTCACAATTGGGGATAGAGCAATTGCCACAATGGGCAAAGCTATTAGTCAGTACCAAGTCAATGAACTACTTAAATCCCAGTGCCAAAGATATATTATCCTTTTAGACCCCGATGCCAGGTCTTATGCTGTTAATCTCGCACTTAAATTAGTAGCTTATAAAAAAGTCAAGGTAGTATTTCTTCCAGAGGGTTTTGATGTAAATGATTTGGGAAAGAAACAAACACTTAAGCTAGTATATCAAACAAGGTATCAAAGTTATCAAGAACTGATTCAAATCAGAAACTCTTTGGAGTAAGGAGTTCCTATTATATTATAAAATAATATATTTATGCGTGAACCATCTATCCATATAACTAAGTCTCAATTTGAGGAAATATTAAATACCTTAGAGGTAGATAACTTCCCAGTTGAGGCTTTTTTTGTTATTGCTCGAAAGGAGGCAATAAATCATAGAGCAGTCTTAGTTTCTAACAATAAGAATACTAAGCGAGTTAATAACATTTTACTAGCATCTAAGGGGGATGCTGCCCTTGTTGCTGATATTTTATATGCAACTCGTATAAAGTTAAAGCATAGGGGAGTTCGTAAAATAAATGAAAGTAATTCTCGGGAATGGGCAAATTGTAAAAAGCTTGCAGAGATATGTAATACCTTCTGTGAAGATTTTAAATTTGATACTCGAGAAGGTTTTATTAGATATATTGAGACTGGGTTAAAGAGGATGACCGACTATCGGAATGTTATGCAAAGGTTAATATCTATGCAGGACAACATCACTAATCAAATAGATGCCGAAATAGAACTCAAGGGGGATAAGGACCCAGGCTTTACCAAAGACATCCATGATGAATTCATAAAAAGAGTTGCTAGTGTTACTGGTATTTATGAATCTTATGAACATCAGCCAGAGAAATATGTTCACTTTCTTAGGATTCATAATCTAATGGATGAAAAGGATTGGAATGTATTTCAATTTTTGGATGCCCAGTTCGAAGCTCTTGCTTGGTGTAATGGATTACCAGAACCAAGTCAGATGTATAATGATAAGGCTATCGAAAGATATAATAAATACTTATATAAAAATAAAGATAAACGAACCTTAGATGAACCTCGGGTAGAGGGGAGTCTTTGGGATAAAATAAGAAAATAATATGAAAGGTTTACAATTTTTCGGAAACAGAGTGGAGGATGCAGCTAATGCTTTTATTGATGTCCTCAAGTATTCAGACCAATCGGTAACTTATCCAGATTTTAAGGATATTGACCCTTGGCCTGATGAGATAGTTAATATGTTCTATGTGATTTGGAAGAATGCCAAGTTCTCAGAACTAAGTGCAATTATTATGTATACCCAACAGTCTTCTAGATTCGAGGAGGTATCAGAATTGATGTTGGGTATTGGTTTGGTAGAGATGAGGCATCTTGACAAGATATCTGATTTCTTACAAAGGGCAGACCCATACGAGGATTACTCTACCATGAATATTAATCCTACAATTGAGATTGGTTCTACTTGGGAACAAGCTTTAAAGATTGCTTTGAATTCTGAGATAGAAACTATTGGTCATTATAAAATGATTCAAAGGGCAATTACTCAATATAGTGAACGTTCTGATTATAATGACGTGAATTATTTCCTTGAGAAATTGATTGCGGATGAGGAGCATCATATGAAACTTCTCAAGGAAGCAATGGGTATGGATAAAGCTATTAAAGGTGTAACTGTAATTATCAAATGAGTAAGCTAATTATTCAGAATGGAAATATGTGCGAACTTGACTTACCTCTTAAGTTCGCACAGAAACTTTATAATGAGTTTGCCATTCGACATCCAAATGCTTTCTACTTACGTACAAGGCAAAGAGGTATGCAGAATTGGGATGGTAAAATTCACTACATTACCAAGACTGGGCAATTTAAAATAGGTTTACTTCCTAAGGTATACGATATGTGTATTGAAATGGGGATTAAACCTAAAGTTGTAGATATGAGACAACCTTTACCTAAAATCAGTAAAGTAGTTACGAATATAGGTAAGTATAAGTTAAGGCCAGAGCAAGAGAAAGCAGTTAAGTCTGTGATTAATAATCGAGTAGGAGATACACCTTTCCATATTGGTGTATTAGATTACACGGTTAATGCCGGTAAAACTCTTATCATGTCGTCTTTATATTTAACCTATAAGAAGCAGTTAAAGACTTTGCTAATAACTAATGACTCAGATTGGTTAAATCAAGCTAGAGAAGAATTTAAGCAATATCTTCCGGGAGAAGATATCACTTTTGTTCAAGGCAAGGTTTTAAACTGGAGTAATTTTACTATAGGTATGGTTCAGTCTATTTCGAGGAACATGAGATTCTATCAAAAAGAACTATCTCAGATAGACATGGTACTTGTGGATGAGGCTGACCAGGGAGGTAGTAAACAATATCAGAATGTAATCACCCGACTGTTTAATACCCGAATTCGTATAGGATTATCCGGTACCATTTATATGAGTAAGCTTGCTAAGGATAAGGTTAAGAATATGAACCTAGAATGTTTCTTTGGTAAAGTGATTGCTGAGTTTAAACTTAAGGATTCCATCAAGAAGGGTTACTCAACTAAAACTATCGTAAAGATGGTACCCGGTAAACCTTGGTATGGTAATTGGGAATCTGATTGTATATCCTATAAGGAGATATATGATGATTCTATTACCGAAAATAATACCGCGTGGACCATGGCTTATAATCGATTACGATGGAATATTAATCAAGGTAGATATCCTGCTCTTGTAGTATGCAAGCATATTGCACATTGTGAAAATCTATATAAGTTCTTTAAAAAGAAACTGGGCGATGCCTATAATATTGCCTATGTGCATGTTAATACTCCCTCTAAGTTAAGACAACAAATAATGATGGATTTTAGGGAAGGCAAAATAGATATCTTGGTATCAACTACAATCATTGCTCGAGGTAAAAACTTTCCTAAGCTTAGGTATTTACTTAATGCAGCAAGTATGTTATCTAACGAGAAAACTATCCAATTCTTAGGTAGATTAGTTCGAACCGACTCTTCTAAAAAGAAAGCTTATGTAGATGATTTAATGTATCCAGGTAATTACTTATCTAGACATGCTAGAGCTAGAAAAAGGTATTATCAAGTAGAGAAATTAAAAGTAATTTTAGTAAAACGTCCTAAACATAAGTTATGAAAGATAATATATCAGATTTCCCAGGTTACTATGTAACTGTTGATGGTAAAGTATATTCCCGAAAGAATAATCGACACGGTTATCTAAAGGATTATCATTTGTTAAAAACTAAATATACCAAACATGACGGAAGGCCATACGTTACTTTAAGAAATCCAAAATTAGGTATTAGGAGATTAGCTAAAGTTCATAGGTTGGTAGCTTTAGCTTATATACCTAACCCAGAAAATAAACCCTGTGTATGTCATAAGGATAACAACCCATTAAATAATCATGTAGATAATTTATATTGGGGTACACAAGCTGAGAATATGTCTCAGATGAGGTTCGATAAACGTGATTATCGTAAAGTTTCTATAAGAGCTCATAGGAGGGTTTTAAGATTAAAATCTTTAGGATGGTCATCTAGTAGAATTGGAAAACGTTTTAAAGTCAATAGAACATGTATAAATAGAATATTGAATAAATATAGGCCTTATTAAGAGTTAACTAGAAGTACTATGAGTATTTACTTTTTCTCCGTAGGAGGAAAAGAAGATTACAATTAATAAGCATATAGGCATTATGAATAATGATAAACTAATATGTATCAGAGATGAAGATGATACTAAACTAACTACTCTCTTATCAGATGGTTGGAGGATAATCCAAATCTCCGCATCAGGTATTTATTGCTGGGTACTCTTAAGGAAACCCAATAATACTAAAAAGAAAATCAAAGGCTTTCAGTGATGGAGAAATATATTTTAATTACAGCGGTTGTTATTATGATAATAATACTCGCTTTAGACTTCATACTTTCTAAGGATGGCTATCAATGCCATTCATGTAAGAAACGTTTTCATAAAGTTCATAAAGAGGATTTAGAAATCAAGGGATGGCATTTAAAAGAATGGGTCTGTCCCCATTGTAAACACCTTAATTACACTTATGATGAAGAAGATTAAAGAATGGTTTAAGTCGTTTAAGTCTCTTGTTGTGGGAGAGGTACATAATCCTAAACATGTATTCAACTGTAGAGATTTGATATGGATATCAAGCTTGGAAACTTCTCAAAATACCCCCGAATGCTTTACTCATTTCTTTTGTTTGTACTGGAGTAATGGTATGGTAGTCAAAGTATGTCAAGAGAGCCATGATAGAAATTCATACCAAGAATTATATAAACTCAGGGAACTATTTATTAATAACATCGGTTATTCCTATGTTCCCATAGAAGATAACAGTGAAATATACATTTATTATAAACGTAAAAAAGACATATAATGGCTAAGAAAAAGAAACAACTTCCTGACTTATCGAAGCAAGATATCCTTACTCCCATAGATGTTAGTACTCTGGGAACTAATGGAGACCCTTGCTTCGGTATTGGGTATGACCTATCAACTAAAGAGTGTAAGCTATGCGGAGACTCAGAGCTATGTGCATTCAAGATGTCTCAGAACTTGAATATCACAAGGAAAGAGCTAGAACAGAAGAATCAATACAAGGATTTGGATGTATTAGAAGATACGGTTGGTATCAAGAAATACATCCGAGGCTTGATTCGGAAAGGGAAAGACAAAAAAGAAGTTATTACCAAAACTGTTGAGAAATTCGAAGTACCCAGAAAACGTATTAGAGAACTTTATAAAGAGTGTATTAAATAATGAAACCAATAGAGATGATATGGGCTATGTTCAAGGTATACCTTAATAACCCAAACTATTTTGTAAAGCAAGAAGATGTACTTGCTAACCTTTGTATGGAAGGTTCTTCCGATGTAATCAGGATGTGTAATTCATTGGAAGTACATGTTTCTAGACCCGAGAAATTAACCTTTGGACAACTTTTACGTAAATGTAATATATTATGAACAGATTTAGATTTATCAAAGTAAGGGAGGTAGTATCTCCCAACAGAGCAAACCCCCATGATGCTGGGTTAGATTTTTATGTACCAACCAACTTGACTTCAGAGGATATCCACTCTAAGAATGAATTTGATTCAGGAGGATATGATTTGGATATACCCTTTAGTGAACATTTCGTAAGGCATATAGCTTTACAACCTGGGCATAGGATACTTATCCCATCGGGTATCAAAGGTTTGCTAGAACCTCCTGCATCTATGTTAATGGCAGCAAACAAATCTGGTATAGCTACTAAGAAAGGGTTAATCTTTACTGCCGAGATAGTGGATTCCCCTTATGTTGGAGAGATACATATTGGGATATATAACACTTCTCAAGAAATTCAGGTTATCGAGGCTGGTCAAAAGCTGGTACAATTTATTCATGTACCCATTTATATTACCGAGCCAGAGGAGATTCAGCAAGAGGAGTTTTATACTGAATCACAAATGTGGGGAAGCAGAGGAGATAAAGGATTTGGTTCATCTCAAAACATAAAATAGTGGACATAAGGAATATAAATGAACAAGTGCCTCAGGTAGAAGAAACTGAGGCACGGATACTACAAGAAATGTATGATCTTGGGATAGAACAATTCTTTGGGTATAAAGAGATAGAAAGGTTACCTGATTATCCTTTAGATATAAATAACCCAAAGAACCAAGTTATCCTAAAGGATTTTATTGGTAGGGTTATTGAGGAATTAACCGAAGGATTCGAATCTACCGATGAAGTAGTATCTATATATCGTAACTATGGTTGGAATAATGATTGTTTAACTCAAGAGGAATATACTCAGGTATTAAACAGTCTAGCAAATGCAAATGAGGAACAAGCAGATGCCTTGGGATTCTTCTTTACTTTGCTTTTGTATTCTAATATATTGCCAGAAGATATTCTGAAATACCAAGATGCAAAGAGTTTATTTGAGGTAATGGCAATTGGAGTCAAAGACCTACTCATCAAGTACCCAGATCATCGAAGTGTAAGGAAATACCCTATACTAAGTCCAACCGATTGGGCAAGAGAAGATAGGGCAGAATATGATAAGATAGTTTCTTATACCCCAGGTTTTCATGAAATGAGCGAGATATCTCATGAAAACGAGAAGCTATATTTATGGGAAGTAATATATGAACTCAATAAAGCAAGGAACTTCCTTAAGTGTAGACCCTGGAAACAAACTCAAGTGATGACTAAAGAAATAGATTTTCAGGAATCATTAGTAAAAGCTTTCTATCTCTATATGGGATTCTTAGCCATGAATGGGTTTACTCCTTGCGGATTATTTAGTTTATTCTTTAAAAAACAACGTCTCAATTTATGGAGGCAAACTACAAATTATTAGTAACTAATTAAAAATCAGCCAGTTATATGTCGGGTTGGAATAAGAAATTAGAGGGACTTCAGCTTAATACGGAGGAGTCCCTCCATTCGTTAGAATTTGCTACTTCACAGGAAGCATGGGAAAAACTAAATGAGGGATTCCTAAGATTAGACCCAATCCTATTTGGGAAAGGAGCTATGGCTAATAGTGGGGTAGCAGTAGTGTATAATGTATTTATAAAGATACGAAAAGCATGGGTAGACCCCGAATTTGATTATGGGAGATGTTTCAATTACAAAGAAACTAAGTGGACTAGCTTATTGAATAACTACATAGATTTTAATAAGCTTGACTTGTTGCGTAGTAAACTTAGAGTACTGAGAAATAAGTACAATCAGAATTACAATATAACTTATATGTTTAACAATCATCATGATAACGGTAAACAATGTCTAATAGCTGCGACTTTTTCAAAACGATTCGGGGAAGACATCCCAGTTATTACAATGGTAGTTCGGGCTTCGGAGATTACCAAGAGGTTAATATTCGATTTCCTATTAATTCAACGAATGTCAGAGTACGTATATGGGCCGGACCAGTCAGTACAAATCAATCTATTTGCGACTCAAATGTACGGAAATGTGGAGACACTTCTAATGTATCATACCCATAAACCCTTGAAGAAGGTACTTAAGGGAGCAGAGGAGAATTCATGGAATAAGAGGATAAAAGAGATATGGAAAAAATTCCAAAAGGGCACAGAGAAAGACTTCTCTTCATTCAAGGTATTCTTTAGAAGTTTTAAAGTACTCAGACCAGATTTATATGAGGAAACATATAAATCAATGAAAGCAAAAGAATTACTTCTTGAATACGAGGATATAGAATATCCCGAGAATGTAATCTCTTACTCTCAACGTAAAGCTTATAAAAAGAAACTTTTATTAAAACAGAAGAACAATGGAAGCTAAGGAATTTTTAAATCAGAAGCGTATAGGATTAGTAAACAAATTCTATTACCAAGTTTTTGAGATTAAAAAGAATGGGGGAGAACCAGATATACCCTTGTTAATGAAAGAGGTAGAGGATTTTGATAATTTTGTATATCGCTACTGGCATATGACTTGGGTTAGTTCTACAATGTCATACAATTAAATTTTATATTATATGAGGATATATTCAAACAGTTTTGAGTTAATGTCGGAAACTGGCAGAGAACTCAACAGCTATGGGCAATTGGTAAAACCAAAAACCTATCAGAACAAAGTAATTGAAGGTAATGAGGATTTTCATACAAAAGAACTTATTTGCCAACAATATTGCTTAACTTCACTCGGAGACCCAGTATGGTTATTTGTATTCTCACATTCAAAGGAATGGGCAGATGCAGAGTTTCAAGAAAGGATATCTCCTAATGATATCAATCCAGGAGAAGCTTGGAAATTAAGAAAAGACTTATGGGAACAATTCCTTGATGATAAGGGCATGTTCGATTACACATACAATGAGCGAATGGGGGAAGTATTAATATCGGATTTAGTTCGTCTTTTAAAGAGAGATCCAGATACAAGAAAGGCAATTATACCCATATTCGACCATGATGATACTTTATATTATGGCGGTAGACAACGTATTCCTTGCTCTATGTATTATGATTTCCTTATACGTCAGAATGGTAAAGGAGAGAGGGTATTACATATTTGCTATCATCAAAGAAGTTCTGATTTTGTTCAACATTTCGGTAACGATGTATATCTTGCATGGAGACTTATGGAATATGTAGCTAAAGAGGTAGGAGTAAAACCTGGTTACTTATATCATGCCATAGATTCTTTACATGCTTATAAGAAAGATTGGACAGCATTAGCTTCTAATCTGGAAGACTTACAAGAGAAATACTAATATACGAGGGATGTATCTACTACTGGTGGGTATGTCCCTTTTTCTATTTTTAAAATATGGAGACACGGTATACCATAATAAAAAACAAAAGAGAGTTAAAGAAACTCATTGCCTGTTGTAAATCAACTGGTTATGCTTGCTGTGATTATGAAACAAATGCAGAACCTATATATAATAAGGGTTTTAAGCCAACTATACTCTCAGTATCCTGGATGCCAGGGTTTGGTGCTTCCATTCCTTTAGATCATTTCGAAACAAAAGGTTATACTTCACCCGGTTGGAATTGGAAAAAGATGCTAAGGAAATTTGGGGAAGAGGTAATTGAGAATTATGACGTTGTAAAGGTTGCATGGAATTGGAAGTTTGATGACCAGATAAACCAAAAGTATCAAATATTCTATAGGGGTACTTGTTTAGATGGTATGCTTGCAAAATATGTTCTTAATGAGGAAAAACCTCATGACCTAAAATCAATGGTAAGAAGGTATTTGCCTGAGTATGGTAATTATGAGAAACAAGATGCTTTTGATAAGATACCTTGGGATAAAAAAGAATTAGACCCACTTTGCCATTATGGATGTCAAGATACGGATTATACACTTAGGTTAATGATATTCTTTGAGAAGAAGTTGGTGGATTTAGGTATGTATTCGGTATTCCGTAATTTATTCATGTGTAATTCACGAGTACTTACTTCGGTAGAAAAGGAAGGTTTATATCTAGATACTGAGTTCAATAAAAAGCTTTTGGAAGAATATAAACCAAAAATAGATGCTGCTAGAGACGCAATATACGCTTTGCCAAGAGTAAAGAAATTCGAAAAGAAGTATAACCAAGAAAAGATTGATAAATATATTCAGTCTATTGAAGATGAACTTGAAGAGTTAGATTATAATGACCCAAAAGATAAACGGAAGATTGCATCAAGGGAACAGAAAATCTCGAATATCAAAGCAGGTATATTCACAACTAAAAAGGAACAAGAATTAATAAGGCCAATTAATTTGGGTAGCCCAGTTGATTTACCTGCATTGATGTATTCAGAAGATGGCTTTCATTTTGATGTGATTAAGGATAATGAATCTGGTAAACCAAGTACTGATGAAGAAACTCTTACTAACATTAGGCTAACTATTAAAAAGCCAGATTCACCAAAGGCAATATTCCTTGATAAGCTTCTTGAATTACGAGGGTTAGAGAAAATGTATAAGACCTATATTTATGGATGGTGGGAAAAGGTACAAGATGATTCTAGATTACACGGTAGGTATAATATACATGGTACAGACTCTAATCGGTTTAGTTCTGCAGACCCAAATATGCAGCAGATACCAAAGACATCTGTAGACCCTAATATCAAGAAACAATTAGTTGCTCCTCCTGGGTATTTATATATGGCATTTGACTACTCTCAAGCAGAGTTAAGAATGATGGCTCACCTATCTGGCGATGAAACCTATCTTGATGCTTTTGCAAAGGGGGCTGACCCTCACTTGGGTATAGCAGCAGCAAAATACGGAGTATCAATTGAGGAAGCATCTAAAATATACGAAGATGAAAATCATCCTGACCATAAATTATGGAAGACTAGAAGAAAACAAGCTAAGCAAATTGCATTCGGTTTGATTTATGGTATTGGGGAAGCTTTACTTGCAGTAAAACTATCCGACCCAAAAGCTGGTATTATAGTTACTAAAGAAGAAGCCCATAAAGAAATGGCAGAGTTCTTTGAGAAACACCCAAAGATACTTAAGTTCAAAGAGAAGCAAGAGAAATTCCTTCGTAAGCATGGGTATTATACTCAGTTATTTGGTACTAAGAGAAGATTACCACAAATATACTCAAATGATAAACAAGAAGTTGCTTATGCCATCCGTTTGGGACTTAATTTCCCATGTCAAGGTGCTGCAGCAAATATGACTAACTTCGGAGCTATTCTTGTTTATTGGTTAATGCGACAAGGTAAATTACCAATGATGAAAGAAGCTTGTACGGTACATGATGCAGTATATATGTATTCTAAACCAGAAGATATAAATACATGGACTGTATATACCATTTGGAATATCCTACGTAACCCAAGTACTAAGAAGTATTTCGGTTTTCAAGTAGATGACGTAACTCTATCAATGGATTTTACAATAGGCCGGTCTATGGCAGAAGAATTACCATTTATGCCCGGATATGATTATACTAGAATGTTAAAACCAGACTTTTCGGTAGAAGAGTACATGGAGGAATACCATAAGTTTAAGACTCGTAAAATTGGTAATTTTAGTGCAGCTTCACCAGAAGTATTTATGGAACTATATAAAAAGGAAATCCATAAATATCAACGAGAATATGAAGAATCGAGAAAAGGGTAATATACCAGGATTTAGTAATTACTACATATCCCGTACTGGGAAGTTATATTCGAAATTTACTGGTAATTGGAGATTGGTAAAACCTGCTATGAAAGATAATGGTTATTTATCTAACTCTTTAGTAGGAGATGGTGGTAAACGGAAGAACTTTTATAGACACAGGTTAGTTGCTTCTATTTACATCCCTAACCCAAACAATTATCCTCAAGTATGTCATAAAAATAACAATCCAGAGGATAATCGGGTAGGTAATTTATATTGGGGTACAGCTAAGATGAATATGGGTCAGTGTATAGAAGATAAAAGATTCTATTTTGTTGGTAAAGAACGAGAACGTAAGGTAAATGTAGAATTATTAATTTCTAGGTATATAGAGGGTATACCAAGAAAAGATATACTAGAAGAATTCGGTATATCAACTGGAGTATTATATAAAATATTACGGTATAATAACATAAAACTAAGGAAATGAAGAAGATTTTAAACGGGCCCACGGTATGGAGGGCTAAATGCCCAGTATGTGATTGCGAATTTGAATATGATACCAGTGAAACTTTTGGGGTTTATAATAAATCTGGGGATTATTTTAGGATAGTACAATGTCCTAATTGTAAAACTAATATAAAGCATTCAGATTCAGTATCTACCATTACAGGAGTGAAAAGAGAAGATACTATGTCTACATAAATAATATAAATTTATGGAATTATGGCAACACAGAAAGAGATTGATAATGCAAGTAAGTTAACTGCCCTTACTTATATGGTTGCAGGGTGTTTAGGTTATTCTATCGAAAACTTACTTAAGTACTTAGATGTAGTTAATCTAAGGTTGAGTGGACAAGAAAAAATGTTACTTAACCGATTAAAGACTCAGTTATCTCAAGTACAAACTAATCTTACTACTTTAGAGGGATTAGCTTTTAAAGTAATGGCTACAGATGAGGATGGTAAACTTGCTTATGAAGATGCCACCCATATTTATTGGGCTGCATTTTTAGCATTACTAGATAGAGGTGGTACTGATAACTTATGCGACTTAAGATTAATGGCTTTGGTAGATAAGGTAAGCATCTATAAATCTCTTCTTAATTTGCCTGGTATGAAACTCTCCTATCAAATGGCTTTTGCTCAAGTAACTAAAGCAATAAGCAAAGGGGAATTTAGTAAAGAAGACTTTAAAAACCTATTAGAAGTTTATGAAGACGGAACTGAAAAAACTAAAGGTTAAATTTGAAGGTAAACTTATTGAGATTGATATTCAAAAAGAATTATCTATCAATGAGAATATCATTAACTCTCAGCTACGAGAATCTCCTTCTAGTTATTATGTACTTGCTTCTTTGAGAGATAAGTATATAAAAGAAAGGGATGCTCTAGCAAGGGAAAAAGAAGAAGCTTATTCGAATGCCTGGTTATATTATAAGGATGCTAATGAAAGATGGAATAACGAATATGTATCTCATAAGGCAAACCTTAACAAGAAATACTCTTCTATCAATGAAAGGTATTTAAAAGCTGTAGAAAAAGCAAATAAGTTCATAACTATATGTAAGTGCTATGAGTCACGCGAAAATATATTAAGAACTATTAATGCGAACCTAAGAAAAGGTTAACCCATTGAACTATAAACAATTACTAACTTTTAAAAACAGTATTAGAATATGAATTATTCAATGACATTTATCTCATCTCTTGTAGCTGAGAAATTTAATCAAGAATTACCCGGATGCCCAACAGAAAACCGGGTACTTATTTTATCTCCCAAGGAGGTAAACCAAACTAAATCTGGTTTGATTATCCCTGAACAAGTAAAAGAGGGAGTTCCTCGTAAAGGGGTTGTAGTAAAGAGTGGGGAAATTACCGAAGAATACAAAACCTACCGAGAATTGGTTGCTGTAGGTAGAATAGTTACCTATGGTTTGTATGCAGGTAAAGAACTTGAATTCGAAACGGACAAACTATCTCCTGCTCTCAAACAACTTTTAGAGAAAAACGTTCTTACCGTATTGAGTATGAACGAAGTAGTTTACTCAGAACCGAATAATTAAAACTAATCATTATGATAAAAGACAAGAAGAAAAAGAAAGTTTCATCAGAGGGACTTTCTACAAAAGAAAAGATGCTAGCTAGAAAGAAACAGCTAGAATCCAAGGGAAACGGAAGTGGGTTAGTATATCCAAAAGAGGGAACTCTGAGGATGAGAATTAAATCTCCGGGTGATGACCAAGAATTGGGTATCGAAATTATTCAATTCTACCTGGGTGGCAATTTGGGAGGAGTTATATCTCCGGCTACTTTTGATGAACCTTGCCCATTCATGGAGAAATACCAAGAATTGAAAAACTCTAAGGATGAAGATGACAAGGAACTTGCCAAGAATTTGGTGCCAAGAAGAAGATATGTCATCGGTGGTATCATTTACTCAGATGAAAAGGGTAGTAAGGTAGATTACGAAGGCAAAGATAAGGGAGTTTTAGTTCCTCGCTCAGTATACCAGGATATCATTGACCTTTACCTTGATGAAGATGAGGCAGGTGATATGACAGATCCAAAAACTGGATATGATATCAAGGTAATTCGTTCCGGGTCTGGTAAACTAGATACCACTTATTCTGCCCGTGCTTGCAAACCAACTAAGTTGGACAAGAAATATCAAGGTACAATTGACCTTGAGGGAATAGTTCGTTCTCAAATCAAATCCTATGATGAGTTGGAAGATTTGCTTTCACAGTATCTAAATGAAGACCATGGGGATGACGATGAGGATGATAAACCCAAGAAGAAAAAGAAAAAGGGAGTTCACAAAGACCATTACATGGAAGATGATGAACCCAAGAAAAAGAAAAGAAAATACAAATCGGATATTTAAGGGTTAGTAATATGGTTTCATTCGAAGGTGGTAATTAGATTCGTTCTGTTATCACCTTCTTTAGTTTAAAGACATTACATTATGGTATCAAAAGAATATTGGGCAAACTTATCAGATGAAGATAAGTCAAAGATTATAAGAAGATTTTGTGAAATTAATGATATTGGGCCAGACTTTGATTATGCAAAGGTGAGGGATTTTTCTGAAAGGGTTAAACAGAAATATAAAGAATCTGGAATATACAGAAATAATCAATTTTGGGAACATCCCGTTTTAATATTGGAATTGGTAGACCCTCTTATGGCAGAAATGATATTATCATGGATGTATGCCAAAGTAGAATTACCCAATGGAGAGAGGTCTGAAGTACCCTTCATGGGATATCACATAGTAGAACTTATATTCGACAAGGGTAGTCTCATGAAGTTTACCGATGAAGAGAGAAACGTATTGAATCAGGCAATGAATATTTTAAAATCAAGGGGAATTTAATATGGCAAAGAAAACTAAGGTTGGTTTAAAGGTACCAACAGCAAATGAGATGGCAAAGAAATATGGGAGTATGATTAAATTAGCTTCAGAAGTAACTGATACCGATTTATATATACCATCTACTTTCTTTGCTTTGAACTACTTATTCGGTAAGGGTATTCCTTATGGTAAAATCGTTGAGATTGCTGGAGAGGAATCCTCTGGTAAATCTTTAGTGGCTTATAACTTTGCTTATGCTACTCAACAACTTGGAGGTCATGTGATATGGGTAGATGCTGAACAATCCTGGATGAATTCATGGGCTGAAATCAATGGAGTAGACCCTGCAAGAGTAACTATTGTTAATGATACCCGTATTGAATATATTGCAGACGTAGTAGCAGACTTAGCAATTTATTTACGTTCTCAATTAACTCACAATGAACCGATACTCTTAGTAATCGATTCCATTGCAGCTACTGACTGTACTGATAATATAGATGCTAAGATGGTTGATGGTAAGGCAGAGATGGGAGGTAGAGCAAAGGCTCTTTACAAATACTTCCGTATCAGAAGTGAGTTATTCTACAAGCTGGGAGTATCTCAGATTTATATTAACCAATTAAGAACTGCTTTAAATGTCGGATTTGGAAAAGATAATACAACAACTACAGGAGGTGCAGCACTTAAGTTCTACGCTTCAATCAGAGCTGCTTTCTATTCAGGAAGGTCTGTTACCATTAAACAAAATGGGAAAGAAAGGAAAGCTGGGAAACTTGTCACTATCAGACTTATTAAAAATAAAGTTGCTCCTCCTCGACCTACAATCAGCAAATGCCCTGTATATTTCAATCCTAAATTCCACGAAGTCGGGTTTGACAGATGCTATGCTTTAGAAGATGTATTGGTAGATACCGATGTAATCGAAAAAACTACTGGTGGGTATAAATTGAAAGGTAAAACTCTTGCAAGAGGGGAAGAGAAATTCCAAAAGCTTTTGGAAGAAGACGATGAACTTCGTAGAAAACTTTTACGGAAAGCCGGAGTAAATACCATAGGTACTACTAAAAAGCAACTGGAGAAAATAGAAACAAATCTATTCCCAGTCGATGGTGTAGAATATGAAAACTATTCAGATTCAGAAGAGGAGGAGGAAGACGATGAATAAGAAAGAGGTAGAAGGTATAGAGAAAGTAATTAAAGAGTACCTTAAGAAAAATTTGAGAATGGAATCTAGGGTTAGGTATCTAGATGCTTATAGCCCACCAGAGAATTATTTAGATGTATATCTTGGAGAGGAAAAGATTCAAGAAGTTTTACTTTATGAATTAGATTTTGGACGATGAGCAAGAAAACACAATTTACAAGGTCCAAGAATAAGATAGGTAGTCTGTCTTGGACTTCTCCAATCTATACTCATGGAGAAGGTAAGTATCAGAATAAAATACTTCATGATAATATCCCAGGATATCCAGGATACCACATCTCTAAGAGAGGTAAAATATATTCAAGGTGGGATGTTAATGGTAAGGGTATATTAAGTAAACGATATCACTTAAAACAACCTCATCTAAATAAGAATGGGAGGTATATAGTAGGATTATCTCAACCAGGTATAGGTACTACAAAATGGTTATTACACAGATTAGTGGCTTTAGTTTATATACCTAATCCCGAAAATTTACCCTATGTTTGCCATAAAGATAATGTACCTACTAATAATTCAGTTAAGAACCTTTATTGGGGTACACAAAAAGACAATATGTCTCAAGCTTCTAGGGATGGGAGGATGGTAAACAAATTAAAAGGTAAATGTATCAAAGGTACAGAGATTCAAAGGTCATATATACCTAAGTTGATAGGTATGGGGTTTACTAGAAAAGAGGTATCAGAGATAACCGGGCTGGGACATCAACTAATATCAGATTATTATATTAAATATAAAAATAAATATGAAAAATAAAAAATTAATATTATTAGTTGACGGCGAGAATATTTTACACCAAAGTTTTCACAAATTTGAAAAACTTAAATCTACAGATGGTAAACCGAGTGGGGCAATATTCGGATTTTTCAAATCTCTACATATGTATCTTACAAGGTTCGAACCGGATGAGGTTTATGTTTCATTTGATAATGGTCATTCACCAGTAAGGATGGAGTTATTACCAAATTACAAGGGCCATAGGAAAAACATATCAGTAGATTATGAATCATTGCAAAATCAAAAGGCAATTATAATGAAAATGCTGGGTATGCTAAGAATTAATTATATCTTCGATAAAAAGAAATCTACAGTATATGAAGGAGATGACTTCTTAGCATACCTTGCAATTAAAAAATTCCAATCCGAGAAAATGATACTTATATCATCGGATAAAGACTTTAACCAGTTGCTATCAAATAACCTGAGGATATATAATCCCAGAAAAGATGAGATGATAAGAATGGATAACTGCAAAGAATTATTCGGTTATCATTCTCATGAAACGGTAGAGTACCTTGCAATGGTTGGAGATACCTCCGATGATATACCCGGGTTTCCGGGTATAGGCCCAGTAAAGGCAAGAAAAATCCTTGATGAGGGTAGAATTGAGAAGTTTATTGCCCAGAGTAAGAACAAAGAATATCTTCAAATATGGAAAAGGAATGAACAGTTAATCGACCTTTTCTGGTTTGTAAGACATAATCCATTGGATAAGTTACCAATTAAGTCAAAGAAGAAGTTTAAGTATGAGAAATTCAAAGAGCTTTGTATCGAATACTCTTTAGCATCATTTTTGACAAATGAATTTATAAAACCATTTAAAGCATTACATCATGAGTAAGAGAATTATGTTTGTGGGTCCCTCTGGTATAGGGAAAACTACTTTAGCTAAGTATATAGCTAAGAGAGAAGATCTACCTTTTATTTCTGGTAGTATGTCAGATTTATTACCTGCTACTGAAGGGGTATCACATAATGAAATATTATCCCTCGGTTCGGAGGCAATGTATAAAGCAGATTTTCAACTTCTGAACAAAAGGAATAGGTTATTCAAGGATAGAGAATACTTCGTAACTGATAGGAGTTATGCAGATTTGGCTGCTTATTTTTGGTATAAGCAATCAAGAACTTTACCAGAATGTGAAATGGAACATTTTTTCTGTCAATGTAAGACTTTAATGGAAGATCAATGTGATGTAGCAATCTTCTTACCATTAAATCTAGATACTTATAAGCATTGGTCAATGGAAGATAATGGTAAGAGAATACTTAACAGATTCTTCCAAGTTCAGATATCATCTCTTATGGGGGAATTGCTTGCAAATTGGGAAATACCCACTATTTGTATATCTGAGCTCGATTTAGGTATGAGAACGGAACAAATCAATTACCATTTAGATAGGATATGGGGAAAGAAGTAATAGCAATAGCCTTTTCAGATTTACATATAAATCTATGGGCTAAGTTTAATGAGAACAATCACAGGACCCTGAATAGTTTCAGGGTTTTGTCGATTATACGGAAATTATGTAGAAGGTTTAACTGTCCTGCATTATTTTGTGGAGACTTATTTCATAAGGCCGAAACAATGGACCAAGAATTGGCAGAGATATGTTATAACGAACTAATCGAAGGATTTTGGATATATGCCATATCTGGAAATCATGATATTAAGAAAATAAGTAAGGTTGGTACTAAACCCTTTAGCTGGCTTTATCAAGTAGAGAAGTATGGTATCATGATATTAGATTATGAAAAAACTAAATTATCCCCTACACATAAAGATATTATGGTATATGGGGTTCCTTATATTGATAATAATGTGGGTCTAAGTGAATACTTAAAGAAGTTAGAATTAGATAAAAGTAAAAAGAATATTCTTTTACTACACACCGATTATCCTGGTGCAAAGGATACCGATGGTAGAGAGATAGATTCCGTAGAAAACTTAAATGTGAATGTTCTCAATAAGTTCGATTTAGTATTATGTGGGCATATACACAAACCACAAAGACTATCAAAGAAGGTTTATATGATTGGGGCCCCTAACCATCAAAGGAGAACCGATAGAGATTGTGAATTGGGGTATTGGAAAATCTATGAAGATTTGTCTCTGAAGTTTGTACCTTTGAAAAATTTCCCAAAGTTCATAGATGTAGAAAGGGAAGAGGATATTAATGATGATGGCAATTATTATACGGTAATCCCTCAAAAAGCTAGTACTCCAGTTAATAACAAACATAATATTACTAAGCAACTTTCTAAGAAGTCTCTAGCAAAGAGATACCTAAGAGAGAAAGGTATTAAAGATGAGGTTAAAACTAATCTATTAATTGAAACACTTAAAAAGGCTGAGTCATGTTAACGTTCTTAAACTTAGAGGCAGAAGGATTTTGTTCAATAGAATCCTTACACCTACAATTAAACCCAACTTGTACCATACTTATCAAGGCACCAAATGGGAAAGGGAAATCAACTATTCTCTCTGCCTTGGTATGGGCAATATATGGGAAAAACCTAAAGGGTGTTTCTGAGGTAAATACTTGGAAGCAAGTAAGGCCTAAAGATTACAAGGGTACTAAGGTACAAGTATATTTTCAGAAAGATTCTCATACATATAAGATAGTTAGATGTCAAAAGTATGATGAAGTACTTGAGGATGGTGCTAAAGGCAAAGACAGACTTATCTTCATGAAAGATGGGGACATAGTTGATATAAAAGGAAAGGGGAAGATACAAGATTCTATAAACCGAGAAATAGGTTTATCGTATACTCTGTTTATGAACTCAATTATGTTTGGACAGGGTATAAAGAGACTTATACAAGAGTCTAATTCGGATAAGAAAAAGATATTCGAAGAAGTATTTGATTTAGAGTTCTTAAACCTTGCTAAAGGCATTGCCTTGCAGGATAAAAATAACCTGGTATCTCAAATAAACGAGGTAGAGCATGAGTCTCAAATGCTTAAGAAAGAATTGGAGGCTAACAAGGAAGCTTACTTCGATATGAGAGACAGAGAAAAATCCTTCAAGCAAAAAATCAAAGAAGAAAGAAGAGAGTTAAAGCAAGATAGAGAAAAGCTAACTAAGTTACTGATTGAGAAACAAAAACAAATTAAGGATGAAGTAGATGCTTCGCTTCAGATAAAGATTAAAAAACAAAATGAACTAATCCTTGATTTGAGGGGTAAGATAAAAGATGCCAAGAATTTATCAAATGTACCTCTTAAGAAAGTAATTAAAGAATTAGTAATACAGTTAGAAGAAGGTCACTACAAACGTGCATTACGTGATGCCAAATCAATATATAAAGCGTTTTCTGACCTTGACAAATATGATAAAGAGTATCAAGAGGCTTTAGAGAGGTTGGAAGAACTTAGTAGTGTAAATGATAGATATAGGAAATTAAAATCAGACTGTGATGATATTGCTTCTGATATTGCTTCTATTGACGAAGACCTGGCTAAGCTCAAGCAAGAAAAGCTTAAGGTCATGTCTCCAAAGTATAAACAAAAACTTAAGGAGATTAGGAAGAATTTACGGAAGGTTGATGAAGACTTTCACAATAAAGAGTTAGAGTTAGAGAATTATAACTGGTTAATTAATGACCCATTGGGTAATAATGGGATTAAGGCTTACTTATTCGATTCATCACTCGAGTTCTTAAATAAATGCCTCGATAAATATTCAGAGGTATTGGGATTTAGGATTGAATTTAATATAGATTTGGGCACTGCTAGAAAAGAATTTGTTACTCTTATTGAAAGAGATGGGATGATTATAGATTACGATGAACTATCAGGCGGCGAGAAACAATTGGTTTGTGTAGCAATGGCATTCGCAATGAATGAAGCTCTTACTGCCTCTAAGGGGATTAACTTAGCATTCCTTGATGAAGTATTTGAATCATTAAGTTCAGATAACATAGAAGTAGTTACCTCATTAATACGTCACATATTCAAAGAGAAAACTTTATTCTTGATAACCCACTTAGATTCACTTCCTCTCGGTAATACCAAAATCTTGCAAGTGGAAAAGGCACAAGGTCTGAGTAGGTACCAATTACTATAATGTTATAATAATTAATATAACAAGACAGTAATTATGGCAAATAGCAAAAAGAAGGGGAATCGATTTGAGCTAAAGATTTCAAAATGGTTTACCCAATGGACTTCTTACAAGTTCGGAAGAACTCCCTATTCTGGGGCAAACCACCAGAGTAGAGATTTAGCTTCAGATATAATGTGTCAAGATGAAAGACATGCCCATCGGTGTAAAATATCCGTTGAGTGTAAGAATTATAAAGAGATTAAGTTTGAACATATTCTTTTAGGTAATAAGGGATGCGATATATTGAAATTCTGGGAACAAGCTTCTAAGGATGCAAAAAGAGCAAATAAAGTTCCTATACTATGTATGAGATATAATTCAATGCCCTCAGAAGAATTTTTCTTTGTAGTTGGAAAGGATTTATCTTCCGTATTCTATAAACCCCTATTCGATAAAGCCAATATTATGGTAATTGATGTACCAAAGATAGATGAGATTCTTTATGTATTCATGGCTAGTGACATATTGAAGAATGTAAACTATAAGTTAGTACATAAACAAGCTAAGTTAATTCTTAAAAACCGGTAACCTATGAAGAAGCATACCCCATACTCATATTGTATATTTTACCTTGAAAGGAAGTACTGTGATAAAATCAATAAAGAACTCAAAGAAAAGGGGTATGACCAAATCAAGGCAATTATTCCTATGGTAAACGTATTAAGAAAAACCACAAAGGGTAAGATGGTATTCGAAGAAGTACCAGTATTATTCAATTATGGTTTTATGAGAATGCCCACTAAATTAGCATTCTCAAGGCCCTTTCTTAATAAGTTACGTAGGAATATATCTGGTATCAGAACTTGGTTACGTAATACCGAGACAATGCACCCAAGAAAGAAAAAGGTAAGGATTGACAATGCCGAAGACTTTGATGATTTTTCTTTAGTGGCTACTTGTAGTAGAAAAGAAGTAAGGCGATTTAAACGTATTGCTAGAGAGAATAAGAAGTTTTCAGTGGATGATTTAGTCAATGTAAAGCCTGGAGATTACTTAGTATTACGGGGTTATCCTTATGAGGGAGTAGATGCTACAGTATTAGAGGTTGACCATCTTTGTAAAAGAGTAAAAGTTCTTATATACCCCGAAATGGGAAGAATGGAAGTATGGTTACCTTTTGACAACGTTATCTATAGTGTATATTTAAATCATGACCCAGATAAGCTTTATGCTAATTCTGGGGAATATGACCCTAATCAGATAACCAATGAAGCAATTGATAGTATAATGAGATATAGGAGAATTTAATATTATGAACGAAGCTCAACAAAAAGCCTGGAGTTGTTTAATTGATAAAGAACAACAATCATTATTCCTTCAACTATCAGAAAGTAAATCTTCATGGGAAGCTGGTGAAATTTTAAAGTTATCTCATTACAAGTATCTTGAAATCCGGGAACGGTCAGAGAAATTCTTTAGGCTATTCTCGGATTTTTTTGAGAAACACACTTCTATTTTTCGACCAGATTGCCCCTGTGAGAGGAATTTCCAAGATTATATGGAGGGATGTTTAGAGAAACGATTAAAAAGAAAAGAAGCAAGCTTATTCACAGGAGACTCAGCTCAATTACTCCCAAAGGTAAACTCTAAAAATATAGAGAGAAACATGAAGAGGTTAAAGGAGTCTGAGGATGAATGGGACATAGATACTCTAAGATTAATTCTTGAATTTGATAGGTGGAATAACTTTAGAATACTTCCAAGGATGCTACAACAGCCATCTGCATTTAAAAGGCGGTCGAATAAGAAGGATAAGATATATATCAAGTATCTTCTTAATAGAGTACCGGATTGGATGCACACTAAACTCAAGGAAAGGTTTAGGTATAAAGTAAAACCAGGAAAGAAAAAGTATTGGGTAGCTTTAATATCTGAGGACCTATATACTGATGGTTATCTATTGTTACCAGTAAGACCTTTGGATGAAGTAGTAAATGAATTCAGTAGATTTTACATGTATGTATTCAAAACTAAAGATGATGCTGATACCTTTGGTTTTATGGTATCTAAGTTCATGATTAAAACCGAATCTGTTAAGCTTGGACAAAAATTCTGGCCAGAGTACCGTTGCTGTGTGGAAAAAGCAGTAAACTATAATCAAGTGAACAACATAGAATTCAATATTAAGAAATTGGATATGGCTTATAACACACATATCAAGAGAAAGCATAAAAAACCTAAATCCACTGCTGCGAACCGAGCAAAAACCTCGGATTTTTATAAAAATAAATAGAGAAATAAGATAAGATTAAATTATTTATTCTTATATTTGCAAAGAAAATAAATGAATATTTAAAAATATTGATGATATGGCAAAAAAGAGTAGAAAAGACATGAAAGCTCCATCCAAGGAGAAATCAAATTTCCTTGGTGCTTCTGGGAGAAACATGACTTATAAGGATTTAAAGAGAAAGGCTATCATATTAGGGATGCCTTTCCCTGATGCTTGTTCTGCTGGGGTATTTGACTTATTACATTATATCAATGTATCAGAAGAGAAGCCCGATAAATCGTTAATTGATAAATATGACGATTGGATGGATAAGCAATTGGAAACTATTGGGTATTCGAAAGATGACCCATTAAGAAATTCCAGATTAAGGCTTGGGTTTCTCGGAGAAGAAGGGGAAAATGGGCAAAGAAGAACCAAACGAGTTCCTGGGATAAAGAAACCTCGAGAAAAGAAACCACCAAGAGAGAGGGATGAATTTAATCTTATCAAGGGTACAAAGAAATCTTATGTATTCGAATTAACTGCAAAAGGTTTTGAACTTGATAGAGTTATTCGGAGAATGAAAAAGAAATTCCCCGAAGCAAATGAGAAATCTATCAATCTTTGGTATAGAATGGCAAAGAGGAATATAAATGGTAAAACTAAAGGAAAGTAACAATGGACCCATACGACCAGATAGATATTATATATGGACTTGGAGACCAGATACTACCAATAAGATTGTTACTGAAAAGAAATTATATAGGAAACATCTAACCGGTATACCATATTTTACTAGACACCAAGTAAAGGTTACCTTAGTTTATCTTTATGGTGTAGATGTTCTTCAATATATCCATATAATATCTGGGAGGAAACTTATAAAACAAGGCATTAGAGAATTATCCGATATGAATGGTAAACTTCTTAAAAAGGGTAGTACTAAATTCTGGTTTAAGGGTAAATTCGTAAAAGCAAGGAAGTTCATAATGCCCGATGAATATCACATAGATAAACACCGACGAAGAAGATTTATGGTACAAATGCACCGAGTCTTTAAGTCTAAAGGAAAAAAGGAATTCAATGAAAGGTACTCAATCAAACTCTATGGACAACGGCAAGGCATATCTCCCAAGTATACAAGGCAAAAGAGATTACAAATCAATCTTGCTATCCTACAGGATTTACAACAGGCTGAGTCAAGAGGAGAAAAATAAATTCAATCTGTTATTCCTGCAGTATCCCCCATTGGTAGGTTCATTGGCTTTATATTTAAGAAAGAAGATGAACATCCCAATACAAAAGGTACTATTTATCAAAGCACAAAGGGATATGCTTGAAATATTCGATGAGGCATCACTTAAATTTTTAGGATATTTGCCCAAAGAAAGGTTTATTAAGAAGTCTCTATTATTTCAAGGGTTTGTTCCATTAGAGAGTATTAAACTTAGAAGGTCTTATGCTTATATAATGACAAATAGGATGATAGAAAATAAAATATGGGTCTACCCAATTCGATTATCCGATAACTATAAAACAATGATAAAAGGGAAATACAAATCCTATACCGAAGTATTTGGGAAGGTGGGTATTCCTGGAATAACTAAAATTAAATATAGCAATGAATAATAACGAAGGTTTTAAAATCACAGCACATCAACCAGCAAACCCATTTGCAGGTAAGAAGTTTAAGATAGTCACTTATCAAGGTGACAAGGAACTTGCCTCTCAGGCAATAACAATTGAATCTCAATTAGAATTAAAGACAACTCTAGATGAGATAAAACAATTCAATATTGCTCAGGAGGAATTAGTAAAATCTGGGTATACTCAGAAATCCATACTGGTAAAGAAACTTATAACAGAGTGATATAAATAAATTATTAACCAACTTAAACATTACGAAAATGGCTAAGAAGAAAAAAGAAGTGGAACTGAAAGAAGTTTCCAGAACAGAAATCAATGGTGCAATCATCATTAAGTACGAAGACGGCTCAGTAAAGATTATCCCTGCTCCTATCATGCTTTCTGCCGAAGAAGCAGAAGACCTTTTCGGTTCTGAATCCGATGACGAGGAAGAAGAAGAAGAGGAAGAATCAGACGATGATGATGATGATGATGATGATTCCGAAGAGGAAGAAGAGGAATCGGATGATGACGATGATGACGATGATGATTCCGAGGAAGAAGAAGAAGAAGAGGAAGAACTGACCGGTGAAGAACTTGCCGAAATGGACTTCGAAGAACTTGAGGATGTCTGCGACGACAAAGACCTTGAAACTGACCCAGACGATTATGATGAAGACGACATCGAAAAACTCCGTAAAGCAATTGCCAAAGAACTCGGTCTCAAATTGCCGGCAAAGAAAGAAACCAAAGGTAAAGGCAAGAAAGGGAAAAAGTAATCTGGTAACTGTATTCAAGATTTAAAAGAAGGTAGGGAAATTTCCCTACCTTTACTATCAACTATTAATAAACGTAGAAGTTTACTTATAATAACCATTAACTTATAAAACATTAAAAATTATGGCAACAAAGAAATCAGACTCCAAGAAGAAAGGGGATAAAGAAAAAGACCCCGAAAAAGAAGCTAAACGTAAAGCTCGTCAAGAGGCACTCAAGAATCGGCCGGCTGAACAACGCCCTAACAGCAAGCAAATCGACGTTATTGCCATTAACGACAAATCCAAGGTAATGAACTTTGGTTATGCCGTTAAGAACAAGGAAGGCTATCAGGGTGTAGTGGTTACTTCTGTATTGGTTACGGATGGCAAACCGGTATCAACTTCAGTTTCATTCGTTCCGGGAACTCTTACCGTTAAGTCTAAGAAAGGACATGGCGTTATTTGTTCTCCGAAAAACAAAAAGGCTAAGGAAGAAGAAGAGGAAGAATCAGAAGATTAAACTCTAACTTACTAACTACTATCCCATATGTCTGCTATATAAATTTAGAGTTTAAGTTCATATGAATAACATCTACACTTAGGACGTTGTTCAGCCAAAAGCTCATTGCCTGCGAAGGTAGTGGGCTTTAATTTTTTATACCCATGGAAGAAGAGAAATTAGCAATTCGAAAGAATATTCGAATACTTGCATTGGATAATCTAATAAATACTTATACTGATGCACTAGAAGATAAAGAATTAAACCTGGGACCAGATGAAAGGGAACTTGCCATCAATATAATAAATGAGGCAAGAGAAATGCTATCAGAAGAAACTCAGGAAGTATCTAACCAAGTAATGCAAAGACCCAAATGGAAAAAGACTTAAGATTATTAGTGGGAAACATTAATCAAACTCTCAGAGAATTAGATTATGTTTCGTACCTTAAAAAGGTAGCTCTTAGTAAGGGTAAGAAAGGCGAATACCAATCCCATAGGTTGAAGAGTAATTATCTGAAAAGAAAACTCATATCTCTTAAAGGAGCCCTGAATAAAAAACTTCATGGGACTTATATTGTTGCCCAATTTAATTTTATAAGGGGGGAACAGAAAGAAACTTTTGAACAAACTTTTACTGACTTATCTCAGAAAGAGGTAGAAGATATACTTCAACTCGAGGCAGTTTTAAAACAATGCAGTTTAGAAATCCTAGAAATTAAAGAAATCCCAACCCAAATTAGGAAGGTATAACTATGGTATTATGTAAATAGGAAATTCAATTATTCACCTAATATAAATGAAAATGGCTAAGAAAACAGAAAAGAAGAGTAAATCGGAATCCAAGACTCCGGAACTCACAAAGGCTAAGAAAGCTTTGGATGCTTACCTTAAAGAGAACAAGTTGGACCCTACTAAGGATTGGACCAAAGACAAGAAACATGGTAAAAAGGTTACCGAACTTGTAAACAAGCTCAATAAGGAAAGAGACAAAGTTGCTGCTGCCTATCCTGAAGCTGACCAAGAGAACAACAAGAAATTGGTAAAACTCCAGGAAAAAGAGAAGAAGGAAAAAGCTGAGAAGAAGGCTGCCAAAGAGAAAAAGGAAAAGAAAGGAAATGGCGGTAGAACAGCTACCAAATACGATTATCCTCTCATCGATGGCAGAGAAATGACTTCGGCTGAGAAGAAAAAATATCGTATGGAGCAAAGAAAACTTGCTTCAGGTAAGGCTCCCAAGGAGGAAAAGGAAACTAAGAAAAAGAAGGAAGAAAAGGTAAAAGAAAAACCGGCTTCCGATAAGAAAGATAAGAAGGCCAAAGACAAGAAGAAAAAGAAGGCCGCTAAAGAAGAAGATTAATAAGAGCACTTTTTACTTTTACTTATCATATTTTTGAGTATTCGTTAATAATGGTAGAAGGCCTGGCAATATAAAAATTGTTCAGGCCTTTTATTTTCTAATTAAGTCGAAAATGGAACAAGAAGTATATAAACCAAAACTTAGAATCACTACACTATCAGAGAATGGTACCCCATTATCCGATAGGTTGGTAGATGCCTATACCGAGATGAATTCAGGTCCAAAGGTACAGCATAACGGTCCCATAAGAGTAGAAGTAACTCTTACTAATAAACAAGATATTGATAACTTCAAAGAATACTTAGATAGGTTATCTGGTACATTGCCTGCTAAGGCACCTAATGTGGGCAGAGGAAGACCTGCAGGGTCTACAACTAAGGAATTGGAATCACCAAGGGAGGATATTCTTGCAGATGTAGAAAAAATGATTGAAGAGGGTAAAAGCCAACAAGATATCATTAAATATCTTAGGGGATTGGGATTTGTATTTATCCTTACTGAAGATTTTCTATTTCACTTTCCTGGGTTTAAGTTCAATAAAAAGGATGTGGGAGAAGCAACAGACAATAAGCAATATCCCAATTCATTCTCTTGGATGGCAAGATGTATCAAACGAGCTAAGGACCCAAAAGCAGATAAATTTGACCCAATGATAATCTTTGGTTTTAGCATCCTTGGGGGACCTTCGAAAAAGATTATCCCATATCTCTATAAGGAAAGAAAGAAACCCTTAAGGGCCCAAGTTGGTAAGAACGTAATATCTTTCTCTCAGGCAGAATTTACTAAGCTTCCCAAGTATATGTTAGAATCCGAAAGGATTAAGTTCTCTACTGAACAGAGACAATTGCTTCTAAGTCCCGAAAAGAAGCCTTCTAAATTCTTCCTAAGATGGGTAAACGATGCTATATTCCCAGACTCCATAAAGGAAAAGATGGAAGAAATCAAGAACCGCTAACACTTACCTCCGTATTTATTAAAAGAGTATTTTATATAAAATAATTTTAGTATATTTGCATAAAGAAAATTTAATTATGGACAAGGAAACAAAAGACATCGTAAAGCTCATTGCTGGTATTCAGGTTGAATCACTCAACTCAATCAAAGAGGACGTTAAAAATGGAAATGATATTGCCCAAGACTTAATCAAGAAATTCCTTCAGATTGATAACGATGAAATCATCCAGGCATTAGATGAGCACATTCAACTTTATGTTGACATAGAGCAAACACCTCAACTGATAAACATGATAAATGAATATCAGATGCTGGTATGCTCACATATCCTATTTAGGATGGAAGATGAATGGGTACATACCAATTCTCAAGGAGTATTGGGAACCTGGGCAATCTTCCAAAAATCAAACCTTAAGTTTCACCCTGAATTAACCCTTTTAAAATTTTAATGTAGACATGGAAAAGAACGAATACTTAGAATCAGTAGAAATGAACACTGGAGTTGAAATGATTCCCTGCGAATCATCTAACATCGAAGGCTTTGGTTATGACTCAAAGAAAAAACAACTTTGGGTTGCCTTTAAGGGTAACCGAGTCTATCGCTATGATGATGTACCTTATGAAATCTGCAACGGTTTACATCAAGCAGAATCAAAAGGTAAATACCTTGCAAAGAACATTAAAAATAAATTCGAAACTACAGGTTATGAACTCCGGAACTAAAATAACTAAGGGTTTATTAATTGCCATAGGAGCAATGCTACTTTACTTAGGGAGTAAGAATAATGCCCCCATAGAGGAAGTGAGCATTGCTCCTTCTCGTTTAGAAAGTCCCTTGACCAGGTTACATTATCTTTCAGATAGCCTGGGAATTAAACCAAGGGAAGAGAAAAAGAAGCAATGGTATAAATATAGGGTAGAAATAGAAACGATTCCAGAAAATCAAATCTATAAGATTGAGAAATCTGGATACCAGCAATATGAAGTTTCTAGATTGGGTGAAACTTATTCTTATGTAACCTACGAATTTATCTCAGACAAGGTAATGACTACTCAAGAAGCCTATGACTTCGTAAAGAAATATCCTGAAAGATGTACAAGGGTACCAAATACATCACAAGATAACATTTACGATAAATATAACGAGGATTACGAAGATTACATAAATGATCCAGAGGATGAAATTAACTATCCTCCAGAGGTCTTCGACTTCCTAGCCGATTAACCCGAGCAAATAGAAAATAATTCAAATAAAATTTTTCTATTTAAAATAAAGTTCTTATATTTGTATCAGAAAAAGAAATTAATCATTTTACTAACATTTTAAATATAGACGTTATGAAAAAGAATGAAACAAAGGTTACTAACCTGGTTGCAACTAAGGTTGCCGAACAACTTGAAGGAATTAAAAATTCTAAGACTACTAAGGCTTCTGCTCCTAAGGCCAAAAAGACTAAAAAGGAATTGGTACAAGATGCTCAAGAAGCTGCCACTAAGTTTGCCAATGCTAAATTGGTAGAACTCTCTCCTAAAACCCAAACTTCCAAAAAGGAACAGGTTGTCAAGGAAGTTAAGGAACAACAAAAACCATCCATCATCGAACAGGTAATTTCTAATCGGGAAGTTAAATACGTATACCCTGCCGATGTAGTTGATACACTTGCTCGTAAGAAATGGAGACAACAAACTCGAAACGAACTCCATAGATTGGAACTTGCAATGGCTCGTATCAAAGATACAAACTCTAAGGAGTTTAAGGCTGCGGCTAAAGCCTATGAGGACTTTAAAAAGAAGGTCCTCAAACCAGAACAAGTTGCATAAACCTTTATTAACCAGGTGCCCGGGATAATTACCTGGGCATCTCAATTCATACAAAATGGATTACACTATCTTCTCTGATAAAGAGATGCTTAAGCAGGACAAAGAATTGGTAGAATTACATAAACGATGTTGTAAGTCCTATCTAATCCAACATTCACTTAAGCACTCCAAGATTAAGAAGTTCTTTATCGTTTACGATTGGTATATAAATACTGATAACGTAAGGAATTTCTTTTTCAGGCCTATAAACCTTTTCATTCAGGCATTGCTTTTAGGGCAACTTGATGAAATATCCGATTACATTAATCCTAACAAAAATGGAAAACGAAAAAAGAAACGAACCAGAAAAGTATAACGTACTTTATTGCAAAGGCAAATATCAGTATAAATCTAAATATCCCCAAATAGAAACTAAACATAAGGTTATCTATGCAGGGCCAGTAGAACCAATGGCACCCATCTGGGATAATGTATCAGATATATTAAGGAAATCTGATAGAATTTGTACTGAATCTCGAAGAGAATTAAAGAAGTTAGAGGAACGTTCACAGAATAACCTTTACTTCAAGAAAAATGGTATTACTCACATAATCGTATACAAATGTTTAGAGAAATAGTTAAAGACCTATATATAGGCAAATCGAAGTTAACCATAGAATGTAACCAAAAGGAAATACCCCAAACTACTCTGGTTCAAGACATATTACAGAATACTGGATTTACGGGTAATATGCCCGACTACGGTACCTATGGTAATTTCAAGGATGAGAAATTTGAGATTACTCCAATGATGCCTAAGCATTGCTTATTTATTACTGGGGTACCCAAAGGGGCAATCCTTGATAATTTCCGAGTTAGAAGAACATATTGGTCCTCTTATTATGAGGATGATGTAAGAGGGTACTTATTTCAGATTACAGATGAAAGTATACCTCGTTTAATAATCACAAACTAAATCTATATGGAAGCAATCGATTACGTAAAATTATTTAAACTCGACCAAGAGAATTATGACTTTAAAAGGGAAGAGTTTATATCCGAATTAGGTAAAGAATTTCTAGATTATTGCCAAACTACCACAATTGGGATAGATAAAAAGACTGGCAATATATACTACTACCGATTTAGGGAAATAGTTAAGAATTTCGAAACTAAATTCTGGGCAATCTCAGAACTTAAAATAGGAGAACCATTAACCCAGAAATTATGGAATGCCTTTTTCGCTACTCAGGTAGTTCCTTTAAGGCAAAGGTTATTCCCAAAGGTTCAGAAATTAATCGAAGAGCAAAAGGGGATAACCAATAACCGTAGTAAACAAGACAAAAAACCTACGAACCATAAAAAGGCAAACTATGGCAAGGGAAATCACAGACCTGCATGGGAATAAATTTAAGGTAGGAGATTATAAACTTTGCCTTAATATTCCCATCACTGGGAAAGGTAATTTAGTATTCACCAGGGACCTAATCTCTGGTGAACCTTTTAATTTATCAGTAAGTAAGAAAAAATATAAGGGATATTTCTATAACCTATCTTTGAATCTGTATGTAAGGTTCGATTTAGAGTATATGGGTTATGATGAAAGTTCCGATATCAGAAAATCTCATTTGTATGTCAGAAAAGGAAAATAAAATGGTAAGATTCCCAAGACCTATGGGGACTACTGCAATGGCATTAGAATATCAGAAGAACCCAAATGATGAACTTCTGATAAAGATACACAACTACATTATTAATCAATGGCTGATGGGTAATGGTGTATTATGTGGTATCACCTATGATATCAATACATTCTCATACCGTATGGGTATAGATATTAACTACATACGGGTATTTATGAGAGATAGGCTATTAAGCTCTAGAATATGGGATAAAGAAAAAGCAGAAGATTTACTTCAAGCGTTAATGGGAGAACAACTAGCATGGGCATTAGAAGACCGTATGGAAATAGCCCATCAGGTTAATATCCTAAGAGAATCTCAGGGAGGGAAATACGTACCGTTTATATCTGCCGAGCTGGGAAAGGCCCTTAAATTAAAGCTTGAATCCTCTACATCTCTGCAATCAATAGTACGTAATCTTACTGGAGGAAGTACTACAAATATCTTTGCTCAATTTAATCAACAGAACAACGTAACACAGCAAAATGCAATCACCGTTGAAGAGGCACGTCAAATCGTATTGGAATCACAAAGGGTATTAGATAAACCAGAAGAGGCTAAACTATTGGAGGATAGGTATGACATTAAGTCTCTACCTGAAGTAGTTGCTACTAAACAAGAAGGAGTAGATACAAGTAAAGAGGGTCTTAACCTTAATAAAGCAGAGTTAATGCAAATTACTGATGATTATAAGGGAGCTATGTCTTCATTCTCTAAAGAACATCATGAACTACGTAGAGAAATCGAAATGCGTATAGACCCAGACGAAGAAGACCCAGAGTTATATCAATATGAAGACTTTGAGAAAGAAGAAAAAGAGGATGGCTCATTTGCATCTCAATTCCTCCGAAATAGTAAGCTCCCATAGTTATATCCGGATATTGCATATTTAAAAAGAAAGAATTATATTTGCATATCAATTTTAAAATAGACAAAAATATGGGACTACCAAAGACATCTTACAAAGAGACTCGGGTTAACAAGGTTAATCAGGGTACATACTTTAAATTAAAACCAACTGATACTGCTCCAGTATGGGTAAGAGACCATTATGATAAATCATCTAAGACTTATGCTTGCCATAAGTATGATGACTCAAATCACGAAAAATTTCTCAAGGGAACAAGGAAAATATACATTGACTTTACATTTTAATCACATGAACTTATTTAGACGAAAGAGATGCTGTAGTGAACTCATTGCTATTAAAAATGGCAACTTAGTATTCAAATTGAGTAATACTCATATCAATGCTGCTTATAATACTTTACAGGCAATAATGAGGAAATCTGGTATATTCGATGAGAATCTATATTTCGATGTCTATCAGGAATATCGGAAACATTATGCTATATACGACGTAGTACCATCGTTGCTAAGGTATAAGATACCCTTGATATTTTCAGGTAGATACCCAAAGAAACTATTCGATAATCAGTTTACTTTTGAGGAATTAATACCGAATAATTGGGTATATCATAGTTTACCCGAAAATTTTAGATTACCAGAAAGCTTAGAGAAAATTCTTTTAGAAGTAAGAAAAAGGGTATCTGCTTATATAGACCAAGAAGATATATCAGACCAGGGTTATAGGGATTTGGTTCGAACAAATTTCGTAAAACAATGGGATGTATTTAGAAAGGACCCATCTCTTATAGATTGCTATATGGATGCTCAATTGGGCATGCTATATATGTGGGCTAGAGTAGAAAATAAAACAATCGTAAAGAATATAATCGAAAGAACTCAAGATGAACTAGCTCAAGAGTTCTTATCTAAAAATGACGAATATGGAAAATAAAGAAAAGTTTGCCTTCAGAAATGTAAACATGTCTCAAGGTGTAGAGGTAGAATTTATTAAATTGCTTACCTCATTAGAGACTAAAAGTGATGAAGATATTATTAAAGCTTTTAAAGCTCAATTATCTTCTGGAGTATTAACTTGTCATGCAGAAATGTTATCTAGAACACCAAATCAGATAATATTTCAAACATCTCAATTCAGTAAACCCTATAACTTTTACAAAAACTGGGAATTATGGGTATTCTCTAATATCCTGGGTGTATGGACTCTAAATAGGTTTAGGATATGATTACAATGAAAAACCTCCAAGTAGAGGATATAAAAGATGAATGGTTATATAATGCCTTAACACAGGGCATCAAGGAATGTATAACTGCTCCAGTCCTAACTTTGGACCCAACAAAACCAGAACCCATTAAGAGGGCAGAAATGATATTAGAGAATTTCTCTCAGGAGGATTCTCCAGTAGTAGCTACTGTAATTGCTCCAGGCAATTTCATACAGATGATATTACCGAAACATGAGATACTTCTATCGGTAATGTTTATCTATAAAGAGAGAAATACCTATGTACAACTCATAATACAAAAACTTGCTTATGAACGAGAAAAGATTACCACCAAGACTAATGGTTCTGTTAGTAGTACTGAAGGGTGAAAAGGTATATAAAATACCTCTCGAATCAGGAATAAAATTGGACCATCTAAAAGATTTCAATACACTGAGGAGAATCCTTGTCCCTTTAGTACAACTATATCATGGAGTAGGTTTTGATACTAGACTTACCTATGATGAATTTAGTATCTTCATTAATGACCTACAACATTTAGGGTATGAAGAGTTTAATAAGTATTCCTCAGGTATACAAGAATTGGTAGAAGCAAAACCCATCACTGAAAATGACCAGGATATTAGGGAAATACGAAATGGGTTACTTACCTCTCTTAAATCTCAGGAGTTATCAGAGATATTAGCTACTAAACTAAAGCAAGCCATACATGAAGTATTTGAAAACGAAAAGAAGAAAGGTGGACTAATGAACAAGGAACCCTCTTTAGAACCTATGGAGAGTTCAATTATAAGAGAGGCTCTATATTTGCTAACTCCCCAATTACCTTAATAATTGAAAGGCAGTCTAATCCACTGCCTTTCTTAGCGTATACACATCCTCAGCCTCCTTAAAAATAAAATAGATATATTTTTCTATAAAAATAAAAATGCTTATATTTGCATATCATTTTAAAAATAGACAAAAATATGAAAACGAACTCAGTAACTTACAATCAAGCAGACGAACTAACTAAGGTAGTTCGCAATTTCTTAGAAAAGAAATCTACATTTGAACTTGACTCTGATGAACAGGGTAGTCTTCTTAATTTCCTAATGGGACTCTTAATCAAACTAGAGGATGATTACAAACTCAATTGCTTGGACATTAATCAGGTACAAATCTATGATACCACCTATTATTCTTTCATTTTCGAATCAATCATAACTGCCGATACTAATCCCTATAAGGGGCAATTAGCATCTGCTGCAGTTCAATTCATGAATGAATTTACCGATAACGATGGGAGGTTCATATCATTCAATCAACTCGATAGAAACAACTGGATTTTCCAACTTAATTTCTCAATCGCATGACAAAGTATAACGTTAGTCCATTAGTTGCTCGGGAGATAGAATTCTCCACGGGCACTATCTTTGGTGGTAGTTGGTGCCGATACTTTATTTCAATCACCCTACATCAATGCTATATAGAAGCAACATGGAAAACCCGTCCTAAAAATGATTTAGACGGGAACAAAGAAATCTTTAACTCTTTACAGGAGTATCTAGATTGGTTTGCTAATCTTAAGAAAACTTACGGAAGGAGAATATCCCGTAAACAAATGGTATATGCTGCATACGATGAAACAACACGTACCTTCAGTTACAAACCCTACGAGAATTGGGCTACAAGACGTTCTAAGGAGAAATTAAATAAGCCCAAGGAACCAATGCTGGCCGATGAATTATACTAATCCCTAACCAGTTAATATATCCTCAGGGAGTTCAGAAACACCAACATCTGGGCTCCCTTAATTATTGCATATTTAAAATATTATTTCTATATTTGCATAAGAGAAAAATAAATATAATTATTAACCGACCTCGAACAGGGTCACAAAACTTATTTCTTATGACAACTATTAACGAAATCTCAAATCACATTATGGGTTACTTCAATGGAACTCTTGATGCTTTTGGTTACACTGCTCAATCAGTTAACGAAATCTCAAATCCGGATGAATCATATATGGGAACTCTTAATCTTCAATTCCGGGATTATCCTATAGACGATGACGAAAAAGCAGAAACCTACTGCAGAGAATCCGATGCTTTTGAACAATACGTGATAGAATTCATTAATTCTCATTGGGATGAACATCACCCATTAAAAGAACTTAACCCTAATTCTCATTACATGTCAAACTCCTATGGAGATACTATCCAGGTACATTTCAATGATGAATCCCTTTTCATTATCATTACCATGACAGGGCAATATTAACAAAACACTCTGGGAGGCACCTAAAACACCTCCCAGAACCTCCCTATTTATAAAAATAAAAGTAATTATAGAAACAAGTTTAGAAATAATTTTGTATATTTGCAGTGAGAAATATTTCTCAAATAATTTTAAATATAGACGTTATGAAAGAATTAAAAAATTTAGAGGCCATCCGGGAACTGCTTGCTTCTCATCCCATTTATACTTATGATTACTCAGATGGTCTTCTCATTAACAAGGAAGATACCAATATCCAGGTTTACTCAATCGACTTAGAGGATGAACCTTTTGCTGATTATATCTCAGGATATATCATCACATATGCTTCAGAGGAAGTTCTCTTCGAAAATCTCCGGGAAAACATTATTTCTCACATGGACTTAACAAAGGGTGCCGACGACCAATATTATGATTATTCACCCGCACAGGTAGAGGCTATCTTATTCGGAATCCTTCAATTAACTCCAGAACATCAGGATTACATTATAACTGGACTTAAAAAACATCTTCGGGAATTTATCCAAGACGAAGAACAAGATGATGACATGATATCCCAATATACCAGCATTTATAATGCTATCGAAAAATGGGAATCAGACCACAGGGAAACAGAAATCTTCCAACAACTTGCAGTATCAGAATTATTTAACCAACTAAATAAATAATCACTATGGTAAACTTATATAAATTACTCAACGTACTGGAACAGGGCATGTCTCTGTTCCAACTTAATAAATGGAAAACCGAAGGCATCTGGTATCCAATCACCCAATACAAAAAGGAATCAGATGAAATACAGGTAGTAACCAATTTATTTATTGCTGACCAGGAACAGTACCATATCCAACTATCGGGTAATTATCCAGAAGAATCTGAAGACTGGAACAAGTTTCTAGAGGAAAACCAATGGAAAATCTATCCCTTACTTGCAAATATAATGCAAGTCTTCTTGCCCACAGGGAACTATCAGATTATGTATACCTTATATCCACAAGGATTCATATCAGTAATTGCTAAACCCATAAACAAATAACATTATGATTACCGAAGAACTTAAACATATCTTAGACTCATTACCTTCAGAGATACATGAACAGGCCAGGGAACTGGTAAAAACTTGGAAAACTGCCAATGACCGAATAATAAACGAAATCTTTGAACTTTCCGAAGAAGAGAATGATGAACTTCAACAAATTGCCGATGAAGCTAAGGGTAAACTATTTACCCTATTATTTGGCCCACTCTATCATCATTACGTATCTCAATATGTATTAGACCAGGACTATTTTGAAGAAGAGGAACAATTCATTGAGGACCTATCAAAATATTATAACCTATGACAGAATACATCAAAAACCAATTAATCAAACTATGCAACCATCCCGAATGGTTTAACGATATGCTCATCTCATTGGATAACAATCCCGAAGAACCTCATACGGCTATTCGCAATTATTTATCCCATGTACAACTAAATGGATTACTAGAAAACACCGAAATAGTACATGTATCATTCAATGGAGATGAACCTAAACCGGGATTCTATTTCGAAATACCCAAAGATCCTAATGTGTATCTCATACTTGGAATCCTGGATGAAGATGAACTCCCACGTACCGTACTATTAGGTAAACCAAAGTTTAACCCTCAACTCAACTAATATCATGGAACCAATCATAACAATAAACGAATACCCAATCGGATGGGAATGGCTAGACAAAGTACCCTTAGAGGACTTTACCTGGCTAATCGAAATATTCTCTACTATGACCGATGATACAGATACTTATGACTTTGCTACTTTCGATAAGGAAGCAACCAATGGAGAACCTCCCTATCCTGTAATCGAAATCAATAGGAAGGGCTTAGCTAACTTCCTAAACGATGATCAAGGCTATGAATCAGGTATATCAATGTACGGTCACTACATAGCCTGTAAATCCCTGGACATATCCTCAGAAGAGGAATACATGAATCAATATACCGATATCCGAATCCTAACTAATGAACTAGAGCCATGCTAACAAAAGGAAAATTCCTGGTATCTTTCGAGGTACCAGGTCACACTAAAGAATACACAGAGGGATTCACAGAGGAAATGGTAATCCCATACAGAACTGAGGAACTTAACCCATACCTAAGGTACCCCAACCAAGAGATAAACAACAACCACCTCCACTCCGAACACATAAGATTACAAATAAGAGAAATGTTACAAATCCCACTAAGGGATATAACCATAATCGATATAATATCACTACCATGAAAAAGAAAGACCTAATATACATACCCCACCAAGATACTTGGACAGAACACTTCCCTAATCCGGGCAGTAACAAAAATGATTACACTCTATACCTAAGTGATCCCCAAGCCCAGTATAATAAGCTACTCCGTACCCAACAGAAACTAAGAAACAAAAAGAAATGAATATCCTCTATCACATAATCCGAATAATCCTATCCGTAGGAACTATCCTAACCCTCATACGCAATGAGGAAATATACCAAGCCCACAAACACCACCACCCAACAAATAAAATAAGGTATATCATCTCACAGCTAATAATCCTAACCCTATACACCTTATCACTAATATCACTATCCCACCTTTATAGGTACTTAACCATATACCTATAACCCATACCCTCCTCTCCCCAACACAAAAATATAAAAGAAAATCATACAAAGCCTAACTAAGCTACCATCCTAACTAAGGTACATATAATAATACCTAATACACATATACCTCTTATTATACTACATACATAATCAATATATCCTAATACATATCAAGGTACCTCGCCGGGGGTTTTGGGGATTTAGGCAAACAAGGCTAGGCAAACTTACCTTACTATACAAAGCCACTCAACTCACTATATAACCACTATACCATATAGCTCTACTACACACTTTAAAGGCAAACTCAAAAAGGCCTAAAAAGGCAAATAAATCCGACCATTAATGGCCCCTAAATCCGATTGCCTTGAGTACCCTTTATATCTATATATTATATAGATTGCATTCAAGGTAATTCGAAGGTAGGGGATTATATAATACAGATATGTTATGTAGCTTCTATGTATGTAGGTAGTATAGCTTTAGTACATCGTCGATTAATGGCCATCACTAATTAGCCTTGATTGCCTTCACCAAGTTATTATATTATGTATTATATAATAAGTATTGGTTGGGATTAGGTAAATAGGATATTAGGTTTTAGGGCTAAATGGTTTATAGGATTTAAGGCTTTCATGGGGCATATTTAGGTAATATTCCTAGTAACTCTGTAATTTATTTGCTTAGTATTTATATTAGCATTAACTTTTGTATTCTAGGACAATTTTGTGATTTAGGGGTACCTAGATTACCGAGAGCCATTAGGTATTATATAATATAGGTTATAGGTAGGGAAGGTAAATGGCAATCTCCATTCATGGCCCCGAGGATTTAGGTAAATATAATTCAAGGCCCTTAATAACCTACGAAGGCAATTTGGGTTATTGCATAATTAAAATATTGTTCTTATATTTGCATCAGATAAATAAAGTATTAATAATTAAAAACCCATTACCTATGAACACCGAAGAATTATCAAACCGATTAACACAAATCGTACAAGGCATTACTAATACTCACCCTATTAGGATTAAGGCTACTATCGAGGTTTTCCTTGAAGAATTTGATCCAAGCCAGAACTATCTTCTCTCTATTTCAGATATAGAAGGCTATGAGACCCAATTTATAGAATTTGAGATTTGGGACAAAAACGATGGTCCTATACCAGGTATCAAACTTTTCAAGGATCTCAATATATACCTTGAACGAGAATTTTGCGAATACTAACACATTGCCCCAGGCCTAACTTAGGTTCTGGGTTTTTACTTACGCTAACTTAGTAAGCCATTATAGGCTATCCTAATCTCTATAGGCTTACCATAGTCCCTATATGGCCTTATTGAATTAGGACCCAATAGGTTTATAGAGGGCAATAATAGGGATATAGCTAATCGGCCTTAATTCTTTATCACCTTAGTCCATTAATGGCCTTATCAATATACAGGTATATAATACACTCTCAAGAGGACAGGCATAAGCCATATAGGATTATCCATATACATATCATATATGCCCACTACAAGGCGTGTGAAGATTTCCCTTGTGAACCTCCAAAATTAAGTGCAAAAATTAAGTCCTTTTTAGGGTGCACAATATTTTTCATTTTATGAATTTTTCACGAAAATAGTTTTGAAAATAAAAATATTCATTTTCTCAAAAAATTTTCTTGAAAATGTTTGTAGATTAAAATAAAGTTCGTATCTTTGCAATGTGAGAAAAACAAAGCGATATTTGAATGAATTTTTATTTAAAACTTTTTAAGAAAATAATTTTCTAAAAATTTTGTAGATTAAAAAATAGTTCTTATATTTGCAATACAGAAATGAAACAAATACTACCTTATTAGAATAGTTTAAAAAGTCTTGAGGGTCTATTTGAAAAGGTAATAAAAATAATTAATAATAAAACTTTCAAGCATTTTATTATGAAAAATCAAATTAACAAAGTGAATGTAGAAAAAGCAAGTGCAAACGCAAAAGCAAATAGTTTAATTGCTTTAGACGTTTTAAAATCAGTCAAAGAAAAAAATGCAGGACTTTTCAAAACTTCTTTAGGGACAAAAACAGAAATTTACAAAAAAGAACTTTTTGAGGGAGCAAACGAAAAGCAAATCAAATCTTTGAGAAAAAAGTTCAGAAACGTAACTTTCAATTTTCTTTCAACGATTGCAACAAATGCAGATAAAAAATTAATCGATGGATTTATAGACTTTTATAAACAAGTCTATACATTAAATGATTTTTCATTTAATTCTATTGCATCAGAAAATACAAAAGAAGAAAAGAAAGCAATTCTAATAAAAGGGCTTGAAATAGTGAAAAAATCAATGAAATAAAACAAAATCAGATAAGGAGTAAAATTTTACTCCTTATCATAAAAATAAAATTATTATGTTATTAATTTTGTTTGTTATCTTATTAGCTGTTTTTGTTAGTGCTTTATATGTAGTTTATATTCTTTTAAAATCAAATCATAGAATAATATCTACTATTATTGACGTGCAAACCTTTCAATTAATTAATATAGAGCAATTTCTATTACTTGAACAAATAAGCATGAACTATTTAAATGAAGTTGAATATACAATTTATAAAAAATTTTCTTTTAAAACTTTTTTACTATACTTATGTTATTGTTTAAACGAACAATTTGAAGAAAATTTAAATAATCATTTAGTAGATAATTAGAAAGCGCAAAGGGACAAATAAAACTTTGTCCCTTACTTTTTATTTTCAAATGTTAAATTTAAGGGAACCGTACTCCCCTTTTAGTACCACAACTTTCGAAGCCCTCACATTAAGGGGTACCTTGAAGGCAAATACACATTTTAGTACCACACAAAAATCACTCCTCGTATTAAGGGCATGCCCAGATATCCCACATGCCCACAACCACACATGCTCACACAAAGAAACCCGAGAATAAAACATCCCTGGCTCTCATCCACCTTATCCCTCTGGCAGATTACAATATCAAAGTTCTTTCTATAAACCAAAAACTTATAAAGATATGGAAGAAAAAACATTATTCAAACTAGCACGTGCAATTACAGATACAGGTACAGATACTGTATCTTCAAAAGGTGGTACTATAACCTACCGTATCACTTCCCTTAAAAGAAAACTAGTAAATGGCAAAGTAGTTTCAACCTCTACACCCTCTTGTACTTTGGGCTCAGCCTCCGTAAGTTGGGCTATTTGGAGAGGAGTTACCGTTGGAGATGGTTACTTAGATGTAAAAATTAACTATTCAGAAAATACTGGGTCCTCAAGGTCTACTACTCTGACATTTGACCAAAATGAGTCTAATAACAAAATCAATCTCACAGTAACTCAAGAGACTGGTGTAACCTATAGTGGATACATAAAAATGGTTTCAAACACATTGCCTTTAGGTAGTGATAAATATAATACTGCTCAAATCCTTGTGATGGCCTATTTAAATGGTAGTGATGGGTCTAAAAAGCCAGAAACTCCCCATGTGGGTAGTGCTCCCGATTGGTGCGCAGTATCCGTTGCCCCAGTGGGTACTCTTGAGAACCATTACATGTTAACCCTGACCGCTTTATCGAGTAATCAAACTGGAGCTAACCGTTCAGGGCATATCTTCTTAACCTGTGGGGATGCTAACCTTAGTATACCAGTTACTCAGAAGCCCCTTGTGGCTTCTACATTCACTCTCTCTGGATTGCCCACAGGTACAGGCTACTATCTCTTTGGCAGGGGAGCTAGGCCACAGAATACATCATCTTCAGATCAGATGTATCTACAGGGTCTCTCAGCAACTGGTACTACTACTATGAAGATTCCATTCTATGCCAATGACTCAGAACCTGGTTCTCGAATAGAATGTACTACTGGAGATAAAGTAGCTGTATATACTAAATCAGGTGCTACCTGGATATCAGAGGGGTCATTTATAGTACCAAGTGCAGGAGGAACAGTATCAATCTAAAAACATTATACATTATGGAAAATAAAGTTCTTAAATTAGGGGGGGGGAGATCTACCCAAGATGTATATGCAGAAATAAGACAGGGAAACTCTG